>Ga0208665_10000029_pt1 | contig 29832 bp, 40 predicted proteins | sample Methanogen_OWC_FD_187365 | JGI IMG/M metagenome (GOLD analysis project Ga0208665, IMG submission 187365) | Enriched soil microbial communities from Old Woman Creek wetland in Ohio, USA - Methanogen_OWC (SPAdes) (version 2) | ecosystem: Environmental > Terrestrial > Soil > Wetlands | place: USA...
TGTTAATAATGTTTCCACAGCAATAAATGAAGTAGCAGTAGGTAGTATGGAAAATGCTAAAAGTGTAGAAAATATCAGTAGTGAAATATATACTGTTACAAATGATGTTACTGGATTAAAAGAAAGTGTCGAAGATATTAGAATAAAAGTAAATGAATTCATAAAAGCATCTGATGAAATTGTAGCAATATCTAGTCAGACCAATTTATTGTCATTAAATGCTCAAATAGAAGCCGCAAGAGCGGGTGAACATGGTAGAGGTTTTGCAGTAGTAGCAGAAGAAGTAAAAAAATTAGCTGAACAAACTAAAGAAGTAACAAACTCTACTAAGAAACATGAAGAACAAATTCTACAGCAAATAAATGCCATTTTAAATATCGCAAATAATTTAGAAGGAAAAATGAATTTGGTAAGTAGTGAAGCTATTAATATATCAGCGACAGTAGAAGAAGTAACCGCTAAATGTCAAGAAATAGCAGATACTATGAATAATTTAAAAAAATAAATTAAAAAGCAAGACTTTAAAGTCTTGCTTTTTTTGTTTAAATTAAGTAAAATAAAATATAAAGAAATGGAGATGATTGAATTGTTTTTCAAAAAAAAGTGTAAAAACATCCCAAAAGAAAGAATAACAGAAGAATTACATCAACTGTATAATGCAGTAGAACAAAGAAGAGATGTTATAGAAAAAGAAGAAAATGCATTAGAATATTTAGAAAAAGATATAGATAAAAAAGAAAATGAAATTTTAGCACAAATTCATGCTGAGATTGCAGATGAAAGCATTAGAGAATTTATAGAGAAAAATGAAGGTTATAAATTTGTAGGATTAACAGATAGTCAAAATGGAAGACCATATGTAAAATGTAAAAAATGTGATGTTTATTTTAATTTGTTTGAAATAGGTACAGGTATTGGTATTGTTTTCGATGCTCAATGTCCAAAATGTAAAATAGAAATAGATTTAACCAATTTTGACGAATGGTAAACTAAATTTCACATTCTTAAAAAAATATTTACAAATATAACGAGTTTGTAGTATAATAAATTTGTAAATATATAAAAGGAGAATGTGAGAAACATGAATTATAAAGAATATTTGATAGTTACTTGTGTTGGATTAATAACTGAAAAACATAAAGAATATAAAAAAATGGAAGAACGAGTAACTTTCATGAGAAGAAATGCTGATGCTGTTGTAGAACAATTGCAAAACAGGTATGGTTATGCGCCCGCACCAAGAAAACCAAAGATATTCTTAAATCCTTTTAGTCAAAAATCGAATGTAGTTAGAACTGTTGATGGAAAGTTATATAAAAGATAAAAAATGTGTTGACAAAATAAAAAAAGTAAAGTATAATAAAATAGTAGACGCTAACAGCAAATCAAATTTTTTATTTTAAAAAAACAATGCGTCTAGTTAATTATGGTGGCATAGCGCAGAGGTTAGCGCAGAGTCCTTATAAGGCTTTGGTCGATGGTTCAAATCCATCTGTCACCACCAAATAATAAAATAAAAGTTTTAGACGCTAACAGCGATATAAACAAGCAAACCGATTATCATAGGTTCAAATCCTATCGTAGTATTTATACTATGTAGCCAAGTGGGAAGGCATCGGTCATAAAAAATGCGTCTAGCCTTTTCTAAAAAAGAAAGGAATGATTATTTAAATGTTAAACTCTTTGATTAATGAAAGTAACAAAACTTATACTGCCAATGGTGCTGGTTCATATGCATCTACTTTAAATGCTGTTGTTGATTTTTTTGGCAATGGTGGAGCTATGAGAAACAGACAAGCACATGAACAAATCCAATTGTTTTCACGTGCATTTGCACAAGACCCTTTGGTAACTTTGAAGTTGTTGTTTTATTTCCGTGATATTAAGCAAGGTCAGGGTGAACGGAATATGTTCCGTAATATCTTGAAGCATTTGGCGTGTAATCATTCTGATGTTATGCGTAAAAACATTCAAAACATTGCTACCTTTGGACGTTGGGATGATGTATTGGTATTATTAGATACTCCTGTCCAAAATTCTGCTTTAAATATCATTAAAGAACAATTTGCTAAAGATTTGGCAGATATGAACAGCAATAAACCTATTTCTTTGTTGGCTAAATGGTTGCCATCTGGCAATTCCAATGCTACTAGAAATAAATATAATAATGCTGATAAAGCATTGAAAGTTAAAGAACGTGTACAGGTATTAAACAAATTGCGTGGTGCATTGAATTTAACTGAATATGAAGGTGAATATCGCAAAAAGCTATCTGCATTGCGTAGACATTTAAATGTTGTAGAGAGACTTATGTCTAAGAAAGAATTTGACAAAATTAGTTTTGAACAAGTTCCTTCTGTTGCGCATAAGTTGTATCGTAAAGCATTTATTCGCCAAGATGAATTCCGGTATTTGGCATATCTTGAAGCTGTAGAACAAGGTAAAACAGAAATCAATGCTGGTGCTTTATATCCTTATGATATTGTTTCGCATTATATGCGTAAATATTCTTATGATAAAACACTAGAGTTGCAATGGAAAGCTTTGCCGAACTTTATTGGTGATAAGGAAGAAAACTCTTTGGTAATGGCAGACGTATCTGGCTCTATGTCAGGTCGGCCTATGGAAGTTTCTATTAGTTTAGCGATTTATATTGCTGAACGAAATAAAGGATTGTTTCATAATTACTTTATGACGTTTTCTGAAAAACCTACATTGCAAAAAGTACAAGGTTCTACATTGCAGGAAAAAGTCATAAATCTTCAAAATGCATCATGGGGAATGAATACAAATTTGAAATCTGCTTTTGATTTGATTTTAAAGTCTGCTATCAAAGGCAATGTTCCTAAAGAAGAAATGGTTAAAAAATTGTATATAATTTCCGATATGCAATTTGATAGTGCTTGTGGAAAAAACCCTAATAATCATAGTTTATTTGATTCTTTAAAAGAAGAATACAAACAACATGGTTATGAATTGCCTACAGTAGTATTCTGGAATGTTAATGCAACGCCGGGTACATTCCCTGTTACTGTTGCTGATAGTGGCGTTCAATTAGTTAGTGGTTGTAGTCCTTCTATCTTGAAAATGGCAATGACTTCTGAAATTAAATCAGCCTATGATTTGGTTTTGGATGTAGTTAACCAAGAAAGATATGATTGCATTACAATTTAATTAAAATTGTTAAAAAAGCTGGTTTAATAACCAGCTTTTTTTGTTAGTATTAATTATTATTGCAAGTTGTTTATTTACATAGTTTTATATTAAATTATAAAATCATTCTTTTAAATTATTTTTTTATTGGATAATTTAAGAGAGGTGAGGAATATGGCAGTAGTAGGTCAGGCGTTAAGATATCCAGAAACAGGATGGGTAGAATATGATTTTAAAACCCATTCAGAGTATAGTACATTAAAATTTGGCATAGATAATTATAAAGTTGTTGATAGTAAATTTGGTGATGGAACCAATAGACTTTATTTTGCAAATGGTGGACAATATTTGCCACAATATATCTATTATGTTCCCGGTTGTATACGGTTTACCTTCTATGGCTCAGATACAATTAGAATTATAGGATATACTAGTGTTGTAAATTGTTCTACAAATAGTACAGTTACAGTTAATGGTGTAGATTATCCTATTAATTTTAATTATCATAAAGATATTGAAACATTATTATTTGAATTAACAGGTTTAAATCGTTCAAATTATTATGATGTTAAAATTAATTTCAATGATAATTTAAGAGCAGAAGTAGGTTGTATACATTTAAAAAATGGTGGCGAAATGTTGCTTTGGCAATCACAAGCACAATCATTAAAATCTTTTACATATATTTTATAAACAAAAAAACACTTAACATACAAAGTTAAGTGTTTTTGTTTACATTTTTTGAACTACATGTTATAATTAAATATAAAACAATGAAAGGAATGACGTAGAGTGCTTTTAATTGTTTCATCAATAATTATTGGTTTTCTAATTTATTGTTATCTTAACAAAAAAACTAAAAAATGTGAACAACCAATTGAAAAATGTAATAAAACAATTCGCAAAAAAACTACCATAACAAAGAAAGGTGATGTAGTATATTTGAATAATAGAAGGAAGTGAAAAACATGTTTGATGTGAAATTATCACAATCAGTAAAAAAAGAAATGTTCCAAAATGATGTGTTTGAAATTGTTGATTTTTTGCAAAGTAAAAAACATTTTGATTTTGAAGTTTTTTTAGATGACTATCCATGCAATCATTATGAAATTATTTTAGCAGTAGCACAAGAAGATTTTGTTTTACACTTTGACCCTGAACAAAACATTGCAATGGTTACAAACAATAAAGATGTGTTTATCAATTTAAAAGGTGAAGAATTTCCAAAAACTACACAATCAATGAGAGAATTTATGAAAAATTATATTAAGAATCTAATTAATAGTTATTATGATTTTATCAAAAATAGAGATGATTTCAATATTGAAGTATAATAAAAAAGAAAGTAGGGTATTTTATGAAAATTAATAAAATTTGTTTGGTTTTGTTGATTATTTTAAGTGTTTTTAGTGTTTGCATGGCGGCTTCGGGTGATAGTTTTGTTAAATGTGGTTCTACTTATGAGGGGGATTATTATTATGACAAACAATCTGTAAATGTTGTTTTTTCTAAAGAAAAAAATATTGGTTTTTGTGATGTTGAAGTGTATATTGATTTAACAGACAAAGGAAAAGAAAATTACAGTAGTCTTTTTAAACAAAATATTAAATATGTTAAATTATCGATGATAATTGGAACTGATTTTAATGAAAAATGCAATTTTTATGCAGTAAAAAATGTATTAGGTGAAGATGTTTATGGTAAAAATCACAATATTAAATGTGATTATAAATTCATGAAACTTAATGGGAACAATGAAGATGAAAAAGTTATAGCAAATATTTATGCGTCTATTTTATCTAATTAAATATAAGGGGTAACTAATATGAGTGAAATTTATTTGAAAATTTATATTGAGAACAATGATACAATTGTATTTGAAGGACAAGGTGAAGAAGATAAACAAGGTTATTATCCTACAAGATGGGATAATGATACCCAGAGGTTTGGAACTGTTGCGGTTGGTGCAAAACATATAACTATAACTAAAGATGCCAAAGACGCTTTTAAACGTATTATAAAAAACGCAAAAAAAACAAATGATGATATAAGTTGTTTAAGTATTCATAATTGTTTTGGCAAAAATCCAGATGGTTCTATGAAAGATGTTTGTGATGAAGTTGCTGTGGCATATATTGGTGATATTGTAACAAAATGGGATATTGAATGTGTAATCAATGATGAACAGTTCTTTATTGGTACAGGTGAAGGTTTGCCTGACATTAGTCTTTTAGATAAACTGATACAAGTAGATTAAAATAAAAAACTACAACATGATTTATGTTGTAGTTTTTTTATATTGTCTAATAATAATTTTATTTTAATGTAAAATTACATTAAAATAAAATTATTATTAGAATAAAGAATGTTTTGGAGGGAATGAATTTTGATTACTTGGAATCCAAATGACAGATATGTATGTACGCCAGAGGTAGTAGTTTTATCTAATAATAATTTAACAGTAGATGGTTCATCTGATTTGTTTGTGCCGGGAACTGCGTGGTATAATGGGAATCAATTAGTACATTATAATGTTGGGTTAAGAGCTACACAAGGTTTTAATAGTGGAAAACTATATTATGAATTATATAAAAAGAATGATTCACAGTTTTTACCTTATGTTAGCAATAATAAAGGTTTATATTATGTAGCTGGTTTTGCAAAAAAAGAAGCAAGTCTTGTATTACCGGGAAGAATTGATTCAACATGGGGTAATTGGGCAACAATGTATAATTTTCCCGGAAAAGAAGGTAATAAGATACCATATGAAGAAGAATATACTTTAATGTTTGCTCTAGACTTATCAGATAGTAAAAATCGTAAATTTTATTGGGGAGTAAATGGTCAATGGGTAAATATTTATCATGGTGATACTCGTATTACTGTACCAGATGGTGAATTGTATCCATATATAGTATTTGGTTATCCGATTAAATTTGAAACAAATTTTGGTGATAGTGGAAAACCATTTAAGTATAAAAATCCATTTGTTAATGAATTTAACACATATATAATTTAAGAAGCTATTTTTAGCTTCTTTTTTTATAATTTTTTTTAAATATAATTGTATTTTTTTAAAAAAGTACAAGAGGTGTTTTGGTTGAAAACAGTTTTAAATACTAATCGTTGTTATGTTGGTATATTGCTTAGTAATAATAATTTAAGTGCAGAAAATAAATCAGATAATTATCATGGTAGTGTTTATACAAATAATAGTGTAAAAAAAGGAAAATGGTATTGGGAAGTCACTATAAATGAAACAAATTTGCTTTTTAGTAATTTTGGCGTTGGGTGTGAAAACTCAACCACTAATCAAGCAAGACCGGGAATAGAAACAGATGGATGTTGCATATTATTTGATGGTAGAGTATATAACAATATTACATTAGTAACTACTGTTACTCCTTTTAAGAAAAATGATGTAGTTGGATTTGCATTAGATTGTGAAAATAGAACCTTAGCTGTTTATAATAATGGAATATATGTAATTACATTAGACATGAAAACATATAATAGTATGTTTGAAAACAAACCTCCATTTTATCCTTCTTATTCAAGTTACAATTATAGAAATCCAAATGAAAAAGTAACTTTTAACTTTGGATACAGTAATTTTATTTATTCTGTTCCTAATGGATATTTACCTTATTGTCAATCAGAAATGAATGGGTTTACAACATATATAATTTAAATATAAAAGACATGTAACTATGTAGTTATATGTCTTTTTTGTCGTATTTTGAAAAAATATTAATTATTTTAAAATAAATATTCTTTTTTTTAATTTGAAAATTATTTATCTTAAAATAGGACTATTTTCCTATATAGAAAATATGTTATTTTTTTAACAATTAAATATTTTTTAGAGAAGTAAATAACTACCTTTGATAAAAAGGGGGAGTTGGTGCAAATTGGAAAAAGAAGAACAAATTTTAGAAAAGTTATTAAATAAAAATACACGTAGCATTGCGATTTGTATGCACAACAATCCCGATGGAGATTCGATTGGCTCCGCAAGAGCATTGGAAATATTTTTACAAAGTAAGAATAAAGAAGTAGAGATTATTTTTCAAACTAAAGCTCATGTTGATTTTGCGCCTATTATTGGTGAAGATAGAGTAGGCCAAGTAATTATTCCATCGAAAAGATTTGATGTGTTAGTTTTATTAGATTGTTCAGATTTAGCTCGTACAATTAATGTTTATGATTTTTCAAATTACATAATTGTTATTGACCATCATAAGAGTTCAAAGCCATTTGGCGATATTTATTATTATGAACCAGTGTCGGCAACAGGAATGTTAATTTATAAAATTATAAAACATCATATTAAAATTGATGCAGAAATTGCTACCTCTTTATATTTATCAATAAGAAGTGATACAAATAGTTTTAAAAATTGTAATACAGATTATCCAACAATGTTATTAGCTGCTAGATTAATAAAAAATGGAGCAGATATACAAATAATAAACAACATGTATGATTATAAAACATTAACTTTTACAAAATTAATGGGAGATGTATTAGAAAATATACAATATAATCAGTATAATAAAATAGCGTACCTTGTAGTTAATGAAAAACAAATAAAAAAAGCAAAATCAAATTTCAATGAAGCTTCATCATTAGTTGATATATTAATTGCAATGAAAGGTATAAAAGTAGCTTATTTGTTTTTGGTTAATGATGAAAAGATTATTATAAAAGCAAGAAGTCAAGACATAAATGTTTCTGAAATATTAAGTCAATTTGGCGGCGGTGGTCATATTACTGCGGCAGGTGCTTTTGTAGAATCTATAGATACATATAGTGTCATAGAACATGTTTTAAAAATAACGAAACAAAAACTTAATGAAAGAAGTTGATGAGTATGAATGGTGATGACGATAGGATATGGGAAACACCTAGTAGGGGTAATTTTAATTTTATTACAATGTGTGAAGAAATAAAAAATTATATTAAAAAAGAACCTAATTGTAAATATCACATTTTTGTTGGTTCTGATTCTCAAAGACATTGTATTAGAAAGAAAAATAATCCTACATTTTACACTAAATTTGTTACAGCAGTTGCTATCCATAGAGAGGGAAAAGGTGGGCAATTCTATTTATCATCTGAAAAAAACTTTCACATTAACTCACTACAACAGAAAATTATGTATGAATCAAATTTAACTTATATTTTTCATACTTATTTAGAAAATGAATTAACAGATGTTTTAATAGAATATAATGTTGATTTAACACCACATATAGATATTGGTGTTAAAGGTAAAACTAAACAATTTATTACACAAGTTTTAGATATGTTTAAAGCTATAGGTAGAAATGTTGCTACTATAAAACCAAATTGTGCTGGTTGTGCAATTGCTAATAAATATACAAAACAAGGTTAATTTTAAAAACTACCTATATTAAATATAGGTAGTTTTTTAATATAATTTCATTTTTTAAAATTATTTCTAATTTAGATAACTTTAAAGAGGTGAATTAGAATGGCAACAGTAGGTCAAATATTATCAACACCAGAAACAGGTTGGACGCCTTTTATGTTTATGGATAATTTAGGTAAATTTACTTGTGTTGAATATAGTCTTCAAAAATATGGAATAGACAATTTTAAACATTTACAAAGTGGAACAATTCAGATTATCGAATCTTGGAATCTTAATGGAAATGGTCAGTATTTATTTTCTCAAATAGCACGTATGAGATTTTCAGTATCTAATACAGATGCTATTCGTTTAACAGGATATTGTCATACTGTGCCTTGCTCTACTATTAGTACAGTTACAGTTGATGGTGTAGATTATCCTATTAGTTTTAATTATCAAACAGGTGGTTATACATTAATATTTGAATTAACAGGTTTAGATGTAAGTAAAAAACATAATGTGCAAATTAATTTTAATGATAGTTTGAGATCAGAAGTTTCAAGATTACATTTAAAAACTGGTGGTACAATGGGATTATATGACCCATATTTAAATTCTAGTAAAAGTTTTTCATATATCTTATAAAAAATAAATAAAAATTAGTATAATAAAATAGAAGAAAGGTATCTTGATGAAAATCTAAAAAAAGATTATTTGACGTTTGAACAATAAAGTTGTTCCTAGCTATAGTAAAGAGCAATTTGACGTAATGACTATACAATAATATGATAATTAGATTAGTAAGAAAGATATTTTTCTTTTTTTGATGTATTTTTAAATAAAAACGGAAGTGTTTTAATGCGTAGATTAATTAGAAAAGCATCATGGGAATCGATTAATCCTAATGATTCAAATACTATACAATTAATTACAGATGCTATGGCTTCACAAGCGCAAATACAAATTAATTATCAAAACTCTGGTTGGCGTATGATATTACCTTATAGTTGGAAAACTAGTAAAAATGGTGACATACTATTAATGTGTTATAAAGACACCGGAGAAGTACGTTCCTATCGTTTTGATAAGATAGAACAAATATTAGTAGATGATGGGTTGTTAATGTCTGAAAACGATGATAGTGGTATTACAATGGAAATTAAGGATTATGATTCAGTACCAGATGAGTTTAAATTGCCAGATTTACCAAATGAAGATGAATTATTAGAATTATCAGAAAATGAAGTAGGTCAAGAATTGCCATTTGATGGTGCGATAGATGCATTAATCAATGAAACAGGACAAAATACCTATGAAAATAATCCTAATGAATCATTAAATGATATTCAAGAAGTGCCGATAGAAGAAAATGAAGAAGGTGGTGAAAAAGTTGAAGATAATCAGCAGAGGACAAACGTTTAATCTTGATGAACCAGCGAATAAAGATGTAAAGGATAAGATGCCTGATTGGATGGATAATATGTTAGAAATAAAACAAGAAAAAGTAGACCTTACTCCATTATTTAACACCTCTAAGTGCAAGAAATGCAGTGGCTGTGGACTTCCATTAAAACCTAATGAGGTAGATTATTGTAATGATTGTCAATAACAAATATTTGTTTATATGCTTTACAAATATTCGACAATATGCTACAATGATTTCATAAATATAAACTTATTATACATGAGAGAGAAGGGATATATAAAATGAAACGTAATAATGTAAAAAAAGTATTGAAGCAGATGAAAACGAGAACGTTTGTTCAAAAAGAACATAAAAATATCCCTACGGATGTTGTCAATCTATTGTATAATCAAGCTTGTTTTGCTGTAAAAAAACTAGGTGAGCGAAGTACGGTTGATGAATTGATTGAAGCATTTTATACAATGGCATCTGTTTCATATATTTTAGGACAAAACGTTAAAGTAGCAGAAAGAATAGAAAATTCACAAGGATTAAAATTAGTAAAATGTTAGTGTGGTTTGCCTAAAGTTTTTTTAACCACTTGTTTAAATAAACAAGTGGTTTTTATTTTTTAAAAAATTATTTTTTAAAAATCAATACATTAAAAAAAATATTTTTTTTGTTATAATAAAAATATAAAAAAATATTATAATAAAATATAAGCCTATTTCATAAGTCCAATATGACCAAAATAAAGGGGGCCAATTTGTTTTGAACACACCAAAAGATAATGAGTTTTTCAAAGATTCTGAATTTGTCATCACAGATTATGACAACTACAATTTTAAAGATACGCCAAAAGCTATTGATATTAGCTTTGAAGAACTAATTAACGACAAAGAATATTCCAGAACGACAAAAAACAACAAAGAGTTGCAAAAAAATGTCTTAGAGTATTTAGAAACAAAAAATGAAATTGTTTTAGAAAGTATATTCTTGTTTTGTTGGAAAAAAATAAAGACATTTGCATTTAATAGTAATGATGATGAACTATGTTCTGATTTACAGTATGTTTTTTTTAAAGCTATTAATGCATATGACCCAAATAAGAAAACAAAAGCAGGAAGATCAATTATGTTTAATACATATTTTACAAAGTGTATGAAAAACTACATATGCGTAAAAAAGACATTTAATAATGCACAAAAACGAATACCAAAACATGAAACATTAAGTTTAGATTTTATTCTAAAACAACAAGAAGACACAGATGTAACAACTATGAACGCAGCTAAACTAGATAGTATGGTAGATCACAATAGCTTTATAAATATTGAATTCCAAGATTTTTTGGAAAGAAAAATCTATCCCGGTTTAAAAGAAATTGAAGTCCAATTATTATCTTTATATCTTAAAGGATATACGTTAGATATGATTGGTAAACAAGTTGGAGGATTAAAAGCTCCCAACGTACATATAAAATTAAAACGCATTTTTAAGAAGCCACACATTATAAGAAATGCTAAAGAGTTATTAGGCGCATAATGTATTTTAAAATAACGGTTTAAACCGTTATTTTTTTTTCATTGTATATTATTTTTCTTATAAGGTGGTGAATTTTTTGAAAAGATTAATTGCAAAACCAAGAACAAAGAAAAAAGAATTTATTGCATTAATGAAGTTTTTTTTTGAAGTGGAAGAAGATGACCCTATATTAGCTAAAGAATATATTAGGAAGTTTAGACATTGGTTAAATCATGATTTCTCTGAGTGGGGGCCAGTTGTATTAGAACATTTTTTATACAATCACAAACTCCATCAAAATGAAACTGATGATAAATATATGTTAAGTATTGTATTGGATAAAATAAAACGTGATGATTCTATTGAGTTAGAAGAAAATATAGAAAACATTGTTGACTATAATGATGACGAAGAAGAAAAAATATCAGATACTGTTAATAAAAAAGAAACAAAAAGAGAATTAGAAAGAAAACGAAAAATGAAAGATAAACAGGAACGTCATTTTGAGTAAAAAGGAGGAAAAAGAATGGCTGAATTATCACTTTATCAATTAAGATTAAGATTAGATACAGAATTACCTGCTATTAAAGAGGACATTATAGAATTAAAGCAAGATGTTCTTGGTTTAAAAACAGTAAGTAATCCTACTGCATTTTTACAATCTATTTTAACAGTAGATGGAATTGGTTCAGGATTAGATGCAGATTTATTTCATGGTAAAACTCCAAGTTCCTTTGCAGAAGCACATCATACACATACAGGAGATCAAATTACTACTAATATTTATAGTGCTGAAACTTTAGCAGGTAAAAGTGTTTCTTATTTTTCACCTGCTGAACATAAACATAAAAGAGTATTTTTTACTAATGGAATTTTTACTGTTCCTAATAATGTAACAAAAGTATTTATTACTATGTGTGCCGCTGGTGGTGGTGGAAGTAGTATTTTTGGTTGTGGTGGCGCAGCAGGTGAATCTGTAGTTTACTACCAAGTAGATGTTATGCCGGGAGAACAAATTACTATTTTTGTAGGTGTAGGTGGTCATGGTGGTGAACCTGTAAATGGTTTATATGACACTAATGATTACTTATTATACTTAACAGCTTCTTGTGGTAAAAATGGTGGTAATACATCATTTGGCAAGTATAAGACTTGTTTAGGTGGCAGTGGTGCGCTTGTAAATGCATTATATGGAGAACCGGGATTTAATTTAGGCAATCATGCTACGATGGGTTCATTTCCTCATTTAATTAAAGCCGAAGGTAATTTGACTTTAAAAGAAGGTGGACGTGGAGGTAATAGTGCAATAGGTATGGGCGGTGTAGGTGGAAGAATTTGCAGTAGACCTAATTCATTTGCTAGTCGATTAGCCAATGAGGGTGTTGGTTTTGGCTCTGGTGGAGCAGGTGGCGGTGAAGAAATAGATATTGATAGAAATACATATAAAGCTACTAATGGTGGCAAAGGCGCAGATGGTATTTGTATTATTGAGTGGACAGAGGGTATACAATAGGGGGATATAATGAATAAAATTTTAAAAAGAATAGCATTTACAGATGAAATTTTAAGTTATGAATTTAGTGAAAATGATTTTAAATTTAGAGAATGCTTAGTATATAATAAATCTTATATGTTTAATGTATTAAATAATACAAAATTTGATTCAAAAGATTTAAGTAAAATTTTTAATAATTCTACTAATCCAGTTATTGAAGAAGTTAAAGAAAAAATGCAAGTGATATTTTATAATATAGCGAAAGAATATGTATTACAAAATAAAGCACGTTTTGGTGAAATTGATAACGTTGAAGAATTTGTGAAAAACTTTAAATATATTATTACTTAAAAAGAGGTTTTAAAATGGGAAAATTTGCAGAAATTAGGGATGGTTTTGTAAGATATATATATGAATGTGAAACAAAACCTGAAATGGAACCTAGTATTGTTTTAATTAATTTAGATTTTATTAAACCAGAGCCACAAGTTGGTTGGAAATATGATGGAAAAAATTTTTTTGAACCAGTATTAGAAAATAATTTTATGTCTATGGATATAGTTAGAAAAAAAAGAAATGAATTAATTACTAATAATGAATGGATTATTAATAGACATATTCAACAAAAAGCATTAGGTGTAGAAACATCAATAACAGAATTAAAATATTATGAATGGTTAAATTATTTTGAGCAATTAAGAAATTTAACAACAATGGATGTAAATAAAATAGTATGGCCTAAACAGCCATAAGGTGGTGAAAAGATGGCAAATTTATCACTACATTCTTTGAAACAAGAATTAGATGGAGTGAAATTAACTTTAAATAACTTCCAAAGTTTTAAAACAATTATGGTTAATGGTGTAGGTATTACTGCAAAAACAACTTCTGACACAATAGAGTTTATAGATGGCAATAATATTAGTTTATCTTTAAATACTGAAAGTAATTTAATTACTATTGCTAATACATATCAACATCCTACAACACACAGTCCAAGTATTATTGCAGAAAATCCAGAACATCGTTTTTTTACTGATACCGAAAGAACTAAATTAAGCAATATGGAAAATAATGCTAATAACTATGTTCACCCTGTTTCTCATTTACCATCTATTATTACCCAAGACCCTGATAATAGATTTTTCACTGATACAGAAAGAGTAAAATTATTAGGTATAGAAGTAAGTGCAAATAATTATACTCATCCTACAGGTGATGGGAATAGCCATATTCCTCCTACTGGAACTACTAATGATGGTAAATATTTAAGAGCAGGATTAACTAATAATAGTTCTACTTGGTCAACTATAGAATGGAATGAAATAGATAATAAACCATTTGGGTTTAATCCAATAATGCATGACCATTCAGGAAATCAAATTACCAGTAAAGTAAATAATGCTGTTAATGCTGAAAATGTAGAGTGGACAGGAATTTTAAATAAACCTACTTCTGTAAGTGGCTATGGTATAACTGATGCAATGGTTAATTATCCTATAAATTTAGTAATTAACGCAGGTGATAATCGTGCATCAAATTGCTTTGCGGTAATTAAAGCTGGCAATATAGTATCTTATACTATTAATTGCAGAAATATAGAGGGTGCTAATCAAATACCTAGTTCAACAGTAAATATAAAAATATTTGTAAACGGTGTAGAACAAACAGAAGCAAATATTAACTCTTATGATACTTCTGCTAGTGCAGGATTTGCAGTTAATGAGAATGATGTAATTATGGCAAAAATTAATGGTACAGCTAATGGATTAGATGGGTTAGTTAGTATTACATTGAAAATGAATTAGGTGGTGATATAATTGGAACTTTCATTACATAGTTTATATGAAATGATTCGTAAAACAGGAAAGGATTTAACTAATACTTCACCATTGAAAGCAGATGTAAAAGTAGCAACTGTTAGCAATTTAAATAATTTATATGGTGTACAAACTATAGATGGTGTTGCTTTAGTAGTTGGTGATAAAGTATTAGTAAAAGATCAAACAGATAAAACACAAAATGGAATATATCTTGTACAAAGTGAAGCATGGATACGATCATTTGACTTTGATACACCAGAGACAATTGTTATGAATTCATTTTGTTTAATTGAAACTGGAACTATTAATTTCCATTCAATGTTTATGATGATAAATCCTGTACCTGTTACTTTAGGAGTAACAGAAATCATATGGGAACAATTATCAGGGCCAAACAAACCTGCTAAATTTATTCCAACAAGTGATATTGGTGGTAATATTTGGATTTCAGATTAATATTAAAAAAGATGAGTAATATTACTCATCTTTTTTTTGTAAATTAAAAATCGTTTTTAATTATAATAAAACAATAAACATTGTAAGGAGAAAAAAATTGAGATATAAATTTATAGGTACAGGAAGTGCTTTTAATCATAAATATGGAAACAATTCTATGTTATTAGAATTCAATAATACCAATTTATTATTAGATTGTGGTCATGATGTTCCCGGTAGATTAGATACAGATTTACAAAATATTAATAACATTTGGATTTCTCATATTCACAATGACCATTGTGGTGGGCTAGAGGAAGTTGCATTTAAAAATTATTTTTTATATAAGAAAAAAACAAATTTATTACTACATCATTCATTTGCTTATGATTTCATTAATCATTTATTATTTTCTATTGGACAAAAAGGATTATTTTCTATTGATGAATATTTCAATGTGTTTATATATAAAAATTCTTTCACTATTAAAGATATAAAATTTACTACTGAAAAAACAAATCATGTGTTAAATATGGACTCTTTTTTATTGAAGTGGGAAGATTGTGTTTTCACAGGTGATACTCAGTTTATTGATTGGCGAAATCATGAAAATATTAAACATATTTTTCAAGATACGCAATTAGAAAAATATGGTGAAGACGTACACACCTGTTTAGAAGATTTATTAAAATTACCATTAGAAGTAAAACAGAAAATCAACTGTATGCACTATGGCGAAGCTATAGAAAATTATAGGGATGTAATTGAGAAAAACGGAATGAAAATTTGCACTATTAATCAATGGAGTGAATTATATTAAATAACTTTTTCCTTCTATTATTAAAAATTCTTCTCACAAAAATATTATTTTTGTGAGAAGAATTTTTAATAAAAAGGGGGAAATTGTTCATGGCAGGTAATTCTAAACCAAATGTAGATTTAAGTATATATGGTGAAGCTAATTATGTTATAAATGATTCATTTTCAAAAGGTCATCAAATAAATGATGTTTATACTGGTAAGGTAGGTAGATATTTATTTGATGGTTTAATTGGTGCTGTTAATAACAACACAACTTTTATTTGGATGTATAATACAACAGATTTTGTAGATATAACTATTGGACAAAGTTGTAATATTTGGACAATAAGAAGACAAGATTTATCTACTGGTACAAGTTATTGCGCTCCATTAATTGTTAAAAAATACAATACAACTACAAAACTATGGGAAACAACTAGTATAGTGGATAATACAACTGTTATAGCAAAAGGTTTATGGACAAAATCTTTTATTAATATTTCTGCTGGAAGATATAGATTTGAAAAAAAAGTAACTGCAAATAGATATGATACAGAATGGTATTTAGAGGCATTAGAACCTGTAAATAATTTTAGTACATATATTATTTAAAAACGGAGAAAATTTCTTCGTTTTTTTTTATAATTAAAATAAGGGGTGATCGTTTTTGGATTTTGATCAAGTATTAAAACAAGATTTTAGTAATAAAGATATTGCAAGATTAAAATTTAATTTAACAACATATTGCAATTTTAATTGTTCTTATTGTTATGAAGGAAATGTTAAAGAAAAAAACATATTAAATCCTATGAAAGCAATTTCATTAGGTAAAAAAGTTTTGGATGATTTACCTAAAGGAGAAATGTTGCGTGTACATTATTTTGGTGGAGAACCATTTTTAGAATATAAGAATATGAAAATGATTACACAAAATTTATATATTTATGCAATGAATACTGGTAAACAAATTCAATTTGGATGCACAACGAATGCAAGTATATTAACAGATGAAATTTTAAATCATATTAGCTTATATCCTTATTTTATTGGTGCAAGTTGTGATGGAGAACCATTTTATCAAAATTTGAACCGTAAATATAAAGGTGGAATAGATAGTGCAGAAAAAGTTATTGGTAATATATTTAAAATCCATGAACGTTTAGGTAGGATTTACATATCAATGGTGGTTACAAAAAACAATGTTGAAAATTTATTTAATAATGTCAAATATTTCATTGACCGTGGAATAAATAATTTTGCAATATATGTAGTAACTAATAATGTTGATATGCATCCTGATTTAAATATTTATGAACAACAATTAAATAAATTAGTTGATTTGTTAAATAGTATAAAAGATAGAGAAATCATTATCAATCCTCCATTGTGGAAAGTGCATCAATCTAAAACTAGAAATTTAGTTAAATCAGAACAATCAGTAGAAATACAATTATATGAAAATGAATTTATTATGTTTAACGAAACAAGTCCAACAGGACATAAATTTACCACTAATTATCAGCATATAACACAAGATCAAATTGATAAATTAACAGAGTTAGAAAACAAATATTGTTTAATGATTAAAAAATAGTAAAACTATTTATAAATTATTGTAATTATTTTATTTTTTAAATAAATGCAATAATTTATTTTTAAAATAGAGGTGCTATAAAATGGAATATACAGGAAAAATAAGTTTCTTAGGTGAAGAAAAAAAATATGGATTAATTCTTTGTGATGGAGTAAATTATCCTTTTTATGCTATGGAAATAGTAGATTTTAAAATTGGAACAGATGTTATTTTTACTTTAATAAATAATTATACTAAACCAACAGCTATTAACGTAAAGGAGGTGGCGTAAGTGAATATTGATATTTTAAAAAGTTATTATAATGGCAATGGGATTTCTACCTTTGAGATGGAAACCCTTAAAGAAGAATTAAAAATAAGTTTGGAAGAAAAAACTCCTATTATGATTGATAATGTTGATATGACAGGTGTAGCATTGTTAACTTGTCTTAATTTTACTAATAGATCAGTATCAGAACTTTTTTATTATGCAGAATTATTAAAAACTAATTATGATTTTATTCAACAGCAATCTAGAAATGATTTAAGTTATTTTTTAGCATTTAATTATATTGTGCAAGGATTAACTAAACATGGTACACAATATCAAATTACAAAAGCTAAAGAACGTTTAAATGGATTAATTTGCAATACTGATTTAAATTCCATTTATGGAAAAATTAAAATTGATAATATTAAAAAAAGCGTATCTTTTTTAGATAGTTTGATTTATAAAGATTATAAAGATGTTTATACAGTTATTTTAAATACATTAACTTTTTCTTTTGTTAAAGAATATTATGTTGAAAAAGAAATTATAAATATTATTTTGAAAAAAAGCGGTTTAAAATTAAGTGATGACAAAAAATCAACACATATGATAAAAGAATTATGCGTTGAAGGTCGTTGTTTTTACTTTAATCGAATTATTGAAGTTTATCCACAAGAATTTAATCAAGTAGTTAGAGATTTTTTTGATCATACGGAATTTTACAACTCATTTTTATTGGCATGTGATGATTTTAATGTTTTTTTATCTAACATAAAAAACACAAATGATGATATGTTGAAAATATGGTTAGTAGAAAAAATGTGTCAAATGAATTTTAATGATTTTACAGAGTTTTACATTAAACCTTCGTTAAAAAATAAAAATTTATTTAATATCACAGAGCAAGATAAAGATCAAAAATTTACTATCTTAACTAAATTTGAAAATGATAAATTGTATTTTATTTGCAACACCAAAACTGCAACAAAAAAAGTATATATTGAATTTATTGATAATACTAGCCATTTATTTGATTTAGATATTGTTGATTATATGGGAGTAATAGATTTTTCACCAAAAACATCTTTCTTTGTTAAAGTTGATTATGATACTCAATATATAGATGTTAAATTTGAATAATTACAGAAAGGAGAAAGTGAATTTTGAAAAGTGGAAAAAAGATTTATTATAGGCATAATGGTGAAGTGAAAACTGCAAATCTTCATACTAAACAAACTGATGTTGGAGATAAATATATTACTTTTGAAGTAGACGCACAGTTATTATATGCACAATTATCAGAAAATGGAACCTCTGAGATACATGCTAGAGATGGTCAAAATAATATTGTACGAATTAACAAAAAAGTAGAAGACCCTAATATGTTAGAAGAAGGTAATATATTAGTTAGTGGAATAACAATGAACCCACCCGTTGGATTAGGTGGTACTAGATCAGCATCAGGGAGTAATATACCTGCTCAATGGGTAATTAAACCAAAATGGGGAAGTGTTACCCAAGATGATGTAAGATGTGTTTTCGATGTTTCATTTATTACTCATCAAGATTTAGAAGATATTGCGTTTTATAAATGTATTAAAGCTAATAATCCTTTGTTAACATCTAATATAGAAGAAAAGATAGTAGATAAAAGCAATAGAAGTTTCCGATTTATTTCACCTGTGGCTAGTTGTTATTTTTGTATTGTAGCAGAAGATAAAAATCACAATGAATTATTTAGAACAACAGTACATGGGCCAATAGGCGCAACACAAAACACTAGTTTAATAGCTAATTTTAAAGAATATACTTTAGATCGAGCAGATAATAAAGGTAATAATCGAGAGAATATTTATAATGGATTAGATAATACTACAACACACAATAATATTGCAAAAAAATATTATTTTATAGGCGCAACCACATTACAAACACCACCTGTTGGAATGACAAATAAACAATATAATACGACATTATATTGTGCTGATACTTGTGTTTGCGATTGTAACCATTGTCCTTGCGTGTGTAATCACTGCCCTTGTGATTGTAACCATTGCCCTTGCGATTGTAATCACTGTCCATGTAATTGTAATCATTGTCCATGTAATTGTAATCACTGCCCTTGCAATTGCAATCATAACCCATGTCCTTGTCAATGCCAATGTCAATGCCAATGTCAATGCCAATGTAATTGCAATCACAATCCTTGTCCTTGCCAGTGTAATTTTTGCTATGATAGTGGCGGCGGCGATGGCTGTGCAGGTGGTTAAAATGTGCTTTAAAAGCACATTTTTTTTGTATAAAAGTTTCCGTTTTTTATTATAATAAAATAAGTAAGAAGCGAAAGGGGAAAAATATGAAAACAGTTACAGGTGCTTCAATATTTTTAACAGAAAAATGTAATTTAGATTGTGCATATTGTTTTGAAAAAAATAAATATGGACAAACCATGAGTAATGAAAAACTAAAACAAGCTATAGATTTTATGTTTACAAATAGAGATAAACATTCAAATCGTTTGTTATTTATGTGGTTTGGTGGAGAACCATTATTAAATTTTGAAGGTTTAAAATATGGTGTAGAATATATTAAAACTAAAGAAAAAGAATTGTCTGATAATAAATTTTCTGCTAATCATGTTATTATTACAAACGGTACTATTTGTAATGATGAAGTTTTAGAGTTTTTAAAAAATAATAAAAAAATATCAGTACAAATTTCATGGGATGGTTTACCAGAGGTTCAAAATGGTCAACGAGGTAAATCAGAATTGGTAGAAGCTAATATTGAAAAATTTGATACATTAGAAAATCATGTTAGTGTTCATCCTATTATTACACCATTAATGGTTCCAGTATTAGAAGAAAATTTTGATTATATTATTAATAAATTTAAAAATAGAAAAGTAAATATTTCTCCACGTTTCGCATCTGGTGATGATGGAGAATGGTTAAATGATGAAAAATTGTATAATGATTTATTTAATGGCTTAGTTAATGTTTTCGAAAAATATCCAAATCAAATTTCGTTAATAACTAATTGTGAATCAGCTATTAAAGGTGAACCAAACACATGTGGTGCAGGTAAATTCTTTATGTCTATTACACCTAATGGTGATTTATATGCATGTCATCGTTTTTATACTGCTAAAGTAAAAGATTTTCAAGTAGGTACTTTAGATGATGGGTTTTTTACAACACCTAAAACCATGTTACTAGAAGATTATACAATGGATAATATGATGAAGTGTAATGAATGTGATGCGTATCAATATTGCATTCGTTGTATAGCTAATAATAGACAATTAACAGGTGAAATCCTTTGCCCCGGTGAAAACTATTGTGTTCCATCTAAGGCAGTATTTTTTGCAGTATTAGAATATGTTAAAAAACACAAACCACATCTTTTAGCTAATAATGGAGAACCAGTGGTTGCTGTACCTGCTCAAACACAAATTATAGATCAACAAGTCAAAGTCAACCCTGATCTTGAAGTAATGCCATATGACCCTACCAATTGTCCTCAAAATTATGGTGGAAATGATCAAAATAATGAAATTAACTCTAATGATGCACTAGAGTTAATTAAAAAAAGTGAATCATATAACACTAACAATATAGTACCAGATGATTCTATAACATTAACAGTAGATCAAAAAATAGAATATGTCATTATGCCTATGATTAATAGTTTAATCAAAGAAGTAGATAGATTAAAAAACAAAAAATGTAATTGCAAAAAGAAAGATGGTGAATAGGGGAGAAATATTCTCTCCCCTTTAATTATGAAAACATTATCTGGTTTAAACAATATACTTTTAGTTATTACCAATAAGTGCAATTTAAGTTGTGAATATTGTTATATGAGTAATGAACCAAATTATATGGATTTTAATTTAACAAAAAAAATCATTGACAATACAGATGATAATTCAAATATAGAGTTTTTTGGTGGAGAACCATTATTAAATGCTGATGTAGTAGAACAAACATTAGATTATATAAAACAACAAAATAGAAAATTGCGATCAGTAATTATTACTAATGGAACCATTTTCAATGATCAAGTAAAGAGAATTTTAACAAATCATCAATGTGGTATTGGTATATCGTTTGATGGAATAAATAATTTTATCAGAACACACAACAAAGAAACTGATAAATTGATTTTACAAAACATTAAAGATATTAGTGATTTTCTTAAAAGAGATATTGGTGTTAAAATATCTATCACTCCACAAAATGTACATACATTATTAGATAATGTAAAATGGTTATATGAAGAACAAAACATTAAATATTTAAGTCATTTTTTATTAAGAGATGATGGATGGACACCAGAAACAGTTCAAACATTAAGAGAACAATTAAGATTGTTAATACCATATAATAAAAAGCATTTTAATGATGGATTGCGTAATGATTTTTTAAATATTTTTATTGACCAATACAAACGTAGTTATGGATGTTGGGCAGGTAAACATGGTGTAGGCATTGATTATAAAGGTGACATATATCCTTGTCAAAGATTTTTAACTAATCAACAATTTAAATTAGGAACAGTAGATACAGGAATAAAAAATGAATTATTTAAATATTATGATTCAAAGAATTTTGTAGGTTGTCAAAAGTGCAAAATATATGATAGATGTAATGATTTTTGTATAGCATCACAGTTAGAAACAAATGGGACAATGTTTTTACCAATTAATAATGTATGTGATGCAGTGAGAGCGTGTAGAGAAGAAATAGAAGTAATTTTAAATGATAGTGAACATTTAAAAATGCTAAAATCGACTTATCAAAATACTTACAAAAAAAGATAATTGATATATTGACTTTTGAAATTAAATGGATATAATTATGAATATAAGATGATTTTTGAAAGGGATGATTTACTTTTGCAAGATTTTATCATTTTTAAAATGTTTTGTCCTATTTGCGGTAGGATATCAGAACACGAAATTTCACATTATAGTGAAGCAAAAGAAATTAATGGTTTAGTAAAGCGTGGTAAATGTTTAACTTGTGAACATAAACATCCACTGTTTCCAAAAGAAGTAGAAAAATACAATGTTGAGTATGAAAGATATTATGAAAATGAAATGATTAAAATTAAAGCTAATCAAATTCGTTTACGTCAGATTGAATTAGAAAAGCAAGAAGCTAAAAGACATACGCCAACTATACGAGAACTTTGTGGATTAACGGCAGTATCGTTAATTGTTGATGATGTTTATGAATCACATGTTTATAAACAGGAACAACCTATTGTACATGATGATGTACAAGAAGTTGAAAGGTTTGGTGGTGGAGAATTTTTAGGTGGTGGTGCAGAAGAATCTAGTTTTCCCCTGTCAGAACCATATGAGTCTGATGACTCTAATAACAATTTCAATTGTGAAGATTAATAGAAAAGCGGGGAATAACAAATGTATGTAGTTTTCAAAAAAGATTTGTTATTAAATGATGAATTGCATTTCAAATCTGGTGAACAATATGATGTTATTGGTGAAACAGAAGAAAAGTATTATGTTTCTTATATGAAGAAAAATAAAAACGAATGCAGTTTAATTCCTAAAGACTTTTCTGATATGGATATTTTTGATGGTAATGCAACAAAAAGACAAATCAATAAAAAGAAAAAGTTTGAAAAACTAGGCAAATTGGCAATGAGTATTACTGTTTGTGACAATGAATTTGATAGTAAAGTTTGTAATAAACAAGAATGCAAAAATAGAGAGTTTTGTACTTTAAAAAACAAAATAGCATCAGGATTATTCTGATGTTGAAAATAAAAAAATTATATTTTAAAATGGGGGAATGTATTTTAATATGAATGGTAAAATTTGGGGTGCTATAATCGGTGGAGTTTTTGTATTAATGCTCCTTTGGGGAATGTCAACATTTAATGGGTTAGTAAGCATGAATGAAGAAATTAATACACAATGGTCACAAGTAGAAAATCAAATGAAGCGTCGAGCAGATTTACTTCCCAATCTTGTTGATACGGTAAAAGGTGTAGCGAAACATGAGCAATCAGTCATTGATTCTGTTACTAATGCACGTAATAGAGAAGCAACAGCTAAAACACCTGCTGAAAAAATAGCAGCATCACAGGAAGTTACTCGTAGTATCAATATGTTGATTCCTTTACAAGAAAGATATCCAGAATTAAAAGCTAATCAAAATTTCACTATGTTAATGGCAGAATTAGCAGGAACGGAAAATAGATTAGCTGTTGCAAGAAATGATTATAATAAAAAAGTAAATCCTTATAATCAAAAAATTAAAAGTTTTCCAGCAAATTTAGTTGCTAGTTCAATGGGTTTTGCACCTAGAGATTATTTTAAAGTGGAAGAAGCTGATAAAGTTGTTCCGAAAGTTAACTTTAATAATTAGTATTTGCTTATTATTGGTAGGTTGCGGAACAACAAATGAAGGGGGAATGAAATTTCCCCCTAAACCCACAAAAGATATTTATGTTGTTGATTCTGCAAAAATATTAGATGATAAAACTAAACAAAATATTTTAACTATTGGTAGAGAGTTAAATAACAAATATAAAGCACAAATTGTAGTTGTAACTGTAGATACAGTTGGTGAATATCCTATATCAGAATATGCAATTGAATTAGCAAGAAAATGGGGCATAGGTGATAAGAAACTTAATAATGGAATGTTGATTTTAATTGCAAAAAATGATAATAAATGGTGGAGGATTGAAGTTGGCAGAGGGTTAGAAGGTTCTTTTCCAGATGGAATGGCGAAAATTTATGCTCAACAATATCTTGAACCACCAGTTTTAGAAAGTAAAGATTACAATAAAGGTGTTTTAGATTTATATAATGTTATTTCAAAAGATGTTCATAAAGAATATGCTAAGTAGATTAATTTTAACGTCGTTTGTAATTCATTCCACACTTTTGCTTCGCTAACGCGAGCAAGGAAACTTAGATATGGGGGATAAATTGCCCCAAATGTGGCTTGGATATTGATAGGGATTGCAATGCAAGTCTGAATTTACTAAAATTAGCTATGTAAAAATAAGATAGATAGCTAATCGGGGCAGGTGCTGTCCTAAGAGCTTGGGTAAACTTGCTACGCTAGTAGTATTGACCAAGAAGCCGCCCACCTATAGAGGTGGTGGTAGTTCACGGGGTGGGTAGCACAGAGTTACGTTGTTGGGATAATGATGTTTTTTAGTTATTTTTGTTTTTCCAAAGTGTTAGATCATCTAATATATAAAATGTATTAAAAGGATGTGATTGTGCGAAAGCACGTGATATATGATATTTTTTTTTATTAATTTAATCATAAGTTGTATAGCAGGATTTATATTTCATAGTCTTGCAATTGGAATAGTAGTGTTTATTGTTTTGTATATTATAAAAGTTCTTGGCACATTTTTCTTTGATGGTGATTTTGGAGATTTTGATGGTTTCGGCGGTGGAGATTTTGGTGGCGGCGGTGCAGATTAATTTCTTAAAAGAGATGATTTAAATCATCTCTTTTTTGTTTACAAAATATCAAAAACATGTTAAACTTATAAAACATAACATTTGTTTTATTTTTTTAGAAACAAGGGGAGTGTACATTTTGAAACGTTTAATAAAAAAAGCAGATGCTATTAGATTAGAAACAAATGAAATACCAGCTAATATTGCGTTAAATGCTATTATGCAAGCAGATCAAGCATTTGAAGTCAATAATCTTAAAACAGATCAAGGAACTGCTAATGCTATTTATGGAGCAATAGATGATACTATAGAATTTGTGGCAGAAGCTTATTCTTATACTATTAAATATAATGAAGCAATAAAAAATAAATGTGCTATTGTTGTAGATAGAATTGATGAAAATGGTAGTAATTTAAATCAAATAAGTGTTACATTGTTTGATATTAATGGTAATTCAGAAATTGTCCAAATGTTCAATACAGGTATTACATTAGCAAATGGTTTGCATTTAACATTTTTTAATAATTTCAATAATTATGCAAGTGCTAAAGTTGAATTGGAAGAAGATGTAGCTTAAAATTAAATAAAGAAGGAATTAAACTATGAAAAATTATGTAATTACAGAAAATAATGTGTCTGTTTTTACGAAAGCATTAGACGAAATAATAAAATGGAATAATAATAATAAGTTAACTTTGATTGCTTATGATTCTATGAATCATAGAAAGCACATGTTGCTTTTACATGGATTGTGTAAAACTTATAATGAAAGTTTTCAAACTGTTTCATTTTTTGAGCATAATCGGTTTGACCCACAATTTATAAACAACGTTGATTTGAAAAGCAATATCGTTTTAGCAATTCAATATATTGAGAAAAAATCAATGATAGATAAACTAGTTATAAGTGAAAGTAATTTATATGATTTTTATGGTATTAATAAAAAGATAATTTTATTAGAATTGTTTTCTAATGTTAATTCGAACAATAGTTTAATTTCTAAAATAGATAATTTAACAATTGAATATGTTAATAAATTAAATAAAAACAGTGCTTAAAGCAAGCATTGTTTTTTTGTTTACAAACTTTTATAGTTGTGCTAAAATGAAAATAAAAAAGGAGTCGTTTATGAAAAAGATAGTAACAAAATTAATTGTTTTTTTAATGTTGTTTTTAATCCCTGTTCAATGTAGTGCATTTTTTATTGACAAAGGTACAGAAATTAGAATTGGTCAACAAACAGCAAGACAGATTGAATCACGTAGTCCAGTTATTTATTCAGTAGATTTACAATCTAGTATAGATAAACTTTTATTTACATTAGTAAGGCAAATCCCTAATCCTCAGTTTAATTATACTTTAAAAGTGATTAATGATAATGGCATAAATGCTTATAGTATTCCCGGTGGCGGTATGTATGTAACAGCACCTATGATAAGATTTGTTGGTTCTACATCAGAATTATCTTTTGTTATTGCACATGAGTTAGGTCATGAAGAACATAGACATTTTGCTAAAACTATGGATAAACTAATTACTGTTTCTATTATTGCAGATGTAATTGGAAAAAATAATAATGAAAAGATGTTTACTAATTCTATTCTTTCAGCGGTGGTAACACGTGGTTATGGATTTGAAAAAGAGCATGAAGCTGATAGATATGCATTTGAACTATTAATTAAATCTGGTCAAAATGTAGGAGCAGGAGCAGTATTGTTCCACAAGTTTGATAGACATTTTGGTGATGGAAAACAAACATTACAAAATTATTTATATCCACACCCAAAAAATACTGAACGATTAAAAAGACAATTGGAAATGATAAGTGCATATAGTAGAAATAAAGTATTTGTTGATGGCGATAGAGTGTTTATGAATAATAAGTTTATTATTCAACCAAAACCAACAGAAAAACACTCATCTTTTGAAAGAGCATATTATATTGCAGGTCAATTAGCGTTCTATAATAATAAGTATAATAATCTTTCTTTCTCATACAGTGAAGATACAGTTTTTTGTAATGGTAATGCTATAATTACTATTACTGGCAATGATGAAACAGCAGACATTGTTTGTTCAAGGTTAATGTAGTTTTAAAAAAAAGTTTCAAGAAAAACAAAAAAGACTTTACAAGAAATAAAAAACCTGTTATAATAAAAATATAAAATAAAGAAAAGGGGAATGTTAAAAAATGATCAACTTTTTTACCTACTGTGTTAATTTCGAAATTGAAGAACTGGAATATGTTGAAGGTGCGAAAGGTAATTTGTGGTACACTGCTTTTTGGCTTGATGATGATACTTGTTTTGTACCAGATTTAAAAGAAGGTTCCAATAAACTGTGTGATGAATTATTCGTAATTGATGACATTGAAGCATTGAGAAAAAAATACAATATTGTTAAATCTGGCAATCATGATGAGTTCTTCTTTAATTCAGAAAAAGAAGCACAATTTTTCATTGATGATTACCTGAGAAATCAGTTAATGATGTTTAAAATGGAAAATCTTCAAACTGCATAAACATAATTAAAACAAAAAGAGTGGATTAAATTCCGCTCTTTTTTTGTTATAATAAAATATATAAGGGGGTATTTGTTTGGATAAATTTGTTAATTTACATACACATAGCTATTATTCATTATTAGATGCTATGAATGACCCAAAGAAAATAGTAGATTACACTTTAAAAATTGGTCAACCTGCTAGTTGTATAACTGATCATGGTAATCTTTATTCTATTATTAAACACTTTAGTTATGCTTATGAGAAAAAACAAAAACCTATAGCTGGTTTTGAAGCCTATGTGGTTGATAATCATTTAGTGAAAAATAAAGATGAAGCTAAATCAGAATCAGATGTAAAACGACAGCATTTATTAATGTTAGCTAAAGATTATGAAGGTTATCAACGGTTGATGAAAATCTGTTCTGTAGGTATGACAAAGGGATTTTATTATCGACCACGTATAGATGATAATGTTCTAAAAGAAATAGGTACAAAAGGTATTATTGGTAGTAGTGCTTGTTTTGCAGGAAGAATACCACAACTGTTATTAAAAGATAATATAGAAGAAGCAGAAAAACAAGCAATTTTTTACTATCAATTATTTAATGAAGACTTTTATTTAGAGTTACAGCCTACACAGGAAATTAACCAAGTAAAAGTCAATAAAGGTTTGATAGAATTACATAAAAAATTAGGTATACCATTAATAGCAACTAGTGATGCACATTATCTTTTAGAGTCTAATGCAATAGATCATGAAATTTTATTAGCGGTTCAAAGTAAATCCTCTATTAATAATGAAAAACGTTGGAAGTTTCCCGGCAACACTTTTTTTGTTATGACAAGAGAAGAAATGCAAAATGCATTTTTACATTTTGGGCATGAGACATTAGATCAAAATGTTATAGCAGAAGCGTTAGATAATACAGTATTAGTAGCGGAACAATGCAATGTTGAAATGGAATTAGGAAAACACTATTTGCCAAAATTCGACATACCTAAAGATGATAAATTTAATAATTGGGTTGAAAAAAATTCAAAAGAAATTACTAGTGGTAATTTCTTACGTTATCTTTGCATTAGTGGTTTAAAAAACAAAAATAAGACTAGTGCTGAATATCGTGAACGATTAGATTATGAATTAGGCATAATTGAACAAATGGGATTTAGTGATTATTTCCTTATTATTTGGGATATTATGAATTATGCATATAAAGAACAAATAGCAACCGGGCCGGGGCGTGGTTGTCATGTTAAAAACAGTATTGTTAAATTAGCGAATGGTGAAAGAAAGTATATTCAAGACATTGTTATAGGTGATATTGTTATAGGACATGATGAAATACCTAATAAAGTAATTAAAACTTTAAAATATGATTGTAATGAAGAAATAGTTAATTTAACTTGTGGTGATAAGACAATCAATTGCACTAAAGATCATGAAACATTTGCGATTAAAAAAAATGATTGGGATAATGGTATAAGAGAACCAAAATGGTATCCTGCTGATGAGTTAAACGAAGGTGATTGTATTGCAGAATTACACAAAAACTTTAAAGTAATAACAAAAAAAGAATATCAAACATATGCAGGAAATGTTTATGATCTTACTGTCGAAAATTCACATTCTTACAATATTGATGGACTTATTACTCATAATAGTTGTGGTGGTTCATTAATAGCTTATGCATGTGGTATAACACGTGTAGACCCGTTAAAACATGATTTGTTATTTGAGCGCTTCATTAATCCAAATCGCAAGAATTTACCAGATATTTTTTCAAATTAATTGTTTTTTCTATTTATAATGGTGATATATTGAAAAAACATAGTGATGAAATTGTACAAAAAATAATTAATTATTATAAACAAGGGAAAAACCCATTTTGGCTTCACAAAAACATTGAAGAGTTTAAAAACATTAAACCTTCTGTTATGTATAACATTTTAAATCGCAATGGAATTATAAAAACAAAATTTCCTAATGAATCTAAATTAAGAATGAGAAAA
>Ga0208665_10000030_pt1 | contig 27670 bp, 38 predicted proteins | sample Methanogen_OWC_FD_187365 | JGI IMG/M metagenome (GOLD analysis project Ga0208665, IMG submission 187365) | Enriched soil microbial communities from Old Woman Creek wetland in Ohio, USA - Methanogen_OWC (SPAdes) (version 2) | ecosystem: Environmental > Terrestrial > Soil > Wetlands | place: USA...
ATATGTAGGGTGAGGCGAGGATGTTCGACAGTGACTAGGTTACGAAAGCATCGACATCCTGGCTGATAAGATAATAAATAAAAATAAAAGTAAAAAATATGGATACAGAAGAAGCAATATTAAAATGGAAGAAAATACAAGATTCTTGGCATCCTAATATGACAACAGAAGAAATAGTAGAATATAGCGAAAAGGAAATTGCTCTTGACCAAGAGTGGAAACAATCATTGTTTGAAAAATATAACCTTCAAGATGTTTCAATCAAACTAAAAGAAAGAGCCTACGCATTAGCATATCAATATGGTCATTCTTCTGGCTATGGAGAAATAGAGAATTATTTTCAAGACTTTAGTAGTTTATTAAAAGAATAAGAAAAAATATTATGGAAAACTTTATAACACAAAAAGCTCACAAATGGGGAAAAGAAGTAGAAGTAAAAAACTATATTCCTGAAGTATTGCTTCCTATAACTAAGGCAATCAGCGAACTATCAGCTGAAGGAATTGTAGGAGTAATATACTTCTATAACAAAAATGAATGTAGTTGTTGCTACGGAGCAAAAAATGTTTCTTTCACCGTAGAAGGGAACTACGCTGGAAATATGGGAAGTTATGGAACAGATATAATTGAACATAGGATAAAATTCAGTGCTAATATGGAAGAAGCACAAATGATGTTCAAAGTATTTAAGAAGCATCTTCGAGGAACTGGATACAATATTACTTGGGAAAAAAAAGAAACTGTATGTATGTTTATAACAAGAAAATAATAGGGATAATTATTGGTGTATTGCTATTCCCTATAATAAGTAATGCAAGCATATTATCGGAGTTAAGGGTACATAATTTGAATGAAGTAGAGTTTAGTAAAAAGTGTCCTACAACAAATATGGCTTGTACTTATGGAGGAGACATATTCATAAACTTAAATACTAAAAAAGTTAATCTTTATGAGTATGCTTTCTTCCATGAAGTAGGACACAATCTATTCACACCATATATGAGAGAGTATAGAGAATATGATGAGGAAGAATTATGTGACTATTTTTCTCTTTGGATAATTACTGGAATAGACCTAGGAGATGGACTGTTTCAGAAGATGATAATAAACGGGTTAAAATAAAAAACATGGAAACATATCAAAAAACACAAAATTATTTAGTTACAATGGATGTCACAGAAAATCCTGACAACATTTGGAACGATAAGTACGATGTAGAGATTAACGGTAATCATGTATTCCTTCACAACAAAGAAAAAAAAGAACTACCAGAAATTACAGAAGATAATTTGGTCGACATGGCAGCGATTATATTATCAATTCCTTCATATATCAGAAATGATATTCGATAAGAAAGAAGCTGTATTATATAGAATTGCTCAAGAAGGAAGAAGAGATATCAGGATGAAAGAAAGAGAGGCTGAAATAATGCAGCTCAATAAAAAAGGATATAAAGTTTCAAAGGTGTCAAAAGGTCAGTACAGGATAAATAATGTTATTGATGTATATCCTCTCCACCAGGAGTATCACAATCTCGGAAGCGGAAGAAGAGGTAATTATAAGAAACTCAAGGATGTCATTGATAAAATAAAATAATATGAAAAAAGAATACGAGGTAACCCCTGAACAAGACAAGGAGATTAAGAAACTATTAGGAATTAATATTGGATTATGGAAGCCAGAAGAAGATGAGTGGTATAACTTTATAGATGATATTGGAATTGTTAATTCTGGTACTACATACGAAAATAACAATAGTAATGATATTAGAAGGATAGAGATGGGTAATTACTTTCAAAATATAGAAGAAGCCCAAAAAGCCCTAGATAAACTCAAGGCAATCCAGAAGGTAAAGGAGTATATTGCGGATAATTTCGGAGTTGTTACAGTAGATAAAAATGATTGTCAAAAATTATTCACTATTAACTATGTTAGGGGAGTAAATGAATTTATATACGAACATAATAGTACAGCTTTAGTATATTCTCCCTTCGGTTACCTAAAATCATTTGAAGATAGTGAGCTATTAATCAAGGATTGCGAGGAAGAGTTAAAGATAATATTTGATGTTAAATAATATGCCACAAGAAAAAGAAACTCAAAAAGAAAAGTTTGAAATTGTTAATAATAAAAAGTTTGATTCTATTAAAGATAATTATTCTGCTAGAGACTACTTTGAGAAAGAAGAATTAAATTTAAAAGAAAAAGAAACTTGGGAGGATAATCCAATTGCCATAGTGATAAATAATAATCAGAAAGGTTGGGAAAATATAGTTGAGACAAAACCGTTCACAACTCTTGATGTCGGAGAAAAGCTATATTCAGAGAGCCAAGTGAGAGAAGAAATCCAAAAGGCAATAGAGGAGGAGAGGAGTCGTATATATGATTTCCTTGAAGAATATGTGTCTAACAGAGGATTAGACGCAAAAGAAATTAGCAACATAATTTTCGATAATTATGACCAACCTAAATAAGCTGACCGCATTAATTGTGGAGGCAGTGCCAGAGATAATGGAGTTAGGAAAAGGCTGTAAGGTTAAGGTGGATTACGGAATAGCGACTGTTAAAAATCCAGATGCAGTTATCACAGGAAAAGAATGTTCGAGGTTAAGTAATTATATTATTGATGAATTATGTGGTTTTATAGAGGGAGAATGTCTTGATGGAAGAAGCTTTTATGACTTAAAAAGAGGTATTAGAATGGATGGCAGTGTTATTTTAATGAAGCCAAAATGGTTCAAAATCCTAGGCAGGGATATTAATCTTGAAGATTGTTTATTCTGCATTATCAATAAACCTAAAAAAGATTGGGAGTGGAAAGACAAAGCAATAAAGATACTGCTTGATAATTGGGAACTTATGAAATGCTTATCTGACCAAAGTGAGGAGACAATTAATAAATTATTAGAAATACTACAATGAACAAAGAAGAACTAATCAAAGAAGTAACAGACTGCATTTATGAAAATGAAGCAGATTACGATACAACTGAAAGAAGGATAAGAATGATTCTAGCTCCATTCGAGAAACAAATCCAACAAGACTTCCTAAGGGAGGTGTTGCCAGAGAAAAGAAGTCATTCTTATGGAGAAGATGAGTCAGATAAAGATTATAACGAGTGTCGCCAAGAGATAATTAATAATGCAAAGAATAAAGGAATAGAGATATGAAAACAAAAATAAAAGTAACAAGAATAGAAGCAGGCGATGACTTAAATATTGGAGATGAGGGATATATAGACGGATATCTAGTCAAAGATAGACCATATATTGTCGCAGTAATTAATAAAGAAATACATCTACTTTGTTTTTATCAAGTAGAGGTAATAGAATAATATGAAAAACTAATACTAACAAAATAATAATATGAAAACTCAAGAAGAAATAGTCTTAGACAGACTTTTAGAAAAAGGAGAGGTCGATAACTTCTGGGCTATTAGTAATTATATTCTAAGACTCGGGGCTATAATATGTCAGCTTAGGAAGAAAGGATATGTAATAGAAGGAATATTTGGAAAAGAAAGAGGAAAAGATAAGCAGTTTTGGAAAAACTATTATTACATATTAAAACCTAGGCACGAACAAGAAAAACTAATATGAGCGTAATACTTGATGAAAATAAAGAAGTGTTCAATAAGGAAAATCCTAAAACTCCTAAGTATGTTTTTTTAGGAACACTAGAAGAATATTATAAATTAAAGAAAGAAGGAAAGCTTAGACTAACTATAAAAAAAGAAAGTAAGGATGGTAATATATTCGAGATAGACCCTAAGTCTATAAAAAGATAACTTGACAGAATAATATAAAAAAGATATAATAACAGTATGACGATAGAAAAAACGAGAAAATATAAAAAGTCTCTCTGGTCATGGGGTTATCCAGTAATTATGTCAAAGGTATTACAATACGACATGATTGTAGATGGAAAGTGGAAAGTAAAATTAGTAGAGATTACTAAGAAAAACATTCCATCATTATTATCAGAACTAGAAGAGTCTAGGAAAACTGAACTTGGTCATAATGTGATTATGGGAGAAATTGACAAAAAGAAGTTCTTTGCTGGTGGAATCCAGGATGAACTATTTTTAACAAGAGAAAGGAAAAAGGTTTTAACAGGGTCGATAAGGTAAATAATTAATTAAATTAAAAAGGTTATGGAAAATAAAAATATTTTAGCTACTATTCACGAAGAAGTGAACAGGGAGCTAGCAAATAAAGAAGTTTTGGCAACTCTAGTTCAGACTACTTTCAAAGGTCTTACTGCCGAAAATGCAAGGCAAGCTATAATTGAGGGAATGGTAAGAGGATTCACTTTTAAGGACTTCTTAGAAAAAAATATCTACGCTATTAAGTTTGGGGACGGATATTCATTGGTTACATCAATTGACAACTCTAGGAAAATAGGAATGAGAAGCGGAATAGTAGGAACTGATGCTCCAATATATACATACGATGATGAAGGAAAAGTAGAATCATGCTCGGTAACTGTTAAAAAAATGATTAACGGTTATGTAGGAGAATTTACTGCTTTAGTATTCTTCGATGAATATTACAAGCCAGGTAAAACCTACAATGGAAAATATACTCCTTCTTTGTGGGATACTAAGCGAAGAACTATGATTGCAAAAGTAGCAGAGATGCACGCTTTAAGAAAGGCTTGTCCTGAAGAACTCGCTCAATCTTATGTAGAAGAAGAAATAGGAAGAGAAGAAGCTTTGAAAGTAGTAGACGAAGAGAACTCTGCTGAACAGTGGAAGGATAAGATTTCAAAGTCAGAATCAATTGCTGAACTTTCTAAGAATTGGAGCGATACACCTATCCAGTACAAGAAAGAATTAGAATCTCTGAAAGATGAGATGAAGAATAATCTAATTGAAAAAAAGTAATGAAAATAAAAAGGTTTGAAACAAAAGATGAATGGATGAAGGCTAGAAATGGGAAGATAACAGGTTCTTCCCTAGCCGATATCGTAAGCCAATCTGGAGCTACGAAAGAGATTATATGTAATGCTCTTGATGAGTTAGGAATAGAGTATGACAAGAAAGCAACAAAAGATGTTTTAATGGATATGCTTCCTGTTTTAGAAAGAGCTAGGATAGAAGTAAATGGAGATAAGAAAATAGGATTTTATGAGCTTATCGCTAAAAGGATAGCCATAGCTCCAGACGGAGAGAATCCTATGGATAGGGGAACTAGGCTAGAGCCTGAAGCAATTGCTAGATTTGTCAAAGAAACTGGTAAGAAAGTAGATTCTTCTCTAGTTATATGGGAGAGAGACGATAATGATTCTATTGCTCTTTCGCCAGATGCTTTTATTGAAAACAAGAAAGGATTAGTAACAGAAGCGGTAGAGGCAAAATGTCTATCTTCAGCAGACCATATTAAAGCATTTCTTACTCAAGAAATACCAGACAAGTATAAATGGCAAACAAGGCAATATTTCATCGTAAATAAAGACCTGGAAAACTTGTACTTCTGTTTCTATGACCCTCGTGTAATGGCAAAAGACTTCTTCTTCATCTTGATTACAAGAAAAGATGTGGAGAAAGACACAGACTTCTGCTTAGAGTTCGAAAAGCTAATCCTTAAAGAAGTAGAAGATGTAGTTAATGAACTGACAGGGTTCTAGTATGGAAAAAGTATTCGGATGCAAAATTGAGGGAGGAAAGTTAGTTTTTACTAGCCCATCCTCCTTCAGAGAGCATTGTAAGACTTTAATAGGAAAAGAATTAGTTCTAACTTTATCTGACAGGAAGAAGAAGAGAAGTCTATTGCAAAATAATTACTACTGGGGTGTAATAATAAAAATACTATCCGAAGAACTCGGATATGAGACAGAAGAAATGCACGAGGTATTGAAAAGCCTATTCATACCTCCTAAGGAAATAATAATTAAAGGAATACCGTTCGAGGTAAGGAAGTCCACCTCTAAGCTAAACAAAAAAGAGTTCATGGAATATAAGGATGCAATTCAGAGATGGGCTGCTTCAATGGACATATACATTCCAGACCCGAACGAATTTATATGAAAACTATGTTCACAAATATATTTGCTGTAATATTTATCTACTTTATCCATGTTCTATTTTTCGTTATTATACAATGGGCTACTAACGGATTACTAGGGACATCTTTTGAATTTAATTTTCTTGCAGGAGGATTGCTATTAATGATTGTTAGGATGTTACTATGAAACCAAAATCAGCACAGCAAAAAGGAAAGAGAGCTGAGAATGAAGTAAACCGAAGAATAGAGAGAGCAGGTCTAGGAAAGTCAGTAAGAACTCCTGGCTCTGGGAGCGGAAAGATGAAGGGAGATGTATTCAATAGCTTACCATTTACAATCGAAGTAAAGAATCAGAAGACAATAAAGCTCATGGAGTGGATTAAACAATCGAAGGAGCAGGCTAGAATAGGCTCTTATGACCCTAACAAGTGGGCTTTAGTAATAGTAGACCCTCAAGGAGTTCAAGACCCTGAGAGGATGGAAATATTCGCTGTAACAGAATTGGATGAGTGGCTAGAGCTTCTTAAAAAGTATTCAGAGCCTAAGATAAAAGAGCCAGACAGGGAATTGAAATATCTTTTGGAATCTGTTAAAATAAGTATAGATAGAGTGATTAAAGACCCGAATGAGCTTAACAATAAATATTTTGCAAAAAGGATATCAGATACCGCAAAGAAGATTATCAAGAGATTGTAGGTTCTCGCATCCTATCGGAAGATGGGATGAAAGAGCTTCACAGCTCTAGGGGAAAGTTTTTTCTTAAACCTTTTTAGCTTTCCCCTTTTATAGTATTTCAGCTACGGTGTTCATTACATTTTTTAGATAGTTATTTATTTATTATTCGACTATTAGTTATTAACACACCCATTTCTAAAAGCGAGTGCCTATATCTGTAGCTAGGCACTGTAGCTGTGATATTATAAAATTAATTGTAAAAAGATGGCTTTTATAAAAATTGTATTGCTTTATCATTTATTTGTTTCGGATGTTTCGTAACAATTTAACTAGACTTTGTGTCTAGTTTTTTATTAGGCGGTGTGGTGAAATCGGTAGACACCTATTCTAAAGCTGGAATAGTAGCCTATGAGACTAATAGGTTGGGGGTTCGAGTCCCTCCTCCGCCACAGTCCATTTATTCCCATTATTGGGGGGCTAGCTCTTTAACAACTAGGTGAGAAAATGAAAACAAGAAAGTGTCCGATTTGTGGGAACATTAGGATATGTAATAGACATCACAGATTCCCTGTCGCTGTATGGGGACAGAGCAATAACATTATCTGGCTTTGTTTAGATTGCCATGCTGAATTGCATAGGGAAATAAACAAGAAGGAAAATGATATCTTAAAGCAGTATCCTGAAATTTACACTGGAGCGTTAGATAGTGCAATGAAAAAAGGAGGTAGAAAATAATGTGGAAAGAATTTGTCTACATCATAATACTACAGTATTTCATTGTTTCTATAGTATCTCTTTATGATGGTAATGTTCCAAATGCAGGATATTGGATATTTGCAGCACTTCTGAACATCTCGGTTATCTACATGAACTAGATAAAGCATGCAGGACATAAACAAAAAAATGGAAGAATTACTGAACAGCCAAGAAGCACTTATCTGTAAGATGAGGATTGCTTTAAGAGAATCTGAAAAGACATTACGAGAATCACAGAAACAAGGAGGAATATTATGACCTATCAAGAGCCTCTAATCACCCGCATAAACCGTCTTATGCAGGAACTTGAGGAAAGTATCGACAGAGTACAGGAAATCAGCGTAGAGCTAGAAAATATAGTCAATGAAGAGAGGTTAGAACAGAATGACTGGAAGTAAAGTCGAAAAAGCTCTAAAGCTCATCAAGTTTTTAGAGGAAAAGGAGAAGTCAAAATCAGACTCAGATTACTGGGACAACCTTATCTGGAACGATGACGACCCCGAGCGACAGAGGAACTACGACTATGATTAAGAAAGGAGAACAGTCACTATTATCAGACTTCGATGGACAACAATCAAAGCTTTCATATTTCTTTCCGAAAGAAGTAAATGCTCTTGAGCAAGAGCTATCAAAAAAGCACTGCAAAAAGTAGTGCTTGTTTTTATAAAAAACTCTCCACCGTTTTGGATATAGGAGAGTGAAAGTTTTTCTTTAATGATTGTATACAATAAGAATAATTATCCTTCACTAATATAGACGGTTTATTATGATATTTGTTACAGGAATTTAATATTTTTACTACTTGCAATTAAAAATATATGTGATATAATATGAATATAATATAAAAACAAAAATGGATAAAAAAGAAGTAATGGACAGTTGGAAGCCAATAGAATTTAAGCCTATACATATTGATAAGGCTGAAAATAATGACAAGGCGACAAGAAAGAGAAACTACAGAGGAGCTTTCAAGAATATGTTTATGGGTAAAAGCGGAGAGGTCGAATTAGAAATCATAAGACCAGGAGATATGAATTTAGAAAAATGTTCAGGAGGAAAGAAGAAGCCTCCAAAGAAATAATAAGACTTGGAGTGGTGAAATTCATTAAAGACACACAAAGCTAGAGGGTATAGGCTATTGACCATACCGTATAGGGGTGGAAGTCCCCTATCTCCAAGCCCAATATAGGGAGATATAGTTTATGGAAAACATTCCTCTGGTAACCCCAGTAGAAAGAGACAGGTTCGATTCCTGTCGTCTCCAATAATAAATAAAATAAAAATATCATGAGCAACGAAACACAAGAACAAAACGAAGAAGTAGTAGGAGGATTCGACATAAAAAATGAATGTCAAACAATAGAACAGGAAGAGAGAGAGGTAAGTTATGGAGAGAAAGCAGTAGGATTAAAATTTAATCCTGGAAAAAATGAACAGGTTAATGTGTGCAAACAAATTTTTGCAGGAGCAATCGACCAGATGGATATGTTAAGAAGGAATAGTGAAGCTCCAGAGGTGAAAAGACTTGCCTCAGTAGCAATAACTGAGATGCAGACAGCTCAGATGTGGGCAGTAAAAGCATTAACCTGGAAAGACTAATTATTTCCTGTCCTCCTATCTTATGATGGGAGTGAGGAGCTAATTACTCCCCGAGTAGTTAAGTAAATGCCACGCCACAGTAATCTTCTGATGACATGGTGAGGAGATGGAGGTTCAAATCCTCCCTCGGAGTATTCCACTCTAGTTTAATAGGAAAACCTCTTCGCTAGTGCGACTTAAATGTCGCCAATGCAATAGAGTAATGAAGGTGCAAATCCTTCGAGTGGAACAATATGACAATAATAATAAGCGTAGACAATAAGAACGGAGGATTATACATTACTAGGAAAAAGTATAGGATAACTATTTGTATTTTCTTCCTAGCGGTAATAATATATTTCGGTAATTTCGAAAAGGATTTTAAGGAATCATTAAAAAAAGTAATATAAAATTATGATAGAAAAAATAGAAAGGGGTTGTTTGTGCTTTGAAATAGTAGATAAAGTAAACGAATTAACAGATACTGTTAACAAATTAGAAAATACGAAAAGTTTAATAGAGTCATTCTTAAATGAAGTAAGTGTAGGTGATTCAATTACTATTGGAGATAGAACTTTCAAATTTGTATCAGACCCAATAAACCCAGACGAGATTGCAATTTCACCAACAGACTCTATTCCTTTTCCAAAATTTAAAGATTAAAATAAAAAATATACATACCTAATTGATGAACAGTAATTATAGTTTCCTTTTCAGTTCTCCCATTACGGGAGGATTGCTAGGAGATAATAATCGAAGGTATTGTCTCTATTTCATCTAGTTTCTAGAGGACAAAAAAACAATTGTCGAGATTGTTTTCCTCTATAAGATACTCACCGAGTGTTTTATAAAGGTAAATAATAAAAAAGGTTTATGAAGATATTAGTATTAACATCAGACGAAGAAGAGTTCAATCGGTTCATGCGGATAAACATCAAGAAGATAACTAAAGACTATGAGCCAGTACAAGTGAAGTCTTTAGAAGAATTAGAATCGCAAAAAAACTCAAAGTATATTATAATAAAAGACAGGAACTATACATTTACTCATAGAGGATATTGGTTCAATCGGATAGTAGAAAAAAATAGATTAAAGATGTATTGTAAGTTCTATGATAAATAAAAAATATGGAAAACAAAAAGGAACATAAAATAAAGACCATCAATGAAATATTCGAGGTAGTAAACGAAGAGAATGTAGATTGCTTCTTAGAAGACTTCTCTAATTTCGTAAGGATTAGGCTTGAAACTAAGACTATGTGCGAAATGTTATTTGTACCAGATTATATAGAGCGGAATGTAAAATTCGAAAATTCATTTAATTGGATAGATGATAGAAAGAACGACATCAATATAAATGTCAATCTCATAAAGGGAGAGAGCGAAGCGGAGGAAGAGATTAAACTTAATCCTAAAGAGGTAGATGAGGTAGCTTTTGGATGTTCATTAGAAGAAAAGAAAACAGAAGAACTCCCAAGGTTTAAATATATAATAACATGCTTTAGCTATAAAGACCTAGGAATAGCCATTGATGGACTGAAGAAGCTAGGATATACATTTCCATACGAAGGGATGGAAGAAGATATAATAATGTCATATCTAGAAGAAAAGAATATGGCGATAAGAATGGTTACTGCACTTAATGGACATATTGTCTATGGTAAACCTAAAGAGACATGGGTTCGAAGGGATATTAAGTGGATAACAGCAAATGATTTTCTAAGATACCTAAGAATAAAAAATATAATCGGTTAATCGGTTAACAAACCTTATGCCAGGAAATAGTGCAAGAGAAAACGGAAAACTAGGGGGAAGACCTAAAGGAACTAAGTCAAAGGCTACCCTAGAGAAAGAAGCAGTATTAAAAGCCTTCCGAGAGAGGGCTATGAGTGTAGCTGACCAATTGCTAGATTCTCAATTGATTCTAGCTAGAGGGCAGACATTTCTTTATAAGATTACCAAGGAGCTAGTAATAGATAAGAAAGGAAAGAAGACTTACAGGAATAGAAAGCCGAAGCTAGTTATAGACCAAGCGGAGATAGAGAAGTATTTAGAAGGTCTTATAGATGAAGGAGACAAAAATAATCCTAAAGACCCGAAAGACGCTTACTACTTCATCACCACTAAAGAGCCGAACAACTCAGCTATTGATTCTATCCTAGATAGGACATTCGGAAAGGCAGTAAGTAGGACAGAGCTAACTGGTAAGGATGGATTGCCACTTATACCAGATGCGGAGACTAAGAAGAAAAGTGATAAAGCCATAGATGAATACCTCGAAAATTAAAGAAATATTGAACAATGGAACTCCAGTAGAGCTAAAGGCACTATTCTCTTTCGATTCTACAACTCTAGACAAGAAGGTAATCCTGAAATTCAATATCTGGGCTAGAAAGTTCTTCGTGGGATATTTCACTAGCAAAGATGCAGACTTTCACAATACCAAGATAGACTATTACAATCTTCAAGCTTACAGAGGAAATATACTTACCTTTACTGACATAGCTTTCAGAGGAGCTGCAAAGACATCCAGGACTAAATTATTCCTGGCTTTTTGCATTGCTAATGACAATGACCATTTCAGGAAGTATATCAAGATTCTATCAGAGGATGATACTAACTCTACGCAGATAGTAACTGATGTCTATAATATGCTTATCAATCCTTCTATTTCTATAATCTATCCAGAGATATTCGCAGAGACCAATTACAAGAGAGAAGAGAAAAGGGATTCATTCACTACTGCGACAGGAATAAAGATGCTAGCCGATACAGTAGGAACTTCTGGTAGAGGAGCTTTGCAAGAGTTCTCAAGACCAGACTTGATTCTATTCGAGGATTTCGAAAATAGGATTACACTTAGGTCTGGAAAGATAACTCAGAGGATATGGGATAACATGGAAGAAGCAAGGACATCTCTCGCAAAGGGAGGTTCTTGTATTTATAATTGTAACTACATATCAGAGCTAGGAAATGTCCATAAGCTAGTCCAGAACAAAAGTCTAATGAACATAGTAGAGATTATACCGATAATTGATGACAAGGGAGTTATAACATGGGAGAGATATTCGAAAGAAGACATTGAAGAGATGAGAAAGAGAGATGACGATTTCGAAGGTGAAAGATTATGTAAGCCTTCCGCTAGCAAAGATATATTCTTCGATAGAGAGATGCTTGATAAGATGCCTATAAGACAGCCAATAAGAGATATCGCAGGATTCAAGATATTCAGAGAGTATGACCCGAGCCATAGATACGGTAGCGGACACGATGTAGCGGGCGGAGTAGGGCTTGATAGTTCTACATCAGTATTTATAGACTTTTCTACTATCCCCGCTCAAGTAGTAGGAACATTCGCAAGCAACACTGTTTTACCTGAGGCTTTTGGTAATGAGGTATATTCAGAGGGAAATAGATTTGGAGGATGTCTTCAGGCTATAGAAAACAATAAGTTTGAGCAAACGATACTAAGAGCTAAGCAGCTAGGCTCTAAGCTATTTAAGATGAAGGATAAGAACGATTACGGATACAATACCAACAGCCTATCTAAGCCAACGATGCTACTAAGTCTAAAAAAGGGTGTCTCAGACGGTTTGCTAGAGCTGAATGATGAAGAACTCATCAATGAGCTTAAAAGCTACTCTAGGAACGATTTAATAGAAAGAGAGCAGGCTGTAAACATCACTACTAGGCACTTTGATAAACTAATGGCACTTGCAATCGCATGGCAGATGAAAGATTATGCTCAGGTATCAGACAAGAACGATGATGACGATGACGACTTCGACTATCAAGACAAGTCTCTATATCCTGGAGTAGGAATATAATCTTGTATATTTATATGAAAGTAGTATAATTAAAGCATAATTAAGCCTAAAACATAAAAATATGGCAAAAAAAGACACAAAAACATCAGAAAAAGATGTAAAACCAACTGGAAGTGATAAAAATACTTCAAAAGGAGCAGCAAACAAAGATTTTCCTATTCCAATCTATGATGTATACGGAAATCTAATCAGAGAGTATTCAAAGGAAGTTCATGGAGAAAAATACAAGGACTTAGCTGAACAGTTCTGTAAGAAAGGATATCTATTAGAAAAACCTAAGAAAAAATAATACAGACCGCTCCAATGTATTATGAAAACAGAAGACATAGAAAAAATATTCGTTCAGTGTAAAGCGGAGATTGACCATGAAAGGAATCTGAAGAAGAAAAGGATTGATGAGGTAGCTCTTAACGAGGACATAATAAACTCTGTCAAACCATCTTCCACAGACAGCAGAGCAAACTTCTCTCTAGGTAGAGGAGACGAGTTCTTAGAGACTTACCTATCAAAAATAATAAGTCCTCTTACATTCAAATTCACGAAGAAGAAGGATTCTCAAATGCAAGAAGTAATCCTGATGAACGCATTGAAAGATACTGATAAAACAAAAGGACAATGGGACAGGAAGGATAGGTTCTCGAAAGTTCAAGCAATTACTTACGGTAGAGCAATACAGTTCTATTGTGCAACTACAGCCAATGGAAAGTATAAGTCAATCTTAGAGAACATAGATTTCTATGATTTCCTAATTGATTCTGACGCAGGCGGAGAAGATATAGAGAAGGCTTACTACATGGGAAATTACAATGTGGTTATTCCTAGAAAAGACCTGATAGAGGGAGCTAAAAAAGGAATATACCTAAAAGAACCAGTAGCTAGACTTCTAGAAGGTACTAACAACCAGACATTGACCATAGAAGAGCAGTATAAGATGAGAAGAGATACCGACCTAGGAAAGATAGTAAAACTTCCCACAAAAGAAAAGTACAAGTTTTGGAGATGGTTTACTACTTACGAAGGGGAAAGGTATTACTGTATTCTTGACAATGACGGAACTGGTATTAGATGTGAACTTATGAAAGAAGCCTTTTCTGGAACTGAAGATTGTCCTCAAGGGTGTTACCCATACACCACATGGGCTACCAGAGATGATATGACAGTGTTTTGGTCAAAAAGTCCTATTGATGCAATTAGGGAATTAATTTACGGAGAAAATATCAGCATCAATCAGATGATGGATAACTCCGAGCAAGTTAATAATCCTCAGAAAGCTGTTCAGGTAGAAAATATTAAGAATATGGCTGAGCTGAAGTACAATAGGAAGAATCTTCATATATTGGTCAAGGGAGATGTAGATATCAATAAGGCTTATAAGCCTATGGTAACACCTCCTATTGATACTCCTATCAAGGTCTATGATATTTTAGAATCAATCCTTCAAAAAGCATCTGGGGTAACCGATGCAACCGCAGGGGTAGCAGATGAAGACGGAAAGGTAGGAATATACGAAGGAAATGTTCAGGCTATAGCAGACAGATTCAGGCTAATAAGAGACAGGTATAGAGATTCTTACCAAAGGCTCGGGATGCTCTATCAGCTGGGAGTAAAAACAAATCTTAGTACTAAGCAAGCTGTAGAGATAATCGGAGAAGATGGTGTAGAGGTTAAAAAGATATCTAGGAGAGACCTTTTCAAGAAAGGTGATGATTTCCTCATAAAAGTAGAATCAGCCGACTCAGAAGCTACTAAGGGGGCTATAGAGCAAAGAACTAAGATTCAGTTCTTAGAAAGAAATATTCTAAATGCAGTCCAGAATCAAAAGAAGGCTTATGAACTTGGAGCAAGAGCTGCTGGATTCACTGAAGACGAAACTAAGTCATTATTAGATACAAGTGAGTACGGAGATGCAAAGCTTATGTCTGAATGTTCAAGAGACATTGAAGATATCATAGGCGGTAAAGAAGTAAAGCCTAATAGGAGAGCTAACAATGCCTACAAGAAGAAGATAGTAGACTACATGGAAGACCAGGCAGAAAAAATAGACTCCAACCAATTCAAAATGCTTCAGGATTATGTGTTAAAGATAACTCCTATAGTTACTAAGAATGAAGCCAAGGACTTGATGATAAAACAGCAAGCATTACCACCTGTTCAGGGAGGAGTACAAGCAGGAGTGTCGAACCCTGTTCCTCAAGAAGAGCAACAATTAACTTAAAAAAAGATGCCAGAAGTAGAAGAACAAAGAGAAGAAGAAGTAGGAAAGCTTAGTTACGAAATTTTCGAAGAGAATAAAGATGCTCCAGAAAATACTCTTATAAAAGTAAGTGGATTCGTAAGGATATTCAAATTTTCTGAGATACTAAGCGACTTAGAGTATTACAAGAAAAAGAAGATAGAGACCGAGAGCAATATCGGAATACTAAAGTCTCAGCAAGATATCATCGTGTCTTCTAATAAGGAGCTAAAAGATATGAGCGTAGAGACACTGAGAGCTGCTAGTGCATGCTACGAAAAGATAGTAGTTCAATCTCAGCTGAATAAAGAACTTGGTGAGCTTAACGATGAGATTACTTACCTTACTAGACTAGCTGACGAAATAAAGGAGAATACAAAGCTAAAGATATAATCTTATGGAAAAAGACAAAGAGAAAATTGAAAGCATGAAGAAAGACTGGGGTCAATATACAGAGATTGTTAAAGTAGCTGAAAGCAAAGGAGGAAAGAAAATAATTTCTCTTATAAAGCAAGACGCATGTTCTTCAATTGTTTCTTTAGGAAACTATAAGGATATGAGTAGGGATGAGCTTGTATCGGTTATAGCAAGAATGAACGAGAGGATTGAATTGCTAAGATTATTCAAGAACTCAAAAACAAATAAAGAGGTAATAGAAGAAATTTTAGAATCAATTGATTCTGAAGAAGAGAAAGAATAGCCCATAGTGGGTTATTCCCCATCATTGACTGGTATTTAACTTAGCGGTCTGGTATCTTTTGATGGTGGGGAATAGCCTATTATAATTTGACAAGTATTTTAGTAGGTATATAATATAAGTAACAACCGCTGGTGGAATCCAGTTTTCAAGTGCGAGCGACTTGTCCGAAAGGAGAATAATGCTCCGAAGTGCCATACTGCGTTAATAAGGTCTCATCTATGCCAGAAGAAAATAAGGTAATAGAAAACGCTCCAGTTCAGGAGGATAATAAAGAACAGATAGTGGTAGAAAACAAGAAGCCAACTATTGAGAACATCTTAGAAGAATCAAAACCTTCAAGGACAGTTCCAGAATCTGTATTCATTCAGCAGAAGAACGAAGCTAAAAAACATAAGAACGAAAATGTTAAGCTAAGTAACGAAATCGCTGAACTTAGGAGACAGATTGATAGTGGCGAGATAAGTAAGAGGGAAGGTAATGATAGCATCGACAAGCTAGCGGAAGAGTACAATGTCGATAAAGACTTCGTAGGAAAGCTTGCATCAGCCATAAAAGCTGATACAGAAGCCAAATTTGAAGAGAAGCTAAGACCTTTCAAGGAAAAGGAGAAGAAAGAGACATTCGACAAGGTATTCAAAGAACATTATAATAATGCTCTTAAAGAAATGCCAGAGTTTGCAAATATTGCAGATGAGGATGTCATAAAAGCTCTTGCCCTAAGACCTGAAAATAAAGATAAGTCTTTAGAGGACATCTTCGAGAAAGTTTACGGTAAAGTAGTTGTAAGAGAAAAGAAGCCAGTAGAATCATACACTCCAGGAGGAGAGAAATTGAATCCTGCTGTAGATATGAAAAGGGCTGAGACAGATATTGACTACTTGAATAAAGTTCTTGATGACCCTTCCACAAAAAAGATTTATAATGAAAATAGAGCAAGAGAGCAGAAAAGATAAATTAGAAGACCGCTCTTAACAAAATGTCTTTAACCAAATTTAATAAGGTAGTAAGTAACTCATATCAGGAAGATTTCTACAAGAAAGTAGTAAGTCCAGAGATATGTTCAACAAAATGGAAGGAGCAACTAAAGTATGGTGAAAGTATTGAAAGACCATATCTTGACCTTTCCAATGTAAGTGTAAGGGCAACTGTAAAAAATTCAGCATCTACAATCGATGATGTTTTAGACGGTTCTGAGTTCTTGACAGTTAACCTATCTTTCGAAACAGCAGTAGGTATCCATGATGACGATGTAAAGCAGGCTAGTAACCTAAAGCCAATCGAGAAAATCGGTTCTCAGCTTGGTAAGAAAATAAGAGTTCACCTTGACGGTTCAGTCCTAAAGGAAATTAAGAACGCTTACCAGACATTTGACACAGGTGATTTGACTAACCTCATTTCAACTGGAGTCCCAATGGAACTTAACACAACTAATGTTCCAAAGATGAGTTCGATGATGATGGCTAAGCTAAGAGGAGCAGATATTGATATCGAAGAATACACAATGTGTTTTGTCGGTGATGCTTTAGCTCTAGCTCTAATTGAGCAGTACCTACAGTCAAAGGCTACTGACAACGCAGCCAACATCTTTGCTAATGGTTACAAGGGTAAACTAGCAATGGGAAGGATTTATACATCTGAAAACTTGACTGGTGAAGCTGTATTATCTATGGCAACACAGCCTACAGATGGTGATACAGTAGTTATTAACGGAATTACATTCACCTTCAAGACTGTTCTTGGAGCAGTCGCAGGTAATGTATTGATTGGAGGTTCAGCTGATGTAGCTAGGGCAAACTTGGCAGCATTGATTAACTCTCCTTCTACTACTACTGCTAACGGAGTAGCATTGTCAGCAGCTAACATCAAAAAGATTAGCGAGACATTAAGGATTGCAGCAACTAACGATAACACAGCAAACACAATGACTATCGTTGGTACAGGTTCTGGTAGGTTAGCTGTTTCTGAGACTTTTACTGATGGAACAGATGCTTGGACAGCAAACTTCATTCACTGCTACTATGGTGTTCAAGGAGAAGGAATCGATTTAGTAGTCCAGGACTTAACAGAAGTAGACATCAGAGAAAATTCCGACAGAAGGTCATCTAACATCTTTGCTAATTACTTAGCAGGTGTTAAGGTCTTCATCGATGGTGCTAGGAAGTTCTTGGATGTATGGGTTAAGGTTTCCTAACCTTTTTGGAGTAGCCTAGCCTAAAAAACTAGGCTCTCCTTTTATAAACTTAAAGAAAAAAAACTATGCGACAAACAGACCCATCATTGCCAGGAGTTCTAATCTATGAAAAGGATGAGCTTGGATACATCAATAGATGTGACTCGAAAGGTAATCTTTTAACCACAGCATCAAAGTTCGCTATCGGATGCGAAATGAAAGACACCACTACTGGTAATCTTTATATCAATAAAGGTACTGTAGCAGTTCCATCATGGGAGCTAGCTATAACCGATTTGCCACCTGCTTCAATAGTCATTACAAAGCAAGTAACTATATCAGCAGCAGATATCGTAGGAACTGCCGCTGGTCAGCTAGGTCATGCTTCAGGAGTAGTCCTAGTAGCAGACCCAGGTGCAACTAAGGCAATCCAGTTCTTAGATGCAATCTTAGATTACGATTACGACACAGCCGCTTATACAGCAGGTGGAAATGTAACTGTAAATTCAAACGGAGGTTCAGCTTTAACTGGAGTAGTTTCAGCAGCAAACTCTTTAGGAGCTGCCGCAGATAAGATTGTCCAATTCGTTCCATTAGCAGCCACAGCAACAAACTTGACAGCTAATAAGGGATTGAACCTAGTAGCCGCTTCAGCTTTCACACAGCCTGGAACTGCCGCTGGTACAGTCGTTGTTACCGTAAGATACATCGAAATATCTTTGTAATTTTACATACTGCCCTATAAAGGGTAGTAGTAAGAATATAAAAATATGAACACAGTACAAGAAATACTAACAGCTTTTGAATTAGAAGTAGACGACAGTTCTGAGCTATCATCTTCAGAGGAACTGAGTATTTTGAATAGGAACTACATGTTGCTTGCTACTGATAGACCATGGGAGGAATTGAAGAAGGGAGCATCAGGAAATATCCTATCAGATTCAATCGGTTATTACATTACTCTTCCTACTGACTTTATGTCATTCGCAGAGAGGGATGATAATGGAGGAAAATGGAAGATATATGTTGGTTCTCAATTAGAAGAATATTCAGTAGTTCCATTTTCAGAAAGAAGAAATTATAGGAACATGAGCGGATATGCTTATCTTGATATGCAGAACAGAAAGATATATTTTTCTTACACTCCAGTAGAATTTACATACGAGTTCGACTATTGCAAGATACCTAGCGAACTTATTATAGCAACAACACCTACCCCGATAGTCCCATTCTTTCCTTCTTCTTACTGGCACATATTGGTACACATGATGGCCAGAGACTCTTACATCATATCACTATTCGAAAAGGATAGAGCTTACACCAAAGAGCAGGAATTAAAGTATCAAGAGTGGTTCGGTAAATTATCACTTTATAACGCAAACCTAGCATAATGGACAACGAAGTAAAAAAATTTAATGCTGGAATATACAATCAAGAGCCAGCATCGGAGATACCTACTAATGCCGCTCAAGACAGCATGAATTGGATTACTGGAAATGGAAAAATAACCTTATCTCATGGAAGGAAATTGATAGGAACTGAAGGAGGAATCGGAAGGAATGACGGAGAGCATTATACCTACAAGACAAGCGGAGAGAGAGTGAGATATAGGAAAATAGGAACAAAAATTCAATACTGGAACGGGTCTTCTTATGTAGATGTCATTACTGGATTAACTGCCGATTCAGATTATTCATTTGCCAACTATTCATCTTTAGCTGGTAACTTTTTGATTATAAGCGGAGTAGACGGTCTTTATAAGATTAATACCGCTAATCCTACAGACTACCTATCTCTTTATGTCAAAGGAACTAACGACAAGGGAAAGATATTAATTGATAAGAGTAGGATGCTAATGTGGGATTGTTCAGATGTTACTAAGACATCTCTTAGAGTATCTTGGATTGATGGACAAGATTCTAGTACATACACTACTATTACAGGGGAGCTTCTCGAGGGAAGCGGAACTACCTATGTCGGAACTTTAGACTTTAAGTCTCTTGTAGCTATCGCTAATTGCTTCGCTTTGGAGATTACAGCAAACACAGCGGGAGGAACTGAGACATTCAAAGATAACCGAGATGGAACTCTTACTGGCTCGCTAGGAGGAACTGGAACTATCAATTATATTACAGGAGCATATTCAATTACTTTCAATAGTGCAGTTACCTTATTGGTAGACCAGCAGCAGACAACTCAAGATACTGCTGTCGCTTTCGGTGAGGCTGATGCAACGACAAAATACTTCATAATAGCTCAGAAGTTTAGACCATCAAAGACAGCACTAGGCGGAGTAAGGCTTTATAAGAAAGCTAATACTGGAACACCAGTAGGAGCAATAACTATTGATGTAGTGGCAGACAATGCAGGTTCTCCATCATCTACTGTCCTAGCAAGCGTTACTATTCCAATAGCGACATATAATGCCCTGCCAATCGGAGAGTTCGAAGCATTATTTACTTCTGCGATAACAGTAGGAATTACTACTGATTACTGGTTAAGAGCATACACTTCTGCTGATACTTCTAACCATCCAAACCTGGGAGCAAATAGTGCGGGAGGATATGCTAGCGGTTCGGTTAAATACTATAATGTAACTGACGGATGGACAGCAATAGCAACAATAGACTTATACTTCAAGACAATATATGGAAATGCTAGTGTTACATACCAATACGAGAACTCAAACAGTAAAGGTATAACAGATTTTACTTTCTCATTACCAAGAGTAGAGGGAACAGGAAATATAATATCTCAAGATATAGGAGGTGATAAGATTGTAAATGTCCTAATAGGTCAAGACGGAGCTTATTATTCTCTAAAGGAAAAGTCAGCCTATAAATTAGATATAGCTCCAGATGATGCGTCTTTTGATAATAATGTATATCGTAGAGAAATAGGAACTCCTTTTTTCAGAGCATCAATATCTTCTTCTAAAGGAATAGTTTTTGTAAATACTGCCAATGAAGAAAAACCGATTCTTACTATTCTTCAAAGAAATGAGCTAGGAAACGAAGTAGAGCCGACCGACTTATTGACCCATTTCGATTTCAGCCTATTCGATTATTCAGATGCATGCATGGAAGTATTCGATAATTATATATTGATAGCTTGTAGATTGAATGGAAGCACGAGCAATGATAGAATATTATTGTGCGACATAGTAGATGGAACGGTGGATGTCCTAAAATTCAGAGCCAGGACTTTTGCAAAAGAAGGAGGAGATATCTACGCAGGTCATCCGCTGACAATGAACACTTACAAGATATTTGATGGTTTCGATGATGATGGAGTAATAATTGATAACTATTGGATAGGAAAAGAAGAAGATTACAGCTCTAATAGATTAAAGAAATTTAGGAAGCTAATGTTGCAAGGATTGATAGACCCAGACCAGGCTTTAGAGATTTATATTGATTATGACAATTCTGGATTCGAACTTGTAGGAACTGTAGTAGGTTCAGGAGCTTATGTAGATTACGCATCTTCTCAATCAATAGGAAGCAATATGCTAGGAAGTTCACAGCTAGGAGGAGATGATTTCGTAGAAGCTTATCCTTACTTATGCGAAATAAAAATGAAGTGTCCAAAGTTTAGGAATAGAGTTATAAAATATATCGCTAAAGGAATTGGATATATTGATATAAAAACATCGACTGATGTAGATATATTATCTTTCGAGAATAGAATACCTAAAAAGTACCGTCAAAAACAGAATGTATCTTTAGACGGATTATCAACCGATAACTAAAAAAATATGTTAATTCTTGGAAAAATAGTAGCAGATTTTAGAACACAATTAAACTCTAAAATACTTGCTACAGAAGAAGCATGCTCTATAGAATCTATCTTGACCGATGATGGAGATACTATTCCAAACGGGAATTATTTCTTCACTATAGATGGAGATAGTTCTCAGAAGGAGCATATAATGGCTACTCTAACTGCAAAAGTAGGCGGAGGGGCTGATTTGACTAATATAAAGAGTATTTCTAGGCTAGGAGTAGATTCAGTAGGTGTAGTAAGAGAACATAGAGTAGGGGCTACTATCACAGTTACAGACTGGGCTATAATGAAAGCCATTCTTAATCTTTTAGACGGAACTTCAGATTTTGATGCTGATGTACCTCTTGGATATGATGGAAATCCAATTCTAGTTGCTGGAAGTAATAAGTTCGCTACTGTAAAATATGTAGACGATACAGCTATCGCAGGAAGTCCTAAGGCTACTGAAGCTACTTTCGGTCTGACTAGGTTAAGTAAGGCAGCCGCAGACCCAGTAACACCAATCGCAGTAGGAGATAATGATGATAGAGTGCCAACACAGACAGAGAATGATGCACTACCAGGTACAAGCGGAACACCAAGCACGACAAATAAATTCGTAACAGAGAACGATACATCGAACTATTCTACTATAACAGCAGGAACTATTTCATTTACAGCAGGAACAAAGACAATCGGAGATAGCGGTTCAGGATTTGTTACATCTAATTTCAGAGCGGGAGATAGTATCGTAGTTTCAGGCTCAGCGTCAAACAACGGAACATTCACTATTGTATCTGTAGCAGCGGGTGCAATCGTAGTTGCAGAGTCACTTACTGGAGAACTAGCGGGGGCAAGTGTTACGATTACTACGGTTACCGCTAATAAGGTTTATAGGCTAAAATCAAATGGAAAAATTGATGCAACAAAGCTAGAAGGAGATTTACCTGCTATTAGTGGTGCTAATTTAACTGGAGTACTAGCTTCTAATTTAGATAAATATTCTGGATTAGGAGAAGCAACAACTAATAAAACAAGGTGGAACTATCAGCTACCTTTTTCAAGCTTTTCTCATAGTAACGCTGCTATTACTAGCTATACATTTTATGCAACAAGGACAGTTTCATCTTCTAATAACTATAGTGCTGCTGCTGTTTATAATGGACAATTTACACCTCTATATTTTGCTACTAAGAACTTTGCTGTAGAATTTTTCATGAAATTAAATTCTACTGGAACTAATACGGTAAAGGCTGGATTTAATGATTTACAAGGTTTTTATGGAGCATATAATGAAACTACATACGACTGTGCTGAATTTTCTATAGCTCCAGATGGAAAACTTTATTCTCATGTAGCTAATGGAACTAATTCTACCGTAACTGAAATTACAGGAATAACTTTAACATCATGGAATAGATATAGAATTGAAGTAGATGCAGCTGGAGAATGTAGGTTCTATGTAAACGGAGTATTAAAAGATACTAGGACAACTAATGTTCCAAATGGAAATCTAGTTAATTTTGGATTAGGTGGGTCAGGAAGTGCAACAAATTTGGTCGACACAATATCATTACCAGAGTTTTCAGTAGCAATATAAAAATATGCCAATACCAAAATATATACAAGACCCAAACAACCCTTTCGCTTCTATCCCAAATCCTGCTTACGATAGAACAAAGACACAGGCGGAAAATGATTTTAATCAGGATAATTTGTCATCTAGTAATATTAAAAAGTCTACTGTCAGTCAAGGAGTAACTCCACTCCCAGAAGTTAAAACTGCTACTGTTCCAGAAAAACCAGCTATTACTACAGAAACTATACCAGAGACAACCACAGCGACAGATACAATTCAGCCAAAAGTATCAAAAATGACTTTAGCTGACTTAGGACTAGACTATTCCCCTACTGAAGACCAGATAGCAATCGATAAGGCTCAAAAAGATATTATCGGTATTTATCCAAAAGAATCACCAGATGAGGCAAAGACAAGAGAGGAAGTCCTAAGACAATTCAGAGGAGAGATTGATGCTCTTGATGTAGCTAAAGCAGCTCAATTAGCTGACCTAGAAAGAAGCTATCAGAAAAAAGAAGAAAGGAGCTTAGGTAGTTCTAGGGCTTTACTTGCAAATACTGGTATGCTCGGGCAGGTAGGCGGAGAGACTATTCAGCAAGGAATAATAAGTGATATAGAAAGACAGAGAATGTCAGATGTAAATAAGGTTAGGTCTGATTTCGAAGAGAAGAGACAAAAACTATTATCTGAAGCAAGAACAACTGGAGAGACAACTTATAACGCTAGAAAAAATGCTTTTGCAGAAGGTAGTAAGGCTTTAGTAGATTACATAAAATCTAAAGGAGAGACAAGGAAGCAAAACACTAAGAGTTTTGTAGATAGTGCTATCGCTAGCGAAATAGACCTATCAAAAGAAGATTTGACAGAATATGCTAAGTCTCTCGGAGTTTCTAAAGGAGATATATTAGCTCAATACAATATAGCTAAGATTGCTAATGATAAGGTAAAGGCGGAAGCGGCAAAGGCTGAGGCGGAGAGATTAAAGTTAGCAGCTGAGACAGGAAGAATAACTGCTGAGACAGGAAAACTAGGAGCAGAAACATCTAAGATAGGAGTAGAGAAAGCTGTCGAACAGTACAAGCTCGATAACCCAGAAAAGCAGTACAACAATATTAAGGAAGTAGATGGCGGACTGTACGATATGGACACAAAGACTTGGTTAGTACAACCTAAAGGAGAAGCTGCTGATTGGTCATACAACAAAGATGTAAATGGGCTAGTAAACTCTAAAACTGGAGAAGTAAAACCATACGAGGCATCTGGAGGTGCTGGAGCTACTGCTAAAGTTTATGCTAACGATACTAAGATTTCCGAGATTGATAATCTTCTTAAAGGAGATAGCGGAATACTAAGTGCTGTCGGAACAATTGACAGAGGAGCATTATCTGGACTAGGAGCTGTAGAAGGATTCCAAGGTAAGACTCAAAACTTTATAGCTGGAGTAGAACAGTTAGTCAAAGAGATGACCCTTGATAAACTTATTAATGCAAAAGCTCAAGGTGCTACATTCGGAGCATTGTCTGAAGGAGAGCTGAAGTTACTGTCTGATAGTGCCTCTAAGATTGGTACATGGGCTGTCAAAGATGATAAAGGAAATATCACTGGTTACAATGTAGACGAAGGTTCTTTCAAGAAAGAGTTACAGAAGATTCAAGACGGTCTCAAACTCGATAAGGCTATAAGTCTAGGAAAACAATCTGGAGTATCAGCAGACGAAGTTAGACAGACAATAATTGAGCTTAACAACAAGTATCAAGGAACAGACATGGAAGGAAAAGGATACGATAGAGTATTAGAAAAACTACAGACTTCTTCATCGGGAAATACTAATGGTGGAGGCGGTACACCTACAGCCTCGTCTGATGCTCAATCAATAGTTAACGCTATAAAGAAAACAGAAAGTAGCGGAAACTATGGAGCTAAGGGATTAAGCGGAGAGACTGGAGCATATCAATTTATGCCAGCAACATTTAATGCTTATGCGAAAGAATACACTATACAAACAGGAGAACCAATATCAGGACAGACACCAGAAAATCAAGATAAGATAGCATTATTTAAGGTGCAACAATGGATAGATAAAGGTTATGATGCAAAACAAATTGCTTCAATGTGGAACGCAGGAGAAGGAAGACCAGATGCCTGGAAGAATTGGAAAGGTGTAAATGCTTTTGGAGTAGCATACGATACTCCTGCTTATGTAAATAAAGTATTATCAAATTTAGGATAAAAATATGGCTTTATTAGACGAAATACTAGCAGAAGACGAAGGACTGAATAAAAAGTCCGTTCCTTCTAATATTTTCCCTTCTGCGGTAAAAAAAAATATTCCTGCCAAAAAAAGTCTCCTTCAATCTATAGAAGAAGAGGATAAAAGCACTCCCCTACCCTCTCCAAAAGCCCAAAATAAGCCATTCTGGGAGAAGATGGGGGAGGGGATAGTGCAAATACCTGAAAAGGTAGTAGGAGCAGCTCAGGAGAGGGCAAAATTGGCTGGAGAATCGATTGCAAAGATACCTACTTATGCAGAAAAAGCAGGAGGTAGTCCTTTGGCTTACGGTTTATCTACACTTCAAGCCGCTGGAGATGTCGTTGGAGAAGCGGCAAGGTTCGGTGGAGATGTTATTGGAGCTGGTATTTCTCCTTTGGGTGCTATAATACCAGAAGAGGTAAAGAAACCAGCAGGAGAAGCGATATCAGCAGTCTCAGGTGCTATATCTTCTGGAGTAGAATCTATTCCAGGAATGACACCAGAAATAAAGAAAGGTCTAGGAAATGTCTTTGATGTAGCTACTTTAGGATTCGGAGGAAAAGCTGCTAAGGGAGCATTAGAAACAGCTCCTACTGTTGGAAAGGTGGCTAAGGAAGCTGCTGAAACTACAGTTACTAAAGCTAAGGAGGTAGTTCCAAATGTTATTGAATCGGTAAGAACACCAGAGAGGATTGCCAAGAATGTAGATGAGCTTGAACAGACATATATCAATATTGCTAGCGGAACTAAACCAGGAATGAAGAAGTTATCAAAGACTGAAGCAAAGACTGAAGCTCTTGACATGGCTGGAACTTCTGGAAAGACACCGATGAGGTTATTAGCAGAACAAAGAATTATTCCTAATGTATCTGGAACTAAGATAGATACAGCCGCTCAAGCAGATGAATTAAGAAAATCAGTCTCTCCTTTAGTAGAGAAGAATAAGGAGGCACTGAAACAGGCAGAACTCTCTACCGCTCCAGTTTCTTTCGATGAACTAGAACAAGCAGCAATAGCAAAAGCAAAAACCCAAAGAAATGTAGATAGCGGAAGATTCGATAAGATGGAAAAGGAAATAATAAACGAGTTCAATTTACTTAGGAAAAACTATCCAGAAGGAAATGTACCGCTTACGAAGATAGACGAAATAAAATCAGCAAGGTGGGATAATATTTTTGCTAATAAGGGATTGATGGATGCAGACATCCTTAAAAAAGATAGTGAGTATGCAATCGCAAAATCTCTCCAGGAAACAATAGAGAAAAGAGCCAAAGAGGCTGGAAATGAAAATGTAGCTCAGTTAAATAGAGATATCGGGGATATTTTAGAATCATCTAAGTTCCTAGAGGACATCAATGGAAATACAATCAAGGGAGGAAGACTTTTGAAATATGTCACTACCGCTATCGGTGGAACTTATGGGACAAGTGCCTTTGGTAAAGTTATTGGAGCATTGACTGGAAACATGGTCGGTCAATTGATTCTATCTAATGAGATAGCCAATCCTATCAAAAGGGCTATTCTAGGAGAGTTCAAGGCTTCAAACCCTCAATCATTTACTAAGACAGTAGAATGGCTTAGGAAGCAGAAATTAGACCAAGAATCTAGGAAATTATTACCACCTCCTAGCTTCATTCCCGCAAAAGCCCCAGAGGTAAAATCAGGAGCGGTACTACCAACAAAACAGACACCTGAAGAACTTAGAGCATCGCAAAGAGCTGCTGGAGTAAAAACTAATCCCGCTCTCCCATATTCTCTTCCCGCTCCAGGACAGACCACTAAGCCCGCAATAAAAGTATTCCCCGCTGGAAAGAATATAGACTATCTAGGAACTGACAAGAATGTAGTGATTCCTGGAAAGTTACCCCAGAGCAAGATTATTAAACCTAAAAACTCTGAAATAACTGTATATAGGGGTGGTAAAGAAAATGGAAGATATATGTCTACAAGTAAAAATGTAGCTGAAGATTTTGCAAAAAATAGAGGTGGATATGTTTCGCAATTTACTATTAATCCTAATGCAAAAAAACTCCTCGAAAATGTCCTTAGCCAAATCTCAGGACCTAATCAAAATAAAAATACCCACTATGCTCCCGATGAAAAATACCTTAAACTTAAAATGATCATCGATG
>Ga0208665_10000033_pt1 | contig 24672 bp, 14 predicted proteins | sample Methanogen_OWC_FD_187365 | JGI IMG/M metagenome (GOLD analysis project Ga0208665, IMG submission 187365) | Enriched soil microbial communities from Old Woman Creek wetland in Ohio, USA - Methanogen_OWC (SPAdes) (version 2) | ecosystem: Environmental > Terrestrial > Soil > Wetlands | place: USA...
GCATTCGAGATGGACAAGAACTTTTGTTTTTGGCATCAGCCGACGTGCATCGGACACCTGCCCTGCCGTGAACCGGGTATGAACGTGACAATGTCCATCCCAGAGGATCACCTTTGCCTTTTGAACTGCATCAACGGTATTATCACCAAGCGGCCGGTATGGCTTCCAGAGGATGATTTCAGAATCTTTCACTCCTGAGGCCCGTGCGACATTTCCACCCAGGTGTTGGTCGGGCATGAAAAAAAGCCTTGAACGTTGCCTGCACGCCCAGTCGATAATCCGGGATGCATTCGAGGATGTGCAGACACTGCCGCCATGCTTCCCACAAAAAGCTTTGATCGCCGCACTGGAGTTCACATACGTCACCGGCAGTAGTTCCCGTTCGACATCGATAATGTCGGAAAGCTGTTTCCAGGCATCTTCAACTTCTCCGACAGAAGCCATGTCAGCCATCGGACAGCCGGCATCAGCATCGGGAATAATGACTTTCTGCTCAGGCGCGGTAAGGATATCAGCGGTCTCGGCCATGAAATGCACACCCGCGAACAGGATCAGGCGCGCCGCTGTTCCAGCCGCAATTCGTGCCAACTCAAGAGAGTCTCCCCGGTGATCGGCCAGTTCAACCACCGGGTCAGACTGGTAATGATGGCCAAGAATCAGAAGATCGGCCCCGAGCATGCGTTTTCTGTTCCTGACGCATTCCGCAGCATCAGCATCAGACATCAAACGGAAGTTTTCAGGAAGTCCCTGCATCTCTCAGCACCACCTCCCGGAGGTATTCCCGTTTACCATACTCTAATGCCCAATGGCGGTCAATCCATCGGCAGCAGCCTCAAGAAAGCACGCTGCCTATCAAATATTATAATTTATTGTATTTATAGTTACACAACTAATATTATATATAGTTATATATTAATAACGCCGACAGGCAGACAAACTATTCTCTGTGATACCAGTCCTGGCAGCCGGCGCATGGAGAACCTGCCGGAAACTGCATTTCGAGATGTTCGCGCCGGAAGCTCCGCCATTCATCGCCTTTCCAGGCCTGAAGGACGGAATTACCATCGGGTTCGGCAGCCCATCCATTCTTTCCCTCGATATCATACGGACAACGCGCGAGCGTGCCATCCTGGAGGACGTGCATTCCCAGAAGAGCGTGCAGGCAGGGTCTCCTTTTCAGCGGCGTATACCGCGTCGCACCTGCATATTCACCCAATCCAAGATATTCACCAACTCCGAGGATCTGAAACCATTGCACCTTTTTCGGGGGGGATTCCGTCGGCCAGATAAAGAATTTCTGTCTGAAAACAGGCGTGCAAACTTGTTTCCAGTAACGCAGGAAAGCATCTGCACTCTTTTCATTTTCCCGATGTTTCAAGAACGAAACACCGATTTCGGGCCTGGTTTCAGGGGCTTCAGCCTTTCGCACAGCTTCCGCCGAGAGAAATGCTTCAATTCGTTCCCAGGAACAGCCGGGTCGGACTCTGTTGAAATGTCCTGCCTCAAGCGCGTCTACGCTTATTCTTACCAGATCGAACACCTCCCAGGGAAAGGCAGTGGGGGGCTCGATATTGAGTGAAGTATATAATGAAATATGCCTGTTCTTCACTCTTTCAGCCATTTTTCCCAGCCCAGGGTTTGCAAGCGGCTCACCCATTCCCGAAAAGACCCAGCGTAGTCCCTCCACCTTTTGAAGCTCTTCCGAAAGAGACTCGAAAATGCCGGACGCCATAAAACCGCGGGGTCTGCGAAGGGTCGACTGTGGGCAATGGAGACACGAAGCTGCGCAGATGTTTGCAGGTTCAATGTATGCGGTCAGCGGACCAAAATCGAGATAGGCTTCTTCCCAGCGCGAATCGGATATCCAGTCGAGATATTCAAATTCAGGCTTTGCGAACATATCACCACCACATTTCGCGAAAACGTCGGCAGCCCGCTTACCTGAAAGGCGCAGATCTACGGGCATTCTCGGACGGTTCCTCGGTGCATGATACTCGCCGATTTTGAACGGATACAGCGGTTCTCTCAACGCCCAAGCAAATCCGCCCCGTGTCGCCATGATATCCGGATGGCTCGCCTGCAGGCCGGCGATGAGGGCTCCCTCGAAAATAGCCCAGTTGGCGCCGGTGATTCTGTCCTCAGAAAACGTCGCGTCAAACCCTTCCCGCAGATGAAGCTGAATGCTCTCCACAACCCCTCGCCGGTCCACAAGGAGATTTGAGAGCGGAACGAAAACCAGCCGATCCCAGCGATGCTTCCCGATACATGCGGCAAGGGGTGTTCCAAGCCATGTGTCCGCCCCAAGATCGCTTTCGAGCTGCCATCGTTCCTGGGATGCCGACCAGGGTTTACTCTGGATACAGGAGGAGTCGTAGATATCCACTTCAATACCGAGTCCGCGTGCCTGACTGATGAGCGGTTCGGTCAGTTCGCCGGCCGGAGCGAGAAGAACGAATTCATCGATTCCGGGAATGCGTGCAAGGCGTGCCCGCAGGATTTCCAGCGGCAATCCGGCTGAAGCGAGCGGTTGATCGAAGCCCCATGCAGATCTGTATCTCGGCTTCAGATCATCGACGAACAACAGTATTCCAGCTCTCACGCCTCTCTCCGCGCTTCAATTCTTTCATTGGCCGTAAAAAGGCCGAGGAAAGTCGGTTGTTTCTCGAACCGACTTTCCTCAAGGAGTAACAGGGCAGTTTCTGCCAGCCGAACGTTACGCATACACGTCCAGCGCAGCACCTTTTCCTTCGGCTTCTGCTGAAGATACTTTCGAAAAATTGGCAACCTTGACCAGCTTTTTGGCCAGATCAAGGGTCTGTTCCTGGTTCTGCTCAAGAATCTTCATCAGATCTGCGACCGGAGAACCACCACCGATACCGTTTACACCGGACATACGCCCCACCTCCCTTCATTACCGCCTCAAACAGCAACGTTCAGCCGCGGTCTGGGCGGCTGTTGCGGCGTTGCCGCATTTTTGGCATGCAGTTTCATCGCTTCCGCCCATGTATTGCGCAAATCCTCTATCAGGGGTTTGATCTGCCTCATGGGCTCCGGATCTTTCTTGATATTGCTCTCGGTTAGTTTTTCAAGGAAAAACAGATACAGTCGTTCGAGATTGATCGCAATTTCGCCACCTTTTTCCTTATTTAACGAAGTCAGCAGCTCAGCTATGATCGCCTGAACTCGAAGCAGTGCATTGCTTATCTGTTCGGTATTTTTCGCCGTGAACGCCTCTTCCGCCTGCGTGATGAAACGCAGGGCACCATCATACAACATGAGAATCAGAGCCTCCGGAGAAGCCGTGTCGATCTGCGTTTTGCGGTAAGAGTCCTGTTGGTTATTCGTCATCATCGGCATTCACCTGTTGTCAGTGGCACAAAACGGGCGTGGACGGCGGAATCGCCAGCCAATACCTCGCGGAGTTTTTCTACAGCTGAATCCATTAATGGCATCTGATACTCATGAAATTTCTGTACCGACTCGAGAAACAATCCAATTTCCTGAATCCAGGCCGAGACGCTGGCTTTGCTGTCAGACCTGAGGTGTTTCAGTTCATTTGCATGCCGATTGATAAATTTTGCCTGGTGGGTGGCATACCAGGGATACATCTCCGCCGAATCAAGAAGATGATCGTGGATCTCAAGCAGTTCATGATATTGTACTCGCCCCGGACCTTTCAGCTGATCCGGGAGAAGACCGGCTGCTGTCGGACTGCCCAGCTTTCTGCAGATGGCCGTCGCCCGGCGCAGACTGTCCTGCTGACGTCGCAACTCTTTTATCAGCTCCTCAAAGCGTCCAAGCATGCCCTGAACGTCGGCCTTCACCGGTTCTGACACGACTTCTTTCATGAATTCGCCGATTGAACCGCCGCGATCCGAGTAGGCCGCGATGACATCCCTGAACGGCATACATTCAACATACTTCGTAACAACGCCGCCCTCGGTGGCATTAATAACCTTCTGCTTTGTCTGTCGGAACTGATCCTCGAACCAGGCTCGGTACATGTGCATGTTCTGATCAGTGAAAAGAACGTTCCCGCCAGGCATCGCGATCTTGTGAACACCACGCGTCTGAATGTAATCGACCGTCTCATGCTCTAACGAGGTATAAGGGTGTACCTTGTCGTAAAAAATATCGTCGGAATACGAACCACGGGCATACAGCCTTCCATCCTGGAAAGACAGATCGAGTCCGATGAAAATGATGGGATCGCAACCGCATCTTCTGGCCAGGTCGAACGCGGTTGTCGCGATCGATCCCCAGCAGACGACGGTCCCCGTCGTCTCCCGAAACGGCTCAACCATCTTGTACAGGCCACCACCAAAGGTCATGACCATTTTCGGTCCGCGAAAACTTTCAAGAATATCGGGATGTGTCATCGGCTCGACGGCAAGAACGACCCCGGTCTCATTTTCGACACCCACGAAATCGAGCGAATTCAGATAGCTCGGGTCTGCGGCAAGAACAATATGAGGTCGTATCCCACGTGCGACAAGCTGCCGGAAAGAGGTATCGACACTGATGATCAGGAATCGGTCACGGATTTCTGACAACAGGTGAACATTTTTCTCGAGGGAAGGCCCGGCAGCTACGATAACAGCAGGAATCCCCTCGAACTTTCCAAACATTCGCCCGACACCCGGCAGTGTCATTGCAGAAGCAAGATTTGCAAACGCATTCGAGTGGAACTCGTTCCCGGTATGCATCAGCGTCACGAGGTTGCCCTTCGACCGGTTCGACAGATACCGGATCTTCTCTTTGATGCGCTCGAAATACTCATGAAAGCGGGCCATCGAAGGCGGATGCTCGATAATGGCAAGTGCATCAAGCGAGTTCCAGTCCAGTCCCATCGCCCATCTGTCACCGACTTCATCGGGAGACATCCCGACACACCATTCGACACGCGCATCATTCAGAGGCATCTGGAGATCACGCCCGGCAAGCGCCCTGATAAAGACCTGCGGGTCCGGCTCGACGACATACACCTGGCGTTCGATTCCGGGCCGGGCGAGTCGGTCCAGAACGATATCCAGAGCATATCCCAGTCCATTTCCCAGCATCAGGACATTCGTATGCCCGGGCTGGAGAGCCGACTCAACCTGACGCCGGGCTTCGGCGACCGGATCATATTTGCTATGATATGTGATACTCTTCCCGTTGATGGTGAGGGTCAACGCCGGCTGCCCGCTTCGCGAAGGTTCAAGCTGAAACGAAACATCTGATGAAATCGCATGCTGCCGCTCGACCATCGCATAAAGATGCGGGTGGCGCAGCAATGTTTTCAGATTAGCCTTCAGAAAAGGCGATTCCATCAGTCTTTTCCCCCACTCCGATTTTGGGGATTCAACACCCGCTAGCTGGCTTCAGACTCATCTGATTCTGGAATGAGCTCGCGAAGATCTTTAAAAAGAATGCGAGCCTGCGTGGTGATCTCCGGGAGTTCGTATTCAAGAACATCCGCCAGACCAACCCAGTCGTTGTTTTCATGCGCTTTCTGAAGCACCGCCATCTGCGTCGCCAGATGATCAAAGATCTGCCTGCGCCGTGACTCGATCGACGTTTCACTCATCTCGGCAGCAAACTCCACAGCCAGAGTTTTCAAAACAGAGGAAAGCCATTCAAGCCCATCGAGAGTCTCAAGATGGTTTTCCATGGCCTCTTTGACTTTCCCGAGACGCAGGTCGGCGGCAACATCTCTGGCACGATCATCGATGAATTCAAACACGTCACCACTTTCTTCAAGCGCCATTTTCAGAAGATCGCGCGCCGTCGCCGTCAGAACATCTATCTTCTGATATTCGACAAGCTTGTGCGCTTCAAGTTCATCCGTCTGCTCAACGCTCAGCCGTGTCTCATCAGCAACGATTTCCATGATGGCGGCGCCGCTGTCTTTGATCTCTCCGGTCAATGCTTCGACCAGCTCGGCAAGGGTTACTTCCGGTGTAATCCCATCGATTGTAAGTTTTTGTCCATTCAGCAGAATATTCAATGAAGCCACCCCTGGCCGCCCTGACCGGCGAAAATTATTGTCGAAGAAATATATCCGCCCTGATGTGGATAATCAACCTTTTCATTGTATCAGAACAGAACTACGAGCTGCTGCTCCCGGTCAGTTGAGCCAGCTGACTCGAAAACGCCTGGGATTGAGTCTGATACTTCGACATGGCGGATTCAAGGGCGGAGAATTGTTTCATCAAGGCCTCTTCCCGGTTTTTGAGCCGGTCTTCCTGGCTGCTGATCTGCGTGTTGATCTGCGTAATCTGCGTATCCATGGAGCTGTTCGATGTGGAAAGACCCGAGCGCCCGGCCCGTTTTGTCAGGATACCGTCACTTTTTGTGAACTCATTGAGGATATTTTTAAAGCGCCTGGCAATGCCCATTCCTGCTTCCGTGGTCGAGTCTTTCGCGAAAAGCTCCGCAACTTTGTCAGGATTTTCGGTCAATGCCGCGGTCAGCTTGTCTTCATCGACAATGGACAATTTGCCGACCTGGGTCGATGTGTAGCCCGAGCCAACCTGGCCGGTTGAAATGCCAATATCAGTAAGGCTGTCAAACACCTTGTCCACACCGCTTACAATCCCCGCCATCGCGACGCGCATGCGGCTTCTGACGGTGGTCAATGTTGAATCGCCGGCAAGCAGCCCCAGTTTGAAATTTTCTTCATACATCGCAAGATCCTCTGCGGAAAGCGCTTTCTTTTCCGTGTCCGTCAGCGCCTCAAGCGAAGTGTCATGTTTTTCCGTGAGTTTCTTGTAAACAACGTCCGCGACAGTATTGTAGCTCTCGATGAACGCGTCGATCGCCTTGCGGGCGTTTTCGATATTCGCAGCCACGGTAATGGTTTCGCCCGATCCGGTGGTGGTCCCCTTGAGGGAAACGGTGAGACCGCTTATGACATCAGATACGTCATTCGACTGCCGCACGATATCAGCGCCGCCATACATGCCGCTGACGCTGAAAATAGCGTTCCTCCCAACATCCTGCGACGCGGTGGTCAGCCCCATCGCCGAAAGAAAGTTGCTTGTATCGGTCGCCGAGCCCAGCGCGATTGCCGTATTTCCCGTCTGTTTTGACGAAAGAATGAACTTTCCCGAGCCGGCGTCAAACTCAGCCTTGACTCCTGCCTTGACATTATTGTTGATGGTCGTCATCAGCGAGTCGAGCGTCATCGAACCCACATTGCCGATCGTGAACGTGACACCATTGATGGTAAACGAACCACCAGTCACGGCCGTCGACAGGCCGACCTTATCGAGAGTGGCCGCCGGTTGAATCGATGAGAGAGGCCTACTGCTTTCGAGGGTATTTCCGCTGTCGAGGCCGACCGCCGTCGTGCCGGATGCGATCCCCAGAGCCCCGGCCAGTCCGCCACTGAGATCCTCTAGCTTGATGGAAGCCGAAGATCCCTTTGCCTGCGACTTGATCTGGAACATGTGGCTCGACTCGTCATACCAGACATCCTCAATGCCAGAAGTGGCCCCGATGCGTTCCATGATATTTGAAAGTGTGTCGGTGGAGTTCCAGTTGATCGTGCTCTCCGTCCCGTTGACGGAAATTTTCATCTGCCCGCTGGAAGCAGGTGCCGCAAGGCCAAGAGTCTCCAGATCCTTCGTCAGGGCATCGGTTGCGGAAAACCCGAGAGCGCTGCCGCTCTTCAGAACGGCTGCGGTCTGTTGAGAACCAGATATGAGGCCGGTTACGGACAAAAAGTTACTGGTGTCACTGGCGGTCCCAAGACCGATCGGCAGGCTGCTGCCGTCCTTGCGGGTAAGCCTGATGACATCATCCTCAGAATCATAGGAGGCATTCACACCGGTCATCGACGTGATTCTGCTGAGGACACTCTGGAGATTATCAGACTGGTTATCAATCGTGATATTCACCCCGTCAAGGGTAAAGGTCCCTGAACTGATGACGGAGGAAAAGCTTTCATTCACGAGTTTGCCACCGGCATCCGTCGAGGAGATAGCCGTGGAATTGCCGAACAGGGTATACGGCATGTCGCCGGCAACGGTATCAAGCGTAAACTTGGTCGTATCGGCACTGTTCGTATTCGTCAGAAGCAGCTTCCCGCTGCCCTGATCATACCGGAACTCAACAAGGCGATCGGCGGGATTTCCTGTGACGGTATTTCCCTTGACCAGGGAAGGAGCCGCATCTATCTGATGATTCAAGGCACCAATCAGATCGGATACCGTGGAACCGCTGGTGAGTCCTGCCGCTGCAAGATCAAGATTTTCCGCGGCATACCCCTGACGCTGCAGGGTCATGGTCGATAACGGATCAATTCCGAGATCCTCCAATGTCGCCTGGAGACCGGATCTGATGCTGATCAGATTCGAGTCTCGCACGGGCTGATCACGCGTCAGCGTGAAGTTGCCAGTCCCGGAGAACATTTTCGTAACGACGTCGCCAGCGGAATCGGCGACCGTCAGAGTTTTGTTGCTGTCCAGAAGGGATATTTTCACCTTGTTCGTCTTCTGGTCGAAACTTGCGATGCCTTTTCCACGCAAATCGGCATTGCCGGCAATCGCATTATTGATGCCGGTGATAAGATCCTGAGCCGTCGCATCCGCTCCAATAGTCACTGCGGTTGTGATTCCGCCGAGCGTCAAATTGAGCGAACCCGGGGTAATGCCAATGTTGCTCAACTTCGTGTTCACTCCCCCGAGTGATTTGGAGCTCTTGAGATTTTCCCCCAGCTCGATCGCCCCGCCAAGTCTGGCGATCGATGAAATTGAGGTCGGTGTAGCCAGCTGTTTGACTTTCAGAGTATAGCTTCCAACCTTTGCCGATGTGCTTGCAACCGCGCTCAGCAGTTTATCATCGGAGGCAGTCACACTTTTCGAGCTAAACGTGCGGGAAAAAATAAGGTCGGTGGTTTTATTCTGCAGTTCGAACAGCTTGAGATTGATATCCTGCAACATCGATTTCTGATAGGAAAGAGTGTTTCTTTTCTGCTCAAGCCGGTCAAGAGGCACACGCTCAGCCGTCATGATCTTGTCGATCAATGCCTGAGTGTCCATGCCGCTGGCCAAACCACCGACCCAGTTTCTCGAAATGCTACTGGCCATATTTCCTGCCTCCTTGGGGTCGCCTCTGTAACACCAGACCCTCTCTTTTTTTCCCTGGTCAGGCCTTTTTGTCGAATATCAATCCAAGATAATCCTGCATTTTTGACACCAGGTCGAGAACCTCTTTTGAAGGAATCTCCCGGATAACTTTATCATTGCTCATATCAACGACCGAAACCATGGTTTCCCTGGTAGCCTCATGAACCTGAAATCTCAGCGAGCGGTCGAAGATCATCGAGGTCTTGTTCAGTTTATCGACAGCATCGTCCAGTTTTTCCTTCTGTTTCTGGGGATCCTGCTTCTCGGCCTCGGCTTTCACAGCTTCCTGCTTCATCGGAGTATCAGAAGCCGAAGTCGGTAAAGTATCCTCAAGGTCGGGTTTTCCATCAGGGAGCTTAATATTGGCAGGTTTCACATTTCCGATTTCCATAGGTATTCCCTCCTTCCGGGAAACGGTTAAACCCGTTTCCGCATAGTCAAAACCCCTGTTCAGGGGCGTGGCCGGGAAGGGGGTGAGAGCCCCCCCGCCCGGCCGGGTTATCTTATATTACCAGACCACGAACTTATGGGAATCCTTATTTCAGAAGCTGGAGAACGCCCTGAGGAACAAGGTTGGCCTGGGCAAGCATTGCCGTGCCGGACTGGGAAACGATCTGATTCCGAGTGAACTCGATCATCTCCATCGCCATGTCCGCATCTCTGATTCGCGACTCAGCCGAGGTCATATTGCTCTGAGTGTTTCTCAGATTGTTGATGGCGTATTCCAGTCTGTTCTGGAAAGCGCCCAGTTTCGAACGCTCACTGGACACCTTGTCGATCGCTTTGGAGATCTTTGCTAGACTCTTCTGGGCACCCTCGATCGTGGTCATGTCGAGGTTGTCCACCCCAAGAGCTTTTGAAGACATGTCGGCAATCGACAGCTTCATATTCTGCCCCTGGTCGGCGCCGATCTGGAACTGCGGAGTATTGTCAACGACGTGGAGCCTGAAGTTGCGCTCACCATCGCCGACAGCCGCCGCGCTGCCTACCATCCCGAACTTGTTGATGAAACCGCCGGCCGGATCGGTAATATTCAAAGTCACACGACTCAAGGTCGTACCTGCCGTCGTGTTTTCATTACCTACGCGAATCGCCGTAAATGCAAGACCACCATTTACCGCATCAACACGTATCTGAGCGCTCTGGGTCTTCAGCGATGCGTTCTGAGAAGCCTGCCAGGAAGCGAAGTTCATCATATCCGCCGCCGTCATGGCCGTTACAGTATTGAACGAAACCGTAGCGGCGTTAACACCGTCAGAGACGCTGAACTGAACGCTCGTAATAGCAGCAGTCGAATATCTGCTGAACCCGTAGGATGCCTTGGTTTCATCCTTGGCCCCCTGCACGAAACCACTGAAGGTGCCATTGTTGATCCCCAGCGTTGTGGCCGAGGCCCCTGTAATGTTGATCGTCGACGAAAGTCCGACAGCAGTCGGTTCGAACATGAACCGAATCTGCCCATCCACCACCATCGACTTGGCACCGCTCATACCGCCAACAGCATCTGCTGAAATCTGGAGATTGATCGCCCTGGTAATTCCCTCCAGGGTCCAGTCACCGCTGGCAATGGTAACCTGGATAGAAGCCCCGCCGGCCGATATGATAAAGGTCTCTCCACCAGCCGCCGAGATCGTCAATCCGGTTTCCAGGCCACCAAGACCTGCTATCTGTGCAGACTGGGAAGCAAACTGCACATCGATCCCGGACAACAGACCGGAGGCATTCGTATCCGCTGTGCGAACCTGAGACAGATTCCCAAACGCATCCCGCGAGGTGACTTCAACCAGGTTGTTCTTCGAATCACGGACAGTACTGATGCCAAGCGAGTTCAGGACTGCCTGGTCTGCCGAGAACGAGACCTGGCCAATGTCGCCAATCGCTCCGGACGTCATCTGGAAATACCCACCCATTTCAGCAACATTGGTCTGGGCTGTATTAACGAGGCTTACCTTCGAGTTGGTTATATCCAGGCCAGTACTGCTGACAAGGGCATTCTGAATGGCCGCTGAAAGCTTGTCGAGAGTCATCTGGCCATCAAGAACAACCGTCGCATTCTTTGAGTTCCCGCTGAGGGTCAGAGACTGCGATGTACCAAGGGTGAAGGTTCCATTCGCATCGTAAAACTGCGCAATACTCTGAAGCTGCGTCGAACCCTGAGCCAGCGTGCCCGTGCCATCATTGAGCGTCATGATCTGAGAACGCTGCATCTGACTGGTACCGGCCTGAATAAGGGTAATACTTACGTCGTAGTCTCCGCTGCCGTTTCCCGTGCCGGTAACCATGCCGGCTACCGACTGTGAACTCGCGCTGATCAGTGCGGTCTGACTGCCGTCGAGCAGTTTCTTTGTATTGAATTCGGTATTGCGCGAGATACGGTTGATATCATCACGAAGCTGGGTGACTTCCTTCTGGATTTCCTGGCGATCATTGCTGGTAAGCGTGTCATTGCTCGACTGGATGGCCAGTTCGCGCATACGCTGAAGAATGCTGTGAGTTTCGCTCAGCGATCCTTCAGCGGACTGGATCATCGAAACACCATCCTGGGCATTGAGAACAGCCCTGGCAAGTCCCTTGACCTGCCGGCGAAGTTTCTCGCTGATAGCCAAGCCTGCGGCATCATCAGCAGCCCTGTTGATCCGCAACCCCGAACTCAGTTTCTCGATCGATTTCTCGAGGCGACTTGAGGTCTGAGCCAACGTTCCGTGTGTTTTGAGTGAAAGAACATTCTGATTAATGCTAAGTGACATATCGATTCCTCCTTGAATCGTTACCTGGAGCATCCTTGCCCCAGTGTTTCAACTGAATTTTACCGCAGCCCGATGATTATTCCCGCCTCCCCTGTTCCCATCCCCCTTTCATTTCAACTTGACACAGCTTTCCGTATCTCTACTAGGTTTATCGTCTTAACCTGTCTGATTACTTCGTCTTCGTTTGGGAGCTTTCCGCTATTGGCAACTGATTACTGTGACTTTCCTTTTATTTTCATGCTAATCTATCTTGTTTTCGATTATTTTCACTTACTTCAGCAGTTGAAGTATCCCCTGAGGAGCCAGATTCGCCTGGGCCAGCATGGCAGTTCCAGACTGAGAGATGATCTGATCTCTCGTAAACTCGATCATTTCCTGGGCCATATCAACATCGCGGAGTCTCGATTCGGCAGACGTCAGATTTCCATGGGTATTTCTCAGGTTATTGATCGCATACTCCAGACGATTCTGAAATGCGCCAAGCTTAGCCCGTTCCGAGGAAACGGTATCGATGGCTTTGTTTATCCGAACAAGTGCTTTTTCAGCACCGCCAATGGTTGTCATGTCAAGATTGTCGACCCCGAGAGCATCAGCGGTCATGTCGCCAATCGAGATCTTCATGTTTTGCCCCTGATCGGCACCGATCTGAAACTGCGGAGTTTTATCCACAACATGCAGCCGAAAATTCTTGTCTCCAGACCCCACGGAAGAAGAAGCCGCAAGACCGAATCTGTTCTGAAAATCAGTGCTGTTCATCGTCACAGACACTTTGCTGAGGGTCGTTCCGGCAGTCGTCGTTTCCTTTCCAACCAGGAGAGAAGTGAATGCCAGCCCCCCGTTCGCCTGATCGAGACGCACCATGACAGTAGCCGCCTTGAGCGCATCGTTGACGATGACCTGCCATTCATCGAACTTCTGCATGTCCGAAGCGGTTTCGAGTTGAACTGTTTCAAATATCGCGGTGGCAACTCCGATTCCATCAGAGATGCTGAATGACACGGTATAAGGAGCAACCGTCGCATATCGGCTGAATCCGAATGCGGACTTGGTCACATCTTTCGAGCCCTGAACAAAGCCACTGTAGATTCCATTGCTGAATCCGAGGGATCCCGAAGCGGAAGCGTCGGCGATGATGATCGTCGAAGGAGTGGTCGAGTTCGGCGGTTCGAACAGAATTCGAAGTTCACCATCAGCAACAATCGTCTTGATACCAGACATCTGACCGTATCCGGCCGCAGTGTTCGTCAGCTGTTTCTCAATCGATCGCGCAAGACCTTCCATCGTCCAGTTTCCCTGGAAGATGCTGACCGTAAATTCGGCACCGCCAGCCGAGACGGTGAAGCTTGCGTTCGGAGAGACCGTCAGACCGGTTTCCAGACCACCAAGACCGGAAATCTGCGCAGCCTGCGAGGAGAACTCGAGATCGATACCTTCCAAAAGCCCGGATGCGCGAGTGCTATCCGTGCGCACCTGGCTGAGGTTGCCGAAAGAGTCCCGGCAGGTGAGTTCCGTCAGGTTGTTCTTCGAATCACGGACAACGCTCATTCCAACCGCGTTCAGAAGTCCCTGATCAGCCGCGAACGAGATGTCGCCTTCTTCGCCGATGCTGCCCGAGATGACCTGCAGATATCCACCCAGATCCGTCATGCCGGTTTGCGCCGTGTTGATGATGCCGACTTTCGAGCCGGCCATCTGCAATCCGGAATCACCAACCAATGCTTCCTGGATCTCGGCCGCCAGCTTGTCGAGTGTCATCTGTCCGTCGACGACAACTTCGGCTTTCCGGGAGTTCCCGCTGATCGTGATCATCTGCGGCACCCCAAGCGCGAACACATTGTTTGCGTCGTAAAACTGAGCGACACTCTGAAGCTGAGTCGTCCCGCCGGCAAGAGCCGAGTCGTCACCGACGACAGTGAAAATCTGGGAGCGCTGCATCTGGGAGATGCCTCCGGTGATCAGCGCAATGCTGACATCGTAGTCTCCGCTGCCGTTTCCCGTGCCGGTAACGAGCCCTTTCACGGCCATCGAACTGGCACTGATGAGGGCGGTCTGACTGCCATCGAGCAGTTTTTTTGTATTGAATTCCGTGTTCCGGGCGATCCGGTTCAGATCGTCACGGAGCTGGTTCACCTCTTTCTGAATTTCGAGACGGTCATTGCTGGTAAGAGTATCGTTGCCCGACTGGAGCGCCAGCTCCCGCATGCGCTGCAGGATGCTGTGCGATTCATTGAGCGCACCCTCTGCCGACTGGATCATCGAAATCCCGTCCTGAGCATTGAGCACGGCCCGCGACAAACCCCGGATCTGACGGCGCAGCTTCTCGCTGATGGCGAGACCGGCGGCATCATCAGCCGCGCGGTTGATGCGCAGACCCGAACTGAGTTTCTCGATGGACTTTTCCAGCCGGTCTGACGTGCTGACCAGCGAACTGTGAGCCTTGATCGAGGTAATATTCTGGTTGATGCGAAGAGATGACATATTGATTCCTCCTTGAATCAGAATGAGCCGCGCGTCCTTGCGCAACATTCACATCAATGTCGCAGATTGCGACTTATATGAGCGGCTTCTTCTTCGGAGAACCTCCTTGGGTTCAGATTCAAGAAGGCATAATTCAGGCCTTCGTCTCTCTTGTCATCGTCATTTCCATCTACCGGCCAACACGCCAAATAGCCCACGCAGGACGCAAAAATGACGGCATTCAGGCTGATATCACCGTTTTTCACGACGATATATCCGATTATCAACGGCTTCCATCGTCCTGCTCACCGATCAGGTATGGCAAAGGATGTTAAATGAGGAAGTGCGCCCTGCCGGGCGCACACAGAAAAAAGGCCCCCGAACCGGGGGCCTTGCGAGGACGACAACTTATAGAGAAGTATCTATAATTATTTGAGCAACTGGAGGACACCCTGAGGAACAAGATTGGCCTGAGCGAGCATCGCAGTGCCTGACTGGGTAACGATCTGATCGCGGGTGAACTCGATCATTTCTAACGCCATGTCGGCATCGCGGATGCGGGATTCAGCCGAGGTTATGTTGCTCTGGGTCGTACGGAGGTTGTTGATCGCATATTCCAGGCGGTTCTGGAATGCGCCGAGCTTGGAGCGCTCGGATGATACCGTGTCGATTGCCTTATTGATCTTGGCGAGAGAGCGCTGAGCACCATCAATCGAGGTCATGTCGAGGTTGTTCACGCCGAGAGCTTTCGCCGACATGTTTCCAATCGAGATGCCCATCGATTGGCCCTGATCAGCGCCAATCTGGAAGCCGGGCTGATTCGACACAACGTGGAGTCGGAAGTTTGCATCGCCGGTTCCCTTCGAGGTCGCTGAAGAGGCAAAGCCGAACTTGGACTGCGCGCCTGTTGTGTTTACGGTCAGAGAAACCATGCTGGCAGTCGAACCGGCTGTCGTATTCCGTTGTCCGACGTGAAGCGAGGTGAATGCCAGTGAGTTGCTAGACTGGTCCATGCGAACATCTACGCTCTGAGACGCGAGGGTAATATTGACCGAGGTCTGCAGGGTCGAGAATTTTTTCATATCTGCAGTGGCCGCCAGGGAAGTCGTCGTGTATGCGGTAAACGCGTAGGTCGTATTGTCATCGCCGATCGTGAATACCTGAGCAGACGCCGTCTGATCCACATACATGCTGATGCCAAGAACTCCAGCACTCGTATCCTTGGAGCCTTGAGTGAATCCGCCGAAACTGCCATTCTGGAGACCGATAGTCTGAGCTCCGGTTGCCAAGGAGATGTCGATAGTGCTGGAAGCGGAGTTGGTAGATGCGAAGGAGATGCGAAGCTGTCCGTCAACAACGGCAGTAGTCAGGCCGCTTATGGCAGATGCACCTGTGGCTACCGCACGCGTGATCTGTTCAAGCGACCAGTCGCCGGTAGCCAGGGAGATGTCTGCGGAAGCACCGCCGTTTGCCGCACCGCCGCCGGCGACGATGCCAAACGTCTGGGCCGTCGACCAGGTAAGGCCCATCTCAAGTCCTCCCAGACCTGCAACCTGAGCCGCCTGGGAGCTGAACTGAAGGTCGATGCCGCTCAGAAGGCCGCTTGCTGCATTGTCGGCCGTATTCACAGTCGCCGTATTGCCATAAGCGTCGCGCGACGCGACTTCTACAAGGTTGTTTTTCGCTTCGCGGGTGACGTTCAGACCGAGGGCATTCATCAGCGACTGATCACCGGAGAATGAGAGCCGGCCATTGTCACCGGCAGCACCGGAAGTAATCTGGAAATAGCCGCCCAGTTCCGCGACACCCGTCTGGGCCGTTCCGACGAAATTGGCCTTCGAACCCTGGACCCCGAGTCCTGTGCTGCTTGTGACTGCATTCTGAATGGCAGAGGTGAGCTGGTCGACGGTCATCTGGCCATTCACAACCATTTCAGAAGTGTCGGAATTCCCGTTCACAACGAGCTTCTGGGAAATGCCTATCGCGAAAACACCGTTGGCATCATAGAACTGAGCAATACTCTGCAGCTGAGTGTTGCCCTGGGCGAGGTTACCTGTTCCTGCGATGGTGAAGGTCTGAGAACGCTGCATTTCGGAAATACCACCGGTCAGCAGAGCGATACTGATCTGGTAGTCTCCTCCCGCAGGGGTACCGGTAACAATACCGGTGGCGCTCTGCGTACTTCCCGAAACGAGGGCTGACTGGCTTCCATCGAGCAGCTTCTTGGTGTTGAATTCGGTATTCGAGGAAATGCGGTTAATGTCGTCGCGAAGCTGGTTGACTTCCTTCTGGATCTCCAGCCGGTCGCCGCTGGTCAGCGTGTCGTTGCTGGCCTGAATCGCCAATTCGCGCATGCGCTGAAGGATGCTGTGAGATTCATTGAGCGAGCCTTCCGCCGATTGAACCATCGAGACGCCGTCCTGAGCGTTCAAAATTGCTCTGGAAAGCCCCTTGATCTGGCGGCGCATCTTTTCGCTGATCGCCAGACCGGCTGCGTCGTCGGCCGCCCGGTTGATTCTCAGGCCCGAACTCAGCTTCTCAATGGACTTTTCGAGTCGGGATGAAGTTGAAGAAAGAGTGGAGTGTGTTTTGAGAGAGAGAACATTCTGGTTAATGGATAATGACATAAGAATTCCTCCTTGAGCTTTCTTAGCCGGAACATCCTTGTTCCGGGTCGGGCAGTGCCCGCGTGCGTTACTCGATCACGTTGCTTTGATCTCTGCTGATCTGGCGATCAGCGTTTCTTCCCTCCTTTTTTTATTTTTTGTCTTCGGGCCAAGCCACCTTCTGCCGATGGCTATTATTTTCCCTACATCGATTATCGTCTTAAGTTGTGAAAAATCAGAGGCGAGTGTACGGCAAAAATCCGACCATCCTGTTGGATGGCCGGACTTTAGAGCGATTTTTACTTAAAGTTTAACTTATTATTGAGATTTTACTTTAACTTTCACCTATGTTTAACTTCAGATTCCGTTTTTATCTGAAAAGTTTGCGTATCGAGCGATTTCTGGCGGTATTGGCGATGCTTTTTACGGCGTGCTTTTCCATTTCGTCTCTCCTTCTTACCTGAGAAGATCCAAGACACGCTGCGAGGTCGTATTGGCCTGCGCGAGCATGGCGTTGCTGGACTGCTGGAGCACCTGGAATCTCGTGAGCTGGATAACTTCACTGGCCATATCGACATCGCGGATTCGCGAATCAGAGGCGGACATGTTTTCAAGGCCAATGCGCAGGCTGTTGCTGGTGTAGGTCATGCGATTTTCGATCGCCCCGAGTTTCGCGCGTTCTGAGGAGATACGCTGCAGGGCTTTATCGATGATACCAATGGCCTCCGTTGAGGACTTCACGGTCGTAAGGTCGAGATCCATGATGCCAAGGGCCTTGGCGTCGGTTCGGATGATATTGGATTTCGCAACATGTCCCTGGTTTGGCCCGATCTGGAACTGGATCGCTGCATCCTTCACATGCAATTTGAAGGAGTAGTTCCCTACTCCGTTGGAATAGGTCTGAGGGGTTATATCGAATATCGATTTAAGAGTGTTTACGGAAGTGGGACTGCCAAGTTCGGTCATGGTCACCCGGCCATCTTTGCCGGGAATGGTCGAGAACAGTCGCATAGTCTGTGTCGCCGTGTTGATTTCCGCATTCACCTTGACACCGAGGGTGCTGGCTGACGAGTTGATCATGTTCGCAATGCTGGCAATGCTCCGGAACGAGGCTCCGGCAGTTGCAATTCCAGAGGGAACGGTAATGGTCATTCCATTCCCATTCATGTCTGCTACATAGAAAGACAATGTATCGGCATTCACACCGCCGGTTCCGTTCGCTGAAGCGTCGATGACCGCGTAGCCGTAGAACGTCGATGACTCGTCATGCGCGTAGGTCTGAGTCGCTTCGATGCCGTCGAAGCCAGTGGTAGTGCGCCCTGGGTTGATGTAGAGGTTTGTGCTGATCGCCGCCGGGCCCACATCGGTGATGCTGAAGTTTGATTCGACACCGGTTTCGAGCGAGCGAAGCTGAAGAACGCCGTTGCTGTTTACAGCCTGGATATGAAGCGGGCTTGCGCTGAGCTGCATATTGATCGCTTCGACGATCGAATTGAGACCGCCAGCCGTATAGTTGCTGGACAGATTGATGGTTGTTGCGGTTGTCGCAGAATGGGCATCGACGATGCTGAAATGCATATCGTTGCCCGCAGTGCTGAAGTCGAATGTCGCAACAGGGTTGATACCACTGACGGCGCCTGCATTTCCACCGGTCCCTGAAAATCTGCCATTGGTGATACGCAGAACATTATTTGCATCGGAAACAGCTCCGATATCGATGTATGCCGCAGAACCGGTGTTCAACGTGTAGAATTCCAGGCCAGCCGCATCATTGAGGCGGACACGAACAGAACTCGAAGCCGTTGCCAGCTGGTTGTCGATAATGGATGCCAGCTGTCCCATACTGAACACCCCGGCTCCGACCGTTATCTGAACGATGTTGGCCGCAGCGCTCATGACGTTTGAATCATTGATGGTAAAGGTGAAGGCCGTTGGAATTGAAATGCCAAGCGTGGCCGACTGGGTGCTCACAAACGCCTGAGTCGGGGGTTCGAACATGAGGTCGATGCCCTGAATCAGGCCGGCAGCACGGTGTCCGGCAATCTGCGTGGTCATCGTCGTGCGGAGGCCGGCAGGTTCGCCAATATTAGTGACGGCAATCGAGTAGACCGGGTCTTCAGGCTCGATAACCTGTTCGAACCCAAGGGCCTTTACCAGATTTTCCTCGCCCGTGAAGCTGATGCGGCCGATGGTGCCCATTTTTCCGGAGGTCGCCAGAATCTGGCCATTCGTTTCGCCGTTATCGCTGAAATTCACGGTGGAAGCCTCGAAATGCAGGCCGTTTCCGAGCTGATCCGTCGTCATCGCAGCCTGCATCCTCTCGGCCAACTGGTCGAGGGTGATGTCTTTGCTGACAACCAGAGTTCCCTGGTGGTTATCGCCCTGGACGTAAAGGGTCTGTGGCTGATCAAGAATGAAATAGCCGTTCCTGTCGACGAAGTTGGTGATCGACTGAAGGGTCGTGGATCCTGAAGCTACCACGCCGTCAGTCCTGACGAAGATATTCGATCGCTGTTCCTGGGCGGTTCCGCGTTTGACTACCTGGCCAACACCAGGCACATTCACGGCCTGCGGATAGACGACGACGGAAAAGTCCGAGAAGGTGAGAACTTCGCCCGTAACAACGCCTTCAAGGTTCGTGGGATCGCTGGTTGACATAGCGGCAGTCCCGGTTCCATCGAGCAGTTTGCGGGTGTTGAACTCCGTGCCGTAGGAAATGCGGTTGATGTCTTCCTTCAGCTGCTGGACTTCCTTCTGGATTTCCAGGCGATCGGTGGAAGTGAGGGTATCATTCCCTGACTGGAGGGCAAGTTCGCGCATGCGCTGCAACATGGACTGAGTTTCGTTGAGCGCGCCTTCAGCCGTCTGGATAAGGCTGATGCCGTCCTGGACATTCATGATGGCCCGACTGATGCCACGCACCTGGGTGCGCAGCTTCTCAGAGATAGTCAACCCTGCAGCGTCATCGGCAGCGCGATTGATGCGCAGGCCGGACGAAAGCCGCTCGATCGATGCCGAGAGCTTGTCGTCATTGCCTACCAAGTTCCGGTGTGCGGTCAGAGCTGTGACGTTGGTGTTGATTCTAAGAGCCATATGTTTGCCTCCGTACAGTCAGGGGCTAATCCTTTATATTTGGCCTTCATGGCCTTTTGCCCCGTCTCTTATTAGTTCCATCGGATTCGGACCTTACATTCCGTTAGCCCGGTATTCGACGTTTTTTACTTCGTATTGCCTACTATCGTCACTTATCTACGTTTTTCGTAGATAAATGAGTATTTTATTATTTCTTTCCGAAATTTTTCATAATGTCAAGGGGAAGACTCTTGAGCGAATCGAGCGACTTTATCTTGGCCGCCTCGCGATTCTCGCGCTGAATCTCCTCATAGACTTCCCAGCGATGAACTTTCACATTTTTCGGAGCATTGATGCCGATCTTGACCTGGTCTTTGCCTATATCTACAAGTATAATTTCGACATCATCGCCTATGATAATCTTCTCATTGATCTTGCGAGTCAGTACCAGCATCAGCCCTCGCCCTCCTTTTTATCGGAGGAATCAAGGGACTCGGTCACTTTGCGTATCTCGTCCGCACGCTTTTTCATCTCATCGAGAATGCGCGCTTTCACCGAGTGGTGGCTGTTCGTTGAAATAACCTGGCGGCCCTTGCGTGTCTTCACGTTGATGACCAGGGGCCCCTGCAGATTTGCCGTCATGTCTGAAGGGTTTTCAGGAATCGTGACAATCGAGTAGAGAACAGCATCTTCAGCTTTTTCGAGGCCAAGGAACGCCGCATCGCTGTCAGAGATATCAAGATCGTACGCGAACATGAAGTTCAGCGGTTCGATGATTACGAAAGCCAAGTCACCGTTCTCGACGCACTGAAGCCATCTGAACGGGCTTCCATCCTGGGGATTCAGGATGATAAATCTGCGTGACTCATCAAATCCGAGCAGGCCCTCGGAAAACTCGATGATTTCATCGGGAACAATATCGATTTCACCAAAACGCGCCGTCGTGATCTTCATACGTGCCTGATCAGCTCTCCTTACTTAACTCAGAAAATCCATCAGAGTGGTTTCCAGAATTTTCGCCCCACTCTGAAGAGCGGCACGGAAGGCAGTCTCGAGTGTGGTCATCCGGGTGATGGCTTCCGTCATATCTACATCTTCGACCTCCGAGAGCATTTTGTTTAGATTAAAAGTGATGCTTTCGAGTTTTTCTTTCGAAGAAGTCACCCGGTTCACTCGGCTTCCGACTTCCGCATGCACCTGGAGAACCCGTTCTATATCTTCCTGTATAACCTTGATATTTTCTTCAGAAATGGCTTTCGCATCGTTTCTATACAGATTGTCGCGAAGATCCTGAAGCGTCTCGAAAATGCTCCGAGAGCCGCCAAGGCCGAGCGCCGACGCCGTTGCGTTTTTATCCAGATCGCGCACCTTGATGAACGACTGGCCCTTGGTATTTGTCAGGTTCAGGTGTTTTCCATCCGTATCTATCCAGGCAGCCATGTTGAACCGACCATCGGTGAACGAGAGTTTGTCCATCAGTTCACCGACCGTCTTAACGCCTGTCAGATCTATTTTTCCAGAGAACTCGCCGCTCTGGATATATATTTCACCCAATGGAATACCGCCTTCGTTCACCCGCAGAGAATCGATACGTGTATTCATGCCCGCTGCCGGATCGATGTCGGTGCCGACAAGGCGCATGTCAACCGTTCTTCCGCGAATTCCAAGATCGGCGGCGGTCGTCGAATCGATATCGATGACTTCAAGTTGGCCGGGGCCGCCATTCTTGTCGACGATCTCGATGCCGTTCCGGGACGAGTTGATGCGGGCCTCGACCCCAAGGCCATTTGTGCGGTCATTGATTCGATCGAGGACATCCTTGATCGTCTTCGCCCCGCGCATGTCGATCGCCTTGAAGTTGCCGGCCTTGTCCGTGATACGGATAAACCCGAGACTCGCGCCCTTGTTCATGGTGCGACCCGCATTCAGCGAGGCAAGTTCCGTCGTTTCGTCAACAGCCGGATTCAGATCGATCGAGCCCATCAGGGTCGGCAGGGATTTGGACGTGATCGGCGCACCGGTGAGCGTATCCGTCGTATAGTTTGTCGAGCCCGTCAGGAAGCCGAGATCGCGAGCCGGGTTGGTATACTCCTCGATAGTGAGGCCGTTGTCCCCGACCGCTCCGGAAATATCTCCAACGACAAACCGATTGTGCGCCGCATCCCATATGGCTTCGAATTTTCCGGTTTCATTGATGCGATCAAGCACGCTCTGAATGGTCGTTGCCTGTGTGAGGTCGATCGAAACAGGATTCCCGTCAGCGCCCCGGATGGAGATGAAACCAATCTCCGGAGGTGGAATCAGGGATGAAAGACTGGATGCTGCTGTAAGGGCGGGCGGCGAAAGAACCGAACCGACAACCGTCCCGTTGCTCGAACGCTGCAGAAGGCCAAGACTTCGAGCAACGGTCGTCATGTCGCGGACTTTCACAGCCTGGTTTCCATTTACTTCTTCAATCTTCAAATCGGCTGCGCCGGCAGTGGTATCGGTTATGACAAGGCGTTTCGACACAGGATCGAGAAGGGCTGTCTGGGCTCCGCCCGTCTGGGTATTGATCGCATCGATGACGTCCTGAACGGTTCCGGCCTGAGTCAGATCGACGCGCGTCGTAGTTCCATTATGTCCGGTAATGTCGATATAACCGGTTTCGAAGCCTTTTCCGCCGTTGAGGGCACTGAGTTTCGTCGCTTCGTTTTCAATCGCCGGGTCAAAGCTCTGGACAATCTGATTCCCGGCGCCAACGTTGCGGAGAATTCCCAGATCAGCGGCGGAATGAGCCGGCAGATCCTGGAGATACAGCTGTGTTTTCTTCGATTCGATGGTGAAATCGCCCGTGCCGAGCGTCGTGTCGGTAATCTGCAGGCGCTTTCCTATGAAATCATAGGAAGCTTTCAGGGAATAGCCGCCATCGACCGCGTTGATGGCATTCACGACATCCCCGACCGTCGAAGCGCCGGAAATATCGACGCGCAGATTTCTGCCATCACGCGTGTTGATATTCAAAAATCCTTCCGGCACGCCGAGGCCGTTGTTCAGATCCGAAAGCGGCGTATCAGCATCCATCATTGCCGGGTCGGAAAGGCCGTACAGGGTATTGGCAGGTCCGGCGCTTTTATAGATACCCAGGGCCGTTGCCGTGTCTGAAGGGACTTCTTCGATTCCGGCCTTGAACGAGCCGGTCGAGTTGATCGCGTATAGAACGTCATCGAGGCGGGTCACATGGGTCAGATCGATCTTCCGGTCGATTCCGTTGGAGTCCGTGATGATCATGACGCCAGCCTGCACGCCACGACCGTTGTTAAGCATGGTCACCGGCATCATGTCGTTCAACGGCGCCAGCCTGTCACCGAAGCTCGGTTGAGAGCTGATCGAACTGCTCCGGAAGAAAACCTCCGTCGCCGACACGTTACGAGCGACCAGCACGCCCTTCTCGATCTCTCCCATCAGCCGCTTGGAGTCGCCCCCATAGAGAATATCGATAGCGTTTGATATATTTAAATTCTTGCGGGTTTCCCCGGTCGAATAGGTCACGATGTCGCGCATCGCGCCGACCTTCTGGCCATCCAGAAGCTGAACCGGCTTCGTCTCGACATCGTTTCCCCCGAAGATGTATTCGCCACCAACATCGGTGTTCGCGATATCAATCACATGCTGAAGGAGTTCATCTATTTCTTGAGCGATAGCATCGCGATCGGCCTGCACCAGCGTGTCGTTGGCGCCCTGAACGGCCAGCTCGCGTGCGCGCTGAAGAGCGGTCTCCAGGGTCGTCAGGGAAGAATCGGTGTTATCAAGCCACTCTTCGGTGCGGGAAATATTCTTCGTGTACTGACCACCCTCCGCAATCTCGGTTTTGTGGTACATGGCCAGGGCGTTATTGACCGGACTTTGAGACGCGAGGGAGTATTGTTTGCCAGAGCTGACCTGCAGCTGAAGCCGGCTCAACTCGGTCTGATTGCGATTGAGCACCTGCAGGAAATTGCTCGCAACCAACTGATTCGAGATCCGCATGGGATCGCCTCCTTAACATGTTCCCCCGTTTATCTGTTTCAGGGGATACTCATCTGAACTTATCGAAGCATTCCGTTGATTATTTTATCGAGCATTTCATCGACGGTTGTGATGACCTTCGATGCAGCGTTATAAGCATGCTGGAACTTGATGAGGTTCGTCAGTTCCTCGTCGAGAGAGACCCCAGAGATTTCGTCTCTCTTCGACTTGAGCTGGGTCATCAGATCCTGCGTCCCCTGTTTCTGGGTCTCAAACCGCTGACTTTCGGTGGCAGCCTGCGTCACGATCGAGTTGTAGAAGTCATTGAAGTTGGCCTTGCCGTTGCTGAAAAAGTCTTTCTGCTTGATCTGGGCTATGAGAATAGCGTTGCCGCCATCACCTTCGCCATTGAAGGTCGGCAGCTTGTCGGTCTCGTTCTCAAGTGTTCCCTGAGAAGCCGCAATTGTATTCATATCGCTTTTTATATAATCTTCCATGGCAAGCTGATCGATGACACCCTTGTAGGGAAGATTCGGATCGTCCGTGGAAATAGCCGTGAAAAAATTTCTTCCCGTTTCGCCATCGAGACCGAAGCCTTTCCGATGGACCTCGTTGACCTCGGAAACGAGGCGGTATGCCATCTCGTTGAACTTGTCGCGATACGTCTGGATATTGTTGTCGCGAAGTTCG
>Ga0208665_10000040_pt1 | contig 21815 bp, 13 predicted proteins | sample Methanogen_OWC_FD_187365 | JGI IMG/M metagenome (GOLD analysis project Ga0208665, IMG submission 187365) | Enriched soil microbial communities from Old Woman Creek wetland in Ohio, USA - Methanogen_OWC (SPAdes) (version 2) | ecosystem: Environmental > Terrestrial > Soil > Wetlands | place: USA...
CCTGTTTCCGTCGAATCGATCGACTCAGGCTTCGTATAGGACAGGCCCTGGGAAAGAATCCGGAGCGCATGGAGAAGTGCATGCATGTTGTTGATGTAGCAGTCCTGTTCGAGCCTGGTCTGTATCCCGTTCTGGATCTCGTTTTGCATGTTGGCAGGCATCTTTTCCGGGAGAGAGGAGATCAGAGCGTTGGCCTGCTGCAGGATAAGAACGGCTTTCGGCGGCAGGTTCCTGATTTCGTTCCGCATCTCGTTGCCGTAATCTTCCCAGGGTTTATCGAGCCCGCTGGTGCTGGCGCTGCCTTTTTTCGCCATCGCTTCGCACAATTCGCGTGCTTTTTCGAAAGCCGCTGACTCGTAGGCCGAAACATCGGCGCTGTCCATGGTTTCGCGAATGACCTGTTCTCTGGCGATGAAGATTTTCACGACATCACGGATATCGGCCGCATTCAGCTGAACCAGCTGAGACGGCCTGATCATGCTCATGATCTCACCCATGCTGATGTGATAGTTGCCGGAAAGGCCGCTTTCTTTGCGATAACTGGCGGCATCCGTGAGAATCAGTGCCAGCGAAGCGACGGTCTGATTGATTTCGGGAGCCTCCGTTTCACCGTTCGATTTGAGGGCAGGAACGAAGCCATCCAGAGTCTGACCGCTCTTGAGCGTCACCCTGATGATCATATTGAAAAAAGCTGTGGGTATATTTTTTAAGATATATTTGCCACCCGCATCGGTCGTGACGGATTCCACGCCGGGAACGGACTGCAGATCGTTGCCGTTGTCGTAGTAATACAGTTTGACGACATGCCCTGCCTGCGAGCCCGAGCTGGCGCCGCGCATGGATTCAGCTATCACGCCGGGGCTCACAGAACCGGAAAGATTTCCCGTCGATCCGGCACTTTGTGCTGAACTGTCACTTCCGCCGCCACCGCCGCACCCGGTGATGAGCATGGATGTCGCCATCAGACATGCAAGGAACACATGAAATAGCTTGAATTGCATTATCGGCACTGCCTCCTGAAGAATATCTTCGTTATGATCGAATGGCTCAAGGCTAAGCAAGAAATGTGTTCAAGTCAATGCTTCATCTCTTGAGTCCCTTTATTCGGTCTGCTGAACCATTCGGGAAAAAGAAAAAGGCCCCGGGCTCTTCAGCCCGGGGCCTTAACTGGATATCATGCTGGAAATATCAGGAGCCGAACACCCATCCCAGCAATGTGTCGAAACGTGCGGTGATGGAGCGGGCCGTCGTGGGAATGAAATGCAACTTTTGAACTGGTGGTATGCCTGGAATGGTTGTAGGAACACCCCAGGTGCCGGTGAGCTCAATTCCATACGGAGAATTGGTCCCGGTGCCGAAAATCGTTTGGAGCTGCTGCAGGATCGTCGGGGGTGCGTCAATCGCGATATCCGGTGATACGCCCGCCTGAGGAGGAAAGGCAACCCATTTCGTTCCGGTGGAGACTTCGATATGGCCGATATTAAAGCCTTCCAGAGGAATCAGGACGCCTCTGATCTTCATCGCCGAGCTGGTGGGAAGGGTTGAGATTGGCGGCCAGACGGTTGATTGATCAACGAATCTCGTGATGAAGAGATTGGTTCCATCGGGGCTCAGGGTTCCGGTGACGGTGACCTGATGATCATTCGATTCCCACATGTCATGGCCGTTTGTCGCATCCTGGAACCGGAATTTGGGAGTTTTGTCGAGAGTGGCGGGGTCGAAAGCGACGTAAGCGCTCGTTGCTACGCCATTCACTGCCCATGAAAGCTTGAATGTCTTCGTGGAGTCTGCCGTATTGACACTGACCGTCCAGGTGCCCACCAGGTTTGTCAGCACCTTGCCCTGAGTCGGTGGGGCCGGAGGGGCGAAGGGGACCTCAGGATTGGGCCAGACGGTCGATTCGTCGACGAACTTGGTGATGAAGAGGCGTGAACCGTCGGAAGCCAGCTTGCCGGTCACGGTGACGGTGTGGCCGTCAGATTCCCACATGTCGCGACCGCTGGAGGCATTCTGGAATCTGAACTGCGGGAGCTTGACGAGCGAATTCGGATCGAAATCGGCGTAAGCGCTTTTCGTGACGCCATCCACGGCCCAGGAGAACTTGAACATGTTCGCGGGGTTTGTCGGGCTCTTGTCGAAACTCCATAACCCGCTCTGAGCTGTGATGTCGGTGCCGATCGTCGGAATGGTCGGAATGACGACATCGGGAGGAATGAACCCGGTTGACGAGGCGGGGATGATTCCGAAAACCTTCACCAGTTTTGGACCGAAATCCGGTGCCGGGCGTTTCTCGACGATGATGCCTTCCATCTGGACGGCTTTGCCGAGAAGATTCTGCATGGCATTTTTGACGGTTTCGGAATCGGGAACGAACTTGGTGGAAATGATCTGGCCCAGGCCAAACCAGAAGTCACCATTGGCATCGCGTTCCAGAGGACCACCGGTGAACGACATCTTGGCGAGTTCGGGAACGGTGATCGTGGTATTGATGATGCCGGTGATCTTAAAGGTTGGCGGCGTATTTAAGGTGGCCTTCACCGTATAGGTGCCGCTATAAACGTGCGGAGTGGTTGTCGCCGTTACTGCGGTGCTGTTGATCGTGCTGCTCGGGTCGAGCTTGGCCAGAAAGCCGCCGAATGCCTGCGGGCCTTCCGGATATCCGGCTGGTGGCATGATATACAGGGAGCTGTTGCTTGTCACAATGACGCCCATGATCTGGCTGGGCAGTTCACTGGTGATGCCGGTCGCCGGGATTTCAGCCGGAACATACGAGAAGCCCATTTCGGGCCCCTTCATCAGCAGGACGAAAAGGGCTGTCGCCTGGTCTGTGGTCAGAGTGGGGAGGAATACCTTGATCTTGCTGATGATCAGATCCTTGATGGCGTTGTGGTATGCGGAGATCTGGGTGGGGGTCGGGGGTGTGACGGTCTGGGCGCGGACGGCAGCCGATACCGTCAAAGAGGCGAGCTCGGGGATATACCCGGTGGTTGTTTTGATCAGCTGAATATCGGCGGGATTGGGATACAGCTTGGTGATCAGAGGAGGCTGGCCGCTCAAGAGATTGAGCTGGGCATAGATGGTCTTGAATGCGGCCTGAATCAGGCCCTGGAGCGAATCCGATTTGAGGATTGTCTCAACGGCGGCGGCATTCGGGGCTGTTTTCAGGGCGGTTGCAATGCGTTCGACCCCGGCGGCGATCATGTCGTAATCAGTCTGAGGGAGATACGTTGGCGTCAGGACTTTCAGCGCGGCGAGAAGTCCTTCCAGCTTAGCGGTGATATTCTGGTATTGGAGCTGCTGCTGGACCCCGGTATCGACGATCCCCTGCGGGAGGGAATTGTTGACCATGCTGCTGTCTACATCCTGAAGGGCGAGTTGGACATCGGGTGCGAGGCCGAGCGTGCGGGCGAGAAGGCGAAGCTGGTCGTTGAACAGCTTCCATCCTTCCTCTGCGCTGTAAAGGCCGTCGGCAATGCCTGCATTGGTCTTGCTCTGCAGGGCGAACGCAAATTCCCTGAACTCGACAAACTTGGCGTCGGCAAGGCCTGCCGCTCTGAATGTCTGCAACTGGGCTTTTTCGCGGTTGACGAACGCCTGGGCAATCTGCTCGAGAGCCGTGTCGGTTGTCGGAAGTTTGCTTGCCGGAATCACGCTGAGAATTTCGCCCAGGTTGATTTCAAACGTCGCATCGAATTTTTCAGCGAATTTGACCAGCTTGGATTGATAGATCGTTTGAGGATCGATTACAGGCGCGGAAGCTGTTTCGCCTTCCTTGATCTCCGGGAGAATTCCTTCCAGAACGCCGGTCGGGAGTGTGACTCGGATAACAATGTTCTTGCGGCCGGTGGGAAGTTTTATGAGCTGGTAGAAACCTTTGTCATTAGTCGTTGCCGTCTGGCCGAAGGCAACAAAATTGCCCTGCTCGTTGTAATCGCCGGCCTCGATTGTCGCATTCGCGGCCGGTGAGGTCACTGAGCTTTTCACGCTCATTCGGACACTCTGAGAGATTGCCGTCGAACTGACATATCCGGTTGCAACACCACTGCCGGAAGTCGTGCCTTCGTAGGTGCCCGGGTTGTTCGAGCCGGTGGGAGAGGAAATGCTGTCGTCACTGCCGCCGCCACCGCAGCCGACGGTAAACAATGCCGTTACCAGCAGACAAGCGAAAAGAGCGAATAAATACCTGGATTTCATTGTTCTCAATGCCTCCTGAAAAAATATCTGTGTAAAAGCCTAGCGTTAAACATAGACAAACGATAAATTCAAGTCAACAATACTGAAGTATATAGATGGAAAAGTCGCAAAACAACTTCTGACAGGAAGTCGATAAGCGGTTATTTCGTGAAACGCGGGCGTTCCTGCGCGACGCAGTCGATGAAACAGCGTAACAATAACTCAAAATATAGTATCATGGGTGGCGTTTCCCTGCTCAATCAATTTCTGTCGATATCCATGTGTTCATGAATCATGGCTTTTCTGTAAATGGATGTCGGAAGTCTATCTGCAGCTGATGTCAAATTCAGATCAACGGCAGTATTTACCTGGAGAATTCAGCGTTCCTTGCGGGTGAGGCCTGTTTTGAAAAGGCGGTCGACCTCTTCGCTGAAACGGCCGTCGGCCAGGTGAATCGTGAGATTCGGGACAGGCTCGTGCGGGCCGTTGTAAAAACGCTCGGCCTCGATCAGCACCAGATGTGCCGGTTGCCCCTCTTTCGGAATCACGAAACGCACTCTCCGCATTCCGAAATGGACTTTTTTGAAAAGCTCGCAGGCCTCATAAAAACGTTCAGAGGGGATGATCATGACCAGCCGTGCACCGTAGGAAAGAAGATATGCCGCGGCATCGATGAAATCGGCGAGCGTACCGTTCAGCTCGTGTCTGGCTGCGGCCCGCCCGGGGCGCTCCGGCAGGCGGCCGCTTCCCTTCGGATAATACGGGGGGTTCATGACCACCAGATCGAATGATTCGGGGAGCATGCGCGACGGGATCTCCCGTACATCGATCAGCTCAAAATCCATGTTGATCAGACGAGGATTCTGATCGAGATTGCGCCTGGCGAGCAGGTGAAATTCTTCCTGGATTTCAATGCCGGTCACACACAGCGATGGATCGCGGTATTTGAGCATGAAAGCGAGAATGCCGCTTCCCGAGCCGAGATCGGCGATTCTGGAAACCTCTTTCGAAAGAGGCACGAACTCCGCAAGCAACAGGGTGTCGATGGCGAAAGCCGTGCCATCGATTTTCTGAATCAGCTTCAGATCGGTGCCGACGACCTCGTCGAGTCGTTCGTCCGTGTCGAGAAAAGGGGCCTGCATGGCAGTCATTGTATCGCGGACCGCCGTCCCTGTACAGATGAGGTTTCAAAACATCACTGCGAAACCTCTGTGACCCTCGTGTCCTCTGTGTTTCAGCTTTTGGATATGATGTCGGATCAGAACTCGATCGCAAGGGAAAGAGAGTATCGGCGGTCTTCGTGATCACCCGGGCGGGATCCGGTTTCTTCAGAGTATGTGGCGAACTCGATCTTGGCTTCGCGGAACTTCGCGGTCGCGCCGGCGCTCAGGTATCCGCCCCGAACCCCGCCCCTGAGAGTGAGCCAGTTCCGGATAGCAGCTTCCATGCCCAGCCTGAGTTTGGAAAACAATGTCCCGTCATTGATGACGTCTGCAAAATCAGCGGCGAGAACCAGCTTGCGCGATCTCGCAGTCGAGCCGGTGAGAGGACGGATCGCCGTGCCGATATCGATGCGTCGTGGCAGGCGCCCGATCCGCGGGTCGATTTCGGATTCGAATACATTGCTCACGGAAAGCCCGACCGACTGGTTCCATGGATTAGATAGTTTGTACAATACACCGCCGTCGAGATCGAGTGTGGAGCCCTTGAGGGCATCATCACGAAGATCGCTCTCGGAAAGCGAAGCGAAATCGCGTGCGTCATACTCGCGATCGAGCGTTCGACGCGAGATGAACTTCATGCCCAGACCCCAGAAGCCTGCCGCGGAGTCTCCAAACACGATTTTATTCCCGGGTATCGGCCGGGCGATGGCGCCGACCAGGACGGAATCGATGTCCGCCTTCGCATGAATGCGTGGGTTGGTCGGACGTTCAATGCCGATCTGGCCGATGGTCTGATACAGGAATCCGGTGCCAAACCCTGTTCCGCCCAGGTAATAGGCAAGGTTGGATGCAGCGGTGCGGGCCTGCTGGCCCATTACATCACTCAGGAGACGGTTGTTTGCGGCTCTCGATTCGGGGGTGTCCTTGTCAGACAAGCCATCCGTCTTGTTCTCGACCCGCCGCAGATCCTGGTTCATTTCAATGGTCGCATCGAGCAGGGCATACGACTTGTCCGTGACCTGGCCAAGACCGGCCGGGTTGGAAAAAAGCGCCTGGTGATCGTCGGCGATTGCAACGAATGCGCCGCCCATGCCTTGGCTGCGCGGGGTTTCATACGTCAGTGGGTGAGCCTCGCCAGCAAACACCGATCCGGGGAAGGCGATTGCCATCAAGAAAAGGATGCCGGCTGCCGTTACCGTTCCCCTGATATGCCGGGCTCTGCGGATCATGTCAGTCGACTCCATCGAGTTCGGTTATCAACGCGGCGAAACTTGCGGCGTTGACATCGTAGAAGGGATTCACGGCCTCGAGACGGTCCGCGAAATCACCCGCGGCATTGATTGTTGCACGATTTGACTCGCTGTAGATGCCGGTCAGGCGAATTCCGGAGACCGGTGTCAGAAAGGTCCATGCTTCGCCGCGGCCGTCGAAGCCGAAGGCAAGATCCGTGAACGATTGTTCGAGCGAAGTGCCGGAGCTGCTCGCCCCGGAAATGAACGCTTTGTACAATTCAGGCCAGGCCGCCGTTTTCGTGTCGTTCGTCGTGAACTCGATCCGGTCATACTGGTCGAGCCGGCCGTTCTTATTGGTATCGTATTTCTCGACGATCCGCCTGGCCGCGATCATGGGCGGCAGAAGGCCGCGGGTGAGCCGTTCGGTGCGGGAAGGGGAGGGAACCTGCTGCATCAGGCTGGCGGCCTTTTCGAGGCGGGCGATGTCGGAAATCATCATTGCGCATTTGAACCAGAGTGCGCCTCGATCGTAAGGCCCGACGCCATTCTGCATGGTGTCAAGTACCGACAGGACACGGAACCCGGCAAGGCCGGCTTCGGATTCCGCCATTCCCTGCTTCACCTGGCCGGTCGAGTTGCCCCGGGCGATCAGTTTCTGGAAGGTCTCGCGAGCTCCGGTGTAATCACCGGAACCGAGTGCCAGATAGGCTTCATCGATCAATTCGTCGTCGGTACGCGCCTTGAGAGCCGTATCCATGCCGTCAAAAAGATTGCAGCCCGATAACCCGAGCGCAATCCAGAACATCAGAAATGCCCGTACAACTCGCGGACCCCTGGCCGAACTGAACATCCGGACTCCTGTAGACGACAGAATTCAATCCGTGTATCGGCATATGCGGGAAGTCTGTTGAGCCGGAATCGGCTGAGAACAGGAACCTTTTTCCTGGGAAAATGGCATTTATCCACGCTGAGCGATTCCGAAAAAAATCGACGAATCGCGGAGTGGCTTATGGCGAAGGATTGTCGGAGAGCCTTACAAAAGCGGGATGTCGCGGTCGCGGAACGCCTGCTCGGTTTCGACGGGCCAGACGCTTGCCTGGACTTCGCCGATGTGGGCTTTTTCGAGCAGATACATGCACAGGCGCGACTGGCCGATGCCGCCGCCGATGCTGAGGGGAATCTTGTTTTCGAGAACGCCCCGGTGGAACTCGAGTTCGCGGCGCGCGACAAGACCGGCCATCTCCAGCTGCCGTGAAAGAGCCGCCGCATCGACGCGAATGCCCATCGATGAAAGTTCGAGAGGTTTCTGGCGCACGTCGTCCCAGACGATGATATCGCCGTTGAGGCCGCGTGTGGAAGAACTGGTTGGGGTGCTCCAGTCGTCATAATCCGCGGCCCGCAGGTCATGCGGTTTTCCGCTTTTGAGCGGATGGCCGATACCGATCAGAAAGACGGCGCCGTGCTCGCGTGCAATGGCGGCTTCGCGCTGGCCGGGTTCAAGTTGAGGATACGCTGCTTCCAGGTCTTCTGAGTGAATAAACGTGATTCTGTCCGGAATCTGCCGTTGCAGAGCCGGAAATGTCTTGCACAGGCCAGAGTGTGTGCCCCGGATGGCGGACCATATACTCTCAACAATATGAAGAAGGTAGTCGAGATTCCGATCGCCCGCATTCATCACCCGTTCCCAGTCCCATTGATCGACGTAGATGCTGTGAATTTCGTCCACCAGTTCGTCTTTGCGGATGGCATCCATGTCGGTATACAACCCGCATGCGTTTTCGAACCCGTAGCGGCCGAGTGCCTGGCGTTTCCATTTTGCGAGGCTGTGAACGACCTCGATTGTTTCCGGCCGAAATCTCGTCACGAAGGAAACCGGGGTCTGCGTGCCCGCCAGATCATCCTGGAGGCCGTTCCCGGTGCGCAGGAAGCGCGGTGCCGTGACACGAATCAGGTTCAGTTTTTCCGCAAGACGATGTTCAAAAACATCCTTTGTATGCTTGATCGCGTGCTCGGTCGTAAAGAGGTCCAGGGCTGGCCGGTAGTTTTCAGGAAACATGCTTCTTTCTATCCTTGACTGTCGTTTTGAAATTGGTATTCCGGAAGTATGCAGGGTAATTCCGTCATTATAATCAATGTTAAAGCTGCCTGGCAAAGAAACTGCATCTTCCCGGATACGAAAATGAACACCGTCCGGTGGCAGGAATGAAAATCTCGCTTCAGGGAAATAGGCTTCTGAGGCGGGGTTTGTGATTGACGTTCCGGGGTACCGCCCGTATAATCGACCGTATGAAGCGCCTTGCATTGATTTGTTCAATTCTGCTGACTGTTGCCGTCCTCGGCTGCGGTGGCGGGAGTTCGAGCAACCCGGTCACGCCGATTCGGTCTCCCCAGATCACGAGCATTTACCCACAATCCGGTGGTCCCGGCACGGAAGTCATGATCCGGGGGGCGTATTTTGGGGCGGCCCAGGCAAACAGTTACATTTCGTACAACGGCGACCCCTGTGTCTTCAGTTACTGGAACGATACTTACATTACCTGCACAATTCCCTCAACGGCACACTACAGCGGATCATTCGTGGTGACTGCCGCCGGTGTCGTCTCGGCTCCGAGTATGCAGTTCTCGATGAACGCGCCTCAGATAACGAGTGTGTCTCCGTCCGGTGGGCCGGCTGGAACGCTGATCACGATTTCCGGCACCGGATTCGGCGTCAAAACTGATAACTCGAGAGTTTCGTTCAACGGGTACAACGCAATCATAGAATCCTGGGCAAACACTCTTATCACGTGCAGAGTGCCGACCGGCCCCCAGAACGGGACGATTTCCCTGAACGTCTATCTCACCTCGGACTATTATGTAACCACGAATTTTGCCTATGCTCTTCCCGTCATTACCAGCATTTTGTCGGTAAATTCGAGCAGCACGGGAAATAACGTGGGAGCCGAACTGGCGATCAACGGCCAGGGCTTCGGATCATATCAGTCGGAATATAATGGGACGCTGACCTTCGGATCCACACAGGTTTATCCGATATCGTGGTCGCCAAGCCGTGTTACGTTTCGCATTCCGAGCGGGATATCGGAGGGAACATATGGCGTCACGCTTTCCCTTAACGGGAAAACCGTCAGCTCGAGCTGGACGGTTTATAAGCCTGTCATATCCTTGTCTAATTCTTCGACATCATATGGACAGGGGGACTTGATAGCGCTGACCGGGAATTATCTGGGCAGTGGTGATCAGACTTCGCACCTGGTACAGATCGCCGATCCGGGAGATCCTGAGGGAACGGCTGACTATACCGTTACAAACTTCAGTTCCTGGTCGGACACCGGAATATCCTTCATCAATCCCGTCAGCGGGACGTTGATCGGCACAACGAATAAAACGATTACCGTTGTCGTGGGGGGGCTCAGATCCTATTCTGTCACGGTAAAAACCAAGTGAGGAACCAATGCAGGAAGCAATAAAGAAAATTAAAGAAGCCTTGCAGCTGATAGATGAATTGAAGCGGCAGTTCTCGGTGCGGCGGCATCCGGACGGGTGCGACAAGCTGCTGTATACGGGGATTGCCGAGTCGAACGTCATCGAAAAGCTCATGCCTGTCGTCGAGAAGAAGTTCGGTGTGGCTTACAAGCCTGCGGGCCAGTCGGCGCTGCTGAAAAACTGGTTCGATGGATTCGTGAAGGGCGTCGGCGGGATCCGGAGCGATCAGACGCTTTTCAGACTCGATATCACACCTGAGCTGATCATGTTCTGCGCCTTCTGGCCGTGGGGGTCCGAACCGGTCAAAACGTCGATCCGCATTGGCCTGATGTGTTCCGACGAGGAACTCGAAAAAAAACTGGAAAAGGCTCTGCAGGGCTGTTTCTGATTGTGCGGACGCCGGCGATGTACGGCTCCTCGGCATCAGGCAGAATTTCTGCTCCATGGACATTTTTATGGTGGCATTTCGCCGGCGAGCGAAAACGTCTTTTGCCCCCCTCCGGGGTCTGATATAATCAAGAAATAATAATTTTTCAGGGGGCGGATTATGAGCTGCAGATTCCGGAACTTCTCCCTTTTTGCCTGGTTTCTGGCGGCTATTCTCGTCGTATCGGCCGTTTCTGCAGATGCTGCCTCCCGAAACTCTGCCGATCAGGGCATCATGATCCAGGCGTTCGGCTGGAATTCACAATCGCGGGGCATTCCGAGCAGGTGGTATCGGCTTGTCGGCGAACGCGCCAAAGATCTGGCCGAGCTGGGCGTCACGATGGTCTGGCTGCCCCCCGTTTCCCGTTCTGTGAGCCCTCAGGGATATCTGCCCGGCGATTATTACGACGTCGGAACATCTGGCAGTCCGACCTTTTATGGTGATTATGATCAGCTTGTCGCGTGCATGGCCATGCTGCGCCAGGCCGATCTGAAAGCCATTGCCGATATCGTGATCAATCATCGTTGTGCCAGCCATCAGGATGCCAACGGCGTCTGGAATGTCTTCAATTTCTCATCGGGCAAAGCCCGATGGGATAGCCAGGCGATCTGCTCCGGCGAGTATGGCGGCACCGGAAAACGCGATTCAGGCGACAATTTTGGTCCCGCTCCCGATCTCGATCACTCGAACACCACCGTTCAGGCCGACATCATCGAGTGGATGAAGTGGCTCAAAAAAATGGGATTCGACGGCTGGCGATACGATTTCGGCCGGGGGTATTCCCCGGAATATATTGATCTATATACTAAGGCCACGAGCCCATTCTTTGCGGTGGGTGAAGTATGGACCGATATGTCATTCAGCGGCTCTTCTCTGAACCCCAACCAGGATGCCCATCGTCAGATTCTCTGTAACTGGCTCGACAAGGTCGGAGACAAGGCAGCCGTCTTCGATTTCACGACAAAGGGTATTCTGCAGGTCGCGGTCATGGGGGACTACTGGCGGCTTCGCGACTCGCAGGGCAAGGCAACCGGTCTGATCGGCTGGTGGCCGGCCCGGGCCGTCACCTTCCTCGACAACCACGATACCGGTTCTCAGCAGAACCACTGGCCGTTCCCGACCGACAAGGTCATGCAGGGATATGCCTACATTCTGACGCATCCCGGGACCCCGTGCCTTTTCTGGGAGCATGTTTACGACTGGAAGCTCCGTGAGCCGATCAAAAAGCTCATTGAAGCGCGGCGCCGGTGCGCGGTCGGCTCAAACAGCAAACTGGAAATTTTGAAGGCCGAACAGGGGCTTTACGCGGCAATCGTGAATGAAAAACTGGCGGTCAAACTCGGATCGGGCAACTGGAATCCCGGTTCCGATTTCGAGCTGCTTACGAGCGGTAACCAGTTTTCCGTCTGGGGAAAAAAGACCACCGCCGTGAGGAGATGATCCGATAGCGGATCCCGGTAGGATTGTGTAGGTATTCGCCGAGGGCACTCTCTTTCATGTAACGCTTGATGCTCTTTTCTCATGCTGGTTTCCCACAAAACCGTTCGTGGTTCGCCATGAACGGTTTTGTGCAGTGTATCGCTCATTTTCTGCCATGACAATCTGCGGGCATCCGCGGTTGTGTGAAAGAGCCTACCAGAATAGTTGTCTGAATGGCGCGGACACGAGGAATGAGCCGGTCGAAGGGCTGCTTTGCCACGGTCTGCGCCTTGGCGCGTTCAGCATCTTCTGGACTGACCCTTCCCTTGCAAAATTCAGGGATCAGAATGAAGGGTTTTAGTCGTATCTTGTGTACATGCGGAGTGATAGTTTACATAAACAATTATCTGTAAAGTGTACCCTTTGGGAGTTGCGTTGTGCTGATAGTCGATGGGTTGATGTGTACCCTGATAATTTAAAGAAGGGTACATCGCGATTATTTCCCCGGTATGTGGAGGAGTTGGGCCGGGTTGGTTATGCCGAGCATGGCGAGATTGATGCGGAGAGTCCAGGATCTGCCGACGTTTGCAGCCAAAACAACAGCGAGGCCGAGTCCGACAAATAAAAGAAGCCTGCGTCTGCGACCTTCATAGGCGTTCTGCCCCGCAAGCCAGACGTCGAAATTCAGAAGGACATAACTCCAGGTCGCCGTAAAAGCGAACAGAAAACTGTCGAATTGCAAAAGCCGTGTGGCAGTATTCTGGAGCCCCGCGGCTGATCCGGCTGATTTTACAACCTGGAGAGAACTCCCTTCCAGAAGACCGGATAGAAGGCAGGCGGTCAGCGAAAATGTCCAGGTCGCGATGCGGGATAACCTGTCCTGAGAATCATTCCGAACGGGGTGCCAAAGAGCAAGAAGAGCGGGAATAACGAGAAGCATGCCATTGCCCCAGAGCATGCAGGCTGCGAATCCGGCTGAAAGAACGGCCCGCAGCATCGAACTCAGTCGGTTTCGGGTTGTTGAGATCAGGAGAGGGCCGGCGACCAACAACAGAAGAGCAATCTGAAATCCGGAGAGAAACGATCTTGAAATCACCAGTGCTGCGCAGATGAAGAGGCTTGCAATGAGTCCTTTACTGGCGTATCTGCCCGTGAGTGGGGTATCCGGAGTTTCTGGCTCTGGGAGGTCGAGGCTTGGAGGGTGCTTCGGAATATCGAGTGCCCGGAGCCGGATCGTCGGGTATTTTGAGGCAAGAGGAATTTCAATAAGCGTGTTCAGGCGCGGGGGGCGAAGTATTCCAAGCAGATAGACGCCTGAATCCTGCATTGCAATGGAAGGGCTTTCAAGCATTTCCTGGATGCGCCGTTCGGCCAGGAGCGGTTCGTAATTGAAAAGGGTACGGACGGCCGAGGCTTTGACCCGGTTGTCCGGGGAGTCGGCCAGTCGCAGAAACTCATCATAAAGATGAGGGGTGCGGCACAGACTGAGGCCTTCGAGAGCGTTTGCGACAATTCTCGGATCGGAGTGACGCAGGAAAGGTTCAATAGCTTGTGCTATTTCAGGAGCTGGAATTCGCGGCAGGCGTTTGACCAGAAACGAAAGTTTGAATGGATCCGTTTCGGCGTTCAGATACTCGAGCAGGGTTGTGGAAAGAGTTGTATCGGCGGTTTCCGTAAGCCGCTCGATGGCATCGAAGGCGACATAACGGCTCCCAAGCCGCATTTTTCTGAGCAGAATGTCGCGCCGGGTGAGGGGACCCGTTTCGATGCTGGCGCCATCGGGAACGCAAGGGAGCGGTTCAGCCGGGATCGCTTTTGGAACAAGGCATTCGAGCTGATGATGCGCTTTTCGAGCTAAGTAGCGCACCTGTGGATCTGGGTCCAGGAGGAGATCGGTGACTGGTAAAAACAGCTTTTCGGCATCGGCCTGCGTGACTCCCGGATGGCGGCCGATCATATCGAGTGCAGCCTGCTGATCCGCATCGCTGCCTTCTTTGAGTATCAGAAGTGCCATGTCGGTCCAGTGCCTGATTTGTGATGTTTCCACCATCGACATAGAGCAATGCTATCACAGAAGGGATCGTGTCCGGAATCTGGACACGGATGCTGAAAAATCAGCATTTTTTATTCCGCCGATTGATGAAACCTTTGATGGAGAGGAGATCTTGTTTGGCATCTGATTTGCTCTATTCACATCGGATTTTCAGTCGGTAATTCGGGAAAGCGGAGGCGGCAGGATGGATTCGTTGGGGAAGTCCCTTTGCTGGGCGGTGTGTGGGGCGATGATCGCCGTCACGTCCGTTGCCGGGGCGGCAATTGATGTGAATGTGGACCGCGGGTTCAACACGGAAGTGACGGTTTCGGTTCCGGCGCTGCGCTTCATGCAGATGCAGCTTTATGGAAAGCCGGTCGTTGCCTTGTCCATGAGTGAAGCCTGTCCGCGCCTTGTGAAGGGCGAACCCGAGCTTCCGGTCATTTCCAGTTTCTTCATGATACAAAATGACGGGGCGCCGGCCATCAGAATTCTCGATGCCAGATTCGAGACGATTTCGCTCGATGGAAGCGTGCTGCCGAGTCGCGGGCCGCTGTCGCGCGCGGAAGATCCCTCGACGGTTCCATATGAATTCGGCAAGATATATGAAAAAGATGCCTGGATTCCGGCCAGCAAAGACCTCGTCAGCGTCGGCAAGCCCTTTCTGTTCCGTGATATTCGCGGTGTACGGATGACCTTCGCCCCGGTCCAGTATAACCCGCTCAAGAACCAGCTCAGGGTTTACAAAAGCATCCGGGTTCGTCTTGAAAGCGGCCCTGCCGGTTCAACCTCGACAGCACGCCGTCGCGCGGTGATCTCGAGTGTCTTCGAACCGATGTACAAAAAGATGTTTCGCAATTTTGGCCCGATGGCGCAGCGGCTGCCGCGCTTGGGCGAGAGCGGCAGGCTGGTGATCGTCGCAGCCGACGAGCTGGCCGAGTCCATCATGCCGCTCATGGTCTGGAAGCTCAAATGCGGCATCGAAACGCACGTCGTCAAGCTCAGCGAGATCGGTGGCTCGACGCCCGAAGCGGTGAAAGCATATCTGCAGGGTGAATATAATACCAGACCATTTACGCATGTCATCCTGGTCGGCGATGCGCAGCAGCTGCCGACGTTGAAGGGCGTCCAGGAGGGTGCTGATTCGGACCCGTGTTACGTGAAACTTGCCGGTGATGATAATGTGCCTGATGCCATTATCAGCCGCATTTCAGCGACGACGCCCGCTGAAGTCACGTATCAGGTCGCGAAGTTCGTCAACTACGAGCAGTTCCCGAGCGAAGGTACGGATGCGTCCTGGTATTCAAAGCTGATGGGTGTCGCGAGCGCCGAGGGAACTCCGACGGATTACGAGCGGATGGATGGCCTGCGCACGGTGATGCTCAAAGGCTGGTTCACATCCATGGATCAGATTTACGAAAAAAAATCCGCATCAAGTGGCGGTACGCCTCATTATCCGCCCCCAGGTATGCCAGGTGGCCCATGGGACCCGTGGGGTCCGTACTTCTCGGTTGTCCGTGACGGCGTCGCGACGACCTCCACCGGCGCGGATGGTTCGAATTCCACGGGCAATGCATCCGCTTCCGCGCCGGCCCCTTCCCTGAAGGATCAGGTGGCGGCGGGGGTGAACGAAGGCCGGGGAATTATCAATTACATCGGTCACGGCAGCAAGGAGCGGTGGGTGAGTTCCGGCTTCAGCGTCAGCGACTGTGTCTCGAAACTTTCGAACGGCTGGCACATGCCTCTTGTGATCAGCGTCGCGTGCGTAAACGGCGACTTTGTCAGGGGAACCGACTGTTTCGCCGAAGCCTGGCTGAAAGCCGGGGATATCGAGAACCCGCGTGGAGCGGTGGGCTTCATGGGCGCAACGACGAACATGAGCTGGGTTCCGCCCTGCGTCGTCCAGACCGAGATCAACACAAATTATATAATGAATGAAACATATAAAACCGCCGGCGCGCTGATGATGAACGGCGTCATGAAGGGCCTCGAACAGTATGGCACCGAGAACAAGAGCGAAGGCGTCAAGATTGCCGAGCAGTGGCACTGGTTCGGTGACGGAACGCTGATGGTTCGCACCCGCATCCCGCGCAGGATCAAGGTTCATGCGGCTGCCGGGAATACGGGTTCCGAGAGCTCCGTGGCCGTAACCGTGGTTGATGCCGATGCCAAGCCGGTTGGAGGCGCCCAGGTTACGTGCTATACCGACCGCTTCGAGGCGATGGGGACTCAGGCGACCAACGCCGATGGGAAAGCTGTCGTGGTTGTTCCGGCGAACTCCGGAACCGACGGATTCGTGACCGTTGTCGGCGCGAATCTGATCCCGGTTGTCGATCAAAAACTGACCTTCTGATCTCGGTTTTTCGCATCGATGTGCGAGCCCTGTCGCGTCTGTTGCGTTACGGGCGGGAGGCTGGTATTTTGCTGCTGCAATGAATGAAAAACGGAAGGGCGATACGGACAGTATTCTGGAAACGGCCAGACGGGCGCTTGAAAACGAGGCGGAAGCGATTCGTGCCGCCGCGGCAAGGCTGAATGGCGAGGTGCTGCAGGCTGTCGACCTGATTCTGACATCACATGGCCGGCTTATCGTATCCGGCATGGGAAAATCCGGCCTGGTCGGACGGAAAATTTCGGCGACGCTTTCCAGCACCGGGACTCCGTCGTTTTTTCTGCATCCGGCCGAGGCGCTGCATGGTGACCTGGGGATGGTGACCGAGCAGGACGTCCTGTTGCTTCTCTCGAATTCAGGAGAGACGGACGAGGTCGTGCGGCTGATTCCGTTTCTGCGACGCATCGGTGCCCGAATCATTGCCCTTGTCGGAAACATCGGCTCCTCGATGGCGAAAATGGCCGACGTTGTTCTTGACGCATCTGTGGAGCGTGAAGCCTGCCCGATGAATCTCGCGCCGACCAGTTCGACAACCGTTGCGATGGCGCTGGGCGACGCGCTTGCGATTGCGCTGATAGAGGCGCGCGGTTTCCGGGAAAAAGATTTTGCTTATCTGCACCCATCCGGAAGCCTGGGGCGAAGATTCCTGACGGTACGCGATCTGATGCATTCGGGGGATCGGATTCCGATCGCGTCGGCCGATATGCCGCTGAAGAGAGCCATTCTGGAGATGTCCCGGGGCGGTTTCGGAGCCCTTGTCATAACCGACGGAGCGAAACGGCTGCTCGGTGTTTTTACCGACGGCGATCTGCGCCGTTACTTCGAACGATCAGACGGGACGCTCGATGTTCCGCTGTCGGGCGTGATGACGAAACAGCCGCGCCGCACGTCTCCTGGCAGACTTGTGATGGAAGCCCTAAAAGTGATGGAGGAAAAATCGATCACTTCATTGCCGGTCGTCGAGGCGGAAAGCGATACGATCGTCGGGTTTCTGCATCTGCACGATATTCTTCGTTCGCGCCTGGTCTGATTTCAATTAAATATAAAATAGTATAATATCAGACGTCTGGAGATAAGGAAAAAGGCCGGCGGCATTTGAAGATGCTGCCGGCCCTTTTGGTCGGGGTCAGTCGGCGAGGGAGTAGGTCTTGTTCTCGACGCGGACCTTGCCGGTCTTCTTGAGGGCATTGATAACCTTGATCAGGCGCTGATAGCTGGGCTCGCCAAGAGCTTCAGCAAGACCCGACATGGCAACGCCGGGGTGTTTGCCGAGATAGGAAAGCACGGTCGCCGGGGCGATCGGTGCCGGCTTGGCCGGGCGCTTGCCGCCGCGATTGCGGATGCGGCGCTGCAAATAGTAGATGCTGTGACTTTCCACGACGTCGCCACTGGTGACGAGCTTCTGCATGAGGTTCTTGAGCATCGAGCGCTTCACGCCGAAATTCTTGGCGAGCGCGGTCAGCTTGACTCCGTCGGTTTTGCCGTCGAGGAAAAAGAAAATTTCACGCGGAGTCGGAAGGGCCTTGCGGGCGGCGCGGACTTTCGCGGCCTTGGTCCGTTCCTGGATCTTCTTCTTGATGGAGGGGGGAAGGGGTTTGCGGCCGGCTTTGCGGCGAACCGTCACCATGCCTGCCGAAGCCTTTGACGGTCTGCGTCCGGTCGGAACGGCATGCAGTTCGAGACTTCCATCCAGAAGACCGCGAATGACCTTGACGAGATTTTTGAGATTGATTGATTTCATTCTTTACTCCCTTGATGAATACGAATGTTTTTGTCCCGGATGGTTGCATCGCGGTTTTCCGACTCAAAATGCAACTGAAACGAATAATACGATAGAAAAATTATCAATGCAAGGATTAAAAAATAATAAAGCCGCATCATTATCTGATGCGGCTTTTAAAAGAATCGTCAGTGTATTATCTGATTCCTATAGTTGCAACCATAACAGCCTTGATCGTATGCAGGCGATTCTCGGCCTGGTCGAAAACCTTTGAATATTTGCTCTCGAATACTTCGTCAGAAACTTCCATGGCGCCGGTTTCTTTCGAAACTTCGGTCTTGTCATCATGGAACGCCGGCAGGCAGTGCAGGAACATCGGATTGTCCTTACCGGTCAGTTTCATCATCTTCATGTTGACCTGATACGGCTTGAGAAGCTTGATGCGGGCGGCCATCTGGGCTTCTTCGCCCATGCTGGCCCAGACGTCGGTATAGAGAACGTCGCAGCCCTTGACGCCTTTGACGATGTCGTCCGTGACGGTAATCTTCGCACCGCTCTCGGCGGCGAATTTCTTCGCGGCATCGACGATTGCCTTGTCGGTGTGCAGAGACTTCGGAGCGACGATGCGGAAATCCATTCCCATCTTGGCGGCGCCGATCATGAGGGTGTTGGCCATGTTGTTGCGGCCGTCGCCGACGAAAGCCATCGTGATGCCCTTGAGCGTGCCGAACTGTTCGATAATGGTCATGAAGTCAGCCAGAACCTGGGTCGGGTGATACTCATCGGTGAGACCATTCCACACGGGGACCCCGGCGTGTTTCGCGAGGCCGAGAACCGTCTCGTGCTTGAAACCACGGAACTGGATGCCGTCGAACATGCGGCCGAGAACGCGGGCCGTGTCGGCAACGCTTTCCTTCTTGCCAAGCTGGATGTCGCCCTTGCCGAGATACTCGGCATGAGCGCCTTCGTCGGCGGCGGCGCAGATGAAGGCGCAGCGGGTGCGGGTCGAGGCCTTCTCGAAGATCAGGGCGATATTCTTGCCCTCGAGGTTGCGGGGGCGGATGCCGGCACGCTTGAGCCGCTTGAGATCGGCCGAGAGGTCGAGCAGATACTGGATCTCTTCGGGAGAGTAGTCATCGAGCTGGAGGAAGTGGCGGCCGTTCAGGTTGACTGGCATTTCGTTCTCCTTTTCCTTTGATCATACTTTTTCGCCGGAGCTGTATCCGACGCGATCCATGAATATCATGTCAAATCAGAATTGGCAACCATTCCCCGATCTGCAGAGATGTTCCGTTGAAATATCGCATGAAAAACTCAACGAACCACAGGGCCCTCCATTGAAATCTCATACTTAATATTAACGGGTGATCGCGGCATAGAGGCGCAGATCCTCCCTTGCAGAGCTGTCAGGGCTCACGAGAAAGATGAAAACCGCGATGGACGACAGCAGGGTTATTGGTTGCCGGTTTCCGGGAGCGCTTCTGTCGGCGGGGCGGAGCAGAATGCGGCCCAGCTGCACTCTGCGCAATTCCCTTCTGAACGTGGTTTCCACTCGCGTTCCGCCCTGATGCAAGCGACGGTGGCGGCGGCGGCGGCCTCGAAAGCCGGAAGATCCGGCTCGACCGGTTCTGTCCGTGCCTCGTCGATCGTCAGGTAGAGCAGGGAAGCGGTCGCGATGGCGAGGGTGCCAGTTTCGCCGAACAGTCCGCGTCGTGCGGCTGCGAGATAAAGCGCAAGCTGTCCCGCGTAAGCCGCATGGGATTCCGGCGACCAGCCATGAGTTTTATAGTCTATGATATATATTTCACCGTCCCGGATGTCGACCCGGTCGGCGAAACCGCGCAGGAGAAAAGGGCCGTCGCATGCACCGGAACCGGTGACCTCGAGGCGCAGATTTACTTCTGCTTCGAGGTGGGTGGCATCCTGTGCGGAGAGAGGCGATACCAGATAGCGGTTGAGAAGCATGAATGCGCGGTCCCGGCCGGCTGCCCCTTCCTCGCCGTGAAGAGGGAGAATCAGTTCGAGAGACTCGAACAGTCTTTTTCGGCGTTCTTCCTGCGAAAGAGACGAAACAGGGGCATCATGATAGATGCGAAGGGAGCGGTGCACGAGATTTCCGACCGCCGGACCCCGGCTCCGTTCCACCGGTTCATCGAGCGGGGCGATATGGCGCCGCTGGAAGAAGTATCGTCGCGGGCACCGCTCGTATGAATCGAGATCGGCAAGCGAGTAAATCTCTTCGTGGCCGGCGGTTTCCGTTGTTTTCCCCGGGTGGCCTGAGATGGCGTCACGTTCCCTGTTGAACCGGTCTGACAGGGCAAGAATCTGGGGCCGGATCGCATCCGGTTCGACTGCTGGCGTATCTACGGGCTCTGAAGAACCGGGTGGGAGCGACCCCGCGGCCAGCCAGCCATCCGTGATCGTTTGCCAGTCTTCGAGCGGCCGCACGCTTCCGAGCCGCGTATCGTCCCGAAGCATGCCGGCAAGTTCGCAGAGGGCCTGGCCCTCTTTTTCCGCATCCATCGCTGAACCGCTGATTATGAGCAGGTCGCGGGCTCGCGTGAGCGCTACATACAGTTTGCGCCGTTCCTCGCCCCGCGAAGCGGTTTCCTCCGATGCCCAGAAGGGGTCTGTCTCAGTTACGGGGCTGCCGCCGGCATCTTTCTGGTACACGATCAGGCCCTGCTCACGCGTGAGATACAGACCCTGGACACGCTTGAAACCGCGAGAGCGCAGGCGTGGCAGAAACACGACCGGGAACTCGAGCCCCTTCGCCTTGTGGATCGTGAGAATCTTCACCGCCTCGCCTTCTTCGAGACCGAGACCTGCTTCATCCTCGTCGACGCCCGAATCGCGCGTCTTGTCATGATAGGCGAGAAAGTCGCGAAGCGTGGTGAATACACCGTTGGATTCGAATGCCCGCACGATGCCGATGAATTTCGTCAGGTTGTTTTCGAGGCGGCGCCTTCTCAGGTCATCCGTCTGTGAAGCGGCATGCTCCAGAAAGCCTGCCTGTTCGAGGACCGCATACACGAGATCGAGCACTCCAAGCGTTCCGCTCATCGACTGGAGGCGCACGAACAGGCGTCTGAACGAGCGGACCCGCTCGGGAAGACCCGCTTCCGGAAGCGAGAGCAGATGCGCGAGCAGGCTGATCCTTTCTGCCCGGCGTTCGTGGAAAAGCCGCGCCAGTTCTCCGTCGGAAAGGCCATACTGCGGGCCTGTCAGGATGGTTGCAAGCGAAAGGTCGTCGTCGGGCCGGACCAGCAGCCTTAGGAACGCGACGACCGCGGCGATCTCGTGGCGGGCGTAAAAGCCGAGTCCTCCCGACAGCACGTAGGGAATTCCCCGTGTCAGCAGCGCGTCTTCGTATGCCCTGGGAAGATTCGTTACCGAGTTCACGATGATGGCGCAGTCGCCATACGTCATCGGTCTGGGGCCGTCACGGCCATCGATGCGCAACCCGCCCCTGACGAGGGTCTGGATCATTTCCGCCACGGTTTCGGCTTCCCCTGTGGCGGCCTGGGGCGGCGTGAGGAGGCAGGCAACCGGCTGCTGACGCATGGAAGCGCCTCGGTCGGCTTCCTGCGCGGGCGGGGCGTCATCTATTCCTGATGATATAAATCTGTCGGCGAGGGTCAGGATCTCCTGAACCGAGCGGTAGTTGCGGTTCAGCCAGATCGTTTCGGTTGCCGGGAACGAGCGGAAGGTGCGGATGTCCGCGCCCTGGAATCTGTAGATGCTTTGCTTTTCATCGCCGACAACGGTTACATG
>Ga0208665_10000042_pt1 | contig 20935 bp, 16 predicted proteins | sample Methanogen_OWC_FD_187365 | JGI IMG/M metagenome (GOLD analysis project Ga0208665, IMG submission 187365) | Enriched soil microbial communities from Old Woman Creek wetland in Ohio, USA - Methanogen_OWC (SPAdes) (version 2) | ecosystem: Environmental > Terrestrial > Soil > Wetlands | place: USA...
CTGACGCGAATCCGCTCAATCCGATCTATACGGCGACATTCGTGGGCTGGACGACACACCAGATGGATTCCGTCACCCGTACGGTCGCGCAGTTCCAAAACCCGTCGACTTGGTCGGCGGTGACTCTGCAGCGAGCCTCCTGCTCGGTCGAGATCTCAAACTTCCGTGACCTGTTCGAATCTTCCCTCGTTACTCATGCGACAAGCACTGCGCTGGTCTACGATTTAAGCCAGAAAATGACAGGCGCCAATGGGTATGGAGGCGCCAGCTTACCGCTGGTGTTGGATAACCAGGCTCCGAAACTTTCTCAGATCACGCCGAACAACATCACTCTCGGCATCACTCCCGCCGAGGCGGCATCCTTCACCCTGACCTTCGATGAAGCGATGAACGCGCAGGTCGGATATCTGCCAAGCGCTTACCTCAAGAGCGGCGGGTCATCGATCGCTCTCCGCTGCACCGGGACTACCGACGCGACAAACCGTTCGTTCCGCTTCGTGAATGCTCAGGAAGTTAACGGCATCGAGGGAACATTCCAGTTCATCGTCTCCTCAGGCCTCGATGAAGCAGGCAACGCCTACACGGATGCCAATGCCACCGGAACGATAACGGTCAAGGCCAAGGGCCCTGTTTTGACCAAGTTTGAAGTCCGCACGACTCAGGCCACGACCGGCAAGAGCGATCTCGGACTGGATTACAGCCCTTATTCAACGCTGGATGCCCAGCCGACGAATATTGCATCGATCAGTGTTTTCTTCTCGACCGGAAGCGCCGGCGATACCTACTGGCTGCACTTTATCCAGAACGGCGTGACCATTGCCAGCAGATCATTCACCCCGACCGTGAGTGGCGACGGACTGGTTGGCAAGGTCATCTGGGATGGCCGCCAGAACGCTGCCGATGCGTTACCAATCGCTGGCCGCTATACCTATGAACTGCGGGTATACGACAATTTCTTCAACGAAGGCAGCGTCAGAGGCTCGCTGGTTTACGATTCCGTGGCGCCTCAGATATCCCAGTGGAAGCTCAGCCACGGCGGTCCGATCCGCACAGGCGATACGATGACGTTCTTCAATCCGCAGATTCACTCCTACGTGAAGATCGATGCGGTCGGAGCTGCCGATGGCGGGGCCGTCATTCTCCGCATGGCTCCGCAGAATCCGGCGATCAGCACGGCGACACAGACCTACACGATGTCACCTCTGAGCCCGAGCGGAAAAACACTGTCGTTCAGCGGCCGCAAGACCGACAACAGCACCTATATGCTCGACGGCGAGTATCTCCTGCATCTGGTCGACGGCGCAGGAAACGTTCTTTATACCCCGTCCACCGGACTGTTCATTGATACTGTCGGCCCGAATATTGCCAGTATGAGCATGGCCCTGACGGGTGGTCAGCCCGTGACGAACCGCTTCAACCCGAAAGTCGACAGCCTGGTCATCTCGCTGACCACGGATGACCTTCCGGATGTCAGCAGCGGGCCGGCGTATATCCGGATCAAGCAGGGAGCGACGGTCATTCGCGATCTCGAACTGCCTGCCCCGAACGGCTATAACTACAGCGTGACCTGGGACGGAAAAAAGGCACCGCCGAGCACCGAGTATGTCGGCGAAGGTCAGTATCAGGTCATGGTCATCGACCGAGCTGAAAACCAGGGCGTGAACACCGGCTCTGCCTATTCGATACCTTTGGATATTATAACTTCCGACTTCACTTTTACCGCCGTAAAGCAGACCGGCCCGACAACCCTTCTTCTGACGTTCTCGCATGATGTCGATCCGGTCGGCGCAGCCCTGCCGGCACGGTATGCCCTGACGACGAATCCCGGTATCGACCTGGGTGATCTGCCCCAGACAGCCGTGCCGAACGGTAAAACGGTGACTCTGACCTTCAACACCAGCTTTACCAATAGCACAACCTATACACTGATCGTCATGGACGGTTTCACCAGCCTTGACGGGTATCCGTTTACGACACAGCAGAGCCTCACCTTCGTCGCCGACGGCCAGGGCCCGCAGTTGTCGCAGGTGACGTTCGACGGCGTGGCGAATTCCCAGGAGTTCAATGTCGTATTCGACGAGGTTGTCACGGCCACAAGCGCAACGAACATCAACAACTACCAACTGTTCGCCTCAGGAACAACGCAGGTCGATCTCGACCCCGCGCGGATCTTCGTTAGAGCTGATGGCAGATCGGTGCGCTTGAAATCGCTTACAACCGCGCACATCAAGGAAGGCATCACCTATACGATCGTTGCAAAGAACATCAGCGACACGCTCGGCAATGCCGTCACGACCCAGTCGCTCGATTTCGTCGGCCGCGATGTGACGCCGCCGGCGATCAAGGACAATATCTTTGTGTTCAGCAACCCGGCAAACCCGCTCGACATCTCGATCGTCGTCCAGAGCAACGAAGCCCTGAAAGAGCCTCCGACCGCGGCGGTCAGCCAAGATGGCGGCACGGCGCAGACGATCAAGCTTCAGGCGAGCAGCAGCAACTCGAAGCTGTATCTGGGTGGCGTGCACCTGACCAAGGCCGGCACGGCCTCGATCAAGGTCACAGCGACCGACATGACCGGAAACACGGCCGTCGAAACCGTCAGCTTCGCCACAGCCTACGTCAATGCCTCGGTGCTGGCTTCGATCAGCACGCCAGACCAGGCATTCACCGCCGAATTTGCTCCCGGCAGCCTGAAGCAGGACGGCTTTGTGGCCGTCATCCCGACGCCGCTTCAGAAACAGGCTCCGACAGCATCCGTTCGCGGCGGCATCCGGCCTTCCGTTCTTGCCGGAATGACGGCGGCCGAAAAACAGTCACGCAGATTCGAGACGGTCGGCGGGGAGGCTTCCGAAGAGCTGAGCCCGGTCGATGTGGGGTATACGGTCACCGTGCCGGCCGATCAGCTGGCTGGTGCCTACTCGGTTTCGATGGCTCTCCCAGGCGGCGCTCTGCCGGCCGGTGCCGGACTCTACCAGGCCGCCGACAGCGGCAAATGGAGTTCGCTCGCAGGCGTGGTGAAAGACGGTCGCATCAATGCCTCGGTTACCAGCGCCGGAACCTTTGCCCTGCTGCGCGATATTCTGGCTCCGCGGGTGAGCATGCTGACAAAAATCGAGGAAAAAGCCTCGTTCCGCAGCGAACGGCCCACGTTCGAGTGGAGCATTGTCGAAGAAGGCTCGGGCATCACGGAAGACGGTGTGAAGATACTGATCGACGGGATCGAATCGGCCGGACGAGTGAGCCTCGAAACAGGCAAGGCCGCATTTACCCCTCTCGACCGGCTTGTCGACGGCGACCACACGATCGTCATGAAGGCGAAAGACCATGCGGGAAACGAGCGGATCATGCCCGTCGTCAGATTCGCAGTCTCCCCCGCCCTGCAGGTGTTCGAGATCATCCAGTTCCCCAACCCGGCCCGCAGCCGCGCGACTATGCGTGTTGCCACAAACCGTGATGACGTTGATCCGGATGATATCGATGTCGAGATCTACGATATCAGTGGTGAGCGTGTGAAGAGCCATGACGGCCTGAACTTCATGAAGCGTTTTGACGGCAGCCGCAGAGTTCTCGACATGATCTGGGATCTGACGAGCGATGCCGGAAGAAGCGTGGCAAACGGCATTTATCTTGCGAAAATCAAGCTTCGCGATCCTGATTCTGGAAAAACAACCAAGGTCACCCACAAGATCGCAGTGTTGAGGTAACCGGACGGAGAACCGCAATGAACAGAAAAATCATGGTCCTGATGACAATCGGCATAATCATATTCGTAGCCAGCGGTTGCGGTGGAGGCGGCGGCGGAAGCGGCAGCTACACCCTGCCCGGCGAGATTCCGACTTCGGGCACAGGCACCGGAACGGGAACCGGCACAGGCGGAACAACGGAAACCGACCCTGACTCATTGATCGCGTCAGCCTGGGAGGATTACAAGTTCGGCGCATACAGCAGCTCGGTCAGCAAGTTCAACCAGGTACTGTCACTCACCACCGTCACGGAAAGCCAGAAATCAGAGGCTTACAATGGCCTCGGGTGGTCTCTGGCCAAATCGTCGGGAACCAGTTCAGCGATCTCCGCATTCACGCAGGGCGCATCCCTGAGCAATGAAGCACGCATCGGACTAGCCGCGGCTCTCATTCAGAGCGGTGAAGCCAACGGACTGCCGAACGCGATCAAAGCCATTCGTGACGCCGGTATCGTGAGTCCCAGCTCCAAGTTCACCCCGCGGGTCGATCATCCGATCGGTATCAGTAACGCGGAAGTGCATGCGATGCTCGCCTTCTGCTACTTCTGGACCGGGGACAAGACAAGTGCCGCATCACACCTGACACAGGCGCATCAGGAGGATCCGGCCTCGGGCAGTCCCACAGACCAGATTTATCAGACCCTTGTCCGCCTCGGCGTTTATTCGACAAATTAAGAGCATCTCATTCAGGAAACAACGCTCCGGGCTCCCCGGAGCGTTGTTTCCTTTTAGCACTCTCCGACAACGAGGACCTCTGTATTCACCGTGTTCTCCGTGATTCCGACCTGCAATGGCGTGATCTTTTTTTCTTTTTTCATAAAAACCATTCGGGAAACTGCGGTTTCGGTCGAAAGGGGTTGATGAGCAGTCTCATTGTTTGCCAAGGGGGAATCACATGAGTATGATCCGCAAACTTCTCCTCCTCACCGCGCTGGTTGCAGCGACAGCAGCGCCGGTATCCGCAGATTCGGCCGGCCGGGCCGGAGCGTTCCTGAAGATGGGTGTCGGAGCACGCGCCCTCGGCATGGGCAGCGCTTTCACGGCCATCGCCGATGACTCGACGGCGGCGTTCTGGAACCCCGCCGGACTTGCGACGCTTGAGAAGCCGGAGGCATCGTTCATGCATGCCAACCTGACTCTCGATCGCAAGTACAATTTCCTCAACTACGCCCATGTTGTGAAAGACAAGGACGGAAAGAAGAAATACACGGTCGCCCTGTCACACATCAGGTTCGGCATTGATGGTATTCCAGAAACGAAGCTGGCCTGGAATCCGGGCCCCAGCGACAATCCTGCCACGACTCAGAATGGACAATACATCGCCGGCCAGCCTGTCTACATCTTCGGTTATTTTGACGACACCGAGTCGGCGACGTTTGGCACGTATGCCCGAAAGCTTTCTGAGAAGATGTATGGTGGCGTCAATGTCAAACGGATTAATCAGGATCTTTACAGCAACTCGGCGGACAGCTGGGGTCTCGATCTTGGCTTCCTGTACAAGGCATCGGACAAAGGAACGCTCGGTCTTTCGATCCGCGATATCGGCGAGAGCCTGAAGTGGGACACCGACAGCGGCCATTCCGACAAGGTCCCAGTCACCACGACCCTGGGTGCGGCTTACAAGACCTCTGACCGAATGACGGTCGCCGTCGATCTGAACAAGGTCGAGGACCTGGATGCCAAGTTCCGCGCCGGCACCGAGTTCTGGCTGAATAGCAATGCCGCGGTCCGCATGGGCACGCAGGCAGGGGATCTGACCCTGGGCGCCAGCTTCAAGCTGGACACCTGGCGGTTCGACTACTCGTATGTCGATGAGACCCTGGGCGAGGCTCACAGAATGTCCGCATCCAAGCAGTTCTGAAACCAGTTCAGGACGGCGGCCGATGGAACTCCCGGTCGCCGTCTTGCATCATCCTGAAAAATGCGGTAAGGTAACCGGGCCAGAAGTTGAGATCCCGGGGAGGACAGTATGGAACTGAAAATCGATTTAAAGCCCAAGACCGACGGTGTCGTCCTGATCGTCCTGCGTGGCGAGATTGGAACTGAAACGGTCAATGATTTCAAGGACAAGATTGATCAGATTGTTGCGGAAGGTCAGTCCAAGCTGATCATGGATTTCCAGGAAGTGAACTACCTGAACAGCATGGGTCTTGGCGTGGTTGCCGCAACGCTGAAGAAGGTCAAAAAATCGAAGGGCGATCTCAAGTTGATTCGCCTTTCACCGGCAGTCCAGGAGCTGTTCGAGCTGACACGGCTCACCAAGGTTTTCGAGATTTTCGAGACCGAGGAAGAAGCCATGAAGAGCTTCGCATAACGGATCAATCGGCCCCGGCATCTGCCGGGGCCTTCGTGTCAATGGACATTACCGCCCGAACCAAACTTTTCGGCCTGCTTGGCGACCCTGTAGATCACTCCCTGAGCCCGGTTATCTGGAATACCGCATTCACAGCAACCGGAATCAACGCTGTTTATCTCGCGTTCCGAGTTGTTCCCTCAGAGCTGGAAACCGCTCTGAATGGGTTGAGGGCGGCCGGCGTTTCCGGTCTCAATGTCACGCGTCCCCACAAGGAAGAAGCCTTCCGGCTCTGTACAGAACACCGAGGAGCCGCGGCAGAAATCGGAGCCGTCAACACGGTCTGGTTTCCGGGAAAAGAAATTGTTGGAACAAACACGGATGCTGATTCGTTTTACGAACTGCTGCAAACGCTTCCCGGGGCTGAACGGGTGCTGTTGCTAGGTGCCGGCGGGGCAGCACGGGCGATTCTCTGGGCTCTTTGCCAAAGAGAAACTCCCGTGGTATATTGGACGAATCGGACTGGTAATCGCCTGAAAACGCCCTTCCAGACAGGTCATACTCAGGTGATTCCCACGGTCTGGGAAGACAGAGGACTCTCGAATGCAGTGCATCGTGCCGATATTATTGTGAATGCCACATCTCTCGGGTGGCATCCCGATGATCGTCTCGACGTGCTGAATGAAATCGACGGAGCTGGAACGTTGTACATCGACATGAATTACGGAACCACCTCGCGGCTGTTGAAGTCAGCTAGGGAAGCTGGTGCGCGTGTCATCGATGGTTCCGAACTGCTGATTCGTCAGGCTGTCGCGGCATTCTCGCTTGTAACCGGGCAGAAAGCCCCCGAAGGCGTCATGCGCAGCGCCGTGACGAACCTCATCCGCGGATAGGAAGGAACTGCAGGAATGACTGACATCCAGCATGCGGCGAAAAAGATGCGCCTGGGCGATGCGCTCATCGCGGAAGGCCTCATCAACGAAGAACAGCTGCAACAGGCTCTTGCGCTTCAGAAGAAGAGCGGCAAGCGACTGGGCGCCGTGCTGGTCGAAATGCATCTCGTCACCGAGCATGACATCGTCCAGATTCTATCCAAGCAGCTCAAGATTCCCTATATTGATCTTTCGAACTACCTGATCGACCCGGTCATTGCCAAGCTGGTTCCTGAGCACATTGCCAAGCGTCACATGCTGATCCCGATCAACAAGGTCGGAAACAAGCTGACGGTCGCAATGGTCGATCCGCTGAACATTATCGCGATTGATGATATCCAGCTCATGACGGGCCTGATGGTCAAGCCGGTCGTCGCAACGCAGAGCGACATCAACAAAGCCCTGCAGGATGCCTACGGTGCCGTTGCCCAGCAGGACAAACTGATGGGAGAGCTTGACGACATCGGCAGGGAAGGTGAAGCAGGCGGCGATGACCTCGACCAGCTCGGTGAGCTTGGTGAGAACGACGCGCCGATTATCCGGCTCTGCAACCTCGTTATTTCACAGGCCGTCCAGAACGGCGTTTCTGATATTCATATCGAGCCGTTCGAAAAAGAACTTCGCATCAGATACCGCCAAGACGGCGTCCTGTTCACGGCAATGTCGCCGCCCAAGAAGGCGACCGCGGCCATTACGTCACGTATCAAGATCATGTCGTCGCTGAACATCGCCGAGAAACGTCTTCCGCAGGACGGCCGCATCAAGATCAAGGTCGCAAACCGCATGATCGATCTCCGCGTTTCGATTCTGCCGGTTATCTGGGGCGAGAAGATCGTCATGCGAATTCTCGACCAGACTTCGCTGCGCGTGAATCTCGAAGATCTGGGTTTCGAACCTGAGACGCTGAAACGTTTCAAGGGTGGCATCGCCTCGCCGTATGGCATCGCGCTTGTCACAGGGCCTACGGGGTCGGGAAAAACGACGACGCTGTATTCTGCGCTCACTTCGCTGAACACGATCGACCGCAACATTATGACGGCTGAAGACCCGGTCGAATACATGCTTGCAGGCATCAATCAGGTTCAGTGCAAACCCGAAATCGGGTTGAACTTCGCGGCCGCGCTGCGTTCCTTCCTCCGCCAGGATCCGAACATCATCATGGTCGGCGAGATCCGCGACTTCGAAACGGCCGAAATCGCCATCAAGGCATCGATGACGGGCCATCTGGTTCTTTCGACGCTGCATACGAACGACGCGCCTTCGACGATCGGCCGTATCTGCAACATGGGTATCGAACCGTTCATGGTCACGACGTCGGTTCTTCTGATTCAGGCTCAGCGTCTCGTGCGCAAGGTCTGCAAAGACTGCAAATACGAGATCAAGCCCCGCGCGGAACAACTTGCCCAGTTCGGTATCACACCCGAACTCATGCGCCGCCTCGAGCTTCCGCACATCAATGAAAAAAACATGCTCTTCTACAAGGGCAAAGGCTGCGAAACCTGCAACAACTCCGGAAACAAAGGGCGCCTCGGCGTTTACGAGGTCCTGATCATGTCCGAGCGGCTGCGCGACATCATCCTCAACGGCGGTTCGACGGATGACATCCGCAAGCAGGCGATCGACGAAGGCATGCTCACCCTCCGTGAGTCTGCTCTTCGCAAAGCCCTGCTCGGCACGACATCCATCGAGGAAGTCGTTCGCGTCACGATGGGCGAACACTGATCGACCGATAATATAGTCCTAACTCTATTGAGAAGCTGGTTTAACAGGAGCGTCAGGGAATGTTCGTCCTCAATGATCTACTGAATCTGGTCATCGAAAACGAGGCCTCGGATCTGCACATCACGGTGGGAACTCCGCCCGTCATCCGTGTCGACGGGGAGCTTGTCCCCACCGACCTGGACGTGCTGACCCCGATGGATACGCGGTCTCTCATCTACAATATGCTGACAGCCGAGCAGCAGAAAGAATTTGAAGAAAAGTTCGAGCTCGATCTGTCCTACTCCGTCCACGGGTTCGGCCGGTTTCGCGTGAACGTCTACAAACAGCGCGGCTGCATCGGCGCCGCATTCCGTGTCATTCCGACCAAGATTCCGACCATTGAAGAGCTCCGTCTTCCGGCGAAGATTCGCGAGTTCACGAAATTCAACAAAGGCTTGGTCCTGTTTACCGGTCCGACCGGCTCGGGAAAGTCGACATCCCTGGCATCCCTGATCAACATCATCAATGAAGAACAGCGCTGCCACATCATTACCGTCGAAGACCCGATCGAATACCTGCATTATCACAAACGTTCGGTCGTCAATCAGCGCGAGCTGGGCATCGACACCCACTCGTTCACCGAGGCTCTTCGACACATCCTGCGCGAGGATCCGGACGTCATTCTCGTGGGTGAAATGCGCGATCTCGAAACAGTCAGCACTGCTTTGACAATGGCAGAAACAGGCCACCTTGTCTTCGGAACCCTGCATACCACCGATGCCGCCCAGACGATCAACCGCATCATCGATATTTTTCCGCCGCATCAGCAGCCACAGATCCGCTCGCAGCTCTCGTTCACGCTGCGGGCCGTCGTCGCTCAGCAGCTGCTTCCGATAGCCAGTGGAAAAGGACGTGTCGTCTGCTGCGAAGTCCTGACCGGCAATCCGGCCGTGGCGAACTGTATCCGCGAGCAGAAGATCTCAGGACTCTATACCATCATGCAGACCAGCCAGAATGAGGGGATGATCACCTTCGAGCAGTCCCTGCGCGACCTGTACATGCGCGGTGATATCACTCTCGAAGAAGCAATGGTACACACGATGCATCCCAAGGAGCTCGAGCGCATGTTGAAGGGCTGACAATGTTCTTCCAGACTGGATTTCAAGTGTACCTTGACATATTTTATTATGGCCAGTAACCTTGAATTGAGTGAAGTAAAAAAAGAAAGGAGGTGAAAACTATGATGAAGCGACGCGGTTTCACCCTTATTGAACTTATGATCGTTATTGCTATTATCGGTATTCTGGCAGCCATCGCCATCCCGAACTTCCGCAAGGCTCGTGAGCAGGCTCGCGAAAAGGCGTGTTACGCTAACATTCGCGTTCTGCTGGGCGCTATCGAAATGTACAACATGGATAACTCGGCCATGGAGTCAAGCATGAACTCCGGGGTTATCGACACACTCGTCAGCGGCAACTATCTTAAGGGCGGTATCTCCAAGCCTGAAACCAACTGCGGCTACCTCGGCACCAATCTTACGGGCCAAGGCCGTATCTCCTGCGGAGTCCACGGTACGGTTGAATCCAATTAGTAATTCTTCACCTCAGGTAAAAAAGGGCGAAATAAATTTCGCCCTTTTTTCTTTGACGCGAAAGCCGCTTCCTGCTAGCCTTGGCGCATGCCAGAGACGACCCCGATTTTTCCAGAGCTTCTGCAACCTTTTCTCACCGTGTTTTTCGCGCTGTTCGGAAGTCTGCTGGGCAGCTTCAGCAATGTTGTCATCCTGAGAATGGCCGAAGGACGTTCCGTCGTTTTTCCGCCTTCCTCCTGCCCCCACTGCAATCATCAACTCTCTCCGCTCGATCTCATCCCTGTTTTCGGCTGGCTGTTCCTTCGGGGGAAGTGCCGCTACTGCGGCGCTCCCATTTCCTGCCAGTATCCGCTTGTCGAAGCGACGGCCGCGGTCCTTGCCGGAAGCGCGTATGCACGGTTCGGGTTGCATGTGACCTTCATTGCAATCGCCGCATGGTCGCTCATCTGGCTTGTGGTGACGGTGATGCACCTGCGCAGGGAAAACGTTTCTGCACAGCCCTTCCTCTGGCCGCTGGCATACCGGCTTGCCCTCGGATATTTCGTAGCACCTTTTGCGCTGATTCCCTGGGCTGCAGCTCTCGGGGGTGGTGCGATAACGGCCGCGCTCATCCGCGTTCGGCATCCCGATGCGAAGCCGCTCATCTGGTTCGGCACGGTCGCCGTGAATCTGCTTGCCACCCAGAACCTGGGGTCAGCTTATCTTGCGGCCCTTCCGGCAATTTTGCTTCTTCTTGCAGCCAGACCCGGTGAGCCAGGAATCAAAGTCGCCGTTCCGGCCATGTTTCTCTGGAATATCACGGGAATTGCCCTCTGCGCCTGGACCGGGAACTGGGGCTGGTAATCGGCAGAATATCATTCTCGATATATATCCAGCCTCGCGGGCCGGGAGAGAATCGCTGATTCGCTTCAGAATTTCTCGACCCGCCTTCCCCGAGCGGGCCAGGCAGATCAGTGCCGCTTCGCGGACTTCCGGATGCTGTTCCAAGCGCAACACGCGCTCAAATGCATGTATTCCACGTTCTCCAAGACTGATGAACATGGCTTCAACGGCACATTTCCGAACATACGGATCAACATCCTCCAGTCCCCTGAGAATCATCTGACCACTTCCCTCGCCCCGGCATTCACCAAGCCTGAGCATGGCAATCCCTCTCACTCTTGGATCGCCACTTCGCCCGGCATCCAGCAACTGATCGGTTTCTTCAACGCTCTTCGGTGAGCCGACGCGGCCGAGCAGGCGGAAAAAGGATTCGTTGCCCGGACGGTTGCGACTGGCAAGCATCCGCTTCAGCGCTTCTTCCTGCGCGAAAAGACACTCCTGGAGGAAGTCGATTTCTCCGGGAATGGCAGCTATCGCTTCCAGCAGCCAGGCCGGCAAATCGGTGGGATTCGCTGTTTCAAACTCACGCCTGATCAGGGAGCGGTCTTCGGAGGAAAATCGGCCCTCGCGGCCAGCCCGCGCGATCATTTCTTTTATCGTTTGTTCTTCATTACAGTTCATGCATTGTTCTTTCGAATATCACGGCGACTCTGATACAATCGCCGGTAATGATCTTAGCATGAGAACGGAACGGAACGGAAAGTATCATGGGAAACAGTCGCCATGTCTAACAGCTTTGGAACGATTTTTCGTGTGACAACCTGGGGAGAGTCACATGGCCCCGCTCTTGGAGCAGTCATTGACGGCTGTCCCGCCGGTCTGCCGCTGGACTCTTCGGATATTCGCACCCAGCTCGACCGCGACGTTCCCGATCAGGAGCTTGGCACGCCGCGCGGCGAGACGAACAGGTTCGAAATCATGTCGGGACTGTTCGAGGGGCGGACAATCGGCACCCCGGTCTCAATCATCATCTGGAACAACGATGCCCGACCACTTTCCTATGAAGCCGGACGCGACACCCTGCGTCCGGGGCACGCCGACTATACCTGGCTTTCCCGGTTCGGGCACACGGATTATCGCGGTGGTTCACGTTCGTCAGGCCGTGAATGCATCGCTCGCCTGGCCGCCGGTGCCGTGGCCAGGAAGCTGATCGGCAGGCTGGGAATCGGTTTTTCGGGGAAGACCATCGAGCTCGCCGGGGATGCGGTAACCGATGCCGCAAGCCTGGAAGCAGCGAGACAGAAAGCCCTCCAGCTCGGCGAACAGGGAGAAAGCACCGGCGGAGTCATCGAGATCCGCATCAGCGGCGTGCCAGCCGGCATCGGCAGGCCGGTGTTCGGCAAGATCCAGTCAGAGCTTGCCCGCGTCTTTCTCTCCATCGGCGGCGTGAAAGGGCTCGAAGTCGGCCAGGGCTTCGAAGCAGCGCGCATGACCGGCAGCGAACATAATGATCCGTTCGGCTTCGACCTCGATGGCAGAATATATACGTTAAGCAATAAATGCGGCGGCATTCTGGGGGGCATAACGACCGGCAGCGATCTTGTTTTCCGACTGGCCGTGAAACCCACCCCGACGATTCAAAAGCCGCAGCAGACGGTTAATGTCGCGAAGCACGAAGCCGCAACCATGTCGTATCAGGGCCGGTTCGACCGAAATTTCACACCACGCGTTATTCCTATAGCAGAAGCTATGGCTGCATGCGTTCTTGCGGATCACCTGATGATGTCCGGGCTGCTCCCCCTCTGCCGCCTATAAGCAGATAAATCAGGCCGATCAGGCAACCTTTTTCAGGGGCACCACGGGGGCGGCCTTGGAAGTGCCGGCAGTCACATGGCGCAAATAATACTCGGCTTCGCGTGCCAGATCCGTTTCCGGAGCCAGTTCCGAGACACGCCGGAAGCGCTCGATGCTTGTCGGCATGCCAAGTTCGCGTTCAAGCTGCCCGAGTCTGAAAAGATCTGCAGGCAGAGGGTCTCCACATGTAAGCAGCCGGTTCAGCATCTCGAACTCGGTCTTCCGGTCGCCCAGGGCACGCAGGACAGCGGCAGCACCGCGCAGGCCAGGTTCGAACGTCTCGCGAACCATCAGCGTCTTGCGATATTCTTCCAGAGCCGATTTGAGGCGGCCCCGTTCGAAAAGGATATCGCCGAGCAGCCGGTGGCCTTCAAGATGTCCGGGGTGATGCTTGAACATTCTGTCCAGTATGTCAGCGGCCTCTGCAAATCGCTGGGTTTCCTTCAGAATCTCGGCCAGGGCAAGAGCATACGGAGCCCGTTCCGGGAAGCGGCGAGAGAGGCGCGCATACACATCGCGGGCGGTATCAGGTTCGCCGACCTGGCGGTACAGCCCACCCAGTTCTTCCAGGAGTTCGGAGTTTTCGGGCTGAAGCCCGGAAAGCCGCTCCATCATGACCAGCGCCCGGTCGGCATCTCCAAGCTGGAAGTAGCTCCTTGCAAGCATCAGAAGTGCATCAGGATGCTCAGGAAGGCCCCTGAGAGCAGCCGTCAGCGAAACGACCGCAAGGGCATATTTACCCTGGCGGTAAAGACACTGGCCAAGATTGAATTGTGCGTCGTGAGCGCTCGGATTACGCGTAACAATCTGCCTGAACTGCTCCATGGCATCGTTCAGACGGTCGCATCGCATATGGATGACGGCCAGTCCGAATCTGGCAGCCTCCAGATCCGGGTTGGTCTCGAGCGCCTTTTCATACTGCGCGGCGGCGGCAGCGAAATCGCCATGCCGGCGAAGCAGCTCCCCGAGCACAAGTCGGATATCCGAACGTTCCGGCGCGGCATTGGCGGCGCGCATCAGACAGGTGATCTGCTGTTCGGCGTTGCCGGTCAGTTCGTGAAGCTTCGAAAAGGCCAGGAAAACAGAATGAAACTGCGGCTGGAGTTCGAGAGCACTTTCGAGGGCAAATCGCGCCTCATCATAGTTCCCGAGGCGGGCGAGGCACAGCCCAAGCTCGATCAGGGCTGTCACCTGTGCCGGATCGAGCGCAAGCAGCCGCCGGTAGACACTGATGGCTTCCGCGAGAGCACCCTGGCGCACATACAGCCGACCAAGCTTCTGCAGCTGGCCGAGATCGCCAGGCGCAGCGCGGCACTGCTCTTCCATTGAGGCGAGCAGTTCGGGCAGAGCCTTCGGGCGTTCGAGCATTGCACCTCCGGGGATGTTCAGGTTTTTAAGCCCGTCACATCCCTGACAAGTCCTGGTTTGTCTGAATCGCGAAAAAATGCTGACCCCATAACCAATACATCGGCACCTGCATCGATAATCTTTCGCGCTGATTTTCTGTCGATACCGCCATCGACCTCGATCAGCGTTTTTGCGCCACACGCATCGATGAGACTGCGAAGCTTCGCAATTTTTCCGATCACCGGCTCGATCATGGACTGGCCGCCAAACCCGGGGTTAACCGTCATGATCAGCACCTGGTCACACACATCGAGAAGGTATTCAAGACCGTCGATGGGCGTCTGGGGGTTGAGTGAAATCCCCGAAGCCGCGCCAAGCTCGCGGATCTGGGCCAGATATCTCTGGGAATGGCGACACGCTTCCAGATGGAAGGTGATGCGGTCCGCGCCGGCCTGGCGATAGGCTGAGAGCCACTGGTGCGGGGCTTCGATCATCAGGTGCACGTCGAACGGCAGCCTGGAGTGCGGCCGCAACGCAGAAATAACGGGCGGACCAAACGTGAGATTCGGCACGAAATGGCCATCCATCACATCGAGATGCACCCAGTGAGCGCCTGAAGCTTCGATGGCGCTCAGGCCCTCATGCAGGCGGGAAAAATCGGCGGAAAGAACGGATGGTGCAATCAGCACGGGCCTGGTCATGAAAACCTCACCAGAAAATCAGTAGCAGGACAAACACGGCAAGAAGGAAGCCCCCAATGCCAATGGCGGCATACGGATGCCGCACCCAGGGGTGGTCTTCGGCACTCTGCCAGAGCTGACCGGGCAAACGGGCCGCATTCTCACCTCGTTCTCTGCTCAACAGGCGCAGAACGGGTCTTGCGGCTGCTCCGACATCGCCCTTGAGCTGCATTTCCTCGGCCGGACACAGGGCTGAAGCCGGCGACGCAGTGGATTCCGGTGCCGCCGCGAGAGCCGCAGATCCGGCGAAGCCGCCGGAACAGCCGGTTGATAAAGCCCCTGCCAATGCCGGCTTCAGCGGAATGATCTTCGCCGGTCCGACCGGCAAAGCACCGGATGCGACCGCGGCGACATTGATCGAAACGGCAGCAGTTGTTCCCGCGCCGTTCCGCCCGTTTATAGCATCAACTATTTCAGATGCAGTTGCCAGCTTGCGTCTTTTCTGATCGCGATCGAACCGTTCAGATTCGCCAGAAACATGCATCAGATCTGTTAATCCGACCAGAAATGCCGCATGATCGCTGAACCGGTTTTTCACTTCGCGGGTCAGCGTTCGCTCGATGAAATCGGCAACCATGTCGATCTGTCCGGGTGTCAGCTGCGCGTGCCTGATGCGAAGGGCCTGGCGAAGCTTGTCGTCCCATATTTCGTTGATTCCGCCACGCTTGCGCATGGGTGATTCAGCGGTGAGCAGCTCGAAAAGAGCCGTTCCAAGGAAGAACAGATCCGACTGGGTTCCGGCCGTCTCGTCGGTGTTGGCGCCGACAAGCTTCAGCCGGGGCAGTGAAAACGAAAGGACCTTGATCAACCCGGTGTTGGTGCGGATAATATTGGAAAGCTTGATCGCACGAACGAAAAGTTTCTGGTCATACGCATGCTGCAGCAGCACGGCCAGCTGCTGAATGGCACGGCACGAGTCGAAGAACGACATCGGCTTCTCGTCGTGAATGCAGTCACGCAGGTTCTTCCCTTCGGTGAACTCGGTGACGACGAAGGGACGCCCCTCATGGAGATCGAAGTCAAGAACCGATACGAGCGAAGGGTGCGACAGCCCCGCGATCAGCCGCACTTCATCGCTGAAAGCTTTGACCCGCTCCTGGCTGTCGGCCATTTCCCCGCGGAGCAGCTTGATGGCGACCGTCACGCCGGTCTCGGCTTCAAGAGCTGCGTAGACCTCGTACATGTGGCTTTCGGCGAGGGCCTGCCGGATCTCGTATTTCCCGTTCACGATCTTTCCAATCATGTGTCTGTCTGCCTCCACGAGTCTGCCGCGGACGCTGCGGCTTCAAAAGCTCTTACTGCACCGGCCGGTCTTCGATCGGCACGTCGTTGATATAGATCTGAACCTTGCTGTCGCGAATGCGCGGGACGTCCACTCTGATCTGATCGAGCGGTTTGTGCGTACCCGCATATACCTGTTGTCTGCCCTGTGATGAAACCTGGAAGAATTTGACTTCCTTGGGCATGAAACCGTCAGGCATGACGAACGTGACGGTGGCCTTTTCGACGGCAGGAGTGGCTGGTTTTTCGGCGACCGGCTCCGGAACGGGCGGAAGCGAATCCGCCGGCACTTCAGGCACGGGCTCATCAGCCATCAGGATACGTGGCGGGGGCGGCGCATCGGGAGATTTTGCCGGTTTTGCCGCCTGTGCCGTGGCGGGTTTGTCGGCAGGCTTGCCGGCAACACCGGAACTGGTACCCGCCGTATCTTCGCCGGTGGCAGGAGCAACGGAAGGAGCCACGTCGGCAAACTCGAACTTCTTGAATTCATCCGGGGATGAGGTTTCAGGATCAGCACCGTTGGAAACCAGCAGATCGACGGCCGCGCCTTCACCCACCAGCTCGTAAGGAGCCGGCTTTGTCGCGATGATCTGAAGCTTGGTCTTGTTCGGATCGCGTTTAAACACGATCTTCCCTTCCTTCAGCCCCCAACCTTGCAGATTCACTTTCGCATCGGCAAGATTTTTCCCGATCAGGCTGGGCAGGGGAGATCTGAGCTGGCCCGTGCCAAGACTGATCAGCAGGTCGACATCGCCCTGGGTTTCACACTCGTTCGAGGGAAGGGGCGACTGGGCGACGATCCGGTCACGGCGGATCCGGGAAGAAGTCACGAATGACCGGGTTCCCTCTTTGAGCTGGGCGTTGAGCAGTGCAAGCTCGGCTTCGCGCGGGCTCTTGTCGACCATATCAGGCACGGCAACCATGCGGCTGCCCATCGAAAGCGTGAGAAGAACCTTCTTGTTCGGTTTCACGCGGGTTCCCGGATCGGGATACTGGGCTATAACATAGTCTTTGGGATATCTTGGATCGAACTTCTCATCGCGTTTTTCGATGATCAGATCACCCGGTTTTTCCTTGAACACCGCAAGCAGGTGTTTGCCCCTGAAATCGGGCACTTCGACGGTGTCGCCCCGGTTGAAAAACTCGTTCAGCCGGTCTTTCGCATAGAAGACGCCTGCGATGACGCCTGCCGCAAGCAGTGTCAGCAGCAGCACCATTTTGACCAGGATGAGCAGGCATGATTCTTTCTTCGCCATCGGTTACTTCCCCGTTTTTCCTGAAAGCTGGCCGCACGCGGCCAGAATGGTCGAGCCGCGCGAACGGCGGACCGTGACAGGCACTCCGGCCTTTTTGAGCACTTTTCTGAACTCTTTTTCCGTCGCTTCGTCGGACGGCTTGTAGGGTGAGCCAGGAAAGGCGTTGAACCGCAGCAGATTGACATGACATAAAAGCCCCTCGCAGAACGCGACGAGGTTCATCGCATCGTTGAGCTGGTCGTTTTCCTGCTTGAGCAGAACGACTTCGAACGTGACGCGCCGGCTGGTGCGCTCGATATAGCGTGCAATCGCATCGCGCAGCCGGGGAAGAGGATATTTGCGATTGATCGGAACGAGACGGTCGCGGGTTTCGTCATCAGCAACGTGGAGGGATACCGCGAGGTTGACCTCGCCCGGCCGCTCAGCGAGAGCGAGGATACCGTCCACGATACCGGCCGTGGATATGGTGATCCTGCGGGTCGCCAGCCCCAGGCCTTTCGGGTCTGTCAGCATGTCAATAGCCTCGAAGAGAGCGACGCGATTGAGGAACGGTTCGCCCATGCCCATGAACACGATGTTCGTCGGTTTGCTCTTCATGGCCCTCGTCAGCATGAGAACCTGGAGCATGATTTCATCCCGGGTCAGATGACGCCGAAAACCGCCTGCGCCGGTCCGGCAGAAGGCGCAGCCGACCGGGCAACCCGCCTGTGTCGAGAGACAGAAGGTCAGGGAGTCCGCCTCGTCGTCGGGAAGCGCGACGGCCTCGATCCGCTCGCCGTCAGCCAGCTCGGCAGCGATTTTGACGGTTCCATCAGGATCGACAAGCCGCTGGGCTTCGCGTGGGAGAATCGAAGGAAACCGCTCGGAAAGCTTCGTGCGCGCTTCCTTCGAAATATTTGTCATAGCATCGAACTCAAAAACCTGTTTTTGGAAGATCCATTCCCACACCTGGCGTGCGCGGAACGGCTCCAGACCGAGGTTCTTGATTTCGGCGGAAAACTCATCGAAAGAAAAAGACAACAGGGACCGCTGGGACATGATTACCCTCCAGTCAGATCATCGGCACAAGGAAGCCAAACCCTGACCCTCGATCGTCGAAAAACGATTTTTTACGGGTCGGGTCGGGCCGGAAATTCAGCGGAAGTTGAATTTGTCGAGCATGTCGCCCATCAACTGCACCAGGGTGAGCAGTTCCTTTGTGGTAGCGACATACTGACGAATATAGTTTAATTGTTCATTGACGGCACAGGCGACCCGCCTGGTGCCCTCCGAGGTGATTTTCGTCGCGCCAGAAATGCTTTCGATGCTCTGCCTGAGCGAGTCGATATTGGATGACTGTTCGCGGCTGGCGTTGCTGATCTCCTGGATCATGCGGTTCACGTTCGTGACCGAGGAAACGATCAGCGTGAGATTTTTGCCGGCGACGTTGGCAACGTTCACGCCCTCGATAACCTTGGTCGTGCCCTTGTTGATCGTCTGCACGGCGATACCGGTCTTTTCGAGCATGCCCTTGACCTTTTTGCCGATGTCTTCGGCAGCCTCGCCCGATTCTTCGGCCAGCTTGCGCACTTCCTCGGCGACGACGGTGAAGCCCTGGCCGTGTTCGCCGGCACGAGCAGCTTCGATCGCGGCGTTGAGAGCGAGCAGGTTGGTCTGATAGGCGATGTTGGTGATCGTGTTGACGATTTCGCCGATCTGCTTGCTGGCCGAGTTGAGATTCTCGATGACGTCTTCGAGCGCGAGGACTTCGTCTTTCACAGCTTCCATGGTCCCGATGGTTTCGGTCACGGCCCGTCCGCCATCGGAAGCGACCTTTGAAGCCTCGCCGCTGTCATGGGCCGCTTTCTGGGAGCGGTCGGCGATGGTCTGAGCCGACGTCGAGACTTCCTGGATGCTGGCGGTCGTGGATTCAAGAGTATTTGCTATATAATTCGAACTACGCGAAATTTCCTGGACATCCGTGAAGAAGGCACCGACATTCTCATCGGAGAACACGACCATGTTCGTGAGCGGTTCAAGTTTGATGCGCAGCTCGCTGGTGATCGACCGTGTCTCGCTGAGGACATTCCGGGAGGTGACGAGGAACCTGTCGAACTCGGTGGCACAGCTGAGCAGATCGACTTCCTTTGGCGACACGCCATCGTTCCTGAACTGCGACAGGCGGTCGAGCACATCACGAAGCGGCGAAAGCACCAGTGAAATGAATCCCAGGAAGGCCATGACAACGAGGGGAACGAACACGACCGAGCCAATCAGATAGGCTCGCGACCACCAGGCCAGCTGTTCGAGACCTTCATCAAGTTTTTTCAGTTTTCCCTGGGCTGCCTCGACATACTCGATGATTTCGAGCTTCGACTCCGCCTGCCCCGGAAGCGCCTTGATGGCCAGCACGGTGCTGCGCTGTTCGGTCACCTGCCGCGCGCGCCAGAGAATCACGTTTGCCCCGGTGACCGGAATCAGGATCGCCAGCACGAGCAACACGATGAATTTTGTCTGAAAAGAAGTATTGTTCATAGGCCTCTTATGCGGCCTCTATTCTACCATATTTGCATCCACTTCAGGCAGATTCTCGAAGTTGAATCCGGGACAGGCACGAGAAACAGGCAAGCCGTCTCTCAAGACACCGGTTGTCGCGGGAAAAGCCGAGGATCTTGAAAGGCATAGCGCTGGAATCTTGTCTCTGCGCCTCGGTGGCTCGTCGATTTTTTCCGCATGGAATTTCTATGGCGTCTCCTACCAAACGGAACATTTATATATTTATTAATATTTTACCATGGCGGAGAATCTGCGGGGGCCATGAAGAGAAATCAGCCACTGTGGAAGGGGGCGAGGGATCGAGGAGGCCGCCGTCGAGCACCCAACCAACGCTGCCGGCAAAGAGCGATGCGATCGAACCGGCATCGGAAAGAGGCGGCTCGCCCGAGATATTGGCACTCGTCGTAAGCAGTGTTCCGGGATATCTGGAGAGGAGGCGCAGAAGATCCGCGTGCGCGGGCACCCGCACGCCGAGCGTCGGGTGATCGAATGCCCGAAGCGGCTTTCCAGAGATCGGGAAAATCGCAGTCAGGCCGCCAGGCCATTGCTGCGCGAGAATGCGACGGACACGTTCTTCCGGCCTGATGCCAAGTGATGCAAGCCCGGCCACATCCGGCAGGAAGAGAATCAGCGGTTTTTCTTCCCCACGCCCCTTGGCCTCGTAAATCGCCCGGACGCCCTCGCGACTGTCGGCGTCGGCGGCAAGACCATACAGCGTGTCGGTCGGCAAAGCGGCCACCGCGCCACCTTTCATATCCATCACAAAGGCCTGCCACAGCTCCGTATTTTCCAGGAGCTCCGGTATTGATAGACGATACTGTCTCATCCTTCTTTTTTCCGC
>Ga0208665_10000044_pt1 | contig 20573 bp, 18 predicted proteins | sample Methanogen_OWC_FD_187365 | JGI IMG/M metagenome (GOLD analysis project Ga0208665, IMG submission 187365) | Enriched soil microbial communities from Old Woman Creek wetland in Ohio, USA - Methanogen_OWC (SPAdes) (version 2) | ecosystem: Environmental > Terrestrial > Soil > Wetlands | place: USA...
TCCATACGGACCGCCCCCGGTTTTATTCATGACGCGAGAGAGTTATCTGCAGATAACACATCTTATGCGGACGGCCGAGTCTTTTTCCGAGCCGTCGCCGCGCGCCTGATTTTCTTCACACCGGGCAGTTGTACTTTTACCGGGGCGGGACGGGCTTTTTTGCAGAAGCCAATTTCTTTCGCAAGAAGCTCTTCAAGGCTCGATGCCTGAAATTTCATTGCCGCGCGGGCTTTTTTGAAATCCATTCCGGTGTAATCGGCATCATGAGCAGCCAGGAGAACATCGTTTCCGGCGATCTTGTTTTCTTCGGTCATGTTCAGGCAGTACAGGTTTCCATCTTCCGATGTGCCGACAATGCTTAACCCAAGCAGATACAGCGTCTCGCCGAGTTCATCCCAGACGTTGAGATCGATCAGGTCCTTGAACGGCAGCAGCCTGAACCGCCCGACCGCAAGGATACTGCGCGGGTTGTGCTTGTTGTAAAACCTCATCAGCCACTTGGGCAGGTTCATCGAGCGCAGCTCTCTGCGCTCTTCTTCGCTCACCGCCTCGAAATCATCCGGAAACAGCGCATCCAGCTCCGCTACCAGCTCTTCATAAGTCATGTCATTTCTCCATCGCCGCCGGCAGGCTTACAAAGCCAGCTGGCAGGAATTGCCCGTCCGTTTGCAGCTACAGAATACCACACGCATACAGAATCAGCCCTCGGTTTTTGCCGGGAGCTGACCTTCGTTTCGCTGCCGTTTTACCCGGAAATCGCGACCGGGCGCCGGAAGCGTACATAGATTATGCAGCCCTACAGATCGCCTGATGCCAATGGAACAGCCTTCAAAACACCCTGAGAGGCTGCACCGCCATCGGGAGCAGCACGCAACACTCGCGATATCCAGACAAGGCCGATGCTTCCAACCGTCAGATCGGTTATCAGCCGGCCCGCAAAGACCCCCCTGATGCCCCATATATGTACACCTATATATGACAAAGGAATCAGGAAAACCAGAATCCGCAGGGCATTCAGCACCGTCGCGGCTGCGGGCCTTTGCATTCCTGTCAGAATGAAGCCGCAATACCGATGAACCTCCATCATCCCGTATCCGAAAGAGACGGTGCGAACGTAGGCTATCAGTATCTCGGTGACCTTCGGATCTTCGGTGAAAATTGTCGCTAACAGCGGCGCACCGAGAAAGAACACCACGGTCACAAATCCGCCATAGATCAGGGCAAAGCCGGTCGAGACGGTCTTCGCCTCGCGAATGCGATCCAGGCGGCCCGCGCCGAAATTCTGGCTGATGAACGGCGTCATCGACATGCCGAGCGCCATGGGGATGATGAACGCAAGCGATTCAATACGGATTGCCGCGCCGCAGGCTGCTACAGCCTCGTTCCCGAACCGACTGAGAATACCGGTTATCACGGCAGAGGAAATCGGCATAAGCATCATGCTGAAAATACTCGGAATGGCAAAACGGAGAATACTGCGACATGAATGGAAAAAATCGTCTGTCCGCCAGTTGTTGATTCCCAGAAGCCGATGTTTTTTCCCCAGGAGAAAGAAAAGCCAGATCGTCGAAACCGCCTGTGAAAGAACGGTTGCCAACGCGGCGCCGAACATTCCCAGCGCTGGGAATCTCATAAAGCCAAAGATCATGACGGGAGCGAGAATCACGTTGATAATGGGTCCCAGAAGCATGAACAGGCTTGCGGATTTCGAGTCTCCGACGGAGATGAGGATCCCGTTTCCCATCATGGGGAGCACCATGAATACGGCGCCCATATACCAGGTGCGCATGTAATCGCCAATGAGCGGAAGCGTCACGGCATCCGCTCCAAGCCATGTGAACACCGTCGTAACGCTCATGTATCCAGCAATCGACATCAGGCCCGCAGCGATCATCGTCAAGACGATCCCATGAGTGACCAGACGCGCTGCGGATTCCTGGTCATGACGGCCGATGGCATGGGAGAACAGCGTTGTAACTCCGGTGCCGATTCCGCCGGCAATGAAGGTAAGCAGCATGATGACGGGAAACGAGAACCCCATTGCCGCCAGAGGGAGTGTTCCCAGCTTCGCGACAAACCAGGTGTCGGCGAAGTTGTAGGCGTTCATGGCAACCGTGCCCGCAAGCATGGGAAAGGCCATGCGGAACAGCGTCCGCTTCACATTTCCCTGAACGAGGATGGACATATCAAACACGCTTTCTACCGGCATTTCAACGCAAGGGAATCAATATCACGATCCTTCAGTTCCGTAAACAGGGCATTTTCCGACCTGCACCCCGCCCGTCTGCGTTGAAAAGCCCCTGCTCGTTCTCATGAGCAATAAAACACAGGCATGTTGCAAAGACGGGATCAGGGGCATTTCCCGCAGAAGTCACGCTGTATGTATCTGTTATCCATCGCATTTTATGTTAATCTTCCCGCTGATCCTATTCCCCTTCAATGGAAGGAAGATTCAGAGCCTCATGGAATCAACTTTTCCGCGTGATACGGAGAGAAAGATTCTCTTCATCAAACTTCTGCTTCTGGCCATTCTGGGTTTTCATTTATCGACTCATATTCACGACTATTTTTCGCAACCCGACTCCGGAATGCTTGGACAGGTGGCCGAGAGGATTCTCGCGGGAGAGTGGCCACACATCGATTTTGACGACCCGTATACGGGCCTGGGCGGCTATTTGCACGCATTGAGCTTCAAGCTGCTGGGCGTGAAGATGAGCTCCATCCGTTACGTCCATTTTTTCTTTTCTCTGCTGGGACTCTCCGCATTCATTGAAATCTGCTTTCTCGGATCGAACATCCCTGTTTCTCTCGCGTGCTGCTTGCTAGGCTATTTTTTCAGTTACCCTGTTTCGTTCGAATCGATGCCCAGCTGGTATGTTCTTGATTTTTCCCTCGTTTCCACCGCTCTTCTTCTGCGGTATGAAACAACCGGGCATCGGGCTCTTCTTTTCACGGCGGGATTCCTTATCGGGAGTTCCTGCCTCTTCAAGATAACCGGAGTCTACCTTTTTGCCGCCGCCCTTCCATGGATTTTCCTTTTTGGGCAGAAGTGCACGGATAATCCGATCGAACACCATTCCGGCTGGATGGAGAAACCGGCGTGGCGGATCATTCTCCTGATCGGCCCTCCGATAATACTTCTGACAACCATCTTCAAAGTTTTCACCCTTAAACATTTTTTATATTATATATTGCCGATCGGCCTGCTTCTTTCCACGGGGATTTACAAGGCTCTTCGAGACCGGTTCTCCGTGAAAGGCGGCCTTTCGAGTGCGTTCCTTTTCAGCCTGGGGTTTTCGATCCCGATTTTTCTCTACGCCACTGTTTTCGCCGCTCATGGAGGGTTTTCACATCTCGTGAACGGCATCCTGATCTCACCTCAGAAGCGGTTTATCTTCTACTATGAATCCCTTGGAAGCTGGGCAGAGGTTGTAGGGGGCATCATTCCCGCCGCACTGCTGATTCCGTCATCCGCACGAAACAGGAATCTCAATATGTTCCTGGTGCTCCTTGTCGGCGCGGCGGCGATATTGCTGGGAATGGGCTGCCAGTCTATCGAAAGCCGGCTGAAGGTCTGGAAAACCCTCGCTTACAGCATTCCCTGGATCGCCCTGGTGATCACAGGCTCTCTTTTTTCCGGCAAAATCTCCACACAAAGCACATCAAAGTTATTTCTCGTTTCATCTATGGCCTTTTTTCATTCCCTGATCCAGTATCCGACTTCGACATCCAGTATCTACTTCATGTATGTCGCGCCCCTTTTTGCACTGACCCTGGTTTTCCTTCTGGAAAAATCGGATTGGAACAGATTTTCTCTGGATACGGCGAAATTTCTGGCAGTCATTCTGGGTTATGTTCTGTTTGCCTGGTGGAATCTGGGAGGGTTCTGGTTCGCGAACGACAGGAGAGAGACTCAGCCAGGGCTACATCTTTCCGAACGATGCGATGTCAGCGTGAGCCCAGGAAATTTTCTCCGGTTTGCAGATCTGAAGCGGGAAGTGCAAAAGCATCTGGATGGACATTCCCTTTGGGCCTGGCCTGATTCGCCCGATGTCTATTTCATTCTGGGGAAAAAAAACCTGACCCGGCAGTTGTATGATTTTGTATCTTCGTCTTCTGAATACGATCGTATTCTCCAACTTATCGGAACCGGGGAAATCAGGGTCGTGGTAATCAACCTTCGGGGGAACGAAACAGAGCTCGACCTCCTGAAAATGGATTTTGTGCGGAACATACGCAAGGAGTTACCCATGACGACACGGATTGATGGATTTTTGATTTTCTGGAGAAACGTATGATCAGCCGGCTCCTTGATATTCCCCAGATATATCTCCTCTGGCAAGGCCGTTTTGCCAAAAAGAAAATCGAGGCCCTTGAACCGATCCCCCCCCATTTGCGCATTCTGGATATCGGATGTGGCCCGGGAACGAACTCCTCTCATTTCGCCGGGAACCACTACACCGGAATAGATATGAATCACCGGTACATCGAATTTGCGCGGAAAAAGCACCGGGGGACCTTCATTGCAGGAGATGTCACCCAATATGACTTCAGCACTCTTGGAACATTTGACGTCATTTTGCTGAACAGTTTTCTCCATCACATTGATGACGCGTCTCTCAATTCCCTCTTCAGCAGAGTAAAAACATTGTTATCTGAAAACGGCCATGTCTATATCATCGATGTGTTCCTCCCCGACCGGATTGGACCGGCTTACATTCTGTCCAGACTCGACCAGGGAGATTACGTCAGGAAACCGGATCACTGGAAAACTCTCCTGGGAAAACACTTTTCCTGCCAGGATTTCCGTGAATTCAACCTGTCCCTTGGCCCGATAACATTGTGGAACATGTTCTATTTCAAAGGGAGCTGATATGAGGAAGCTGAACTCCATTTCCCTGGTTATCCCCGTCTACAACGAGGAACAGGTGATCCCGACCCTGGTATCGAGGCTTCATGAAGTCCTGGATGGAATTTCCATCAAAAAGGAAATCATTTTCGTCAATGACGGCAGCGGAGATGCGAGCCTGGACCTTCTTTCACAGGCATCCTTTCCAGGCAACGACACCATCGTCCTCAGTTTTTCGAGAAACTTCGGCCATCAGCTGGCCATCACGGCCGGAATCGATCGAGCCGGCGGGGATGCCATCATCATCATGGATGCAGACCTGCAGGACCCCCCCGAAATCATTCCCACGTTTATCGAGCATTATCAAAACGGGTATGACGTCGTTTACGGGGAAAGGGCCCAGCGCAAAGCGGTCTGGTATCTGAAATTTTTATATAGCTTATTTTATAAAATAATCAACTGGCTGTCAGATTTGGATCTTCCGCGAGATGCGGGAGATTTTTCCCTGATCTCCAGGCGTGTTGCCGACGTCCTCCGGCACTCCCCCGAACAATTCCGCTATATCCGGGGTTTGCGGTTCTGGGCCGGATTCCGGCAGATCGGGGTTCCCATCATTCGGCCGGAACGTGATCTGGGAACCACCAAATACTCTTTTCGAAAGCTCCTGGGACTTGCCACCGCAGGAATTTTTTCCTTCTCGGATCTCCCTTTACGGCTGAGCCTGCTTCTGGGTTTTTCGACCATTTCCCTTTCGCTGCTTTTCCTGGTGTATTCCCTTTGGGCCAAGTTTTCAGGCAATTCCCCGCAAGGGTTTACCGCAACCATCGCCATCATCGTTTTCATGGGTGGAATCCAACTGCTCACCATCGGAATCGTGGGAGAATACATCGGCCGCATTTATCATGAAGTGAAGAAAAGACCCCTCTATGTTATCTCCGACGAGATGAAAAAGTGAAGAGACTGGCCACCGAATGGTCCGGCATCATCAGCGTCATCATCGGAAGTCTGGGAATCCTCCTGTTCATGAGCATCCCGCACCTCCTGGGCCGAACCTATTTTCTTGATGACCTGAGAGCCTTCCACCTCCCGATCAGGGCATTCTATTCACAGTGTCTGGCGGATGGAACCGGGTTCGACTGGATGCCGTCCCTCTTCGGGGGATTTTTTGTATCCGGAGAAGGCCAGCTCGGGGCATATCACCCTTTCCACTGGGTACTCTACCGATATTTTTCCCTGCGAAACGCGTTTCATTTCGAGCTTCTCTCCAGTTATCCCGCCATGTTGCTTGGAATGTATTTTTTTCTCCGGGGTTTTATCAGCCGGAGAGATGCCGCGTGGTTCGGAGCGATGGTTTTCACCTTCTCGAGTTTCAACACCCTCCATTTTGTCCACCCCAACGCCGTGGCAGCCGTGGCACATATTCCCTGGCTTTTGACCTGTATGCGGATTCTCGAGAAAGAAACCGGGTGGAGGCGTTTGTCGGCGGAAGCGGGCATCGCCCTGTTGACAGCCTCGCAGATATTGCTGGGATATCCGCAACATCTCTGGTTTACCCTGCTGGCGGAAATCAGCTGGGGGATCTATCTGTTTCGGGGTCGAACGAGCCTCCACGCAAGACTTTTCCTTCTCAAAACCATCGGGCTCCTGATCGGCATGCTTCAGCTGCTTCCGACATGGGATGTTCTGCAGCATTCCGAGCGCAGCGCACCGACCCTGGACTTTCTGCTGGCGTTTTCCTGGCCCCCGATCAACCTCTTCCAGCTGGTGGCGCCTTATCTTTTCATCGACCGGGCCATCGGTGGAAATACGCACGAATTCGGACTGTATCTCGGAGCCGTTCCGCTTGTTCTCGTCGGGTGGCTCCTGCTGAGATCCCGTGCCGAGAATGGAAAGGCGGGCCTGGTCAGATTTCTGTCCGTATTCATGCTGGTCGCGTTGCTCCTTGCCTTTGGTCGATACGGCGGGCTGGCTGTTTTGCAGACCTTCCTGCCGGTCGTGGGAAGTTTCAGGGTCCCTGCCCGGGCACTGGTCCTGTTTCAGCTGGCCTGGGCAATGCTTGCCGCACTGGCCTTTTCCGAGATCATCAAGGGAGCCGACGAGACAGACACCCGGCAACTGGACCAGTTGAGCGGGCGTATGACCTTCTACAGCCTTCTGATCTCCATCGTGCTGTTTCTTTTGATTTCCATTTCGTCCAGGCCTCATCTGCTGTCTTCGTGGCCCTGGATCGTCTCCGGCCCCGTGCTGATCATGGCCGGGTCATATCTCTGCCGGGCACTGGGCCGGGGTGCCGCCTGGGCGCTTCCGGCTGTCATCCTGTTCACGGCTCTCGACCTGGGATTCTACGGGGTAACGTATGCGATCTTCCCCCAGGTCTACCCCGGCTGGGAGCATTGGATGAGCCAACTCCCTCCCGGAAAGGCGGGAGACCGCCTGGTGGTGGCCCCGAAGACGTTCGGAGTGCCATTCCAATACGGACTGAACAACCATTTTGCAACCAAAGGGTTCTGCCAGCTCGATGGCTACGCGGGTCTCATGCCCTCCACTAGGCTCTTCGGAACCTCTGCTTCCATTCCTGCATTGCGCGCGGCAGGAGTAAGATGGGTATCCGCCCTGGCCAGCCCGACGCACAAGGAAGAGATGACGGCAGTCTCCCGCTACTGGTGGGAAGTTCCCCGCCCCATGCCACGTCTCAGGCTGGTTTCCTGTGCCACTCTTGCCTCGCAACCCGCTCAGGCAATCGCGAATATCGATCTGGAAACGACGGTTCTCGTGGAAAACCCCGTCTCCCTCGAGAACGCTCCCCCGGGCAGCGTGACGATGGTGGCTGAGTCTCCCGGCTCCATGACAGTCCGGACGGTCGCGGCCGGCCGGCAGCTGGCGGTCCTTGCCGATCGCTTTCATAAGGGTTGGACGGCCGCCATGGATGGCGTCGGCACGGAAATTCAGCGGGTCAATGGCGACTTCATGGGCTGGGTGGTTCCCGCCGGAACTCATACGACCCGGCTGGAGTTTCATCCCGACAGTATCCGCCAGGGATGGCGGATGAGCGAGCTCGGACTCTTTCTGCTCGCACTCTATTTTTGTATAAGCTTCCGGATATCGTGCCGTTCATCGGATCAGGAATGACCCGATCCCTTTCCCGGGAGGGCAGCCAGTCAGAGGCGCAAGAGCACCGGCTGTTCCGGCCGTATCAGCGCCGGGTAAGCCGTAAAGCCTCTTTGATGGCGGCAATGAGGCCATGATGGTCGGCAATGTTACGGCCGGCGATGTCGTAGGCCGTGCCATGACCGACGGATGTGCGTATATACGGCAGGCCGAGTGTCACGTTTACACAGCGGATGCCTCCGAGAGCCTTGATTGCAATCAGACCCTGGTCATGGGTCTGGGCGACGAAATAATCGGTGGTTCGCCTGTAGTCAGCCTTGAAGAGGCTGTCGGCGGGAATCGGCCCCTCGATGTTCGGATTCACGCGCCGGAATTTTTCTATAGCCGGGGTTATTGCCCGTTGTTCTTCATCGCCGAACAGGCCGTGTTCGCCCGCATGCGGGTTCAATCCAGCGACTCTGATGCGCGGACAGGGAAGTTTTTTTGACGCGGCCGCTTCGTGCGCCAGCCTGATCGTCTCGTAAACCGATTCGGGCGTAAGCAGTCCCGGAACATCCCGCCAGGCGACATGCAGGGTGGTCATCGCAACGCGGAATTTTCGCCAGACCATCGCCATGCGCGTGTCAGGGACACACGCCAGGGCACACAGCATATCCGTATGCCCCGAGAACCGGGAACCGGCAAGCCTGATAGCCTCTTTTCCGATCGGCCCGGTGATCATTCCGGCGCAGGCCCCGACAGCGCACAGATCATGCGCGGCCACGACGGCAGCGACAGCCGCTTCCCCACCTTCTCTGCAAACCGTTCCGGCGTTGAACGGGCCGGGGATTCCCGTATCGAGAAGAGCGATGGCACCCGGTTCCGATGCAGCGGAACCATCGCGGGTGACCAGCGTCCAGTGCGGCGCAGGGTGGCCCACAAGCCTGAACGCGTTTTCGATGCCCCCCCTGGGCCCCACGATGACGAGCCTGTCGAGAACCTTTTTGGGAAGCTCTGCAAGAACCTTTGCGGTGATTTCCGGGCCTATACCGCACGGGTCTCCGAGCGTCAGGGCGAGTTTCACGTCAGCCATGATCCTCTGCCTGTTCCAGTTCGAACCGCAGTAAACCATCAAACGGGTCTATCTGTCTGAAACGCACCGTCAGGCGCTGTCCGGTTACGGCATCAAACGCGGGTTTCCGCGTATGTCTGAACTCGGCAAGCCGCTCAACATACACGGTAAGATCGTTGTTGCCGACATCGACAACCATACCTGGCGAAGTATCGCGGCCCTCGTTCTGCTCCTGTTTCAGATATTTCAGCAAATAATACCACTCGCGATTTTTCATCACTTCTTCGCTGGTCCGGACAGCCTCTTCGGCCATCATGGCGGCCTGTTCCAGACCGGTCCGATCGAGCGGCGCGGCACTTCCGGCCAGAACGGCCTTGATCTGGCGATGAAGCAGAAGATCGCCGTATCGGCGAAGCGGTGAGGTAACCTGACAGTAAGGCTCGATCCCGAGCGCGCTGTGCTTGCCCGACTGAACGGTCACGACTGTTTTCTTGAACTGGCGCAGCGCCTGGAAAAAGCCGACCGGATCGAAGAGTTCCGGCACATCCAGCTGCGCATCCGGCGCGTCCTGAATCCGGTAGAGGCAGGCGATATCATAGTCGCGACACCATGCGGCCGCGGTATGGTTGGCCCAGATCATGAACTCGGCCACTATATCCTGTGTGGGACTGTCAGAAGGCCGCCACCCAAGTTTGACGCGATCACCGTCGAGGCTGATTTTACGTTCGGGCTGCCGTTCGAACAGAACCGCGCCATTCTGCCGGCGGCGATCGCGCAGCATCCCGGCCAGCCGGACAGCTGAAGCCAGCTCTTCATTGCCTTCAGCAAGCAGCTTGTCAGCGGAGAGATAATCCGTCGCCTTTGTCACGCGAATAACTGTTTCTTCTATTGTCGATGATATTGTCTGGCCGTCCAGGCCGAAATGCATTCTCACGGTCAGCGCATGGCGGTCGAGATCCTGGTTCAGGCCAAGCGCCTCTTCCGAAAGAGACGGCGGCAGCATCGGAATATTGCCTTCGGGCAGGTAGATCGTCGCACCACGCCTGCAGGCCTCTCGTTCGAGCACAGAGCCGGTCTCGATAACCGAAGCCGGGTCGGCGATGTGAACTTCGAGAATCAGGCCACCGTCCTGGCTGGTCGAGAGCGAAAACGCGTCATCACGATCGCGGGTGCTCTCCGAATCGATCGCCCAGGTCGAGACTCCGCGCCTGTCGTGCCGCCCGGCCGCCTCGACGCTCTGCGCGGCAATTCCAGAGGCCGCGGCAATCACGTCTTCCGGAAACTCGACCGGAATGCGGTATTTGCGCAGCAGCAGATTTTCATCGGGTTTGAACACGCCGATCCGCACGAGGTATGCGACCAGCTTGCGATCCTGGCCGATCCCTGCACGATCGAGAATTTCCCAGATCTTTTTTGGAACCGGCGCCTCGCTGCCAAATACCGCAGCCTTAACGAGATGATCGGTAACAGTGCAAATACAGGGCGGAAGCGGTTGTCCTGGCTTGGGAGACTGTTTGAGCGCCGCTACCAGCTCGTCGTCTTCACGTTCCTGCTCAAGCCTCTTTTTCTCCCGCTCGAGAGCAGCCTCGGCTTCCTCGACCGGAACCGGCGTCCAGCCTTCTTTTCGCGCCTTGAAATACCAGGGATCCGAATACAGCCTCCGCAGCAGGGCGGCTTCGAAATCATCATCGGCCGGGCTGACAAGAAACCCGGCAAGCTCGCTCAAGCCGTACGGCCGCTGATCTTCGGCAAGCAGCGAGTGTAGTCCCGCGAGATCAATGCCGGCGGCCATTTCCGAACGTTTCTGATCGATGCGCTGAGCGCCTTCCGATGCGGAGTCGATGTTGCTCACACCGACCCGTGACGGGCCGCCGGAGTGCAGAATACTTCGCTCGGTGATCGTCGTTTCCTTGCGGTTCAGAAGCAGTATCCTGACACCCTTCGCGGACACCGACAGCACGACCCCCATCATGGGCGTGCGTTCCTTCCCTTCAAATTCGACAATACTGCCGGCTATAATGGACATGGTTCGCGGTTCTTTCTGAGAGATTTTCCCGCCCGGCCGGCGGAAGGGTCATTTTATCATTTTCAGAAAGTCAGCGCTGCGCGCTTTCATCAGGAGAGGTCATTTTTTCGGGGAAGAGAGCAAAACAAAGAGGATGAACACCCCGAGGAGCGGGTTCGCCGTGATGACCGGCACTCTCGAATGATCGGCCCGCGGTTGTTCAGCGCGCTTTCAGACCGATTGAGACCTTTTCGAACCAGGATCTGACGGATTTCACAGCTTCAAGATACGCCCGGGCAGCCACTTCCACGGATTCATTTTCACATTCAGGCATCGACTCAGCGGGAACGGAGTCATATTCATCCGCATCCTGGCGCAGACTTCGGCTTCGCTCTCTGACGAAGCCGGGCATCAAAAGCTGCGCCAGCGGATCGACGTCTTCGACAGCCCCGTATGGCGCGGCCGGCTCCGCAACAATGTGCCCTGTCGAATGCTCCATGTTGCGGAGCGGCGGATATATCCCTGTCAGGGCCTCGATCGCCGGCGATACCAGAGTGGTGCGGGAGACTTCGGGCCGGTATGGCTGCGGATCATCTCGCCAGCTTTCAAGGGCTGCCGCAAGAGGGTCGCCCAGTTTTGACTGTTCGAAGCGGGTGAAACTGATCAGTCGCCAGGCCAGGTGGCTTCGCTCGCCGCCTGACCAGTTTGCCACATCGCGCCAGTCGCCGCTTTGAAGCGCCTCAAACTGCCTGCGCAGCTGCCTCGTAAACGCCTGGTGACGTTTTTTGTCCGCCTCGACCCGGGCCTCGGGGTTCGTGCCCGCCGCGATGGCGAGAAACCGTGAAGCAGCCGCAAGATCAGGCGCGATATGGATGAAAAGAAACTCGATATTGCGCGTCGTTTCATGCGGGTCATTCAGAAGAGCCGACCGCGTACACTCCGTCAGATCACGCACCAGATCGAGCCGCATCGGAGTGAAATCGCACCTCCCGCGATCCGGCAGATCGCCGGCAAGGCCGAACGGCGTCGACTTCGACGGGTAAGGTCTGGTGATGCGTCTCAGGCGCAGGCTGAGATAGGAAAGAACGGATGCAGGCCGTGCTGCCCGGTCCGGGCGGACATTCTCGAGCAGAATCAGAAATATCTCGGTCAGTATTTCTCTGCACCGATCGACGAACGGCATGCGCGATCGCTGCCAGAGACGCGCCTGGTCGAGCACGAAAGGCCCACACGCATTCATCAGCCCGTCGATGCCGCTTCCCGGGGCGGCAAGAAACTCTGTCAACGCCTGCTCAAGTGCTGCATCACGCATGATCCTCACCTCGAACTCTATTTGACCCAAGTATAGCGGCCCCCGGACTCTTTTTTCATCTTTTTTTTCCCCGCCCCTCCATTTCGCCGGATGTCTTTACGACACCTGTTGAACGGAGGATATACGCAATGATGTGCTGCAACGAATGCCCGTTTCACCCGACTCTCGGAAGCGACATTGAACGCTGTTTCAGTCCCGTCTGCAGCTCGGCGGGCCATGCATGCCGCGACGGATTCTGCGCTCTTTCCGTCAGAGAGCGCTGTTTTCAGGACAGATTCGTCATCACCCGTCTCTACCAGGAACACCCGCTCGCGATCAAACTTGCGGAACATACGTTTGAAACCGCCTGTCTTCGGCGCGACAGGCCCCTTCTGCTTTCTCTCCTTCACGCAGCCACGCATGAATTGCGGCAGAAGCTCTGGAAGCGGCTGCACGATTTTCAGCCGCGCATTCTCTGGATGCTCAATCCGGTATTTGCCGCGGCCGGGCTTTCGCCCGTTCCATCGCTGTCGGGGCTCGGGCCGCGTGAAGAGCATTACAGAAAGGCTCTGTTCGACAACCCGTATGCCGGCCGGTTTCTTTTCCCTGCGGATCGCGAGCCACCCCAGCCCTGGGAGACAGGACAATCCCGGGCTTCGATGCCGGCTCGCCCGGCCGGTGCGTTCACCCCGGCTTTCTGATGTTCCATCCGGCGGAAGCAGGAATCCGACTTCATTCGCAAAGGAGAACCAATCGATGATGTGCTGTCACCAGTGCTGCCTCAGAACACCAATTCAGAACCAGGATTTTCCTGGGGAATATCCCAAACTCATCTCGTGCTCTTCGGCAACTCCGCCCATTGAAGCCTTCAGATGCGCTTCGCCGGTCTGTTCCAGGCATGAGGGGATGTGTGAAAACGAGTCGTTCGACCCGGTTGCAGAGTGCGTCGACTGCCCTCAGCGCACGCAGCTCCATGCATGCGCTCACGATGCGCTCGTTATCACGGGGCTGGCATACAGAGACGAGTTTGCGGCCCAGACAGCGCATTTCACGCTCGACACGCTTGTTGCATGCGATTCTCACGATCTGATCTGCGAACTCTTTCACAACGCCGACCCCGAAACACGGGACGATCTGTGGCACCGCATGACGTCCTGCCATCCCGACCGGCTCGGCCTGCTGAACCAGATTTTCGAGAGAATCTCTCTGCCACCTCTCGAAACCGGAGAGTGGCCGGGCCGTATTTCCGACTACCGCCTCGCCATCGCCTGAGATATCCTCCATGAGAGCGTCTGTATTCACTGATTCATTTCTGATGGCGCGGCAGATGCGCCATAAACGCTGAATCAATGAATATTCAGCCTTATGAACCAGGAACAACGACACGATGGAATATGAAAATACTTATATCTATATTTTAGGCCGTCTGATCTCGGGTGGACAGACGGGGGTTGATCGCGCAGCACTTGATGTCGCACGGGAACAGGGAATTCCCGCAGGAGGATGGTGCCCGGCCGGGCGGCGCAGCGCGCGCGGGAAAATTCCGGCGCGGTATCCGCTGATCGAGGCGAGCTCTTCGGCGTATCCGCAGCGTACGCGTCTGAACATACGCGATTCGGACGCGACGCTCGTGATCAGCCATGGTCCACCGACAGGCGGCACACGGCTGACGATAACCCTGGCGACCCGCCTGAAACGCCCATGTCTCGTCATAGATCTTTCGGTCATGAGTGTTCCGGCTGCGCAGATAGCGTTCCTGGAATGGCTTCAGTTTGTAAAGCCAGTAGTATTGAACGTTGCCGGTCCCCGTGCATCGGAATCACCCGGCATCGGCCGCAAGGTCCGCACGATTTTATGCGCCGTGCTCGCCCCTCCGGAAGATGCCGGTTCGATGGCGGAGTGGCCGCCGAAACGGCCCCGTACACCGAAACTTCCAGGGATCGAAAAATGAACGAACAATCAGCTCGTCGGGAGTTGTGGAATATCTGAAGAGGTGGTCAGCCTGAGCAGTTCGTCGCGAACCTGTTTTTTCATATCTTCAGGAAGCCGAGATTCGTAGATCGAGATGATTTCAAGTCCGTCCCGATGCAGTGCTTCTGCTTCGGCAAACATTTTCCCGAGCTGGTCGATGGTCTTTTTCAGATCGTCCGAGAGTTGTTTTTCGATCGTATTCCATTTTGAAACCATCGCCGCATTCAGCTTCTGATTGTGTTCGAGCAGTTTGTAAATGAGCATCTGCGGGTTGCCCTGCGCCGCACCTTTGAACTCGGCCAGCTTGAGACCCATTTCCTGTTTCCAGGCCTTGAGTGACTCGAGTTCCGCGAGCAGAGAGCGGATCTGTTCGTCTTTTTCATCCAGCTTCACCTTGAATGAGTCTTCCGTCCGCTTCGACTGTTTATACAGATCTTCCGAAAGGCTCGCCCGGGCGCCTTCGTGCTCCGAGCGAACGGATTTCAACTCACGTTCGGACTGCTCGCGGATCATCGCTATTTCGCGGTTTTTGAAATACAGACCTATTTTTGCGCCAACGGAATAAAGAATGGTGATGACGAGAACGAAGAGAATGGCTGATACGGTGTCCATGGCGTCCCCCGTCGAAGTTGTAAAAAAAGCCGGCCCCTGAAGCAATCGCAGCGGGGCCAGCCATGGATATTATTCGCCTGTATATATTGCGTGGCTGATGCCGCCGGTGACAGTTCCCGAAGCCGGATGAGCAATCCAGATCCCCGCATCGCTCACATCCACATCTCCGCAGGTGTCGATCGTCAGACGGTTGCCTTTTTTGAAAAGGGTTACATCATTCATATCCAGATACAGCCGCAGGCCGGCATTGGTCGGCACCCAGGTTTCGGTGTATAAACTTGCCGCGTGATCGGCCATGCCATAGGGCGTGAAGCCAGCCGTAAGTACCGTCCAGTCGGCATTTCCGGATTTATACTGGATACCGGAATCCGCACCACCGGTATACCAGACATCGCCCTTTTTCTGGAAAAACGTGGCACCAGCCGAAAGCTGCGTCGACAGCTTCGTAAACCCGGTCGATTCCGCAAACTGGAACAGGCCGCTTTCCGTGGTGCTGCCGACACCGCACGCCATGGTCAGCGTCGAGTCCGGGTCACAGAAGATCATCGTGGTGCGGGAAGCGGTCATGCCGTTCGCTTTGCCATAAAAAGTGAACGCGCCGGCATCTTTCTGGCGGGCAATCGTTTTCGCGGCAGTGAGGTCGAAAAGGCCGACCCAGAGCTGCTTTTCCGTCGTGGTCTTTTTTTCGGTCAGGGCCGTCACCTTGAGCCCAGCGAAATCGGCAACAGCTGTGATGATGCCGTCAGGATTCCTGCGGTAGAGGCCGTTATCCGTTCCGATCAGCAGACTGCCGGAAGCCTCGAACAGCAGGGCATTCACGGTCTGCGTCAGAGCATCGGTCGGAAATCCCGCGGCCGTCACTTTCGTGAAACCCGGATTTGAAGAGATGGGATCGCCAAGATAGAGGCCGCTGCCGGTTCCGGCGAAGATCTGCGCTTCTCTGCCGGCCACGGCACGAACGTCTCCCGGTGTCGAGAACGTGGCGAATTCATAGCCGTTGTATTTGACTGGCTCGTCAGGGCTGCCCAGACCACCTCCGGAGCAGGCAACCAGAAGCGGAAGGGCTGCGCAGAGCAATGCGACAAGGGTTTTCTTCACAGTAGATTTCTCCTGAATCAGAAATAATATTTAAAATTATACTATACGTCGTGAATCATTCATGTCGGAAAAGTCTGACTATTCTGCCAGGCTGGGCATTCTGCAACACGCCGAACGAGCCAATGCACCGACAGTCGCACTGCATCGGATTTTTCCCTTTTTAGCTCTATTCAGAAATACAAAACCAGTTATAATACCTTTCCAGATTTTATATAACCATCAACCCGCATGCCGGGTCAGGCAAATGTAATGTCTCCGCTCGTGCTCATGACACGGAAAGCCGCCCCGGACTGGCCGGACTCGACAATCGTTCCGGCACCGCCCGACTGGCGGGAAACGCCCTGCCAGCGCAGTTCCAGGTCGCCCGTACGGGTTCCGGCATCGATCCGTCTCCATGGGCCGTGCACGTGTTCGATGGCAACATCGCCCGATGTGGTCTCGATCGAAAGATCCGTCACATCACCGATATCGGCACCGCTCACAAGGACATCGCCTGAGATCGTATGAACCAGGACAGCCGCAAGCCTGGCGCTTTTCAGAATCACATTTCCCGAGGTCGATCTGAGTTTGCCCCTGACGGCACCGCTTTCGAGCGAGATGTCTCCGCTGACCGTGTCGATACCGCCGTCTTCAATCTCGACGTGGCGCAGCATCACATCGCCGCTGATGGTTTGAATCTGGCCGACGCCAAAGGCGCCTGCAACTTTTACGGAGGCCGAATCGGTTTCGAAATCGAGCTTGAGACCCTTCGGCAGTGTCAGTTCCAGTTCAAGCACGGCCTTCACGGGGGCACTCCGGCTGATTCCGATGAACGCGGTATCCTGCTCGACGCGGACAGCATTGGTCTCAAACCATGCCTTTGGGGCTACGGTCCCAAGGGCCGAACGGCTGATTCTCCCTCGAATCCTGAGAGCGAATGCGCTACCCTCGATGACTCTCACGGCCCCGAAGAGATTATCGATATGACACCGGCCACACGAAGAAAAGCCGACCGGCTCGCCAAGCTCGATATCGATTTCAACCCCGTCGAGCGGCTGGCCACGCGCATGGGCAAAATCATTGACGGCCGAGCCAACCATGTCCTGCATCCAGCTGCCAAACTCTTTCAGCCGGCTCTTCAGCTCACGGCTGGGCGGCTCAACCTTGCGCATCGCATCACGCATCGTTTTCTGCATGTTTTCAGCGAATTTCGCGATCTCCTCGGTAAGCGGGGGCCGGCCCGATGCGGGCTGCGACTCCGGCGTGGCGGTTTTCCGCTTTTCATCGTTCTCCAGCGCTGAAAGAAGATCCTCGGACTGCTCTACGTTGATCTTCCCCTCGGCCAGCATGGCCAGGATCCGTTTGCGGGCTTCAGACATGCGTCCTCTTCTCCTTCAAAACAACAATCATCCATCTCGAACAGTGGTTTATTCCGGTATTCTACCACGATCCTCCGGAATCATCTTCACACCTTCGCCGCCTGCCGCGGCCAGTCGCTCAACGGCACAGTCAAGCGCCCCGCGAGACACATCCCCTCCGACCCATGCTCTGCCAAGCCTTTCGGCCGCGATCAAAAAGCTGCCGCTCCCACAGCAAAGGTCGGCAACCGGTTCGCCTTCGGCGCTCAATGCCCCTATGATCCGCTCCAGAAGAGCAAGCGGCTTCTGCGTCGGGTATCCGACCCGTTCGGGAGAGTTCGGATTGATGATCGGAATGTCCCACACATCGTCCATCGGCGTGCCGAGCGGGTGAGCGCCATACTTTCTGCCGGCTTTCGACGTTACACCCCTCAACAGGAACCCGGAATCAGCTTTATAGGGAATCCGTACGGCATCGACATCAAAATACGGCTTTGGCCCAGTCGAATACCACAGGAGCGTGTCATGCTTCCGGGAAAATCTGCTTTTTGACCGGCCACCGCCGGTATAATGCCAGATGATTTCGTTCACAAAGGCATCTTCACCCATCAGCTCATCGAGCATGACTTTCGCATGATGAACGGCACGCCCGTCGAGATGCAGCACCAGGCTCCCGGACGGCATCAGAAGCGGAATCACCTTCTCCAGGCGAATGCGCAGCCAGGGAAGGTAGGACGAGAGCCTGCCGGGCCACGAGTCGGGATAATGCCAATCCGCGCGTGTTCCAACCCGGATTTTTCCGGTCAGGAAGGGCGGATCAAGATACACGAGCCTGAACGCGCCTGTCGGAAGCTGCGCCGCCGTTTCCCACATGTCTCCGAGATACAGGGTTTTCATCATAGGCACTCAAAAATGCACCGAAACCAGGAAATATGGAAAATGCAATATGCAGATGACGTCTGTACCATCTGCTGGTAAATTCATTTTCCGGTCATGGACAGCGGCCGCCGCCCACGATGGAGCGACGGCCGCGATTTGAACAGTTGGCTCAGCAGATGCCGAGACGAGGGCCCAGATAGCTCTGAAGCTGGTCGATGGCGACACGGTCCTGAGCCATGGTATTGCGGTCGCGCACGGTGACGGTTTTGTCTTCAAGGGTCTGGAAGTCGACGGTGATGCAGAACGGCGTGCCTACTTCATCCTGGCGCCGGTACAGTTTGCCGATGCCTGCCGTGTCGTCGTAGACGGTGCGCCAGCCGTTGCGCATGAGGCTTTTCTTGATATCCTTCGCCGTCGTGACGATCCCATCGTGGTTTTTCTTGAGCGGCAGCACGGCGACCTTGATGGGAGCAAGCTCGGGATGGAGGCGCAGAACGACGCGTTTGTCGTCGTTGACGGTCTCCTCGTGATACGAATCCATCAGGAATGCAAGTGTGGCGCGGTCGACGCCGGCCGATGGCTCGATAACATACGGAACGATATGCTGATTGGTTTCGTGATCGAACCAGGTCAGCTTGTTGATGGCGTGTTCATTCGGGATCTCACGGCCATCCTTCAGGACGAGCTTGCCGCCCTTGCTGTGGCAGATAAGATCGAACGAGGTGCGGTTCGCGACGCCCTCTACCTCGTCGAACTGCCTGTTTTCATCGGGCCGTTCGGGGAAGAAACGGTAGAGAATGTCGGTTGTGGCTTTCGCGTAGTGGGCCAGCTCTTCAGGCTTCTGAGCGAGTTTGCGCAGATTGTCCGGGCTGATGCCGAGCTGGATATACCAGTTGAACCGATCTTCGACCCACTTGGCATGCCATTCGTCATCGGTACCGGGCTTCACGAAAAACTCGATCTCCATCTGTTCGAACTCGCGCACGCGGAAGATAAAGTTCTTCGGAGTGATCTCATTGCGAAACGCCTTGCCAATCTGCGCAATACCAAACGGCACCTTGCGGTTCGTCGAGTCAAGCACGTTCTTGAAGTTCACAAAGATACCCTGTGCCGTTTCGGGTCGCAGATACGCGATATTCGAGTCGTCGGCAACCGGGCCAACCGTGGTTTTGAACATGAGATTGAACGGGCGCGGCTCGGTCAGGTCGTGGGCGCCGCCCTCGGCGCATTTTTCGTTCGGATCGACCTGGTCGGCGCGAAACCGGCGCTTGCATTTGCGGCAGTCGACCATCGGGTCTGAAAATGTGTCTTCGTGGCCGCTGTATTTGAGCACAAGGCGGTTCATGAGAATGGAGCAGTCGAGGCCTTCCATGTCGTCGCGCTCGTAAACCATGCGGCGCCACCAGGCACGCTTCACGTTGTTCTTCAACTCGACCCCGAGCGGGCCGTAATCCCAGGTTCCCTGGAGACCGCCGTACTGGTCGCTGCCCTGGAAGAGAAACCCGCGGCGCTTGCACAGGGAAATAATGGTGTCGAGATCTGCCATGGTCTGCTCCTGTCATCTGTCTTGCTGGAATCGGCGCCCCAAGTCTCGTGATCTGTCAGACACGAATTGCACCGCGCCGCTATTATACGGGCGACCGCCTCAACTGGCAAGAACAGCGACGTCCATCGTCAATTGATGTGAAAGGGAGTCAGCATGGCCAGGGCGATCATGGAAATGAAAAAGGCGGCGGCGGCACGGTCGAATGCGCCATTGCTGAAAAAGAATCGAAACAAAGCCGTTTCGCGATCCGAGCGGCTGCTGAAGAAAAAGTCTTGAAAAACACCAAAGTCAACGTGAACGAGGCTTTTCCAAAACGGTTCCTTGATGCTCTTGGCCTTGTGTCACTTGCTTGATTTGATCAGAAAATTCCTATGTCTGCCTCAAACCGCCGGCTACGAAACCATCCATCCAATTTAACAAGGTCGGCGGGGACAACCCCGCCGACCTCATGGATACTAAAGGAGGTAGAGGTCGATTTATCTCGAACCCGTAACCTTTTCCTGCGTATTCTGTTTCTTCGAATCATACGCTTTTTGCCTAGCCATATGCTCTTTCCAACGAAGCACATTCTTGTCGAAATTCCTCTGAAGTTCGTCCAGAATTTCGTTAACGCGCAAGATACGCATGCCGATATCCCCCCCAAGCTCACCATTGACCTGCATGAATTTCATAATTTTAGCCGCATGTTTGAATATCGGAATCAGCGCCGGACATTGATCGCCATGAGAGTAGCGTTTGTGATAGCGCATCTTACTGCCATCGCCGTACATCATGTCCAGAGCAAGCTCAAGATGGTCGAGAGCACCGAATTTCTTGCTGTTTTTGA
>Ga0208665_10000047_pt1 | contig 19566 bp, 17 predicted proteins | sample Methanogen_OWC_FD_187365 | JGI IMG/M metagenome (GOLD analysis project Ga0208665, IMG submission 187365) | Enriched soil microbial communities from Old Woman Creek wetland in Ohio, USA - Methanogen_OWC (SPAdes) (version 2) | ecosystem: Environmental > Terrestrial > Soil > Wetlands | place: USA...
CCCCCGGCGGTCCCCCTTCCTCACTCGCACCTTCCCCCGGGGCCCCGGGAATGAAGCCGCGACACTCCAGGCAGCGGGCCGGAAACACCGTGTCGCGGCACGCCCTGAAGGCGGCGGCGAGCATCCGGCGCAGCAGCCGGTCAGGGGATCTCGCGGCGTGCATTCGGCAAGCCCCCTGAGCCGGGCCGGCGCCCGGCCGCTCTTTGGCGGCCGATCTCGAACAGCGCGATGCCGGCGGCCACCGAGGCGTTCAGGGAGTCGAGCGGCCCCGTTTGGGGGATCGACACCAGCAGGTCGCAGGTCCGGCGCACCAGCGGCCGCATGCCCCGCCCCTCGCCGCCGATCACCAGGACCATGGGCAGGGTGAGGTCCGCGCGGTAGATGCTCTCGCCTGCGGACCGGTCCAGGCCGGCCACCCAGCGTCCGGCCTCCTTCATCGCCTCCAGCGCACGCACCAGGTTCGTCACCGGGGCGAGCCGGATGTGCTCAAGGGCCCCCGCGGAGATCCTGGATACGGCCGGCGTGGGCGGGGCCGACCGGTCCTTGGGAACCAGCACGGCCTCGACGCCGGCGCACAGCGCCGTCCGCAGAACGGCGCCCAGATTGTGGGGATCCACGATCTGGTCCAGGGCCAGAAAAGGGCCCGCCTCCGGCCGCCCCGCGGCAGCGAGCAGGCTCGAAAAATCGTGCCCGCTGTAGACGGAGACGCGGGCGGCCACCCCCTGGTGCGCGGGTGTGCCCGCCAGCGAGGCCATCTGCGCCGCGTCCGTTTGCCTGATTTCAATTCCCCGGGCCTCGGCAGCGGCCAGAATGGACGGCAGGCGGCCGGAGGCGGCGTGGCTCCGGTCGACATAAATCTCGAACAGGTCGCGCCGCCCGGCCGCCAGCGCCTCCTGCACGGCGTGAACCCCGTATAAGGTTTCCGTTTTCACGTTCGGTACGACCCGATGATCGCAACCAGTTCCCGGACCGCCGTGGGCAGGTCGTCGTTGACGATCACATGGCGGTACATCTCTTTCTGCGCCATCTCCTCGCGCGCGTTGCGAAGCCGCAGCGTGACGGCCTCCGGCCGGTCCGTGCCCCGGGAGCGCAGCCGCGCCTCGAGGATTTCCAAAGAAGGGGGCATGATGAAGATCGTGACGCTCTGCGAAAAACGCTTGAGGATCTGGCGGGCCCCCTGGACGTCGATGTCCAGCAGGACATCGCGACCTTCCGCCAGGGCCTGCGAGAGGACCTCCGCCGAGGTCCCGTAGTAGTTGCCGTGCACCTGGGCCCATTCCGCCCAGCGATCGGCGCGGATGCCGTCCTCGAATTCGGCCGGGGAGATGAACACATAGTCGCGGCCGTACACCTCTCCGGCCCGGGGCGCACGCGTGGTGTAGGACACGGAGTAGCGCAGGTCGGGGAGGCGCTCGAGCGCCGCGCGGAGCAGCGTGGTCTTCCCGGCGCCGGAGGGGGCCGAGAGGATGAACACATGCCCGCCGGGAAACGGGAGGGGGCTGGATCGGCCGGAATCGGTGGATGTCATGGGCACGACGCTATGAGTCTTGCGGCGCCGCCGGGTCCGCCGCTTCCCGGAGCTGGGCATACCGCTGGGAGACAGTCTCGGCCTGGATGGCGGACAGCACCACGTGGTTGCTGTCCAGCACGATGATGGACCGCGTTCGGCGGCCGTGGGTGGCGTCGATCAACCGCCGATCCTCGCGCGCCTCGTCTTTCAGGCGTTTCATGGGGGCGGAGTTCGGGGAAACGATGGCCACCACCCGATCCGACACCACCGTGCTCCCGAAGCCGATGTTGAGCAGGGCCTGTTCCATCGTCCCCCCATCCCGTGTCGCGCCGCCTCCGGCCGCGGTGTTTCATTCGACGTTTTGAATCTGTTCGCGGATCTTTTCCAGCTCGGTTTTGACCTCGACCACCACATGGCCGGCCGCTGCGTTGCTGATTTTGGAACCCATCGTGTTGAATTCGCGGTTGAGCTCCTGCAGCAGGAAGTTCAATTTGCGGCCGCCGGGCTCGGCGGCGTCCATGATGGACCGGAACTGACTCAGGTGGCTTCCCGCGCGAACGATCTCCTCGGAGATGTCCGCGCGGTCGGCCAGGAAGGCGGCTTCCTGCGCCATCCGGGCGGGGTCGATCTCCACCATCCCCTGGGTCAGGGCCGTTATGCGCTCCTTGAGCCGCTCCTGATAAAGCGCCGCCAGGCCGGCGGACTTCCGCGAAATATCGCCGATGGCCGCCTCCAGCGCATCCAGGCGCGCCCCGAGGTCGACGGCCAGGTGTCGGCCTTCCGTTGCACGCATGGCGTCCAGCCCGTCCAGGGCCTGGGCCAGGCACCCCTCGAGCACGGACCACGCGGCGGCGAGGTCGGCTTTCGGCTGAACGGTCTTGAGGACGCCGCCGACACCCACCACGAGCTCCAGGGAGGCCGCGCCTTCAAGCCCGAGTTCGGTCTTGAGGTGTTGCAGGGCGGCGAGCACCGCGCGCGCACGCGCCATGTCCACCTCGACGGGCGAAGCCGAGTCGGAAATATCCTCGATATGGACCCGGGCCTCGACGCGGCCGCGCGTGAGGCGCGCGGCGATGACCGACCGGACCCGCTCCTCGAGGTCGGTGTAACCGGCCGGCAGCCGCAGCGCGAGGTCCAGGTTGCGGCTGTTGTAGGTGCGGATCTCGATGCCCACCGTCAGGCCGCCGGCGGCGGCCGAGGCGGATGCAAAACCGGTCATGCTCTTGATCATGAGGTCGCTGTCTCTCCTCTTATATCGGAGGCGTACTTGCGCCGCACCGCAACCAGAAAACGGCGCAGCGGCTCGCCGGCATAATCGGGATACGTCCAGGGCAGCGCCCGGTAGGCGCCGCGCCGGTAGATCAACGTCAGGTCGGCATAGATGCCCCGGCCGATGTAGATGCGGTGGCTGTAGTTTTTGCCGGTGGCGAGCACCCACCTCTCCAGCAGCAGGTAGCCGGGGTCGATGTTGACCGTTCGCCGTCCGCCCGCGCTGCGGGCCTGCTCCAGGGCGTTGGCCGCCAGCTTGACGTCGGCCAGCCGATCCTGTTCGATCAGCGTCCGGAAGGCCGACATGCGCCGCCACAGAGGGGCCCCCATTTCCTTCTCGTAGTAGGATGTGTAATCGAAGGCCCACCACGGGCTGACCACGTCGAAGGCCCCGAAGGCGGCCTCCAATTCGACGGCGAGGTCCGTGAAAAGGTCCCGGTCCTTCAGCAAAACGCCGACGACCAGCTTGGCCGGTCGGGGAGCCTGGGGCATGCTCATGACGGGGTTCGACCCTTAGCCGCCCGGCAGGGGCTTGGCCTCGTCGATCAGCATGATCGGGATCCCGTCCCTGATTTCGTAGACCAGCCGGCAGCGGTCGCAGATCAAGCCGTCCTGGGAATCGCTCAGGCGAAGGTCCCCTTTGCATTTGGGACAGGCCAGAATCTCCAGAAGCTCGGGATGAATGGTCATGGGTTTTTCCTCAGGGGTTCACTTCACTGTCCCGCGGCGGGGGCACATGGGGCTTGTTCCGTTTTCCGCCGGGCCCCGGGTGTCCGCCGAACATCCGGGATGCTTTCCGGGCGGCCGGCTAGGCGTTCTCGCCGAAGGAGGCCATCAGCTCGGCCTCGGCCACCACTTGCCCGTCCACCAGGGCCCGGCCTGCCATCTTGGCCACTTTCGACCGCATCTTCAGCACGTGCGCCTCAAGAATCAGCTGGTCGCCGGGAACGACGGGCCGGCGGAAGCGCACGTGGTCCATCCCCATGAAGTAGATGATCTCGCCCTGCTTGTCCGAGCCCCGGATCTCGGAGGCGAGCACCCCTCCCGCCTGGGCCAGGGCCTCCATGATCAGCACGCCCGGCATCACCGGCCGGGCGGGAAAATGCCCCTGAAAGAAAGGCTCGTTCATGGTCACGTTTTTCAGGGCGACGATTCCCTCGCCGGGGACGATCTTGATGATCCGGTCGATCAGCAGAAACGGATAGCGGTGCGGCAGCCGCCGCATGATGGCCATGATGTCCAACGGAGTTTCCATCGCTTGCCTCCACGGCCGGCATGCCGAACGCCATCGCACCGCGGCCGCGGCCCCGGCGGCTCGTCCAGCCGGCGGTTCGGTGGGTTATTGGCCGGGCTTCTTGACGGGCTTGGCGTTCAGCTCCTGGATCAGACGGCCGGTGATGTCCGCGGCCGGCTGGTGGTAGAGCACCCCGATGTTGCTGATGACCAGCAGGTACCCTTCCTTCTTGCCGATCTCGTCCACCAGGGCGCTGATGTCCTTTTGAAGCTCGCCCATGAGTTTGCGTTCGAGATCCTGGAGGTCGCCGCGGTATTTCTTCTGCAAGGCCTGGAAGTCGCTCGCCTTGATCCGGAACTCGCGCTCTTTTTCCTCGCGCGTCTCCTTGCTCATGACCGTGGCCTCGCGCTGTAGGCGCTTCTCGAGTTCCTGAAGATCGCTGCCTTTCTGCTTCAGGTCCCCCTCCAGCTTGTCGCGCTGGGCTTTGAGCCGGTCCTGGGCCGCTTTGCCGGCCACCGAGGTCTCGAGCACCGTCTGCAGGTTGACCACGGCGATCTTGGGCGCGTCGGCGGCCACCGCCGGTCGGCCCCCTGCGATGCAAAGGACGGCAAACGCCATCCCCGTCAAGGCTGTGATGATTCGCATTCCAATCCCCTTTCCTGTCGTCATCTGAGGCCCGCCCGGTCGGCGGCGGGCCGCGGTTTCCGCTTTTAGAACGCCGAGGCCATCGAAAACTCGAAGCCTCCATTGCTCTTGTATTCCGGTTTGGGGTTCAGGTACCACCCGTAAGCCAGCCGGATCGGGCCGATGGGCGACATCCAGCGAATCTCCGGCCCGCCGGTCACGATCCCATTGCTGAGATCCATCGAATCGTCCTTCCGGTAAACCGCGCCGGCATCGATGAAAAGGATCCCGAAAACGCCGGCTTCCTCCACCAGCGGGAATTTGACTTCGAAGTTGCCCTGGATGAATTTTTCCCCGCCGACCGGCTGTCCGTCCTGCTTGGGTGCCAGGTCGTTGCGGTCGCCGCCGCGCACCGAGTTCATTCCGCCGAGATAGAACTTCTCGTAGTCCGGCAGGTCCCAGCCCGGCAGCTGGTTCACGTACCCGGCCCGGCCGTGGGGCACGAACACGAGTTTCCAGATCGGGAAATACCAGCCCGAGTCCACGATGACCTTGTTGAACCCGACATCCCCGCCGAGGCCGGCGAATTCGTATTCGAGGCTGTGAACCGAACCCTCCTTGGCGTTGAAGCTTTGGTCCCGCGAATCGTACCGGATCAAGGGGCTGATGCTGCTCTTGAGGTGTTCGCCCTCATCCTGCTGGATCGAGGATGCGGCGCTTTCCTCCACGTTGCTGATGTCGGCGAGCTCCAGCGTGTAGGTCAGATATCCGCGCACGTACTCGTAGAGCGGGTAGCCGAACCGCAGCTTGCCGCCGATGCTGTTCTTGTCGTACTCGCTGAACTCGTAGCTCCACTTGTAGAGCTCGACCCCGGCCGAAAGCGGTATATCAAACAGATAGGGCTCCGTAAAGCTCACGCTGTATCGCTGGGTCTTCGAGCCGACCATCCCCTGCACCCCCAGGGTCTGGCCGCGGCCGAACAAATTGCGCTCGCGGACCGAGGCCGTGGCGAAAACGTCCTCAGCGGTGCTGTATCCCGCGCCGACGGAGAAGGCGCCCGTGTTCTTCTCCTTCACCTCCACGTCCATCCGCATCCGGTCCTCGGCGCTGCCCTTGGTGGTGTCGACCTTGACGTTCTCGAAATAGTCCAGGCGGTTCAGGTTGCGGATGCCGCGCTTGAGGCGCGTGCCGCTGTAAAGCTCCTCTTCGTAGACGCGCAGCTCGCGCCGGATCACTTTGTCGCGGGTCTTGGTGTTACCGCTGATCTGGATGCTTTCGAAGTAGACCTGCTTGCCCTTGTCGATCTGAAAGGTGATGTTGGCCAGCAGCTTCTCGTTGTCCTGATCCACCTTGGGGGAGATGTCGGCGTAGGCGTACCCCTCGTCGCTGTAGAGATCGCTCAGCGCCAGCACGTCGGCCCGCAGCGTTTCCCGGTTGTAGAAGAGCTCCTTGGTGATCTTGAGCTTCTTCATGAGCTCGTCCTTGGGCAGGATCAGGTCGCCGTTGAAGTCCACCTGGCCCAGCTTGAAACGCGGGCCTTCGTTGATCTTGAAGGTGACGACGATGCCGTCCGCCTCGAAATCCACCTGCGGCTCCCCCACCCGGGCGCGGATGTAGCCGTTGTTGTGGTAAAAGGCCGTCAGCTTGGCCGAATCCTGGTTCAGGATATCCTGGTTGAGGTCGCCCGCCGAAGTGATCCAGGACAGGAAGCTCTTCTCGGAGGTGTTGATCTCCCCCTTGAGCTGCCGTTCGGAAAAAGCGGAGTTGCCGGTGAAGAGGATTTTCTTGATCAGGATCTTGCTGCCCTCTTCGATGACATACTCCACGTCGACCTGGTTGTTCTTTTGGGGGAGGAGTTTGAAGTCGACCTTGATGTTGTGATAATTTTTCTCCTTGTACATATCCTCGATCCGCCGCACGTCGTTGCGGACCGTGAAGATGTTCAGGATCGACCCTTTTTTCAAGGTCAGGCTCTTCTTCATCTCGTCCGCGTCGAACACGACGTTGCCCGTGGTCTGGATGGAGCGCACGGTCGGTTTTTCAGTGACCTTGAAAACCAGCCGGATGCCGTCCGGATCTCGCTCGGACTGGATCTGAACGTCTTCGAAATACCCCATGCCGTACACGGCCTTGAGGTCATCCGCCGCATTCTTGGCGATGAAGACCTCGCCGGGCTTCTCCTTGACCACCCGCTGGATCGCGTCGGTCTCGATGCGCTGGTTGCCCTCGATCACGATGCCGGCGATCTTGTCGCGTTTGAAAAGGGCGAGCCCCATGTCACGCGCCAGTCGCTTCACCGCGCCGGGCAGGTTCTCGACCCCCTTGCCCACCGCCGTGAAGACCCGGGCCCGCTGGTCGCCGGCGGAGGGCAGCAGCCGCAGGTCCAGGCTGAAGTCCTGCCCGATCCAGGTGAGGCTGCCCGTGACGATATAGTCGGCGCCGGTCTGCAGTGCCATGCGGGCGAAATCCGCATCGGTCCCGCCGGTCCTGCTCCAATCCGCCGCCGTTTCCGCATCCAGCACCCGGGCATTGGCGCCGTCCTCGGCGAACTGCTGCCGCATCGCCTCCGCGATCTCGCTCCGCAGATAGGCCATCTCCGCCGGTGCATGGATCGAAATGGGCATGACGACGACCCCCACGGTGGGTTGCGCCGGCGCGCCGATGACGGTCCCGAACACGATGGCCAGAAACACCCACGTCCACCGGAACATTTGATCGCGCGAGCGGACGCCCGGCGTCTGCCGCCGCCTGCCGTTTCTAAGATCGTGAGCCTTCAATGCCATCCGTTCACCCGTCCGCCGGCGCCTCAGGACACCGGCGATAGACGGCCCTCCCGCAGCGTCACCCGTCGCGACAAGCAGGCAGCCAGTTCCAGGTTGTGCGTCACCGCGACCAACGTCATGCCGATCTCCGCGTTGAGCTCCATCAGCAGCCGGTGCACCTGTTCGCTGTTGGCGCGGTCCAGGTTCCCGGTGGGCTCGTCGGTAAGCAGGAGGGGCGGCCGGAGAACCAGCGCTCGCGCCAAAGCCACACGCTGCTGTTCGCCGCCCGACAATTTTCCGACCCGGTAGTCGAGCCGCGCCTGCAGCCCCACCCGCGCCAGGATCGCGGTCGCCGCGGCGGCCGCCCGGTTCCGGTCCCATCCCTGGATCAAGGCCGGCATCATCGTGTTCTCGAGCGCGCTGAACTCGGGCAGCAGGTGATGAAACTGAAACACAAACCCGATGGACTCGTTGCGAAACCGCGCCATGCGGTCTTCCGGGTAGTCGAGGATGCGTTCGCCGTTGATGCTCAGGCTGCCGCTGTCGGGCCGGTCCAGCGTCCCCAGGATGTGCAGCAGCGTCGACTTGCCGATCCCGGAGGCGCCGACGATGGCCACGGTCTCACCGGGCTCCAGGTCGAAATCCAGGTCCTGCAGCACGTTCACCACGGCCCCGCCGTTCCGGAAGCGCTTGCACAGCCCGCGCGCCGACAGCAGCGGGGCGGAATTCGTCCGGGCCCGCTCGCGGTCCGTCGAAGACGATCGACCTTCAGCCATATCGAATCGCCTCGACCGGGTTCAACCGGGCCGCCTGGCGGGCGGGGTAAAGGGTCGCCAGAAAACAGATCGCGAGCGCGGCGACCACGATGGAGACCACATCCAGCGCCTCCATCTTGACCGGCAGCTGGGTGGTGAAATAATAGATGTCGCCCGTGAGTTCGTGGATGTTGTAGCGCTTCAGCAGGGCGCACACGGCGACGGCGAGGATGAGCCCCATGCCGGTGCCGATGAGGCCGATCACCATGCCGTTGAACACGAAGATCTTGCGGATGCTGCGGTCGGTCGCCCCCATGGCCTTCAGGATGGCGATGTCCTTGGTCTTGCCCATCACGAGCATGATCAGCGAGCTGGCGATGTTGAACGCCGCCACGAGCACGATCAGCGTCAGGATGATGAACATGACCCGCCGCTCCAGCTTGAGCGCCTTGAACAGGTTGCGGTTCATCTGCATCCAGTCCCTGGCGTAATAGCCGGGGCCCAGCCGCGCCACGACGGCATCGGCCACCTCCCGGGCCTTGTAGATGTCGTCCACGCGCAGTTCGAGGCCGGTCACGGCATCCCCCATGCGCAGCAGCCGCTGGGCGTCCAGCAGGTGGATGTAGGCGAACGTCTGGTCGAACTCATACATGCCGGACTCGAAGTAACCGGTGACCCGGAACGGCTTCATGGCCGGCACATGGCCGGTGGGCGCCAGCATGCCGCGCGGGGATATCAGGTGGAGCACGTCGCCCTGGACCACGCCCAGATTCTTGGCCAGCTCCCGGCCGAGGACGATCCCCGGCATGGCGCCCCCGGCCCCCTCCGGGCCGCCGCCCGTCCCTGCCTCCGGCAGCTTCACGTTTTCCAGGGTCTTCATCACATGTCCGACGGTCTCCGGGTCGATGCCCCGCAGCACGGCGCCGGTGGTGGCCGAGGCCGTGCGCAGCATGACTTGGCTGTAGATGAAGGGAGTGGCGGCCGCCACCCCCTCGACCGTCTCGATTTGACGCATGACGCCCCGATAGTCCTCGAAGGGGCCGCTGTAGCGCATCAGGACGGCGTTGGCCTGCCCGCCGAGGATGCGGCTCTTGAGATCGGCCTCGAAGCCGGTCATCACCGCAATGACCACGATCAGGGCCATGACCCCCACCGCCACCCCGGCGATGGACAAGTAGGTGATGAGCGCAATGAAGGCCTGCTTCTGCTTGGCCCGCAGGTACCGCCCGCCGATGAAGCGTTCAAAAGACATAAGATAGGGTGTCGGTTTAAAGTTTAAGGTTTAAGGCGCGCAAATGTCGTGCGGCGAGGCGCACATCCCTTCCAGCGCCGGCCGATGGCCGCGCCCAAAGCCCAAGTTCAAGGCGCGCGAAGCCCGCGACGCGAGGCGTACTTTTCGTACGCCGCAGCGCCCGCGGGCTGAAGCGCAACGCGGAAATTGGGCTTTCGGCGCGGCCATCACTCGCGGGGCTTCATGTGCGGGAACAGTATCACCTCCCGGATGGACGGCGCATCGGTCAGCAGCATGGCCAGCCGGTCGATGCCGATGCCCTCGCCCGCCGTCGGCGGCATGCCGTATTCGAGGGCTTCGATGTAGTCTTCGTCCATCCAGTGGGCCTCCGCGTCGCCTGCGTCCCGCTCCTGCACCTGCTGCAGGAAACGATCGCGCTGATCGGCCGGGTCGTTCAGCTCGGAGAACCCGTTGGCGATTTCCCGCCCGGCGATGAACAGTTCAAAGCGCTCCGTCAGCTCCGGGCTCCGGTCGCTGCGCCGGGACAGCGGCGATACCTCGGCCGGGTAGCCGGTGATGAACGTGGGCTGGATGAGATGCGGCTGCACCAGCGCGTCGAAGAGCTTGGTGATGACCTTGCCCAGCTTGCCGGCCTTGGTGATGGTTACTTTCCGCTGGGCGGCAAACGCGAGCAGCCGCCCGCGGTCCTGCAGGGCGTCGCGCTCCACCCCGCCGATATCCACCAGCGCGTCGAAGAGGCTCAGGCGACGCCACGGGCGCGCCAGCTCGATGGCCTGCTCCTGGCAGGTCAAAGTGGCCGAGCCGGTGATCTTCTCGGCCACGCGGGCCAGCAGGTTCTCGGTGAGGTCCATCAGGTCCGCGTGGGTGGCATACGCCTGGTAGAACTCCAGCATGGTGAACTCGGGGTTGTGCTGGGTGGAGACCCCCTCGTTGCGGAAATTGCGGTTGATCTCGAACACGCGCTCGAACCCGCCCACCACCAGCCGTTTCAGGTAGAGCTCGGGAGCAATGCGCAGGTAGAGGTCCATTCCCAGGGCGTTGTGGTGGGTGACAAAGGGGGTCGCCTCCGCCCCGCCGGGAATCGGCTGCATCATCGGGGTTTCGACCTCCAGGAACCCGCGCTCCAGGAAAAAGGACCGGATCTCCTGAATCATGGCGCTGCGCCGGATGAAGGTCTCGCGCACATCCGGGTTCATCACGAGATCGAGATAACGCTGGCGGTAGCGTTTTTCCGGGTCCTTGAGCCCGTGGAATTTTTCGGGCAGCGGGCGGACCGCCTTGGACAGCAGCCGCAGGGCGTCCGCGAGCAGCGTCCATTCGCCCGTCCGTGTTTGGAAGAGCGTGCCCCTCAGCCCCACGAAATCGCCGATATCGAGCTGTTTGAAGAGTGCAAACGCATCCTCCCCGATGCGATCCCTGCGGACGTAGGCTTGCAGCTGGCCGGAGCGGTCCCGCACCCGCACGAAAGCCGCCTTGCCGAAGTGGTTGACGGCCATCAGCCGCCCGGCGATTTCGAAAAAGGGGCCTTGCTCGGTCAGGGTTTCGGGCGCGCGCTGAACGGTCTCCTGGATCTCCGCGATCACGTGGGAGACTTTGAAATCGTTGGGGTAGAGGTTGAGCCCGGAACGCTTCAGGCTTTCGATTTTTTCATGCCGCTTCTGAATGACGTCGCTTAGGGTTTCCATAACATCCGACGGTGCATGGCACGGGTTGAACCTGAACGGGGCGGTTCGTGCGTCCGACAGGGCCGGGCCGCTCTGGACAAGCCGGGGCGCTGGACGAAACCGCTCTCAGGATAGGTTGAGATTGACGGCCGGGGCGTTCGGGACCAGGGACGAGGCGCAGACCCGGGGGCTCGTCGCAGCCCTTCGGCCGGAAACCGAAGCAGATCGAAACCGGCATGAGCACCCGCTCGCCACCCGAAAGCGAGGCTCCCCTGTCATCCGAAAGGCCGCTTAGGCAGCCGCTTGGGTTCGAGACCGCGCGGCATCGGGCGACGGCTCCCCCGCCGCGCGCTCTGCGCCGGCATGAACCGGCGCAAATCAGCGTTACTCGATAGCTCATTTCGGCTGAGCCTGTCAAGGCTTAGTTGGCGGGCCGCGCAGGTTCCTCGATCTGGCGGAAATGCAGGCTGAAGGTCGTCCCCTGCCCGGGGGCGCTTTCCACATCCAGGCGGCAATCGTAGGCTTCGAGAATACGGTGAACGATGGACAATCCCAGCCCGGTGCCGTTGGCCTTGGTGGTGAAAAAGGGGTCGAAAATCGATGCGAGGGTCTCCGGCGGCATGCCGCCGCCGGAATCGGCGATCTTCAGGCAGGCCAACCGGTCTTTGCCGGCGGACAGCTCGACCCGGATCCGGCCGGCACCCTCGATGGCTTCGGCGGCGTTGATCAGCAGGTTCCACAGCACCTGCCGCAGGTGGCCGGGGTCCATGCCGACCCAGATGCCGGGTTCGGCCTTCAAGGTCGTCGACACCCGTCCGTTGAGGGTCCCCTTCTTGCCGAACAGCTCGACGGTTTCCCTCAGCGCTCGATGCAGATCGATGGGTTCGGATTGGCCGACCGGCGGTCTGGCGTAAAGCAGAAAATTGCCGACCAGCGCGCTCAAGCGGTCGGCTTCGCGCAAAATGATCTGCATCAGCCGGTCGTGGTCCGGATCGTACCGGATCTCCTCGCGCAGCAGCTGGATCGCGCCGGCCAGGCCGGCCAGCGGGTTCTTGATCTCGTGCGCCAGCCCGGCGGCCATTTCACCGACGCCCGCCATTTTCTCGACGCGCTTGACGTGCGCTTCCATGATCCGCAGCTCGCGGCGGGTCCTCACGGCCTGATCCGCAAGGAAGCTGCTCAGAAATGCGACCACGATGCAGGCCGCCAGGATCGTGACGATCTGAGTGACGACCTGATCCCAGCCGGCGGCGTAGGCGGAAGGGTTGTCCGGCCCGTCGAACCAGGCCAGCAGGCCGTAATACTCGAAGTCGGCCATCAGGCCGAACTGAACGCTGCACAGGGCGGCGACCAGCACTGTTCCGCGACGGGGCAGCAGCAGGCTGGAGGTGACGATCACCACCAGGTAGAGGAAGGAGAACGGGCTTGAAAAGCCGCCGGTCACCAGCAGAATCACCGTGACGAGGGCGGTGTCGACGATGGTTTGCAGGTAGGCGAAGACCAGATATCTGCGGAGCCGCATCAGGGCGAGGGCGTAGCCCGCGGAAAGAATGAAGATGCAGGCGGTCAGGCCGTAGAGCACCGCCAGGGGCGCCGCTTCCAGCGACCCCGCCCGGTTGAACTGCAGGAAGAGCGTCGACCCCAGCAGCAGCGAGGAAAAGAGGATCCGCGCGGCGATCAGCTTCCACAACTTGTTTTTCAGGTCGCCTTCGGGGCTCATTTTCGCGCCTCTATGGAAACCGGGCGGCGGCAAGGCTCATGTGAATGGGCTGCCGGCGCGGCCCCCCGCCCGCGACCCGGCCCGAAACGCACAGGCCGCCCGACCCCAGGCGGCCTGTGACGCGCATGGCCGAAGGCGCGGGTGCTCGAAACGGCGGCAGCCGCCCCTGACGCGTCAGGCGATGGCGCCGGCCATCTTGAAGATCGGCAGGTACATGGCCACCACCAGGCCGCCGATGGTCACCCCCAGGAACACCAGCATGAGCGGCTCGATCAGCGCCGTCATGTTCTCGACCGCCTGATCGACCTCCTCGTCGTAGAAGTCGGCGATCTTCTCCAGCATGGCATCCAGGGCGCCGGTGGACTCGCCGACCGCAATCATCTGGCAGACCATGGGAGGGAAGACCCCGCTTTCCGCCAGGGGGTCGGCCATGGTGCGGCCCTCGGTGATGCCGGAGCGGACGTTGTAGATGGCCTTTTCGACGCTGCGGTTCCCGGCGGTCTTGGCCACGATGTCCAGCGCCTCGAGGATCGCCACGCCGCTCGCGAGCATGGTGCCCATCGTGCGGGTGAACTTCGCCACCGCCACCTTGCGCAGCAGCATGCCGAACACCGGCAGCTTCAGAAGCAGTTCGTCGGCCGTGTCGCGACCCTTCTCCGTGGCGTAGTATTTCTTGAAAGCGAACCCGCCCAGGATGAATGCGATGATGATGTACACGATCTTGCTTTTGACCAGGTCGCTCATGGCGACGACCAGCTGGGTGGGGGCCGGCAGCTCGCTGCCGAAGTCGGCGAACATCTCCTCGAAGACCGGGATGACGAAAATCAGGATCACCGCCAGCACGACGACGGCGATGCCCAGGGTGACCAGCGGGTAGGTCATGGCGCCCTTGACTTTTGCCTTGAGCCGGGCGGCTTTTTCCATGTAGGCGGCCAGGCGCCGGAGGATCGCGTCCAAAATGCCGCCGGCCTCGCCCGCGGCGATCATGTTGACGAACAGGTCGTCGAACTGCTTGGGGAACTTCTTGAGCGCCTCGGCCAGGGTGGCGCCGCCTTCGACGGATTCCTTGACCTGCTTCAGCATTTTCTTGAAGGTGGCGTTGTTCTGCTGGTTGTGGAGGATGTCCAGACACTGGATGATGGGCAGGCCGGCGTCGATCATGGTGGAAAACTGCCGGGCGAACAGGATGATGTCGTTTTCCTTGACCCGGGGCTGCAGAAACTTGATGTTCTCGAAAAGGTCCTTGGGTTTCGCTTTGATCCGGGTGGGGGTGATCTTCTGGCGCGCGAGACTGGCGCGGACCCCCTCCTCGCTCTGCGCCTCCATTTCACCCTTCTGAACCTTGTTCAACCGGTTTTTCCCGACCCATTGATAGACTGGCATTCGGCATTCCTCCCTGATCAACCCTGCGCTCGAGACGCTGGCTTTTGCGGCCCGCAGAATCCGTCGTGCGGACCCCTGCGCGGGTGGTTAAAAAATGACGCTGTTCGAACCTGACGGTTTCCGGCGGCACGCGGCCGCATCGCAGCCGCATAGATGGTTTCGGAATATCTATCGGCGGCGCGCGTCAAAACTTGAGGCTTTTTCGCCCGCGGTGTCGCCGATGGGGCCAAGTCTCTCCCGGACGGCCTTTCCGCGGCGGTTTTGTTTGAATTCATTTCGGAATTCATTTCAGATTGGCTTTACCGGGCGAATGTGATAATTTTGAAAAAATGTGCTTGGTCAGCGTGAAACCATCCGGATTTACACCAATTCTATGATGTCTTCCCCACGCCATGCAGACGCGTCCGCAGGGACCGTCATAGCGACCCACATCAACGCGGATTTCGACGCCCTGGCATCCATGCTGGCAGCCCAGAAACTCTACCCGGAGGCTCGCGTCGTTTTCCCGGGATCCCAGGAAAAGAACCTGAGAAACTTTTTCATCAGCTCCCTGGTCTACCTCTTCAACATGACCGACATTCAGTCGATCGACCTCGACCGGGTCAAGCGGCTCGTGCTCGTGGACACCCGCCAGGCCGGCCGCATCGGCAAACTGGCCGCCCTGGTCGGCCGGCCGGATGTGGAGATCCATGTTTACGACCATCACCCGGCCGGGGAGGCCGATATCCGCGGCAGCCTCGAGGTGTGCGAACCGACGGGGGCGACGGTGACCCTCCTGGTCGAGGCCATCCGCGAGCGGTCCGTGGATCTCACCCCGGATGAAGCCACCATCATGTGCCTGGGACTGTACGAGGACACCGGCGCGTTCACCTACCCCTCCACCACGGAGCGGGACCTGCTGGCCGCCGCCTTCCTTCTGTCCAAGGGCGCCAACCTCAACGTCGTTTCCGACCTCATCGCCCGGGAGCTCAACCACGAGCAGGTGGCCCTGCTCAACGACATGATCCAGGCCGCCCACCGGCTGAACATCAACGGGGTCGAGGTCGTGGTGACCAGCATCTCCCGCGAGGCCTACATCCCGGACTTCGCTTTTCTGGTCCAGAAAATGGCCAAGATGGAAAACCTGGACGTCATCTTCGCCCTGGCGCTGATGGAGTCCAAGATCTACATCGTGGCCCGCAGCCGGCGGGACGAGGTGGACGTCGGGGCCCTGCTGGGGGCCTTCGGGGGCGGCGGCCACGCCTACGCGGCGGCGGCCACCGTCAAGGGCCAAACCCTCACCCAGACCGAAAACCAGCTGCTCGAGCGCCTTCAGGAGAATGTCAAGACCCGCCGCCTGGCCCGGACCCTGATGTCGTCGCCGGCGATCGCCGTCGACCCGACGGTCTCCTGCGAAGAGGCCAACCAGCTGCTGACCCGCTACAACATCAATGCCCTGCTGGTCACCGCCAAAAGCGACGGCCGGGAGGAGCTGCGGGGATACATCACCCGGCAGGTCATCGAAAAGGCGCTCTTCCACAAGCTCGGCGGCGTGCCGGTGCGCGAGTACATGACCACCGAGGCGGCCAGCGTCGGGCCCGAGGCCGACCTGCCGGAGATCCAGAAAAAGATCATCGAAAACAAGCAGCGCATTCTGCCGGTGATGCAGGAGGGCCGCATCGCCGGCGTCATCACGCGCACCGACCTTCTGAACGTCCTGGTCGGGCACGGGCGACCGGAGGCCGGGGCGTCGGTCGAACCCCTGCGGGACTCCTTTCTGCCGCGCACGCGCAACGTGACCAAATTCATGCAGGAGCGGCTGTCGCGCCGCCTGATGGGAGTCCTGAGGCAGATCGGGGACGTGGCGAGCTCGCTCAACTGCGGCGCCTATGTGGTGGGCGGCTTCGTGCGGGACCTCTTCCTGTACCGCAGCGACGAGGACCTGGACATCGTCATCGAGGGCGACGGCATCGCCTTCGCCCGGCAGTTCGCCAAAATCGCCGGCGCCCGCATCCACGCCCATGAGAAATTCGGCACGGCGGTGATCATCTACCCGGACGGGATGAAGATCGACGTGGCCTCCGCCCGCATGGAGTACTACAAGTTCCCGGCCGCCTTGCCGGTGGTGGAGATGAGCTCGATCAAGCTCGACCTCTACCGCCGGGATTTCACCATCAACACGCTGACGATCCAGCTCAACCCGGACCGCTTCGGCATCCTGATCGACTTTTTCAACGCCCAGAAGGACATCAAGGAGAAATCCATCCGGGTCATGCACAACCTGAGCTTCGTCGAGGACCCCACGCGGGTGTTCCGGGCCATCCGCTTCGAGCAGCGGTTCGGGTTCAGCATCGGCCGGCTGACGGCCGGGTTGATCCAGAACGCGGTGCGGATGGATTTCTTCCGGCAGCTTTCCGGGCGAAGGGTGTTCAACGAGCTGCAGCTGATCCTGCAGGAGGAAAACCCGGCGGCGGCCGTCGCCCGGCTCAGGGATTTCAACCTGCTCAAGGAGGTGCACCCCGGCCTGGTGTGCGACAAGACCATGCTCGGGCTGATGCACGCGGTCCGCCAGGTCGTGGCGTGGTATGATTTGCTTTTTCTGGACGAATCCTATATGAAGTGGGCCGTTTATTTTCTGGCCCTGATCCATTCGTGCGAAAAGGAGCAGGCGCTGGAGATCTGCCGGCGCTTCGAGCTAACGCCCCGATTGCGGAAACTCTTCGTGGAGTCCCGTGCCAAGGCGCAGGAGTGCCTGCACGCGTTGGCGCGCAGCCTGCCGTCCGAACCCAGCCGCGTGTATCACCGGCTGGCCGGGTTCCGGACCGAGCTCATCCTGTTCATGATGGCGGCCGCCGACCAGGAGAAGGTGAAGAAAGCCATTTCGCTGTACTTCACCCACCTGCGCCGGACGGCCATCTCCCTGAAGGGGCAGGACCTGCAGCAGATGGGGGTCCGTCCCGGCCCGATCTACCGAGAGGTCTTCCAGGCGGTCTTCGACGCCAAGCTGAACGGCCGGGTCAAGACCCGCGATGAGGAGCTCGAGTTCGCCCGGGAACGGCTTCGCGGAGGACCCCCGGGAACGCCGCCTTTCGGCCGACCGTGAAAAAGGAGTAGACCCGACACGCATGAAAAAACGTCTTTTGAGCGGAATGCGGCCCACCGGGCCGCTGCACCTGGGAAACTACCACGGCGCGCTCGCCAACTGGGTGCGCCTGCAGGAGCTGTACGACTGCTTCTTCTTTGTCGCCGACTGGCATGCCCTGACCAGCGACTACGAGAAGCCGGATCACATCCGGGGGTACACCACCGAGATCCTGCTCGACTGGCTGAGCGTGGGCCTCACCCCCGAAAAGAGCACGCTCTTCATCCAGTCCCGGATCAAGGAGCACGCCGAGCTCTTCCTGATCCTGTCGATGATCACGCCGGTGCCCTGGCTCGAGCGCAACCCGACTTACAAGGACCAGATCGACCAGCTCAACAGCAAGGATCTCTCCACCTTCGGGTTTCTGGGATACCCCGTGCTTCAGGCGGCGGACATCATCATGTACAAACCCTACGGCGTTCCGGTGGGGGTGGATCAGGCGCCGCATGTCGAGATCACCCGGGAGATCGCCCGCCGCTTCAACTATTTCTACGGCCCCGTGTTCCCGGAACCCGAAGTCATCCTGACCGAGACCCCCAAGCTGCTCGGCACCGACCGCCGCAAGATGAGCAAGAGCTACGGCAACGCCATCTTCCTCTCCGACCCGCCGGAGACCGTCGCCGCCAAGGTGGCGACCATGATCACGGACCCGCAGCGCATGCGCAAGAGCGACCCGGGCAACCCCGACGTGTGCAACGTCTACGATTTTCACAAGCTCTACTCGCCGCCGGGGGTGGTGGCGGACGTCGACCGGCGCTGCCGCTCGGCCGACATCGGCTGCGTCGATTGCAAGAAACGGATGGCGGCCCACCTGAACGCCTTCCTGGAGCCCATCCGGGAGCGGCGCCGTTTCTACCTGGAACGCCCCGGGCTCGTGGAGGAGATCATCACCGCCGGCAGCGACAAGGCCCGGCAGACGGCCGGCAGGACCCTCGAAGAGGTCCGGGCGGCCGTCAAGCTGTGAGGGGAAGAGGTCGACGGTGACGGAACGGCATGCAACCGCGGAGGCGCCCTACCGGGTGAAGCTCTCGGACATCTTCGAGGGCCCGATGGACCTGCTGGTGCACCTGATCAAGAAAAATGAAATCAACATCTACGACATCCCGATCGCACTGGTCACCGAGCAGTACCTGCAGTACCTCGGGTGGATGGACGCGCTGAACCTCGACTATGCGGCGGAGTTCGTCGTCATGGCCTCCACGCTGACGCAGATCAAGTCCCGCATGCTGCTGCCGGTGCACCCCGAGGAGGAGGGCGAGGAGGAGGACCCGCGGCAGGCGATCGTGCGGCCGCTGCTCGAATACCTGAAGCTCAAGTCGGCCGCCGAGCAGCTGGCGGAGCGCCCGCTGCTGGGCGAGGACACCTTCACGCGGCCGGCGCAACCCGCTGCACTGGCCGCGGCCGGCGACGAGGAGGTCGTCAAGATCGGCCTGTTCGAGCTGATCGACGCCTTTCAGAGAATTCTCGCCGGGCTGCCGTCCGAGGCCTGGATCGAATTCACCGCCGACACCGTTTCGGTCAAGGAACGCATCTCGCAGATCGCGGACCAGCTGGAGGCCAAGGGGTCGCTCACCTTCTTCGAGCTGTTCTCCGAGCAGCCCAGCCGCAGCGAGATCGTGGTCACCTTTTTGGCGGTCCTGGAGATGGTCAACCTGGCGTTGATCCGCCTGGTCCAACACGTGAACTCCGGGATCATCAGGATATTCTACCTGTGATGGACGACCTCAAGAACATCATCGAAAGCCTGCTGTTCGTGGCGGAAGAGCCGTTGGGCCCCGAACGCATCAAAAAGCTCGTGGGGCCGGTGGAGGCCTCTGAGATCCACCAGGCGCTCGCCGCCCTTCAGGCCGACTACGACTCCCGCCGCGGCGGCTTCTTCCTGTCCGAGGTGGCCGGTGGGTTTCAGTTCCGCACCCGCCCGGAGTACACCGCCTGGATCCGGCGGCTGGTCGACCCCAAGCCCGTGCGCCTGAGCAAGGCCGCGCTGGAAACCCTCGCCATCATCGCCTACAAGCAGCCGGTCATCCGGACCGACGTCGAGCACATCCGCGGGGTGGACTGCGGCGGCGTGCTGCGGCAGCTGCTCGAACGCAAGCTGATCCGCGTTCTGGGGCGCAAGGAGATCGCGGGGCGCCCCCTGATCTACGCCACGACCAAGAGGTTCCTGGAGACCTTCGACCTCAAGGACCTGAAGGACCTGCCCACGCCGAAGGAGGTCGAGGAATTCGGCAAGCCGCCCCTCGAAGAACGCGGGTACGTCACGATCGAGCCG
>Ga0208665_10000048_pt1 | contig 18760 bp, 32 predicted proteins | sample Methanogen_OWC_FD_187365 | JGI IMG/M metagenome (GOLD analysis project Ga0208665, IMG submission 187365) | Enriched soil microbial communities from Old Woman Creek wetland in Ohio, USA - Methanogen_OWC (SPAdes) (version 2) | ecosystem: Environmental > Terrestrial > Soil > Wetlands | place: USA...
AATATAACCATTCCAAATTAAAAACCCTCTTGCTAAAACAGGATTCTTTGAATTAAAATTAAATTTAGGTACTGACATACTTCTTAATGATTCTTTATCTTCCCATTCAGTATCAATATAATTATCCCCCATATCAGTTTCTTCTTCTAAGAATTTAATATAATCTTTAATATCAAAGTCTTCATCATTAGGAGGATCATAATCTTCATTTAAATTAATACCATACCCATCTAAAATTTCTTTTAGAATTAATTTAAAATTTTCTTGAGAGAATTCTGTTAATTTTGGGAAGTAATTTACATCCTCTAAAACCAAAATACCTGCTTTTACATTAATATTATCGGAACATGTTTTTGCCATTTGTTTATACCTCTATCTTTCTTTAAGTTAATTATATAATATTACTTTAAATACTCTTTTAAATTTTGTACAAATTCTTTAAACTCTTCTTTAGTATCCAATAATGTTGGATCCCATTTTAATTTATTAGTATCAATATAATTTTCTTCATCCATTTCATCTTCATCAAGCATTTCCATTTTTTCTAATACAATATAACCAAATGGTATAGTAGTGGAAATTAATTGAATTAAAAATCTATCAAATTCAGCATCTTCAATAAAATATTCTAGATCTCCTTCTTCATAACAATTTTCTTCATAAAGATAATATTCAGTATTTTCTTCAAATTTACTAGGACAATCTGGAATATATAAACTATTAATTTTTATAAAATGTCTATTTTCTCCATCTTCAGATAGTTCTTTAAATGTTGTTAGATCAAGATCTAATTCATCTCCAACTTGTTTTAAATCAGTTTTTTCAATTCCATAGAATTCTTCATTATAATAATTATCATATCCAATTTCTTTTATAGATACATTTAATATTTCACATTTTTTAACATTTGTTAAATCTAATGGAAAATTAAATTCATAACCTTCTTTAAAAATATATCCATTCCAAATTAAGAAGCCTTTCTTTAATTTTAAGATACTATTTTCTAATGAAAATTTTGGAATAGAAATACCTTCAATATTTTCAAATGTAATAATGGTATGACCTTTAATATTACTATCCCAACGATATTTATTGGAAAAGAAATTATCAGTAACTTCTCCATCAGATTCTAGTTCATTTACTTCTTTAATAAATGATAAGATATCATTTACAATCAATTTAAAATTTTTCTCATTAAATTCAGTATACATATCTTTATAAAAATAGTTTACCTTTGGAATTAAATTGATACCACTTTTTACAACTAAATTATCAGAACACGCTTTCATTTTATAACCTTCTTTCTTCTACATTAAATTTTCAATGTAGTATTTATATTTTAATTTATTTTCGTCATCCATTGTAAACCCTTTTTCATTTACAAATTTATCATATCTTGTTAATGCTCTAGTTCGAGTAGCTTTAAACCAAAGATTATCTCCAACTATTAAACTCCTTTCTAAAATATGATTTAATACTATATTTAAATCATATGATAAAGAACCAGTCAACTTTTCTTCTAAAGGATCATACATAATCATATTACAAGTGAAATCAAATGTTTCTGTAATATGTTCTTCCTTTTGTACATGAAGATAATATATACTATCCATTTCAATTCCATTATAACTAAATTTCTTTACATTAAGTTTAGGCTTTGAATCTAATACTTTTTTTGAAAGAAATTCTACTTTTTTTACTCCTTTCAATAATAATACTTCATCATTAAAATTATTCCAATCATTTATATTTATGAAAAATAAATCTAAATCTCTTGGATTTAAATCTAATATATGATCTCTTAAATATCCTCCTGCAATTACTCCACTATATTTCTTAATCAATTCTATAATTTCTAATGATAAATCATTATTTATATAGTTCTTAAGTTCTTCAGTTAAATAATTTATTCCCAATTTACAATTACCTCTCTTTCAAAACCAATAGAAATCAATTTATCTCTAAATTTTTTAATCTTATCAAGATTATTAAAAAATTTATAAGAATTGATATTGTATTTCAATTCTCTATCATCAATAAAATTCTTTGATTTATAAAGAGTTCCATTTAAATCTCTTGTAACTGCAACATTATAAAATGAAATATATTCTTCAAAATTATTAAATAACTTTTCACTGACAAAAATAGGGTGGATTTTTTCAATATCTACTTTAAGAGCAATGAGAGTATTAAGAGTTTCATTGTCATATGTAATTAAATCAAGATCATTTGGAAATTCTACATAATTAGAACTTCCTATCACTTTAACTTTGGAAAAATCTAAATATTTAGATTTAGGATTTTCTTTTATACAATTTAAATCAGGCGTTAGTATAAATCTTTCTGTCATTTTAATTCTCCTTTAAAATATTCCCCATGTAAATATATTCCAAGATGAAAAGAATATTGAATATATCATACAACCTAAACATAATAAAAAACATATTAATTTAATTGGATCATTTGACATAGATAATTACCTCCTTTCATTAATATTATTTATTAATCATCTATTTTATCCAGACTTCTTCGATATTCTGCTATTTCATCATCATATCGATCTAACCATTTATCAGTTGTAATCTCAGGATCAGTAAAATTACAAGTATATTCATCAATTTCTTCTTCAATTTTTTCAATTACTTTTAATTCAGTATTATTTAATGCATTTTTAATAATATTCTCAATTCCAATTATTCTATCAGTATTACCAATTTCATAATTATTTAATTCGAATTGTTCTTTAATAATAAAAATCTTAACTAACTCTTCTAAATCAATATAATCCATTTTTTTGAAAAAATCAAAAACAGTATCCTCATTAGAATTACATCTACATTCAATTCGATCGATAAGTTCTTCTAATTCCGAATCAAAATCTTTTTCCACTTTTCTTTTAAATTCTTTTTTAATAAATGTGGTTAAAATTTTATTATCATCTTCTTCTCCCTTTTTTACTCTTTTCTTTAAAACATTTGGATCCACCATTTTATTTCTCCTTTATATTTATTTAGTCCGTATCTATTTATATAATATATCTATAAAAAAATAATGAAAAAAAAAGAAATGGTTAAATGAATAACCATTTCTTTCTTGATTTTATTATAGAGATTCTACCATTTTTCTTAATTCTTCAACAGATTTATTTTCTAATTCTTGATCTTCTTTACTAGCTAATACTTTTAGAATTTTCTGTTTTTCAGCTTTCTTAGCAGCAGCATTTACACGATCTTCTTGTTCTGATAATTTAACCATTGTAATATATCTTACAATTGAAATCTTATCTTCTAAATCCTGATCTTTATCAGTTTTAGTATTCAATAAACTTTCTTCATTAGAAAGTTTTACTTCAGCATTTAATTTTTTAAAGATTCCATCTAAAGTAGTAGGAGTTAAATCCCATAAGTCTTCTACTCCAATTTCACCTTTAAAATTAAATCTAAATCTTCTTCTACTCGCAATTTCAAAAATATTTCTTTCCATAATAATACCTCTTTCTTTATTTATTAAAATTTGACTTTCATAACTCTTTCAGTGTTGCCAATTACTTTAACTGTTACTTCATTTCTTTTAGTTAAAGAGAATCCAATGCCTGACAATTGATCATCTACTTCTTTTACATGCATCTTACCTCCTAGTGCTTCAAATACTCTTTTATGAGTAATTAAATCCTGTTTTAAGAATTCATTGTAGAATCCATTAGGTTCTTCAGGATTAATACAATCTTTCAACATGAAGAAGCAATGTTGATTTCCAATTCCTTTTTGTTCATCCCAGTAATTAGGAGAATACATAACTACTGAAACAGGAATAAATTGATTAGTTTTAATATTCCAAGTTTCTCTTGATGACACTGTAGATGGAATTAATTCTTTAATAGAAAATCCATCTTTCTTAGAATATTTTACAGATGCGACTGCTACATCTTCATTTCCTCTTAATGGTTTATTATATTCATATGAATGAATTTCACCATCAAATTCAATTTCAGCTCTAAATCCACTTTTCCCACCATTATTACTAAAGCATCTTACAAAGAAATAGTGATCAGTTTCATATAATTTTTCCTTAAGTGGCCATGTAATATTTTCAACAGCTGGAACATTTGGAGTTGGTCGAATAATATCAACATCCAAATTTCCTAAAGAAGGTCTATTATTTTTATTAGCATAATAAATTTCATCTCTAGGTCTTTCAATTCTACAATGTGCATCTAAATCATTTAAATCCTTTTCAATATCATTCCATTGAATAGAGAATCTAAGAACTCCATCAACTTTACCACCAGCAGATTTTACATTTTCTTTAAGACTACTATCAGTAATATTCCCAGTATATGCCCAAGAAAAACCATTATCCCATTTGAACATAGGTAATGAATCTTTATTTTCAGGAGCAATCAATGAAACCATATTATTAATATGCTTATTTTCAAATAATACTTCAATTTCTTTAGCATCTGGTAAAACATTATTGATGAAGTCATTAATAGAAATTTCATCTACCTTAGAAAATTTCTTTACATCTGTCCCTAAATCAGAAGACATTTCATCAAATACATCAAGACCCATTCGTTTAGCAGCATCTCTGTTGCTAAATAAAATATTATTGACTCTAATATCATCCAATTTAGCATATCTTCTTCCTAAAGAATCCATGTAACCTAATTCTTGAATAACTTTCTTAGCATCATCTAACATTTTTTGAGTGAAAATTGCTTTAGGTCTTTTATAATTTTCAGGAGCAGTAATTTTTTCATAACTGGTTACAGCTTTATCTAAATCATCTCCATCTGAAATGTCAAGTAGCAATGTTCCAATTGAAGTATTTTTAATAGAATATACTACTTGATTACCTCCAGTAATTGTATTCCAAAGATAAATATTTTTAGCTTTCTTTGTTTTCAATTTAGTATATTCTTTTTTATAAGTTAAGAATTGGGTTAATTGATTCTTCCATTCAGAACCTTTATATAATGTATTAGACTTAATTAATTCTAATACACTTTCAATTGCTTCTTTAGAAATTTTTTCTAAAGAATTTTCAAATACTTCTTTAAGACCATTATATTCTCCTCGAATATTACCTTCTGATCTAGATCTATCAAATCTTTTTACACCATTTAGATCTAAATAAAAGTGAAACCATTCATGAATATTCCCTTCAGGAGTAAATTCTAATGTAGATTTATTTCCAATTTTATTTTCTTGAGTAGGATGGATATTACAAATTTCTTTTTTAGAAACATGTTTCGCAAGAGCATCAATAACTGTTTGGAATTTTTCATCTTCAACCTTAAATTCCCAAATGTTTTTCATTTTACCATCAATAATGAAAACTACATGACCAAATTGTCGGACAAATCGTTTACAACAATTACAATCATATTCTGATCGTTCTCGATAAATTTCATTAGTTCCTTTTGGAAAACTTTTTAAGTATAATTCCCATAATTCATCTCTTTCAACATTTACTTCATATAAATATGAATTCGATTTTTCTACCAACTTATTAAAGTTATTTTGCAATACTTGATTAAATTCTTGAAATTCCATTTTTTATTCCTCTTTCTTTCTTTTAATTTTATTTAGTTAACATTTACCAATCCGATATTACCACTTTCAACATGATTAACAATAGTATCAATTAGTCCTACATGTTCTTTTAATACATCAGAACTAATTTCTTTAGACATTATTTTATCCCAATTATCATATAATTGAGCTGCATAATCATTAGGTGATTCAAAATTATTATACCCATTTTCTTTATTACTTTCTAATACATCATACCCTCTGAATCCTGCTCCACCATCTCTAATCATTTCTTTGATAGCTTGAGAATATGTACTATCTTCAACAAATAATCCAAATGATATAATTGTAAATGGTAATACAAATGAATGATCTCCATATTTACTGAAATTCTTAATTAGTTCTTCAATATCATCCTCAAATCTTTTTTGAAGTTCTTCTTGAGAAGGTTGAGCGACTCCTTCTTTTTCATACCATTCGTCTTCAGTAAATAATACCATATCAATTTCAGCACGATAATCTAATGGATCATCTCCTGCCATAGGGTGAATATCCCAATATCCCATAATTTAATATCCTTTCATCATTTCTAAAAATTTTTTAGTTCTACTACATTCATCGGATAATTCTTTAATTAATTCATCAAACCCATCATATGTTATTGATTCATTTAATTTAGTTCTTAGACTTATATCCATTCCTGGACCATCTGCAAAATTATAACTTTCAGTTTTAATATTGAATACTTTACCTAAAAGTTCTCTTGCTTTTAAATAATTAATTAAATCTTTGGTATCAATATAATTTAAAGATTCTAAAATTTGATCTTTTAATTCTTTATTTTCATTTTTATCTTTAGTAATATTATCGATTCCCCATACTGTAGATGAATATAAACTAATTAAATTTTTAATATCATCAGTATCACTATCTAAAAATGCCATGATCCCATTAAAGATACTTTCTAAATATTCTGAATCCTGATTATAATTTTGATCGTTACAAAATTTTTCTACTAGTCGGTTAATAGTATGCTCAAAATTTTTTTTAACATTGATCAAATCTAATTCATCGTTATTACCCATACATTATTTCCTTTCCATTTTAATCCATTTAATAATTCAATTAATGTATCATTATTATGTAATACTCTAAATCTTTTAAATGCTTCATTGATTCCCATTAAAATAACTTCTTCATGATTATTTGATTTTCCTGCTAAATAGAAAGTTGGTTCTTGACAAGAATTTTCATTTTCTAATGCAATATAAGATTCATATTCAAAATAATATTCATTACTTTTCTGATAATAAATAGATGGAGAATTTACTGTGATCTCCATCTTAACACCACTTTTCAACATCTCAAATAAAATTTCATTAATCTTTTCATTCATTATATTCCTCCCTTATTTAAGTATAGTTTAATTTATCAGAAAGAGTAGTTAATATTTCATCCCATGTGCAATCACAATCCTCATAATATGGGTTTAAAAAATTACTAACGTATTCTTCAGCAGCATTATCGATAGCACTATCAAATTTAATATGATTAATTCCTTTAGATAAAATTCTACCAGCATTAATTCCAAGTTCTAAATTTTGAATATTTAATTTAGAAGTTTTTTCATCTATAAACCTTTCTTTTAAATATTTCGCCAGATATAACATTTTTAATGATTCTAGATCTAAAGTTCTTATGAATTCAATAGTATCATCTAAATTAGCATGAGGTTTATCTTGTACTCTTATAATATTATAAGTGATATCTTCATACTCATTTTCAATATTTCTATTCAAATTCATCTCACATTCTTGTGAACGATCTTTAACTAACATTTTTAAATTAATTAAATCCTGTTCTTCAAAATTTTCTTCAAGTCCTAAATCGTTAATTGTATGTAGGATATTTTTTAAAATAGAATATTCCATTTAATCCTCCTTTATTTCATTAGTTTTTTCTAAGTATATAATATATATTTCATTCTCGATTTAATAATAAACGGACAATATCGAATGAAATATTATTAATATGATCATTAATTTCAATAGGCTCATACACAATTACATCTTGGTTGACAATATAATAAAATGCTTTTTCAGTACAATCTTTTTCTGGATCAATTTTTTCATCTAAAAATCTATCCCACCAATACCCTCTTTTAACTAATTCAGTTAATAATTCTTTAGATTCTTCTTCAGTATGACAAAAAATTGTAAATTTAGAATATAAGAATAAATCAAATAAACTACCAATTTCTTCACTTTCGTATAATTCTAAAATTTCATCATAAAATATAATAGAAGTATTATCTGAATTAACTTTTTTATATTCAATAGTCCCTTCATACTGATTAATTTTATTAATTTCAATATCTCCTATGAATCCATCTTTCAATAATACTACATATTTTGTATTTTCATCAAGTTCATTAATTTTTATTTTCATAAAGTATTTCTCCTATTAATAAAATTTTGGGATCTCAAGAAATTCATCTAAATTTAATTCACTAACTTCTTTAAATTTAGGTTCAAATGTTTCAATAAAATATTTACCATTATAATATGTCTCTCTCCATATTTTTCTAGAATGAATTTGAATAGAAAATATGAAATCAGGATAATATTTTGAAAATTCTACCATTTTCAATCTTACATTATCTCTCCAAGGTAAATCATAAAAATTTGTAAATTTTAATTCTTTTATATAAGTTTTTAATCCTTCATAAAATTTTAAAATTGTAAATTCTTCTTCATTAGACATTATGGTTATTGTGTTTGCCACTATTTTATGGGCATCCATTTCAAAAATAATTTTATCTTCCAAAATTTATTCTCCATTTCCTAGCATAGCTAATATTTTTCCACAACATTTATCACAAAGATGAAATGTTTTTCCAAAATCAATATTTTCAATTACATTACGTCCCATTAAATTCTCTCTAACAACACTAGTTGCTTTTATTAATGAATTAATTTTCTGATCGGTTATATCCGTATTACATAAATCACAATTTATTGCAATAATAGAATCATCATAAGTTTTAATTTCAAATGGTTTTGTAGTTTTACTCATTTTATTTCTCCTTATCTTCCTTTAAATCAAAATCTCCCAATAAAATTGATAAACGTTTAAAACATTTTTTACATAGTTGAATTGAATTTTCTCCAAAGTCTTTATTTTCGATATATTTAAATCCTAGTAAAGCTGTATTAATTTTTCCTTTCATATATAACAAAGTCATGAATTCTTCATTAGTTATATCTTTCTTACATGAATCACAATTTACTTGAGTAATATCATCTCTATAATTTTTAATTTCGAATGGCTTTGAAATAACTCCCATTTATTCTACATCTCCTTCATAATCTTCACATGCAATAATTGATCCATTTGTTTCACAAAAATTATCAACAAATTCTCGGCTCATATAATCAAAATGACCTATATCTTCTAATTGATTATAAATATTGATAATCATATTATTAGAATCCATTAAAGTTTGAACACTTTCTAAATCATAATCTTTAGTAAAATCAAAATAATCTGCATTAATTTCATCTTCTAAATATTTTTTAACTTGAAGACATTCAATTAATTTATTATCTTCTTTAAATATTTCTAAAAATTTAAAAATATTTTTATCTTCTTCTAAGTATTCAATAGCTAAATTACTAGATACAAAGATTTTTTCAAAGTCTTTATTAAGTTTTTCCAATAAAATTTCTTTAGTTAATTCCATTTTAATCTCCTTTAATTAAAAATATAACATACTGTCAATGTTATAATGATTTGTAATAGATGAAATAATTGATCTTGAGCTAAACTAATTTTTAATTCATTTGCCTTTGCATCATCAATAGTTGCATGTACTATCATATTTATTAAGAATAATGAAAAAGTTAAATATGTCATTGTAAAATTATTCATAAAGAAAATTGGAATCATTATAATAAAAGTCCAACTAAACGAATGTATAAACATTGCAATGATATAATCTCTTTCATATTTTTTATCAGGATAGTTTCTTTCCCAAAATTTTTTACTTTTTAATTTAGCTAGTATTCCTTGTAAATTAAAATCGGCGATGATATGTAAAAATATCATCGTCATAAGATTCATTAAATACCCCATTATCATATAAAATACTCCTTATCTCTTTTTAAAATTTTCTTATCAATTGTTTCATAGAATCTTTTATTTAATTTTTCTTCAAGATAAGAAACATCTTCTACATCGATTAAAACAAATTCTCTTGCTAATCTATTAACATATTTAGATATTTCATATAATTCTTCATTTGAGAAAATATTATATTCAAATTGATGATTAACTATGAAATCATGAAAATATTTTAAATTAAATAAATATAACCATTCATTTGGAATGGTCTTATCCGAACAACTTTCAACAGTTTTAACTATATCATCTGCCAATACTTCTCTTATTTTATCTTTAATACTATTGATTAAATGTCTTCTAATTACATTATTAAGATTTAATTTATTAATGACATTTAATTTATATCGGTTATGGTCACATGCCTTATGGAATTTACAATTTCCACAATCATATTCACATATATTTGGTTGAATCATTCTTATCATTTCAATTTGAAATTCAGTTAGTGTTTCATTATGAGAAAATTCTTTAGAAATTCTTTTAGTAACTTCTTCTTTAAAAAGTTCTTCTTTTAATTCAGCTTCTTCCGATATCCAATAATAATATAATACAAATAATTGATCATTTTTATAAAAATGGACTAGAAATTTTCCAGAAGAAATTTTTTCAACATTAATTGTTATAAATTCCTTATCTAAAATTTGTTCGATTATAAAAGATTCATTATTTTTCATAATCTTATCATTTTCATATAAATCAATATTAGATCCAATAAAATATTTTTTATTATTAAAAGGAATTAAAAATTCTAAAATAATATTAGGTCGATTAATAATATTTGTTGAATGACCAGTAATCTTATTATCTTCAATATGATATGTCCCAGCTAAGAAAACTTTACCATCTTCAAATTCTTTTCTTTTTTCTTTTAATTCATTATTATTCAACCCTAATATCAATAGATTTGTATCAATTTTATCTCTTAATTCTTTATCCATATTCTACTCCTCATCATCTTCTTCTTCATATTTAAATCTCGGTAAATTTTCATAAACTGGTAAATTCGTTACTTCAAATAAGAAATCTATCATTCCTAATGTTGCATAATATCCTCCTAATGAAAACTGCCATCCATTTTTATGATAATTTCTGGTCGCTATTGAAAGATACCATTGTCCACTTTTTCCAAGTAGATACGTATTACCATGAATTATATCTGAATTTTCATGATCATTACAATCTTTTTGTCTACTTAAATCAATTCTTTTTAATTGTAATGAATCTAAATCATTAAAATAAGATGGAAAAATTTTAACTCTTTCAATCACTTCTAATAAATCATTTTGTTCGTTAACCTTTTTAATATTATCTGAATCTCTCATTTTACCTCCTATTTTAATCATTAATAAGCTTATCGATCAAGTTTAAAGTTTTTAAAGAATCAATTCCACCTGAAGTATTTAATACTGATTCATCAATTAGAAATTTAATCATTTTTAATTTATAATCTCTATCATCTAGTTTATCTTTAGAAGGTCTTGGTTCTGGATTATAATTTGGTCTAATTGGAGGAGATGTATTTTCTTTCATTATATATTTCCTTTCTATTTCTTTTTTATAATATTATACTCTTCTTCAAATCTTTTTTTAGGAATTGCATAACAATCACCATTACTTTCTTTAATTATATAATCTCCATCACAAATTAAAGCACAATAATTTTCTCTTTTAATCATCCATTGACCTGCAATATAACTAAATGATAAATCCTCACAAAAATTTAAATAATCATCCAATACAAATTTTTCATTTAAGAATTGTATTACTTTAAAAATTTTTACATCCTTTTCTACACACTTTTGTATTTTCATTTTCTCTCCTAATAATATTTAATATCATTACTAGTTGGACCAGTAGATATCAAAATTGATTTAAATTCATTTCTAAAATGATCATTAACCATTAAATCAAACTCTTGATAAAATTTCTTATTATCCTCATAATAAGCATATTTTGAAAGAGTTCTAATTTCATCCACATGAGTAATTACTAAATTTCTTTTAGTGCTTGGAAAATGGTAAGTTGAATCATCATCAACCATATTTAAAATAGAATCAATATTTAAATACCCATATCTAAAATTTCTCTGCCATTCATTAAAATGGTTAGTTTTTTCATTTACTTTAAAATATCCATCAAAGTTATGATATCCATCATTCATATTACCTGCTTCAATACTAGCAATTGGTCCAGCTCCATGTCTAGTTAGATATGATCTAGTAATATAATACACTTCAATATCAACTGTAGGATAATTTTCAAGGATTTCATTAACATAATTAAATCCAGTATGTGAACAAGTTCCAAATTCATAATCTCTATCAATATCTAATAACATTCCTTGTGCTCCTTCAAATACAACATCTGAAAAATAATCTAAAATTTTATCATCAATCATTATAGTATGTTTATTTAGAAATTCACAAGCAAATTTAGTTGAAATGACATATTTATCTTTCCATTCATAAAGAAAATTATGGACAAATTTTTCTTTTAACCCTAAATCTTTACATCTAGGAATGAAGTAATATTTGATAATTGAATTTAATTTTCTTTCTAATACTTCTTCATTATATAGGTCTTTAACCTTAATATCAATTAATTCTCTACTTCTTTCTAAAGTTTCCCATACTCCAATTCCAACACTTCCTCTTACATCAAGATCTTTAGAATTTTCAAATAATCTATTAATTGCTACATCAAAAGCAGTGGTTATTGAACATTCTGGGTGAATATATGTAAGTGGTTTATATCCTTTGAAGTATAACTCATTATATTGATCCATGAATACAAATGGGTTCATTATAAATCGTTTAGAATAATAAGTAGGCACTTTGTTAAATGTTCCAGCTCCAAATGCAGAGAATACATATCTTTCTCCATTTGCTTTTTCAACAGTATGTCCTGCTTGACAACCCCCATTATATCTAACTACTAATTTAGGTTCATCGATATTTATATTTTTAGTTAAATAATCTGTAAATAAACCTTTTCCTTCATCTCCATAATTTAATCCAATTACAACACTTGCAGTTTTCATATTATATTTTTCCTTCCATTGAACTTATTTTAAGACCAAAATATTTTAAGAAATTTTGAATTTCATCTAAATAATCATCTAATGAGAAAATTTTAACTTCATCACTATAATATGAATCAGTATAACTTTCTACTTTAATACAATACCATTCTCCAATTTTCATTTCTTCAAAATTTTTTCTAATTTCAAATGATTTATTCTTAATAAAATCTTTCAAAATTCTTAATTCTTCTTCATTTTTAGGACGATACCATTTATCATCTGCTAATTCATCTAAGAAAATATTTCGATTTTTATCAGTTATAAATTTACTTTCAATATTTTCTAATATTTTTTTATCATTAATTTTCCTTTCATAATTTTCCGCTATACTTCTATCATGAAATTCTTTACCATCTACAATAAATATTTCTTCTTCTTTTTCTCCAACTTTCTCTGTAACAATTTTATTCTCATAAATTGGAACTTTTCTTTTAATACTTTCAACCATTTAAACATCTCCTTTAATAATTTTATTTGGTTCTCATAAAATTTTCAACCAATAGTTTCAATTATATAATATATAAGTATTTTTTTACTTATATATTATATATTTAGTGTTGATTGAAATTTTAGAAAGGAGTTATTGGAAAAATGTAATAAATCATATTACTAAATATATATTATAATAAAAATTGGGATAAACTTTCAAAGGAGAAAAAAAAATGAGTAAATTAATTAGTAAGTTGGTAATCGGTATTTTAAGTATTAGTATGGTATTTTTGTTAACAGGATGTACTTCAGAAAAATCTACAGAGGAGCTTGCACAACAACAATTAGAAAGTAAAATTGAAAGTGATATTGCTTTCAATTTATCTAAATTTGACAACAGAATTGTTTTAATTGGAGTAGCAAATTTAGATAATGCCAGTCATGAAATAACCGCATATAATTATGAAATATATGTTGACAGATATACTAAAAATATGTATGCTGGTCTTTCAAAAGGAGTAACACCTATATTAAATGAAGATGGAACTCCTATGAAATATGAAGGAGATATTTAAATGAGAAGAAAGTACAAAGTAACATATCGTAAATTATATAAACGATATAAAAAATATACTCTTGACAGTAATAGAACTGATTTTGAAGAATTTATGGGAGGATATTTTAGAGCAATTTTTGGAGTCAAGGATAAAAGAAGAGTTGAAGTTCCTGAAGATGAAAAATTTGATGATAAATATTATTGGGATTCATTTTATGAAGATCAATATAAAGGATTTAATGCTCAAATAGAAACAATCTATGCAACAAGTAGAAAAGAAGCTTTTGAAATATTTACAACTAAATATTCTAAACATCATATGACTAATACTCATTTATTTTCTAATGATTTAGAAGCAAGATATGGATCATATTTTCACGAATCAGATGGATTTTATATGAATTTTGAGGATTATAATGTATTAATTCTTCCCCAAGTAATGATAGAAGAATTGGAAGAAGTTGATTAAAAGGAGAAGTATAATGAGTTTTATGTTAGCCATCAATTTAATTTTTTTAGTTGGAATAATTACATTTGTAGTAATGTATTCAATTAAAGAAAGTAGTAAAAAGAAATTAAGGGAAGAATTAATTGAAGTAACAACGGTAAAAGATGAATTTGGCAATACAATTGTCATCGATTGTTTGGAATTACATTTCCAAGATAGAAATAAAATTAATACAAGTTTTAAAAGAATAGTTAAAAATAAACCTAATTTTGATTGGAGGAGTAAAAATTTTGAATTATTTGAAGATGAATTTGGCAATCCAATTATTTTAAATTTAAGCTATTTAGTTGGATCAAGAGTTATTAAACATTATTTAAGAGAGGATGTAATTGATGATAAAAAATTAACATTATTCAAAAGTACTAAAATCGGTATATTTATTGATTCTTATGATATCCAGTATTCTAATTTGCTTAAAATAGATAGTAAATTGGTTGATGATCTTAATAGTTGTTTATCATACAGAATTAATAATATAAATCATTATTATGATGTGTGGGTTCCTAATTTAGTTGAAGTTAGATAGAAAGGAAAAAAAAATGGAATTTGAAATTAAAGAAGAAATTGAAAAAATAGAAAAATTTAAAAGAGTGCCTGATGGGTTTATTGAAACGAAAGTATTTACTGTTGGAGAGGGCAGTGAGTCTAGAAAATTTACAGATATTGAAAGTGCAAAAGAATACAGAGAAACAAAATTAATTATGAAGAAATATTACGAAATCGAACACTTTCAAAATGAATTTAAAGGGGAAACCGACCTTATATTTGAGGATTATTTTTATTGGGTTAGATTTCATAATCAAGAAGAGATTGAAGCATTTAAAAAACGTCATAAGTATTCAACTTTAGTTTTTCAAAAAGATTTTGAATTGGATAAATGGTATTGTTTATATACTGATTATGAAGATCATGGAAGAGAAACTAATTATTTAATCGATGAACAATATGTAGTTTCTCGTTGTAGTTTTTTATTAGATAAATTAGGATATGATGTAGAAAAAAAATCGATTAAGGAGGATTAATTTGACAAGAAATAATGAACCACCTGATAGAATCACTCCAATTATTGTATTTTCAGTATTACTTATGTTTGTAATAATATCCCTTCCAGGATGTGTAAATATTAATAATGCTGAAAATAATTTTAATAATAGTGATTCTGGTATTATAGTTGATAAGGGGGAAATACCTTCTCATTATGAAGAAATTTCTGAAAAAAATGGAAGAGGGTATACTCATGAAACTGTGGCAACTCCTACTATGTGGTATTTTTTATTAAAAGTAAAAAATGAAGAAAATTATAATGTAAGAATTTATGTATTAGAAAAAGATTATAATTCATATAAAATAGGTGATAAATTTAAATTAGATACCGACCAAAATGAATATTATGAAGAATATGAATTGAATCTAGACCGATTTTATGATAACAAGTAAAGGAGAAATATAAATTATGAGAAAACTTAATCCACTGGGATGGAAGAAACTTAACGAAATCAATCAAAAATATAAAATTAGTGAATTTGATATTACTGATTATGATGAAATAGATCATATATGGTGTATTGTTAGAGACATGTTTCATGATACTGATTTAGTTGATGAAGAAGATTTATCATGGTTAGAAAAAGTTTGTGAGATCGAATATTAGAAAGGAAATAAAAAATGGGAAAGAAATATAAAGATGATGATGATGACTGGTTCTTACCTTTATTAATAGGGATATTGATAATTACAATAATAGTTGGTGGAATTTCAGAAGGAAATAATTTGACGAATTTATATAATGAATTTGAAAATACTAGTAAAGCAACTATCATAGATAAAAAAATAACTCCTGCTCATTATGAAGAAGTTGCTGAAAGAATTGGAAGATCAACTCAATATGTAAATACATTATTTCCTACAACATATACTTTTGTATTAAAATTTGGAGAAGAAAAAGAACATTTAGTAAGAATTTATGTATTGGAGAGAGATTATAATTCATATGAAATTGGCGATGAATACACATTGAATAAGAATTATGATTATAATGAAGAATATTTATCTAATTAAAGAAAGGAAGTTTTAAAATGACTGATGAAAGAAAAGAAGAACTAAAAGCATTAATTAAAAATAAGAAAGAAATAATTGAAAGGGAACAATATGAATTATATTTATTACAAGTAATATTTAGAGATGAATTAGATTATTCTTCTATCGATGAATTTTATACTTGGTTGGTTCATAAGAATGATAAAATTATACATGAATATTATGATATAGATTATTTTAAAGAAAATCTTCCAATTTTCTATAATCATTGTCTATGTAATTCAAATTATTTTTATATTGGTAAAAAATTATATAGGATGAATTATTTTTTATCAATAGTAAATGGTCAAAGAAAACTTGGTAAAATTGATGATGAAATTGTAGATTCAATTAAGTTAGAATTTATGAAAAATAACTTTGGTGGATTTTTTTATCAAATTAAAGGAGAAAGTTAATTATGATTTGGTTTACATTATTAATAGGAATTGGTCTGGTATTTTTCTTTAAAAATAAAGGACATAATGAAGTTGGAGCATTAGGAGATTTCTTTGCAACAGTATGTATAGGAGGGTTCTTAGCAGTAATACTTAATTTGGTAATAGGATGTATTATTTTAGCAAATTTTGAAATGACTCCAACTGTTGTTAAACAATATGAGATTTCAGCTATTCAAGATACTAAAAACTCTCAAGGAAACTTTTTTATTGGAACTGGTAAGATTAATGAAGAATTATATTATTATATTCCAATAAAATATCCAGATGGAACAATGGTAAAGAAATTTAAAATTTCTGAAATTTTTATTAATGAAGGAAATGAATATTCTCCAAACATACAAGTCATTGAAAGTAAATATCCTGAAGAATTTACAAAATATGCTTGGTTATATTCTATAATTGCTCCATATGGTGATAAATACAATCAAAAATATAAAGTTTATGTGCCTGAAGGATCAATTTCAAATGATTTTTCAGTTGATTTAAAATAAGAAAGGAATTGTCAATGGGGACTAATTTAACTAAAGAATTAGAAGAATTATATTGGAAAGGTGATATGGTGGCATTTACCAAACATCCTGATTTAACTGAGGAATTAATGATGGAATATTGGGATAAACTACATAGATTTTCAGTAACTTGGAATCATAAGCTTTCTATGGATTTTATTAGAAGTGGTTATGGAAAACAAATAGCTTTACATTATTTAATCGATAGCCAAGATTTAGATGAAGAATATTTGGAAGAAAGATATCATGAATTAGATCTATATGAAATGCTATTAAATCAAAGAAATTTATCTATGGATTTTATTAATAGACACTTTGATGATTTTTGTAGAAGTAAAGAAAAAATGCGATTATTAATGACTCATCAAGTACTATCTGAACATTTTTTAAAAATGTTATATAAAGAATATTCTCATATGTTTGATGATATCATTGATGATATTTTTACTTTTCAAACCCATTTATCGTTAGAATTCATAGAAGAATATGGAAAGAAAAAACTCTTTACAATATTGACCTATCAAAGAAACTTACCAATTGATTGGGTAGTTAAATGGTTATTAAGTGGTAATTGTTTTATATCAAATACAATTATTCGATACCAAATTCTTCCTGAAGAAACTATTGAAGAACATTGGGACTTTTTAAAAGATAAATCAATTGAATGGTATCAACATCATTTATCAATGAATTTTATCAATAAACATCTACATGAATTAAATATTTATAAAGTATTATTATGTCAAGATAACATTGATGATGATTTTTTTAATAAATATTTTGATGATGCTTGTAAAATGATTAATTCTCATAATGTTGAAAAACTTAGACATGATGTTGATAGATTAATTGAAATACATAATAAAAGGAGGAAATAAAATATGGATACTTTAAAAATAAAAGGAAATACTTTTGAGAAAATTATAGATTGGGGTATTCAAAATTTCGATAATATTATTGAACAAAATTCATTTAATGGAAATATGGAATTAATGTTTAAAGAATTAAAATTAGTAGTACAAGCCACTGAAGAAATTAATTTAGAATTTATCATAAGTGGAAATGTTTTTAATGATATGAAAATAATTACTGGTACAAATGCAAACAATAAATCAGATATCATTCAATTATATTCTATTGAACCTACAATTCGTAATGGAAAAAAAGATTTTCTTTTTAATTTTATTTTAAATGGAGTAGATTCAAAAAATTTATTATTTGCAGAAGGAACACATTCAATTCTACAATCTATTATGCATTTATATACGTACATATTATTTCATGAAAATGTTGTTGAATTGGAAAAAACGGTAAAATTATATGATAAACATAAGCCTAAAAAAACACAAAAGAAAAGAAAGGTGTATTTAGAAAAGCAATATAAACTTAAATATATTGAAAGTGAAAAATTATATTCTCCTAAAAC
>Ga0208665_10000049_pt1 | contig 18677 bp, 14 predicted proteins | sample Methanogen_OWC_FD_187365 | JGI IMG/M metagenome (GOLD analysis project Ga0208665, IMG submission 187365) | Enriched soil microbial communities from Old Woman Creek wetland in Ohio, USA - Methanogen_OWC (SPAdes) (version 2) | ecosystem: Environmental > Terrestrial > Soil > Wetlands | place: USA...
CCGACGTCGGGCTGTTCTTCCGGAGGACATCGATGCGCACCTTGATATCTCGAAGAGAAGAACGGGTCTGGGTGGCCGAAACGAAGGTCGCCGGCACCGCCGTGATGATGGGTGATGGTTTCGGCCGTACCGTCGTGGCCGGAAGCGGCGGCACGGGAGATTGAAGGGGCTTTTTATGGGCGGCTTCGCGTTCCTGCTGGCGCACATGGCGCTCGTGATTGCGGCGTGCCCGGTTCGCAGCGAGCGTGGATTCGGCGGTACTGAGTTTGCGTGCGAGATCGGCGTCGTTGGGTGTGTGCCTGAGAGCACGTTTGTAGAGCTTGACGGCATCGCTATAATTGCCTTTACCGTATGCGCGATCCGCTCTTGCCCGAATTTCAGCAGCCTTCTGGTAGTGATCCACCGGCTTCGGCTTGAACCAGTTGAAAATACCGCCGGAGTTGCCGGTATTCGAGCTGTCATTCGAGTTGTCGGAGTTGTCGTATCCGGAGGATGGATCGACGGGTTCAGGATTACTCGGTTCCGGTACGTTTCCCGGCTGGCCGCCGATCCCAACGAGATCGTCATATGCGCCCGCCGTTATGATATGCGGGGTTCCAAGGGCCAGAGCGCCCAGAAGAAACAGAGGAATGGCGTGGGAGTGCTTCATTCAAATCCCCTTCGAATCAGGAAGTTCCGATGTGATATCACAAGAACGGCATCACATGGTAGCGGATTGCGGCTGAACGTGCCGGCCGATCTTTGCAGAGTTCGAAGCGGATTTCTGGTAGAATTGGGTGAATCCTGACGATTACGAGCAAACCGCCAAACCAGAAGACAATGATCCGGCAAGGCTGGCATGGATTCTCTCTCGGTATCGGTTGACGTAAATCACGTATGCCACCCGGCAGTGTCTATACACTCAGAAGAAAGGAATCGAGAAAATGAAGAAAAAGGTATTGTTTGCGATATTGATGTCCGTTGTGGCGTTTATGCCTCCGGCTCCGGTTCATGCGGCAGCTCTTTCTGGGGGCTATGCGCAAAGTCAGGCATTTGAGACGCCGACGATGTATGTCATGAACTCGGCCACGGCGATGGCACGCATCAGAAAAGGTTTTTTCGCCCAGGTGTATCGCGGCTTCGGAACGCGCAAGGCCGACCGGATCGGCCGCGACGAGCTGCTGGGCTTTCATTTTCTCATCGATACCGACTGCCAGTCGCATGGGCTGCGGGCGCTCATTCAAAAACATGAAAAAGCCGGGAAGAGCGCTGAAGCGGCATTGAATGCCGCCAGAAAAGATCATGTCCAGGTTCTCAGGCAAACCTTCGCCAAAATAGAATCGCTGAAGAACCTGTATGAAAACTTCAACAGGAAGGGTGAAGTTCTCGAAAAGACCGGCATGGTTGATCCCGAATCGCATTTCGTCTTCACGTCGCCGAACATTTCAGTTGCGAAATTCTATGGGCCGATCGTTATGGTGATCGAAGAGGTGCGTCCGCGTGGCATGGATCTGAACGGCATCGCGCGTGACTCGAAGTATTACACGATCGCCCGGTTCCTGAAAAACCTCGCCGACCTTCAGTTCCGCTCGATTCTGTCAGACTATGTCGGCGACCGCGATGAGTATGTACTGCCATCCTACCTGACATCGGCCGATGTGACGGGGCTGATCATACACGATTCGTCGCCGGTCGTGATAGCGAACCGTGTTGCCGTTCCGCCTCCGCCGGTGCGCCGCGTGTATCGCAAACAGTTCGAAAAAGGCGCGATGGCGATCGACGTCTACGACGGGAAGGACCGGCTGATCGCCCGTCTTTGTGCAAGTCCGTCCGCCGCCGCGATAGACCCATCTGTTGAACGTTCACCAGAAAAACTGCCCGATGCGATCACTGCTGCCTGGAAAGCCTACGTTGAAAAACGGCGCAGGCCATCGAAAGGGTAAGAAGTTTCCCCTTCAGAGTCTTGAGCGTGGCGAGGGAATCTTTTCCAAAGGAGAGGTCTCTACCGTGACATAAGATGACTCCTTTTGCGACAGTGAGTGCACTGGTCGCAGGTAATTGGCCAGGTGGATCAAATAGAGAAGCCGGCTGAAAGGAGGAGTCTGTTTTGAATCGGAAGCGTGATTTTGCCGGGCGCACAAAAAAAAGGAACCGCGCCGGGGAGCGCGGTTCCTTTCGGGAACTTTGGGATCAGATGCCGCCCAGGGCCTCGTAGGCCTTCTTCGCGGCCAGCAGCTGTTTGTTCAACTCCAGGATCTTCTCCTGGCTGTCGCCGCGGGAGACCGCGTCGGTGTAGGCCTTCTGCGCCTTCTGCATGGCCTCAGAGACCTTTTGCAACTCCTGGTTACCGGTGGTCGCGGCGTCAGGGTCCTTTAGGGCCAGGATAGTGCCGTCGGGATCCAGGGTTGCCACGCTTACCGCCAGCTTCTGCGCTCCCGTTTTGAGGATGTGGTCGCGGACATGCACGCTGCCGGCCGCCCGGCCCAGCTTCTGGAAATCCTCGACCGTATTGGCCAGGTCGAACCGGGACATGAGGATCTGGTCACGGACGTTCACGCGGCTGGAGGTCTTGGCCAGGCTGATGACCTCATCCACGGAAGTGCAGGATAGAGCACCCCTGACGAGGATCTGGTCGCGGATATTCAAATCGACGGCGGTGCGGGCAAGGTTGATGAAGTCCTGCGTGGAGCGGGCAAGGGAAGCACCATCCAACAGGATCTGATCGCGGTTGTCCGGTTTGTAGGCGCTGCGCGCCAAGGCCTGGATGTCGTCGACGGTCTTGGCCTTTAAAACCGCATTGCCCAGGATCTGGTCGCGGGCGTCCCCCTGGGTGGTGGTCTGAGCCAGCTTAATTGCGTCTCCGACCGCGGGGGTCAAGTTGGAAACGGGGTCGCTTAAGTCGCATCCGCTCACCAACACCGACAGGAAAGAACATACCAGGAACATCAGACAGGCTTTGCGAATTCGATTCATCTCAAAGAACCTCCTTCAAGTTCAAAAACTGTACCCGATTATATACTAAATTCCCCCCCCCCGGAACCCCCCGTTTTTCATACAGGGCAAACGCATTCGTTTGTACAAACATTGAATCCCGCTCAAGATCGGGCGATGCAACACCGGTTCCCGCCTACACGGTCACAAATAGCATGACATAAAACATGCGAGTCGCTGTGTCTTTTCCAGCCGACTTAGGACTGAATAGAAGGGCTTTCGGATTCACTTTTCGGGAGCCTGGTTTTCCCTGTAGAAGCGTTCCACTCCGGGGTGCAGCATCTTCAGATCGAAGCCTTTCAGCGCCGACCGCAGGCTGAGTGTGTCAGCGGTTTTGCAGATTGACGCGAGGTATCCGATATTTTGAAACAAAAGTTGAAGCATTCGTTCGGCCAGCTCCGCTTCGAAATCACTTGTCGTGACCAGGAGAGCCCGCAGGCCGACGGCGGGGATCTCCTCATCCTGACCGGGATAGGTCCCACTCGGGATGGTTTCGCGTTCCAGAAAAGGATACCCGCTGACGAGGCGCCGGCGGAGGTCTTCTGAAACCGGGAGGAGCCGGAGGGGAACCTTCTGCCCGAGCAGGGAAAACCCTTCGATGGGAAGCCCCCCCGTGAAAAACACGGCGTCGATGTATCGGGCCTCGAGAGCGTCGGTGGCTTTGGTGAATGTAAGATAGTTTGGAATATAGTCTCCCTCTCTAAGCCCCGCGGCGTCAAGGATGATGCGGGCGTTGATAGCCGTTCCGCTTCCCGCTTCCCCGATGGCGACGACCTTTCCTCTGAGTTCCTCGAAAGATCGGATCCCTGCGTCTTTCCGGACCGCGATATGAATGACTTCGGAGTAGAGAGAGGCAAGGACACGAAGCTCGGCAAACGGGCTCCCGGCGAAGTTGCCTTTGCCGGTGAAGGCCTCCCAGACGATGTCATTCTGGACAAGGGCAAGGGCGATATCTCGGCTCTGGAGATACCGGATGTTGGCAACCGACCCCTGGGTGGGCTCGGAAATGACGAGAATCTCGCCAAGTTTCGCATTGAACAGCCTGGCCATCGCAATCCCGAGTGGGTGATACGTGCCGTTGATGCTTGCCGTTCCGATGGATAGAAAACGTTTCACAAGTTGTGTCCGGATCGGGGCGTCCGGGTGTGGTTCCCCTCCGGAGCTTCCTTGGGTCGCAAGCATCGGGGCATTGACTGCGGGGACTGCGGGCACGGGAGGCTGCTCCTGGCCCTGCAGAGGCTGTGCTGCGGAGTGAGCCGGCAGCCAGCACCACAGTGCGATCAGGAGACAGAGAACCGGGATGTTCCGGTCAGGCCATATCGTCGGAAAAGATCTGGGCACAGTTTCTTCCTTTGTTCTTGCAGGAGTACAGCGCCTGGTCGGCTTTCTTGATGAGCGAGATCTTGTCGGAGGCCATCAGTGGAAATTCGGCGATCCCGATGCTGATGGTAACCTGCATCTTCGTTTCCTCACAGCGCATTGCGTTTTCGGCAATACGCTTCCGGAGACGTTCGGCGAAGATCATGGCCTGTTCGGCGGTTGTGTGGGGCAGAATGATGGCGAACTCCTCCCCGCCATACCTGCAGGCGAGATCGGTTCCGCGCGCTGATTCCCTGACCAGGCGCGCGGTTTCCTTAAGGACGCGGTCGCCCTGCTGGTGGCCGAAGGTGTCGTTGAATTTCTTGAAATGATCGATGTCGAGGATGATCAGCGAAAGCGGGGTGTCGTAACGGCGTGCCCCTTTCATTTCGTCGTCGAGCTTGATCTGGAAATACCGGTGAATGAACAGGCCGGTGAGGCCGTCAGTGATCGCCAGCTCGTGCAGTTTGGCATTTTCGATCGAAACCGCGAGCTGGTTGGCGATGGCGACTAAAAGCTCGAGATCGGCATCGCCGAAATTTTCCGGGTCGCTTCGGTCAGCCAGATTGATGATCCCGATGGTCTTGCCCTGGACGATCAGCGGAACACAGCAGAGAAAATGGGGGGCTTCGACGCCGGCTTCGGCTTCATATTTCTTGAACCGGTTGTCGCTGGCACAGTTGCGGCAGACAATCGGGACCCCGGTGGTGAGAACCAGGCCTGCGATTCCTTCCCCGAGCCGCAGAACAATCTTCTCTTGGATCTCGGAACCTGCACTCGGGTCGAGCTCGCCGAAGAGACGGACGCTCTTGAGTTTGAGCTGGTCATCCAGATCGGAAAGAAGCATGATGGAGCCGCGTTTTGCGAGGAATGTCGTGACAATATAGGAAAGCGATTCATCCAGTGCTCGGTGGTGCGAGCTTGCGGTATTGATGATCTGCGAGATCTTGAAAAGGGCAGTGAGCTCGAACACCTTTTTTCGGATCTTCACGGTCATGTTGTTGAAACATGAGGCGAGGAAGCCGATTTCATCCTTGCGGTTGGAATGAACATTGACGCGGAGGTTGCCTCCGGAAATTTCGTTTGCCTTGTCGGCGATAGTGATGATCGGAGAGGTGAGCCGGATGCTGAAATAGGTGCCGAAAGCGAATGCGACGATTCCGACGATGGCAATGACGATGTCGATATTCCGCTTCACGCGTTGCAGGAGGGAATACACCTCTTGCGCGTCCTGGATGACGATGATTCGCAACCCGTGCCGAAGGATCGGCAGCAGAATCGCAACTCTGGACGGAGCGCCATCACCGCTGTCGTAAATGTCATAGCCTCCGAAAGGAAGCCTGGCGAGAGAATCGACGAGTTCCTGGGGAAAATCCTTCTGGTCGAGAATGTTCTGCCCCTCACGAGTGACAAGGTAGCAGCGGAACGACGTTCCAAGCACCATTCCTTCGAGGTTTTTCCTGAGCTTGAGAAAGGAGATTGAGGCGAGGAGCATGGATTTGCTGTGGGTGCCCCCTCCGGACTCATCGGAAGTCAGGGGAGTGCGGATGAAAAACATCCCCGGGGTAAAGAGCAGGCTTTCCGAAGCCGTGAGAGCCCGACGCTCGTGATCGCTGAGCGGGAACGGCGGCGCGTCGGCTTTACCGGAATGTGCGAGAATAGTTCCATCGCTTGCGCAGATGACGATCCGATCGATGTATTCATATCCCTGGTCCATCTGGCGGAGAGCTTCAGCTGCCTGGAGGGATTGAGGAAGGGCCAGCCGGACATCGCTTCTGAGGAACCGGATCAGATCGTCATATACCTGAAAATACTGGTCGACCTCGTTCTTTACCTGCTGGAATGCCTGGAGATTGCTCTTGATGAGGAGTTCCTTGGTGATCTGGGTCAGGAAGCTGAATGAATAGAAACCGAGAATGGCCAAGGGAATGACTGAGACCAGAAAAATGCCGGCCCAGGTTTTGACCTTGATGCTGTGGAGGATCGGAACTGCACGTTTGATGCCGTTTTCAGCCATATCCGCTCACTATGTTCAGATGGGTTCAAGCTTCTCTCTTGAATCCAATTCTAATACAATCGGGCGGGAAACGAAGAAAAAAACCTGGTTCTTTTTTTCAGCGGCCTGCGAACAGAAAAAAGTGATGATATGGGTGTAACTTTTTCCCTGATACGGGTAAATGATTTATAGACAGTGGTATCCGCAAATTAGAGCTCTGTTTTTTCCAGCTGCTTAATGTTGATCTCTCCGAAACATGTTTTCCAACATTATGGAGGTTCAGATGAAGCAGTCACCAGAGGATTTTCTTGGGAGCATGGTTGCCGTCGATCCTGAGTCGCTGGGTCTGACCTCATTGAAGAGTATCCATGACGAGTGTCGGGTCTACTGGCTGAGAATCGAGCCGCGTAACTTGACGGAGGGTGGGATATTTCACAGTTATGGTGCTGCCGCCTATGAGTTTTTCCTGTTCTGCTCGGCCGGGCGGCAGATTACGGGCTTCAAACATCGCATTCAGCAGTCGCCTGGAGCACCGAGATCCTTTGCGCCACCAGGAATTCCTGCTTGGCTGTTGCCAGCCGGTGCGGCCTACGAAGTTGGGTGGCACGAAATAGCCCCCGAGTGTCGCTATCGCATTCTCGATGTTCTCGGTGCCCTGATTGACGGTGGCAGCGGCTCAGGTTCGTAACCGTTCTTGCACCACCGGTGGGTCCCCGGGTAGAATCCGTGAATCATGGATATTTCACGGTATCGTGGCATTATTTTTGATCTTGACGGTACACTGCTCAATACGCTGGCCGATCTCGCAATGTCGATGAACAGAGTTCTCGGCCGGCATGGGTTCGAGCAACACCCGGTCCAGGCTTACCGGTATTTTGTGGGAAACGGGATGCGGATGCTCGTCGAGCGCACGCTGCCCACGGACAGGCGCGCGCCCGAACTGATAGATGCGTGTTACCGTGAGATGCATGCCGAATATGACCGTCACTGGGCTGATGAAACGGTGCCGTATGACGGTATGCCGGAGCTTCTTGAAACGCTTAACCGGCGCGGATTTCAATTGTCCGTTCTTTCGAACAAGCCGCATGAATTCACCGGAATCATGGTGCGGCGCTATTTCCCCGATACTCCCTTCCGGTGCATTTACGGCGCCGGTGGCGCTCTGCCCCGGAAGCCCGATCCGGCGGGCGCGCTGCTCATCGCCACCGAAACGGGGATTCCCGCGGAAAAGTTTCTGTATCTCGGGGATACCGGAGTGGACATGAAAACGGCGGTGGCGGCCGGCATGTTTCCGATCGGCGCTCTCTGGGGCTTTCGCGATGAGTCCGAACTCCGTGAAGGCGGTGCGAAGCTGGTGCTGAATCACCCCGCCGAACTTGCTGGATAAGAAACACGAAGACACGAAAACAGCATCGGGAGCCGATTAATTTCTCCGATTCCGTTTGAGCAAGAGGCGCTTGTATCCGCGATTGTAAGGGGCTTCCTCCGGGAATATTCTCCAGGAGAGCCGGGGTGTCTGAGGATAAAGACTGTTCCTGATCAGGAAAAGAAGATCGACCGAATAATACTATATGTTTTTTTATAATAAAAAGGACTATGAAAATGAGTGTCCGGGGATCCGTTTTGTGGGCGTTCCTTTCCTTCATACTGCTGTGTTTGAGCATGCCGGCGGGTGCCGGGGGGCTGCCGGTGTCGGGGGAACTGCCGCGCGGCATGGAGTCGTTCGATCGAGTATTCCAGGTGCTGATGGCGAAATGGAATCTTCCGGGCGGGGTGGTTGTCCTGGCGAAAAACGGAAAGCTGATTCTGGCGCGCGGATATGGCTGGGCCGACCGGGAACGGGGTGTGAAGGTCGATCCGTTTCGTTCGGTTTTCCGCTTGGCAAGCCTTTCTAAAGCAATAACCGCGGCGGCGGTCATGAAACTGGTTGAACAAGGAAAACTGGCGATTGACTCCGGGGCGTTTGCGCTGCTTCCGCATCTGACGCCGTTGTCTGGTCAGACGGCTGATCCACGGCTGAGCAGAATCACCGTGCGGCACCTGTTGAACCATTCGGCCGGCTGGGACCTCTCGGCCTCGGTTGATCCGATGTTCAGTACCCGTCTCATTGCCACTCAAGCTGGTGTGAAATCGCCGGCCGACCAAAACACGATCATTCGGTACATGATGGGACAGCCGCTCGATTTCGATCCCGGAACGAAATATGCGTATTCGAATTTTGGCTACTGCGTGCTGGGCCGGATCATCGAAAAACTCTCCGGAAAAAGCTACGATGCATTCGTGCGCGACGTTGTTCTGCGGCCGGCCGGTATTTCAGGGCTGGCTCTGGGAAAAACACTTTCGAAGCGGCTGGACGAGGTGACCTACTACCCCGCCAACGATGGGAAAGGCGAGTCCGTTTTCGATGACCGGCCTGGTATGGTCGAGTGGCCTTACGGTGGCTGGAGTCTCGAAGCGATGGACGCGCATGGTGGCTGGACCGGCTCCGCGGTCGACGTTCTCCGGTTCGTTCTGGCGGTCGATGGACGATCTATACCGACTGATATTCTGAGCGCTGCGTCGACCCGGGCAATGACCGCGCGGCCGCCGGCGCCTCTTTTCCAGGGCGAGGCCTGGTGGTATGCGATGGGCTGGCTCGTGAGGCCGATGCAGAATGACGCGAACTGGTGGCACATGGGGTCGCTTGACGGCTCGACCACGATCATGGTCAGGGCCTGCAACGGTCTCACCTGGGTGGGGCTGTTCAATTCGCGGCCTGCGGACCACGATGCCTGCGACGGCGAGCTTGATAACGCCTTCTGGGAAGCGGTGAACGGCGTGCGTGACTGGCCAGCCCATGATCTGTTCAAGACTCGGCTCGGTCGCTGAGACCGATCTTCAGGGCTGCAATCAACGGGAAGGCCGATCGGGCGTCAGCGGCTGACTTTCAGAGGAAAGGGAAAAATGAAAAATACCCTGCTGGTGACGGCCTTTCTGCTTTGTTTATGCCACGTAATGGCCCAGTCTGGCTCTCCGTCTCTTGAGGTGGACGGGCTTCCCCTTTTTCAACAAGCTGTCAACGCTCAACATGCCAGATATCTATATGCCGTAAATCAGGGAGCGCGATTTGTTCTTACCCCAGATAAGAAAAGCTTTCTCATCATCTGGTATCCACCCGGAAGGAAAGCCCCAGACATGCCGCCGGTCATTTTCACCCTCCACGGACACGGAAGCTATGCATTGGACGAATTCTATTTATGGCATGCGGCTGCCGCAAAAAGAGGCTATGGAATTATTGCCCTTCAATGGTGGCTGGGAAAAGGTGAAACAGCGCAGGATTACTATCTTCCGAATGAAATCTATCGAACATTCGATCAGATTTCCAGAATTGAAAGGCTTCTTCCCTCCAGGAATTTACTCCATGGTTTCAGTCGCGGCTCGGCAAACTGTTACGGAGTTACAGCGTTTGACAGGCATACCCGCAAGAATCTGTTTCTCCTGACGATTGCCAATGCCGGAAAAGCAGGTTCGGACTTTCCGGTAAATATCGAAATTTCAAAGGGAAGATTTGGGAAGAAGCCATTCGAAAATTCCCATTGGGTCATGTATGCAGGCGGGAAGGATCCTCACCCCGAGCGTGACGGTATTTTGGGAATGCGCGAGGCGGAACGCTGGGTGACGAGCCTGGGTGGAACCGTTGATGCGTTCATCGGAGATTCTGATGGAGACCACGGTGGCTTTCACCGGAATCCCGAAAACATGGAAGCTGCCCTGGATGTATTTCAACGCCTTCTCGGATCACGAAAATAAATGATGAGGCGCTGTTGAGCATGGCGGAAAAGGTTGTTCGCAGAAGAGCCATCTGAAGGAGAAAGTCATGGAAATGCCTGATGAAACGGGGAACGCAGAGCCGGCAAAGAAGGAGTCGGCGAAAGAAGCGGGATGCGGAACGTTTCTTCTGGCATCGCTTGGTTTGAATCTTTTTCTGGGGTGGCTTTTTCAGTCTGACCTGAACCAACTCATCGCTATTGGATGGTGTTGCATCACCGGCCTGGGAATATGCATTGTTTTCGGGCTCATAGGGCTCATCGGGAACATGCCGGAGGAAGCGGTGGGGCATGTGGCGAGGTATGATTACAAGTCATACGGGAAACGGGGGGCCTTTTTCGGGCTGGTGCTTATGACGAGCCTTGCCTCGGGGCTTTTTGGAACCATATTTCGCGAGTCGAGTATCAACGATGCCTGCCGTTACTGCGACACACTGGTGGTTGCCTGCGAAGAATACCGTGCGAAAAACGGTCATTACCCCGAACAGTTGAGCGACGTTACCGCTGCGGCGGGCCGTCCGCCCTGGCTCCTGGTGTCGTCCGATAAGCATTCCTCTCCGGGCTGGATGACGGGGAAGAGCGGAGTGACCTACTCGCCGGCTTCCGATGAACTCTTTTCGTTTTCCTTTGGGGGGGCGGAAAAATTCTGGTACAACTCGCGTGATAAAACGTGGTACAGCGAGGATTATGCCAATTCCGATGCTCCAGGCCCGCACAAATTCAACTCCGCCCAGGGTTTCTCCTATTCCAGGGCCAATGGGCAGAAGCGGAATTGAATGCCTGCCCTGGGCAAGTCCGTGCTGAACGCCGATGCCCCGATTTTCATTACATCAGAACGCTGACTTTGGCGATCCCATTTATTCCTGTCGCAGATCGTGGGTTGATATCGCACAGACTGAAATAGCGATGATGCAAAATGAGGGAACTTTTTCAGAATTCAGGATGCCAACAGAGACAAAACATCCCGGCAATGCCTGGAAAAAGGAGGACAAATATCCTTAATTTCCCAGATTTTCGAACTGCCACCGGAAGATGACGGTTACATTACCTATTCTCTCCCGGCTTCCCGCCGAGTTTTCGGCGGGTTTTTATTTCCGGACACACTAAGGGGCGGGCGACGTTGCTTGTTTCATTTTATTGACGATTTCAGATTGACCGGATACACTTTCAAAATACACTCCTGTTTTCAGCAACTCTACAAGGGAAGAACTCCACATGAAAAAATCGATCAATGCCGGGATATCTTTGTATACTAGGTTTATCCTTGTTGCATATATATTGATATATAGTTCCGTCCCGTCTTTTGCGGATGTCCAGACCCTGCTCGATCAATATTCGAATGCCTTGCGGCATCACCTGGTCTGGCAATTTCTTTCAACGCCACAAGCCAGGGCGCACGTGGGTAAACTCGCAAAAGCCCACACAAAGCCTGTTGCCGAGGTCATTCTCGAACAATGGCGTCAGGCAAAGCCGTTAGACAATCTCGAGAGAACTTCGTCAGAGCTGAGGCGAATCCATGATAGCCTCGCCGCAGACTTCGCCAGGATGAACTCCAGCGAAAAAAGCAAAGCGGTCAGACAGGCTCTTTTGCAGCTTCCCCTCGGGAAAGAAGCTCTGCCGGTCAGGCTGGGCTATGAGTCGCTTCTGGAATCTCTGCGCTCAGGCCTTCTCTACCAGACAAACCAGGAGGGCATCGCCTCTGACGGGACGCTTCAGCTTCTTGATGAAACCCTTGCAGGCATTCGCGCGGAAGGCCGGGGAGCCTCCCGTTCTGAAGAAAACAGACTTCTTCAGCAGTGGTTTGGCAGATTCTGCGTTTGGATTGAGCCGTCAGAGAGCGAGGGTCGCTCGCCTGTCTTCATTCTTTCGTCGTCAGGGACGAAAGCTCTGAATTACGGGAAGAATTCTGCAAAGGTGATCCCGACAGAAAATGCGATTCCCAAGAAATTTCTGTGGGGTGTGTCGACATCCAGTCAGCAGTGGGAAGGCAAAACGCACGGCGGCATCTGGGAAACTTTTGCGGATGCCGGGCGGACGGAAGAAAAAATAAAGCGAGCTGCAAACGGGATCGAGATGTATGAGAAAGATCTCGACCTTGCGGCTGGAATGGGACTGAATGCGTTCCGGACGAGCATCGAGTGGAGTCGGATCGAGCCTGAGCCAGGCCGGATCGATCCGGAGGGGGTAAAGTTCTATCACCGCCTTTTCAGTGGCATGCGGAAGCGCGGGCTGGAACCTGTTGTCACCCTCATTCATTTCACGTGGCCCCAGTGGCTCGAAAAAATTGGCGGCTGGGAATCCGAGGCTGGTATTCGCGCATTCTGCCGCTTCGTCGATTTCGTCTCGAGCGAGTATGGGTCAAAGGTCGATTTCTGGCTTACCTACAATGAACCGCCGATCAGCATCATTGCCGGTTATGTGCTTGGCTCCTGCGCGCCGGGTTACAAAAATCCGCTGAAGGCGATCGCCGTCGCCCGCTCCTGGATCCGCTGCCACAAACTTGCCTATAACATCATCCATGAAAACGACCGTAAGGCTTACGTTTCATGGAACAATTATACTGGAACATATAAAATTGGAGATTTTTGGGGTATTCACCTTCTGGTTGAAGGCTCCGGCAGGCAGATCGGCTCGGAAAGCACAACCACTCTGGAGGCCCTGACGGCTGTCGACAAGCAGTGGACAGATATGATGACCGGGGCTGATGAGGCGCAGACTTTGGGCGTGGGGGGCAGGTCGAAGTATATCGATTATATAGGCATCGATTATTACGCTCTCTGGCGGCTGCCCCAGGCCTTCACAAAGCCACATCTCTGGGAAATTCACCCCGAAGGTCTCTACGATGTGATCAAAAATTATTACAATTACTTCAAGGTGCCTGTGTTGATCGCCGAGAATGGCATGGCGACATGTGATCTCGCCCCCAGACCTGATGGCTGGACGCGCGAAGCATTCCTTGTGCAGCATGTAAAAGAGATGCAGCGGGCGATTCGCGATGGATACCCCGTTCTTGGGTATATTCACTGGTCGATCACGGACAACTGGGAATGGGGTTCGTTCGCGCCGCGGTTCGGCCTGTACTCTGTCGATTGCCGAAACGAACGATTCGAACGCGTGCCGACCCCCTCGGTCGACGTCTTTCGCAAAATCGTTCAGGCCGGCGGAGTCACGCCTGAACTGGAAGCCCTGTATCCGTCGCCATCTTCATCAGGTGCGACGGGAAAAAAATAATTTCCCCGGATGGGATGCTCGCCGGATGAATGAGGTGGGAGGAAAATTCCCGCTATACATGCCTTGACGGCGAGGGGGCTCGGACGCAGGATGGCAGACATGCAATGGAATGTGGCTTCACAATCCGGTACCCGGAAGAAAAACGGGGTTTCCCGCAAAAAACCGGATGACGTGCTGGAGCGTATGTGGGGCTACAGCGCTTTCCGGCCCCTGCAGCGCGAGGCCGTCACGGCCGTTCTGGACGGGCGGGACGCGCTTGTTATTCTGCCGACGGGCGGCGGGAAGAGTCTGTGTTACCAGCTTCCGGCGGCGTGCGGCATCGGGCTGACGCTCGTGATTTCCCCGCTGATCGCGCTCATGGACGACCAGGTCGCGGCGGCGTGCGAGACCGGTCTGAAAGCCGGGGCACTTCATTCACAGACGACCGAAAAGCTTCGAAGCCGGGTGTTCGCCGGGATTCACGACGGTTCGCTCGAGCTGCTTTATGTCAGTCCCGAGCGGCTTGTCGCGGGCGGATTGATCGAACTGATCAAGCCCCACCTGGGGCTTGTCGCGGTCGATGAGGCACACTGCGTTTCACACTGGGGCCACGAGTTCCGTCCTGAATACAGGCAGCTCGTGCCTCTCCTTGATAGTGTTCCGGATGTCCCGAGACTTGCGCTGACCGCGACCGCGACCCCGGCTGTTCAGACAGACATCATGAATCAGCTCGGGCTGCGGCAGCCGGTCGCGCTGATCGGCCATCCCGACCGGCCGAACCTGACGTATCGCGCGTTCCCGCGCCATGACCAGTCGCGGCAGGTGCTCGACGTGATTCGCAACCACCCCCGGGAAGGCGGCATCGTATATGCCCAGACCCGGCGCGAAGTCGACCGGCTTGCCAAAAGCCTCGCGAAAGCCGGTGTGTCGTGTGCCCCATACCATGCCGGGCTCGATGGAGCAGTTCGGGCGTGCACGCAGGATGATTTCGTCCACGAACGGCTCGATGTGGTTATCGCGACAATCGCATTTGGCATGGGAATCGACCGGTCGAACGTGCGGTATGTCATTCACGCCAATACCCCGAGATCGATCGAACATTATCAGCAGGAGTCCGGCCGCGCGGGCCGGGATGGCGCGCCAGCCGAGTGCGTGCTGTTCTTCTCGGCCGGCGATCTGGCGACGCATCGGGCTCTCTCGCTGCGTGACGACGGAGTGACGCCGGAACGCCGTCGTGTCATCGAACGCCAGCTGAAGGAAATCGGCCGGTATGCTGTGTCGCCCGTTTGTCGCCACAAGCTGCTTTCCGAGCATTTTGGCGAGGAGTATCCGCCTTCGGGGACAGAACGGGATGGCGGAATCACGAGTCCAGTTGAAATAGCAGATGCTATTAAACGCAACAATATTGACATTGAATTTTCTGAACCCCGTGGCTGCGGCGCCTGCGATGTGTGTCTCGGGGAAACCACGGCGTTGCCGGACGACGAGGCGCTGGTGACGGCGCAAAAGATCATCAGCGCCGTGTATCGCACCGGAAGCCGGTTCGGAGGAAACTACGTCATCAGCGTTCTGCTGGGGCGGGTCGACGATGCGCGCATCCGGGACAACGGTCACGACGCCCTGCGCGTGTTCGGCTTGATGAAAGAGCATAACGAAGCCATCCTGCGCGGCTGGATCGACCAGCTCGTTATCCAGGGACTGCTTGGGGTGACTGATGGCGAGTATCCGCTTTTGAAGGTCACGAATGCCGGCCTCGACCTGTGCAAGGGGAACGGAACCGTGCGTCTCGGCAAGCCCGGCCTGCCTGGCCGTTCCCGAAAGCGCCGTCGCGGAATCACCGGCTCTATCGCCATTGGAGGTTCAGCCGGTGCAGATACGGCCGATGTCGCGGCCCTGCCCCTGTTCGAGTCGCTGCGGCAGCTTCGGCTGCTGCTGGCGCGAAAACAGGGCATTCCACCCTACATGGTGTTCCCCGACTCGGTTCTCACCTCGATGGCGGCGCTCAAACCGGCTGATTCTGAATCCCTGCGCCTCATCAAAGGCGTCGGAGACCAGAAGCTCGCGAAGTATGGCCCATCGTTCCTGGCCGCCATTGCCGGTCGTGAACCGGAAGCTGTCGCTGAAGGGTTCCAAAAACCACTGTAGAGAACAATGACGGGGTTCCCTGTTCGTTCTTTTCGATCTCTTCCAAGGTTGATAGGCCCTGAACGGATCACCTGCTTCTGACCCGGTCAGCTCCGTGCTTCAAGCAGAAGAAGGTGCATTGAATCCTGGGCGAGGGCGGCATGGCGCAGGCCGAAGGCGGGGCCGAAGATCCGGTCGGCGAGCGCAGCGATGCGGCCGCGGAATTCTGAAAGTGATTCGGCTGCCGCCGGGCCTGTGGTCAGGGAAAACTGCCAGGCCAGATCATTCCAGGTGCTGTGGCTCGGGCCTTTCCAGCCGAATGCGGCCGGGTCTGCCGTCAAAGCTGTTTCCAGTTCGCCTGTCAGGGGGAAGAGGTCGAACGACACGCCGAACGGATCAAATGCCGGCCAGACGTCGGTGAGCAGATCGAGCGTCGCCTGCCTGTCGCTTTCATCCTCGCCCGGAAAGCCGGTCATCAGGAAAAAATGCACGGCCAGCCCGGCGGCGGCGGCATCACTCAGGACCCGGCGGGCCCGGGCCGCGTCGACGCCCTTGCAAAATCGCGCCAGCAATCGGTCCGATCCACTTTCCACGCCGATGAACAGTTTGCGGCAACCGGCGGCGCGAGCCCGGATGAAACCGTCCCGCGTGTGCCCCGCGTCGAGACGGGCGTAGCCTATCCAGGAAACCGGTTCGGGCAGAGCGCCGAACAGGTCGGCCAGTTCGCGCAGGCGTGGCGGGGGCAAGGCTTCGTCTACAATGAAGAACCGCCGGTGGCCGGTGGAGAACAGCCGTTCGATTTCAGCCGCGACTCTCGCGATTGGCTTTGGGCGATACAGGGGCCGGCCGATCACTGCCCGCACCGGGTGAATACAGAAGGCGCACCGGCCCCAGGGACAGCCCCGGGCCGTCTCGACAGGCATCACCAGATGCGGCGTCAGATATGCATGCAGCGGCAGGTTGCTGAAATCAGGCGGGATTGAAATTGATAAATTTTGTAATATAGAACTACCGGTGATTGGTTCTCCTGATTCGTTCCAGCTCAGGGAATTGGGTGAGCCGGCGATGGGAGTGCCATCGGCCAGGGCGGTCATGAGGGGTTCGCCGTCACCCAGGCAGATCGCGTCGATCGTCGGTCGCAACCAGCTCAGCGCGGGCAGAAGGCTGCGGCGATAGGTGAGGGCATCACCGCCCAGAATGATGCGGATCTTCGGACGGGCACGCCGGAATCGCGCGGCCAGGGCAAGGGCCGTGGGTAGTTGTGTGTCGGAGACAACGGAGATGCCAATCAGATCGGGTGCCCATTCCAGGAGTTCCGCGGTCTCCGCTTCCAAGTGGCGCAGAAAAGGGAGTGTGTCAGGCTCGATCAGAGCGGCCTGCCAGTCACGGGATGTGGCGGGTGAGGGGAGACCGCCGCAGGTGTCCCAGAACAGGCGGCCTTTCCCGCGGGGATCGAACCTTTCGTCGAGGATTTTCTGAAGCGCTTCGCTTGTGTTCAGATACCCCTGGGCATCACGCAAGGCTTCGGGATCAAGCAGACGTCCGGTCAGTATTTCTTCGATGCCGCCGGGAACCGCCGGATGCAGCAGACGACGATACAGAGCCAGGTTCAGATCGCTGACGCGGACATCGACCCCCGCCGTCCGCAGAGTGCCGGCCAGCACGGCAGGCGCGAGAGGCGGCTGCCGGGGATCCCACTGGGGAGGGAAAACCAGTGCTGCGCGCATTTACATCAGCACGGAAACGCGGTCGCCTTCTTCAAGTTCGACCTTCTTGATCTTGCCGCGGGGCACGTAGATCTCGATCATCATTTCAGGATCTTTCGGGTCTTTCACCAGCACGACCACGACGCTGCCCTCGATTCGATCAACCACCCCGCTCACCCTCCTTTTCTCAGCCATACTTCCTCCAAAAAGGCACAACCGTTCAGCACGAAGAAGACAAAGAGCACGAAGACTTCACAGCGAATTGCTTGAAGAGAACCTCTCTCTTTCATTATACTTACAAAAATATCATGAGCAACGAAATCGATTTGCATGGACTTCAGATGGTCGAGGCGATTGACACCTTTGTGAACTATTACAACGGCAGGGTTCACAACGGGGATTTCAGCCGTATTCTCGTCATTCATGGATACGGTTCCACGGGTGAGGGTGGAAAAATCCGGCTCAGATTGCGGAGTTTCCTGGCGAACCATGAGAATTTCCTGGCTTTCGAGTGTGGCGAGCATATTGCCGGCGGCAATATCGGGAATACGTTCGTCTTCCCGCGAAAACCGCTGCCGTCAACGATAGATACGTTGTCGGATGAAATCCTCGAGTATTGTCGAAGCCCCAAGACCAAGTCCAAGATTGCCGGCAAATTTCGTCTCCATGGGGAAGCAAAAATCCAGGCTTCCCTGCAAAATCTCGAAAAAAAGAAGCTGCTCGCCGTCACGCACAAGGGGAACCATAAGCTTTTTCAGGCCACATTTCCCGGATCATAAAATTTCATGGTGTGTTCTGCCGGGGATGCCCCTGGTGTGTTGGCCGTGATGAAAAAACCGCGGGCGGAGGATTCCGCCCGCGGCCTGGGTATGAGAGATGTCAGATTATTTCAGGCCGGGAACGTTGGTGCGCTTCATCTTCTGCTTGGTGTTGAAGGCGGCCGATTTGAAGGGCGGGGCCTTTGCGATGCCGAGTTTTTCCCCGGTGATGAAGGAGATGCTCCAGGCGTAGACGACATCGGGAGTGGTTTCGCCCTGGACGTCGACGGCCACCCAGAAGGTCAGGGCCCACTGCACCGGTTCGCCGAAGATGTTGCGCTTGAAACAGTACCAGTCGGGCTCGACGATGCAAGCGGCGAGGGCTTTTTCAGTCGGCTTGCAGGTGGAGTTGAAGTAGCCGAGGGCGGCTTTCGTCAGCTCGTCGGGGGTGCCGGGGCCGGAGAAACCCTTATGGTTCCCGGGCCACTGGCGGTCGGCAATCTGCTTCTCGATGGTGGCGGCGTCCCCGGTCGCAGCGGTCTCGACTTTGGGGGCGAGGTCGACGAGGTCGGTGTTGTGGGGATCATAGCGCATACCGAGCTGGACGAGCTGCTTCAGTTCCCCGAATTTCTGGGCGCGGATGGCCTCATCGAAGGAACCCATGCCCTCGAGGTCCCGTTTGGCCTGGCCGGCAATGGCATCGCCGAGATCCTTGCGAAGAGCGGGAATGGTCTTGAATATTTTGTCG
>Ga0208665_10000052_pt1 | contig 18273 bp, 14 predicted proteins | sample Methanogen_OWC_FD_187365 | JGI IMG/M metagenome (GOLD analysis project Ga0208665, IMG submission 187365) | Enriched soil microbial communities from Old Woman Creek wetland in Ohio, USA - Methanogen_OWC (SPAdes) (version 2) | ecosystem: Environmental > Terrestrial > Soil > Wetlands | place: USA...
GTCGACGGCGACCCGCATGCCCAGACCGAACTCGGCGTTGTCCTCGAACAGGCTGTTGGCCCATGCCGGACCACGGCCGTCGGCGCGGCTGGTGTAAGGGGTGGTCGGCATGTTGGCGCCGTAGATCGAGCTGCACCCTGTGGCGTTTGCGATCATCAGGTGGTCGCCGTAGAGCTGAGTGAGCAGCTTGATGTAAGCGGTCTCGCCGCAGCCGGCGCAGGCGCCCGAGAACTCGAACATCGGCTTGTTGAACTGAGAACCCTTGATCGTGGCAGAGTTGGCGATGCTCAGATCGGGATCCGGGATGTTGAGGAAATACTTGAAGTTGGCGGCCTCGGCCTCGCGCAGCGGCGGCTGGGCCGTCATGTTGATGGCCTTGGTCTCGAGCTTCTGACCGGCGGCGTCCTTCTGGTGAGCCGGGCAGATGTAGACGCAGGTTCCGCAGCCAGTGCAGTCTTCCGGGGCGACCTGGACCGTGAATTTCATGTCCTTGATGCCCTTCGCATCGACGGCCTTGAAGCTCTTCGGGGCGCCGGTGAGGTGCTTCGGATCATACGCCTTGATGCGGATTGCAGCATGAGGGCACACGAGCGAACACATGCCGCACTGGATGCAGGTCTTTTCGTCCCAGGCCGGAATATAGTTCGTGATATTGCGCTTTTCCCACTGGGTGGTGCCGGAGGGGAAGGCCCCATCGATCGGCATCTTCGAGACCGGCAGTTCATCGCCCTTCCCGACCATCATCGGAGCGAGCACTTCCTGGACGAACTTCGGTGCTTCGGTGGAAACGGCCGCCAGTCGCTTGGTCTTGCTCGTGGCCTTCTCAGGAATCTTCACTTCGTGCAGATTCTCGATGGCGCGGTCGACGGCGGCGCAGTTCATCTTGACGATCTCTTCGCCCTTCTTGCCATAGGTCTTCTTGACCGCTTCCTTGATTGCCTTCGTGAAGACCTCGCGGGGCAGGATCTTGTTCTTGCTGATCTCGAAGAACGCGGTCTGCATCAGAATGTTGATGCGATTACCGAGGCCGATTTCTTCGGCGTGCTTGCAGGCGTCGATGACGTAGAACTTCGCCTTCTTGTCGATCAGCTGCTGCTGAACTTCGACCGGGAGGTGATCCCAGATTTTGTCGGCCGGATGAGTGGTCTCGAGCAGGAAGGTTCCGCCCGTCTTGAGGTCGGCCAGGATGTCGAGCTTCTCGAGGAAGCTGGGCAGATGGCAGGCGATGAAATCGGCCTGAGTGACGAGATACGGGCATCGGAGTGGCTTCTTCCCGAAGCGCAGGTGTGACGTGGTGACGCTGCCGGACTTCTTCGAGTCGTAGACGAAATACGCCTGGGCGTAATTGTCCGTCTCGTGGCCGATAATCTTGATCGAATCTTTATTGGCGCCGACAGTGCCGTCGGAACCCAGGCCATAGAACTTGGCCGCGTAGGTCGACGGATCGCTGGTCTCGATGACGGGACCTACCGGGATGCTGGTGTGCGTCACGTCGTCATTGATACCGACGGTGAAATGGTTTTTCGGAGTGGCCTGCTTGAGATTGTCGAAGATGGCCACGCACTGCGCCGGGGTGAAGTCTTTCGAGCCCAGGCCGTAGCGGCCGCCGACGATCTTCGGCCAGCTCTTGAACGGGGCGATATTGCGTTCGAGCGCTTCGCCGATACCATTGCGGATATCGAGATACAGAGGTTCACCACCGGCGCCCGGCTCCTTGGTGCGATCCATGACCGCGATTGCCTTCACGGTAGCGGGCAGTGCCTTGACCAGATGCTCAACCGAGAACGGCCGGTACAGACGGACCTTCACGAGGCCCACCTTGTCACCCTTGGCTGCCAGATGCTCGACAACTTCGTGCATCGTGTCGCCGCCGCTGCCCATGATGCAGACAACGTGTTCGGCATCCTTCGCGCCGACGTAGTCGAACAGGTTGTAGGTGCGACCGGTGATCTTGGCAAACTTGTCCATCGCCTTCTGGACGATCTCAGGGGCTTTGTCGTAGAAGGCATTCACGGTCTCGCGGCCCTGGAAATACACATCTGGATTCTGGGCAGTGCCGCGGATGTTTGGCCGGTCAGGATTGAGGCCGCGCTTGTGGTGTGCATCGATGAGCTTGTCGTCCATCATTTCCCTCATCTGGTCATGGGAAATGATATCGACGGTATTGATCTCGTGCGAGGTGCGGAAACCGTCGAAAAAGTGAATGAAGGGAATGCGGCTTTCGAGAGTCGCTGCCTGAGCGACGAGCGACAGGTCCATCGCTTCCTGGACGGAGCCGCCGCCGAGAATGGCATACCCGGTCGAGCGGACAGCCATGATATCGCTGTGGTCGCCAAAGATCGACAGCCCCTGACAGGCCAGCGAACGGGCGGCAACGTGAATCACGGACGAGGTGAGCTCGCCGGCGATCTTATACATGTTCGGAATCATCAGCAGCAGACCCTGCGACGCGGTGAACGTCGTCGTCAGGGCGCCGGAGGTCAGTGATCCATGTACGGCACCAGCGGCGCCGCCTTCGGACTGCATCTCAACGACGGTCGGGACGGTGCCCCAGAGGTTTTTCTCCCCCTTGGCGCTCATCTCGTCAGCGATTTCACCCATATCGGAGCTTGGAGTGATCGGGTAGATCGCGATGACCTCATTCGTCGCATGCGCGACGTAGGCCACGGCAGCATTGCCGCTCATCATGTCGTGTTTGTAGTTCTTATTGGCCTCAGACACGGTGTCCCTCCTGAATGTATTGTCACGGGGATGTACCCCCCGTGTTCCTGAAACGGGTGAGATGATAGGCTTTGCCGGGTCAGAAGTCAACCGGCCGGAGGCTGAAATTCAGCTAACTCTCTTTTAACAATGCCTTAGAGACTTGAAAATTATTTTTTTCACAAAGGGCAGCGGCAGAAAAAATTAGATATAATGCTATATATCATTAATTCTGTTGCTTGATGGCCTCGTCTCGGCATGTGTAATCAACCAATGCTAATACCTGTCGCATTGCTGCTTTGCGTGAGCTCATTCATGAGTTGATATGCCAGAATGGCGTAGGCATCGGACGTGGGCCCGACGAAGGACGGACAGGGAACATGCCGGTGTGGTGTGAATACACAATACGAACGTTATCTGTATATACAGGCTTTCACGAAAACTCCCTCTTGAAATGAAATCAATTCGGATGAGAGCCTTTTACAGAATCAGTATTATTTGTATTGCAAGTTTCCACTGGAACAAGTTTCTCTTTTTCTGAAAATTCAGTTGGAAATCCTTCAGCACAAGAAAGAAGGCGTTGCTGAAGAATGGATAAATCTGTTTTGAGCATGAGTGACCAGTCACGGTTTCTGTTTGATAATGCAGCATCGATTCCCGGCCGTATCGGTTTTCCAATCAGCATGCGTATTGGAAAAATACGTGGGATGAAGCTTCCCCGGGGGAGCACGGTCTCACATCCAGCAGATGCGACGGGAATGAAGGCACATCCCGTTATCTTGCAAAGCAGTGCCGCTACGCGAATTTCTTCCGTCGGTGCTGATGCGGCTGCGAACTCGGTGGGAATAAAAAGCGCGACACGTCCACCGGCCTCGAGAATGGTTCTCGCCTTTCGTGTCCAGCTCAGCCGGCCGCCGTTCAGGGGAAGCCTCAATAACCCGAGTCGTTCCCCGAGTTGCGAGAAAAAAAATCTGTTCCAGAGGCCGGGGCGCACAACAGCCTGTACAACCCTGGGAAAATAAGCCGTCAAAACGGCCTGGGCAAGAACCCGTTCTCCGACCATCGCAACCACTGCCGGACCAGCCTCGGATACGGCATTCGGAATGCCGCAAACCTGCACGTTCAGATCGAATGCCGAAAGAAATGATCTGAAAAATTGCCTGGCGAACCTGAAATGGTCGATGAGTTGCATCTGGACAAGATCTCGCCGATCCTGTCTCAGCTTCGACGTTCCGGGATGCGCGAATAAACGCGATTCACATCATACCGGTTCAGAAGTTCAGAAAGGACGATCGAGTCGATCAATTGCTGGCGTGTCCAACGTTTGACCGGCCTGTGAGCAGTGATTCCCGAAGACGAACTCGTATGTTCGATCTGAACCATTCCGTTTTCGTATCCTGCCTGCCCGAAAAGGGTCGGCGCATCATCGAGACACGGTCCCTCGTCAGAACCGGCATTCGCAAAATGCGATAATGACGATGGCAGCGGGGGAAGTTCGCGTCCGCCGGAATCAAGTGCCGCCCGGTCTCTGCCTTTTCCGCGCTTTTTCTCTTTTTTCTCTCTGCGGCGGAGAGCATCGGCCGGAGGCTGGACCTTCCGGGCTGTTCCGTGTCCGGAACTGCTCGGCGAATCCCCGGTGAGGCTTTCGAGAGAGACCGCATCATCGTCGAAGCCACCAATACCAGCTTGGGACTGATCCGTCTTTTTGGCTTTTTCCTGCTGCTTGAAAAAATCATCGATCGCCGTGAGGTCGCCGAACTCGGAGTCGGAGCTGGAGCCGCCGGTTGATTTGTTCTTGTTCATTTCAGACCAGACGGAAGCGGCGACGATCACGACGAAGATGATGATCTGGAAAAGTGTTTCCACGGTTCAGCGTTCCCTCGTCACTTGTTCGGAATCACCGGCACATCGACCATCTGCGAGAATGATTTGCGCATCTCTGTGTCGGAACTAATATTTTTCAAGGTGTAATAATCGAGAATCCCGATGTTGCCGTCGGCAAGGGCTGCGGCTATCGCCTGCGGAATCTGCGCCTCGGACTCGACGAGTTTGGCCCGCATTTCCTGTTCGAGGGCCCGCATTTCCTGTTCTTTCGCTTCAGCGGCGGCGCGGCGCTCGGCAGCCTTGGCCTGAGCTATTTTCATGTCGGCTTCGGCCTGGTCGATTTGGAGTTTGGCGCCAATGTTGTTGCCGATATCGACATCTGCGATATCGATGGAAAGAATCTCAAAAGCGGTTTGCGCATCGAGGCCCTTTTCCTGAATCGTTTTGGATATGCGATCGGGGTTTGCAAGAATCTCCTTGTGCGACTCCGCGGATCCGATTGTTGTTACGATGCCTTCCCCGACGCGGGCCAGAATCGTCTCTTCCGTGGCGCCGCCGATCAGCTTGTTGATGTCGGTCTTTACGGTGATTCGGGCAACGGCCTTCACCTGAATGCCGTTCTTGGCCATGGCGGAAACTTCGGGAGTCGTGATGACCTTTGGCTTGACGCAGTTGCGAACGGCATCGAGCACGTCTCGGCCTGCCAGGTCTATGGCCGTGGCCTGTTTGAAGCTCAGCGGAATGCCTGCCCGCTGCGCCGAAATAAGGGCTGAAACGACTCTTTGGACATTGCCGCCAGCCAGATAATGCGATTCCAGAGCCTGGATAGAGAGATCAAGGCCGCCCTTGAAGGCTGTAATGGCCGGATTTATAATCTGATACGGAGAAACTCCGCGAAGCCGCATGCCGATCAGGTCGAAAAGCCCGACCGGAACCCCTGATGCCAGCGCGCTGACCCAAAGTCCGACCGGAACGAAATACGTGATGACGAAGAAACCGATCAGTCCACCGATAATTATCAGAACAACGAAGCCTTCCACGGAATGCCTCCTTCTGGATCGACACACGAATTTTTTCTCTGGCCGGTATGTACCGGACCATTTTATTCTATAATCCGGGAAACCGGGAGCAAAGTCAAGAAACAAGGTGAAGCCCTGAATCATGCGAATTCCCAAACTGGAACGATATCGACAGCTGTCGGCATTTCCGAATCTTCTGGAGCCTTCGATAAAGGCGCTTCTGAATGCTCCTTTTGACCTTTGCGACAGATGGAATGACGCATTTTTCAGGCGGGCCGGAAAGTTGATTCTGGAAATGGGCTGCGGATGGGGAGATTTTTCGCTTGGCCTTGCCAGAAGACATTCTGAATGCAATATTATCGGCTTGGATGTCAAGGGCGGAAGAGTCTGGCATGGTGCAAAAACAGCCATCGAAGAAGGGTTGAAAAACATTGGCTTTATCCGGGTTGAGGGTGAAGCCTTGGAGAGACTGTTCGCTCCTGGAGAACTCAGCGAAATATGGATAACATTTCCAACTCCATATTTGAGAAAACCTGAAAAAATGCTGCTTTCTCCGACGTATCTTGCAAAATATCGAAGACTCCTTTCCCCTGACGGCGTTCTTCATGTAAAAACGGATGTGGAATCACTCGCGAGCTATATTCACAACATCTGGCCGCTTTGCGGATTCCGAATTCTCGGTTCGAATGAATTGCCAGACGAGTGCCGGAAAAACTCCGGATTTACGCGGGAAGATATCTGTACGCGTTTCGAGGCAAGAGCGATTGAACGGGAAAAAACGATTCGATATATTTGCGCCGTCCCGATCCCTGGCGACCTGAATCCGATCCCTGGCGAGATTCTGAGATGTCCATGGTCTTCCGGAAATATAAGAATATTACCGTGAATACTACGGAAGAAGATCCGCTATGGGGACTTTCTGGCCAGGTGACGGGCTTCGGAGGGGGCTGATCTCAGGCTTTCCCGGCGGGCTGCTCGATCATCGCAACGATGAGGGCGCCATTTTTTACGCGCAGAACTTTTATTCTGCTCTGCCGGGGTACATACTCGCCGTCTGCCAGAACATCCACGCGTTCATCACCGATTCTCGCGATCCCCGAAGGCCGTAGATCGCTCGTGGCAATGCCTTCCATACCTACGTATTTATCAAGATCGCGTGTGGCAATGTAGCCGTCTTCGACGGACATTTTTGCCTGGAGGACGAACTTCTTTCCCAGGCTGGTATGGGGAAAAACATAGACAGCCCAGAGGATGAGACCGATCAGCGCCGCAAGCGACCCGAACGAATACAGCACTGCCAGGCGCATATCAAGCTTCCAAAAAGAAAGGCCGAGCCCGGCGAGAATGACGAGGATGCCGGTAACACCTGTGACTCCGAAGCCGGGAATCAGCGCGACCTCAATGAACAACAGAATCAATCCGCCAATCAGCATGATGAGAACGACCATACTGTAGGACATTGCCCCTGGTTCGGAAGAGAGATCGCTTCCTGGATTTGCCGCTGTGCTTGCCATGCCTGATGTGGAATCAGCGGCCGTGAAATCCGTCTGGCCGTTCGTTGCTGCTGTGCCGGTGGAGAGCCTGGGAAGCATATCGCCGCCGGACAGTTCCTGTGCCAAAACTACCGGAGCCGTGAAAAGAATAACGAACAGGATGATCGACAAGAACGTCAGCAGACTCCGCATGATGGCTCCCTTTATCCCTTCACTTCACGAACGACTATTTTTGTTCCTTCGACTTCGATGACAGTTACCGGTCGGCCCCGCTCGATAAAATCCCCGTCGGATGTGACGTCGTATTTATCCTGGCCGATTCTGGCTATTCCGCCCGGGTGGCAGGGGGAGACCGTCGTTCCTTCCATGTGAAGCAGTTTGTCGAATGCATGACCATCGACAGCCACAAATCCGGCTTCCGTTGTCATCGCTTCCTTGAGAACGAACCGGTCGAACAGTCTCAGCTTCGGCCCGAGATTATACAGCGCGACAGTCATGACGATCGACAGCGCTATGATCTTGGCAAGAGCATACACTGCGGTGTATATTCCACCGAATACAATGACGATGCTTGCGCAGATGGCGGCGATGCCGGAAATGCCGGTTATGCCGAACCCCGGAATGACAAAAATTTCTGCCAACAGAAGAAGCGCGCCGACAACGAACAGGAGCACCGCCTCGAACCCGGCCATGTAGGCGAACAAATGTCCGCCGAAAAAGAGTGCGAAACAGACGAGGCCGAACCAGCCGAGCAGGCCCCAGCCGAAAACCAGAAACTCGAGCACGAGGCACCAGAAGCCGATCGTGAAAAGCAGGACCGAGACGTTGGGATTGGTGAGCCAGCGTGCCACAACCTCGCCGGACGTCGGTTCGGTACGATGAATCGTCGCATGCTCGAGACTCAATCTTCTGAGGACGCCGTCAACGGATGTGACGACAGCGTCGCAAAACCCGTGCTGAAGAGCGCTCTCGCTGGTCAGTGTGAGAATTTCGCCGCGTTTCCTCAGGCCGGGAATCGCGTCAATATCTTTGTCGACCATCGAGCCGGCCAGCGTTTTTGGGCGCTTGCGGGCTTCCGCGGCTGATTCGAACTCCCCCCGGAAAGCAGAAACGAATTTGGCTTCGGCAGCTTCGATGGCTGTTCCCATGAGTTTGATCGGCGTCGCGGCGCCCATTTCCGAACCGGGCTCCATGTAGATGCGATGGCATGAAATCGTAACGAGTGCCGCTGCGGATAGTGCCCGGCCTTTGACATACCCTACCGTCGTCACGTTCGACTTGAGAAGGGCGTCTTTCATCTCCTGGGCGGCAGTTACCAGACCGCCGTTGGAGTTTATTTCAAGGATAACCGCTTTCATCTGCTCGCGTTCTGCGCGGCGCAGCATGCGTTGTAGAAAGAAGGACAGTCCGCTGTCGATCTCGCCTGAGATCGGTATGATCATGACGCTGCCCGCGTTCACGGCCTGTGCCGGTGAGGGAGTTTGCCCGCGGAGTGTGCCGGAGAAGCCGGAAAAAAGAGAAATAAGAAGCAACAGCAAACCCGCGAGGCGATAAAACCGCCCCGCGGGTTGATCATTGCTGATGGGGTGCACGCGGCTCACTTCCGCCGCCGCTGTTTGCGCCGGGCTTCAGCAGCCTTGCGCTTCTGCTTCTCGCTGGGCTTTTCATAGGCGCGCCGCCGCTTGATCTCCTTGATGATGCCGGCCTCCTGACACTTCTTCTGGAAGCGCTTCAGAGCTTTTTCCAACGGTTCATCTTTAAGAACTCGTACTTCTGCCATATTCTTTCACCCCCCTCCTTAGCTGTTTACCGAGGGGAACATCTGTTCTCCGCTATTCATCCCGGGGGCCACTGCATGTGACGCTTGCCGAGAATGTGGAAGTGGATGTGACCCACCGTTTGTCCGCCAAATTCACCACAGTTCGTTACAACTCTGAACCCTTGCTCGAGGCCGAGTTTTGAAGCAATCTGCTGGACTCCGCGAAACACGGAAGCGAGCATTGCGCCGTCGGCTGCACCCGGTTCGGTCAGGCTTGCGATATGCTTGCGCGGTACCGCGAGAACGTGAACCGGTGCCTGCGGATTGAGGTCGCGAAACACGACGATATCGGCGTCTTGATGGACGATATCAGCCGGAATCTCCCCCTGAGCAATCCTGCAGAAAATACAAGTATCCATGGTTGAAGTGATATATTACTTCACTCAGTTCTCCGTGTCAACCGGTACGAACGCTCCGGATTTTTCATCCCACCCTATTGGGAGTTCATTCTCCAGCTTCGCCTGTATTCTGCTGACTGATGTATTCACGATCTATGAAGATGATGATGCCGAGTATTTCACCAAAGTTTACTTCGGTGAAGAGAATCGAAGATCAGAGGATTATCTGTGTAATCTGCTCCATCTGCCGATGAAACGCAGGATATTTCAGAAGGGAACAATTATTTTTGAAAAACCGCTTGACTCGGTACACGCGATTTGGTAACATACCCTCATCGCAACGGACAATAAACCGGGGCGTGGCGCAGTTGGTAGCGCATCTGGTTTGGGACCAGAGGGCCGCTGGTTCGAGTCCAGTCGCCCCGACTGTCGTTGCAAATGCGGGAATAGCTCAGTTGGTAGAGCGCCACCTTGCCAAGGTGGATGTCGCGGGTTCAAGTCCCGTTTCCCGCTCTGATCGAAGGCCTTTGGCCGTGAGCGCCTGTAGCTCAGGTGGATAGAGCAACAGCCTTCTAAGCTGTGGGCCAGAGGTTCGAGTCCTCTCAGGCGCGCCGATGGGTGCCCTTGTAAGGTTTTGGCTACCATGGACAGAGTAGCACAATGGTAGTGCACTAGATTGTGGATCTAGCCGTTGCGGGTTCGAGCCCCGTCTCTGTCCCCATCCAAAGTATGCAGGCGCTTGTAGCTCAATTGGATAGAGCAACGGACTTCGGATCCGTAGGCTGAGGGTTCGAATCCTTCCAGGCGCGTATTCGGGCCGTTAGCTCAGAGGCAGAGCACCTGCCTTTTAAGCAGGGAGTCGTTGGTTCGAGTCCAACACGGCTCATCGTTTAACCCTTGGCAATAACATATCCGCAAGGATATGTTTGGGCCGTTAGCTCAGTTGGTAGAGCAGCTGACTCTTAATCAGCGGGTCGCAGGTTCGAATCCTGCACGGCCCACCCGCAGGTCCCCGGTGTGAAAACACCGGGGATTTGTTTTTTCTCCCGGTTGCTGGTATTCTTTGCACAAGCTCATTCTGAATCCAGACAGCATCGAGGTATTCCATGCGCGCCAAGCGGTTTCTGCAGGCCGCTCTCGCTTTGATCCTTTTCGCTTCTCCGGCAGCCTTGGCAAATAATGCCAAGCTGCATGTTGACGTCGGCCTGAACCACTTTTATAAAAAGCGATACCTCGAGGCGTTCAAGGAGTTCCAGACAGCGTCTGAAATCGACCCAAAATACGCAGAGGCCCGCTACAACATGGGGCGTGTGTACAAAATGCAGGGCTTTCTGAAAGAAGCTGCCCTGGAATTCCAGGCCGCGGTCATGCTCGATCCTGGTTATCTGGCCGCCCGTCGCGAGCTTGACTTGATCAAAAGCTACCTGCAGCAGGATGTCTCGGCCGCGCTCAAAATTCAGGGCCAGGAAGAAGCGCTTCGGCAGCGGGTCCAGGACGTCGGAACCAACGTCGCCGAAAAGCGCGCCCAGGAACTGCTCCGTCAGGGAAATAACGCGGCCGCGCTCCAGGCCTTCGTCGAGGCAGTCAGAAGTGATCCTTATAATGCCCGGCTGCACAAGATGGTTGGTTTTCTGAGCTTCAAGCAGGGCCAGTACACCACCGCTCTTTCTGCCTACGAACAGGCGAAGCGGCAGGCGCCCGATGATCCGGAAATCGATTATGCGCTGGGCCTTATCCATCTGCGTACCCAGAATTTTGAAAAAGCAGCCGGTTTGATTGAACGCGCCCTTTCATCATCGCCGAATATGATCAAGGCGATCTATGCCTTGGGCGAGGCATATGAAGGTCTCGGAAGGTATGAAGACGCGACATTCCAGTTTCGCAAATGCCTTTCCATCAACCCGAATCTGAAGGAAGCGCAGAGCAGGCTCCGTGAGCTTGCCGGACGCCTCAGTTATACTTATTTTTCCCGTGGCACCTACTATTATCAGCAGGGCGAGTTCGAAAAAGCCGAGGCATTGCTCTCGCTTTCAAGGCAATATGGAGCCCTGACCCCTGATCAGCGCCGGCAGGTCGAGGAAATGACCGGTGCCGCCCGCTACTGGATCGGGAAGAAAAAGACTGAGGATGCGGAAAAGACCGTTCGCCGCGAAGTGAAAGAGGGCTCCTACATCAACAAGCCACTTGCCATTGAAGATGTCAGCAGCAACCCGTCGGCCTATATCGGTCAGGCAGTCGACTGGGAAGGCGCCGCTGCTTTCAGTGACCAGTATCGGGGAAATGAAAGATATTTCGTCAACACGAATGACAGGGTGAATGCCGACTCGGACATGAGCTGCACATTCGGAATCGTATTCCCGAAAAGCCTGCCAAGCGATCCGAGAGTCAGCGTGTATTCGAGAATACGTGTGAAGGGCAAGATCATCAAACTCGAAAAACTGCTGAATACGTTTACTTCTGTGCAAAGTTCGAGACCCCAGCCGATTGTTGAAGCCTCGGAAGTCTCTTTTTCCCGCGAAAGCTACCCCGAATCATTGAATATTCGATATTATTGAATACCGATTCCGTGGTTGCAGGATGTTGCCCGCCATCACGCATGCTGAGATACAACGCATTTACGCCGGAATGAAACCGTTTTAGAGCGGCTGTGCAGCGGATCCGTGTCATTGCGGGCAAGCTGATATCGGGACATCGCACCTAGATCGTGCCGCGTGAATCCGTCGACTTCGTATAAAGCCGGGTTCCATGTGTCGCTGTTGCCGCACTCGCCACCTTCCGTTTCCCCGATAAGAACATATTCACGCACCGACGGGTGCTTGCGGATCAGATACGTCCAGTCACCGATCGGCATCCAGCACCAGATGACGAGATCGGGGTTGTACTTTCTGAGGGCATCGACCAGTTCCAGTTTTTCGACCGGGAAAACCGTCGTGATGTTCCAGGACCCATTATCCGTGGGTATGATGCGAATTTGGTGAGGGTGATCCCCTTTTGCCTTGCAACGCCTGAAAACCCGGTGAATTGCTTCGGAAAGATACTTGGCCAGCCGCCCGTCCCCCGCGCCGATATCGAGAACGGTGCTGCAGCCAGAATCGATGATATATGCCGCCAGCGCGTTGATATGGGTTCGGTTCAGGACCTCAAATACCGGTTTCGTCTTGTGAATGAAAATTTCATTTCGCTGTGCCTCTGACAACGCCAGAAACGCCCGGCATGCCTCCTCGAATGAGGGAAAAAAATCCCGTTGAAGAAACCGCTTTGCTTCTGTGGAATCCATGATGTGCTGGCCTTGAACCCCTGATGGAAGGTTGGAACAGATTGGGAGGAATATACACGATCCAGGCTGATTTTTGAATGAGTATATGTTGCGGATGCAGCCTGAGTGACGGTCGCATTGATCTGGGAAGGGACAACGTCGGAAGGGAGGCTGGTAGATTGACGGGATTTCTTTTGTGAAATAGGCTGAAAGCCGAGTGCGGGGAGCGATGATCGGCAGAGAGAAAAATATGTCTGCCGCAAGCTGGAATGCCAGGGAGGGGAAAATGCTGTTGAGAACAAATGCACAGGAGACTATGTTTGCGCTTTTCGGTGAGGGGCATGAGAAAAGCCGGCGGATTGGGCCGTCCTGTGAAGGCGATGGCCGGAAAAGATGGTTCATCGTATTCCTGGTGGTTTTGGGCGGACTGTTCGCTGACTCCAGCCTGGTGGCCGGAAGCGACGGCGTGGAACTCCGAGATATCGCCATGCAGACCAGACCGGGCTGTCCCCCTGGAGGATTTAGTTCGAAGCAGGGATGGCCGTTTCCTCTTTCAGCGGCTGTTCCGGCTGCTGTCAGGGTTCCCCCCGTCGGATCATCCGTTCTCTATGGGGAGATCCCACTTGCCGGGACCTTCGCCCTCCTGGCCATCCGTTCCCCTTCAGCATCTGGGGGACCCGCCATTCTCTTTGTGGATAAAAACGGCGATGGGGATTTCAGCAACGATACTCCTTCTGAATATCGTGGAGTGGGGACGTTTGGTTCCGCGGCATCTCTTGAACTGGATGTCAGGAGGCCTGACGGAACGTCATTTCCTTACACGATCTGGCTCTGGAGTTCCCTCGGACATCCACAGGGAGCTGGTACGAGGGGGTTTAATCTGTATGCGACCTGCGTGAAGCAGGGAACGGCGCAGGTCTGCTGCGGCACGGTCTGTAAATCGTTTACGGTCACGGTATGTGATTCGCAGAATACCGGCATTTTCGATACGGACAAAATATATATTGATTGGAATAAAAATGGAGCGCACGAGGACGCCGAGTGTCTGAAACTTGGCGCTGCTTGCAGTATTGATGGGACATCCGTCAAACTGGTCAAAATCCACCCGTTCGCTGATACCGTCACCCTTGAGATACGGCCGGAGAAAACTCCTGAAGCCGGCCACCGGGATGTTCTGACTGAATTGGCGCAGGAGCCCGTTGCGGGGAACCGTCCACCGGCCCTGGGAGCTGACCTGGATGGAAATGAAACAGACCTGATGGCTTTTCGGGGCAGGGTTGTGCTGGTCGACTTCTGGGCCACCTGGTGTAATCCGTGTCTTAAGGAGCTGCCGCAGGTGAAAAAGGCATACGAGCGATTTCATGACCGGGGGTTCGAGATCATCGGAATCAGCCTCGATCAGGATTCGCAGATCCTCAGAACGTTTCTCGCCAGGGAAGGGATCCACTGGACGCAGATTTGCGATGGGAAGGGCTGGAGCTCGGATCTTGTTGGGAGATGGCATGTGAAGGGAATCCCGGCTACGTTTCTGATCGGTCGTGACGGGCGAATTGTCGATACGAGACAGCGGGGTGACGCCCTTCTCAACGCGATCGAGAAGGAAATTTCCCGAAACAGGTGATTTTCATGCGAATGGCGCAACATACCTGGTTTCAAGGAGGCTTTGCCCTGCTCCTGATCCTTCTGGTGCCTGCCCTTTTGCTTTCCAGACCTGGTGAAAGGGCTTTCCCGGCTTCCTCTGTGCCCGCCGAGAAACTGCTTCTGCCACAGGATGTGTCGGCGCTTGTCCTGAAAACTCAGTTTGAGGAGTTCACGGTCTACCAGTTCTCGGGACTCCTGAAGGTGAAATCCTGGGATCTGGATGAAGCTGAAGATGATCTCTGGATTGGAACGGACAACGGTCTGCTGAGATTCCGCACCGACACAGGAAAGTGGTTCCTCTATGGGGAAACGGCGGGGATTCCGGGATCGATCGTGTCCGCCGTCGTCGCATCCTCCGGCAGTGTGCTTGTGGAAATCGACATGCCGACGAGGCCGGGGTGCATGGCTCCCATGGGCGGGTTCCTGTTTGATCCGGGAAAAATGTCCTGGCAAAAAGTATTCGAAAGAGGAGTCTGGGATCTTGCCTGGCAGGGAAACCGTTTCTTGTTTGCTCCCGGGGCGCTGGAATTCCTTGATCCGGTCTCGAAATCACGGTTCCGGTTCGATGTCTCCAATGCCCCGCTGAATGACCTGATTCATGCGATTTTTCCCTGGAAAAACCAGATCTGGGTTGCCATGATGGAGGATATTCCGGAGAGCGGATTGGGGGGCGGTGTAGCCTGTCTGTTCCTGCCTGAAAGGCAATGGCAGCGATACACAGTCGGGCACGGACTGGCCACCGGGGGGTGTTTTGATCTGGCCGTGGATGACCAGAATGTCTGGACCTGCCATTGGAACGTGGAGGCAGGCCTGAGCCATCTGGATCGAAGTTCGGGAGTTTGGACTCCGCATCTCCGGACCAGGGATGGCATCAAACTGGGAGGTAGCCGACTTGCTCTTGCCGACGGCCTGGTCTGGATTGCCCAGCCGGGAGGATTGGTCGCATATGACCGGATTTCCGGGAAGGCGAAACGGTATACACAGCTCGACGGGATGCCGGGATATATTCTTTCGGCTGTGAAGGCCGGTCGGAATTCTCTCTGGGCGGTTGCATACTCCGCTTCTTCCAGCCAGATTCGAATGTCCGGTCTCGTTCGCTTTCCGCTTCGCCATCGTATGAAAGACTCCACCGAATGAGTTTCCCGGAGAAATCATCCAGGCAGGGAGAGCTTGTATGAAAAAGTAATTGTATGATGCTAAGTATATGAATTTGAAAAGCGCTTAATGATGAATCGAGGTTATTTGGCGTTGGGAATGTAAGTGTCCCTATTTTAGGGCCACGGATTATGAGAATTTCCGGCAGTCTGTTGAAGATATTCGATGGGTGTCCTGTCATGAGCGAAGTTTGAATGAATGCATGGCTTGTGGGTGATCCGTGGCTGTGCCGGGTATGTGTGTCATGGGCCTCATACAAGAAAACCCTGCTCTGAGAAAACAAGGAATAGTTATAAATATTAAAATAATACTTGTGAGTATCATATGACGAGAAGTGAGCAGCCCGATGATTAAAAAATAAGCAGTTCAGCTTTTTCGGAAAACATCCGATATTTCTATGTACCGCATGAAAAGCCTTATGTGCAGCATTTTGCGATGATGGCATGAAAGTTGCTTTTTTAATGCGTTCCCGTGGTCCGGAGCAACTCGTTAGAGCAAACCGTCCGGCAGTTTCTTTGTTCTGGTGGAGGATCCATCCCATGTTTCGAAATATTTTCGTTGTTTCTTTCGTTCTCGTTTGTCTGCTCAGTTTTTTGTCAGTGCCGGTTGCAGCTCAGAGCTATAACGATCTTGAACTGGCCCCCGTCAGTGCACCGCAGGGCTTTGAAAACAGCATCTGCTTTGAAATCTCTTACTTTCAGAAATTGAATGGCCAGAAGTTTGAAGTCTTTCCTGCGCGTTCTGAAAAAGAAAAAGATCTCGATCTAATTCTTGCCCAGATCGTTCGCCATATCATTGACACCGAATACAACGCCAAGGGCCGGTATCTCGACGAGACCAGTCTAAAGGATTCGACTCCTCAGGAAATTCAGCACCTCGTTTCGACAAACTACCTGAGTATGGCCTGGGGAAAATCAGCTCAGAAAGAACTTTCCCACTATCTGCAGCAGAACAGCAATTCCCTGAAACTGTACAAGCTCGATGCGTATCTCGACTATGCGGACGACAAGGGCTGCTACTTCAGTGGCCTCGATGTCGATCCGATCCTGTTCCGTTTCGGTCAGGAGCGGGGCCGCGATCTGGTGACGATCATCTTCATCAACCAGACTGCCGACTGACAGACCTCAATCCGGCCGGTTTTTTCATATCGAAAAAGGATCTTCTTTGAAGGATCACAGCAATAGTTTCACGCAAAAAAACCGCTCATCTTCGGACGAGCGGTCTTTTTATTGGTCTTCCTTCAGAAAAGACGCCTCTTAAGGCTGTTGGGTTGACTTGCGGAGGTAGTAGTCGTAGTCGCCTTCGAACGTTTTCATGGCGCCGTGGTCGATCTCGTAGACCCGGTTTACCAGGTGGTGCAGGAAGTAGCGGTCGTGACTGACGATCATGACCGTACCGTCAAACTCCTGTAGAGCTTCAAGAAGCACTTCCCGGCTGGCAATGTCGAGGTGGTTGGTCGGCTCGTCGAGGACGAGAAAATTGACTGGCTGAGCCAGCAGGCAGGCCAGCATGACGCGCGTTTTCTCGCCGCCCGAAAGAATTGAAACCTTCTTATCGGAATCATCGCCAGAAAACTGGAAAGCGCCGAGAAGGTTCTTGATTGCACCGACACTTGCCAGCGGAAGTCGTTCCTGAAGCTCTTCAAAAACCGTCCGCTCGGGTTTCAGCACGTCGCAGGAATACTGGCTGAAATAACCAAGCTGGACGCCCGCGCCGAGACTGCATGTGCCGCCCGTCGCTTCCGTCTGTTGGCTGATGATCTTGAGAAATGTCGATTTGCCGGCGCCGTTGATGCCGGTCACGGCAATCTTGTTGCACCGCACCACCGTTCCGGTGACGCCCGAAAAAACCGGCAGAAGCCGGTCACCGGGAAGCGGCCAGGACTTGGCAAGATCCTTGAAGCTGACGACGATATCGCCGCTGCGCTTTGTCGGGCCGAAATTGAATTTGATGACCTTGGGGTCGGGCGGAACCACGATACGTTCGATCTTTTCGATGGTTTTTACGCGCGACTGAACCTGGGCGGCATGGGAAGCCCGTGCCGCGAATCTGGCGATGAACTCCTCTTCCTTCGCGAGCATGGTCTGTTGTCGCTTCTGCGCCGAGAGCAACTGTTCGCGCCGGATAACCCGTTCGCGCAGATAAAAGTCATAGTTGCCGCTATAAGTCGTGATTGTCTCGCCCGCCACCTCGATCGTCCGGGTGCAGATGCGCGTCATGAATTCGCGATCATGGCAAGTCATCACCAGGGCACCCTTGAAATCCTTGAGCCAGGACTCGAGCCAGATGATCGACTCGATGTCGAGGTGGTTGGTCGGTTCGTCGATCAGCAGCACATCAGGATTCAGAAGCAGAATGCGTGCGAGCGCGATCCTCATTTTCCAGCCGCCTGAAAAGCTCTCGACGGGCTGCTCCCAGCGATCGGGGCCGATTCCCAGGCCGGTTAAAATCGTCTGGGCGTGTGTTTCCTTTTCATACCCGTCGAGATGGAGAAACTCTTCCTGGAGTTTGCCATACCGCGTCATCGCGGCATCATCGAAGTTGCCATCAGGATCGGCCATGCGATGTTCGAGTTCGTGAAGCTCTTTGCCTATCTTGTAGACTCTGCCAGCTCCGGCCAGGACTTCCTGGATTGCCGGGCGGCCGGACATCTCGCCCACGCTCTGGGAAAAATACCCCACGACGATGCCAGGAAGGACCGAAACTTCGCCTTCATCCGGTTTTTCTTCGCCGGTAATCAGGCGGAATACGGTGGTCTTCCCGGCTCCGTTGGGGCCAACCAGACCGATCTTATCGGCCGGCCGGACCAGAAAGCCCGCGTTCTGGAACAGGATGCGCTTGCCATAGGCTATTTTGACATTTGAAAGATTGATCATGGCCGATTAATATGTATATTATAAGATATCAGGGGGCTTTTCTGACCAGAATCCAGACGGTTCCGTGACTTCCTGCTCTGCCACAGGGCGGAAATACTTCTGCTTTCTTGAAGGTTCTGGTCGCTTCGGGATGGTCCTTGCACTTGTAGATG
>Ga0208665_10000053_pt1 | contig 18044 bp, 11 predicted proteins | sample Methanogen_OWC_FD_187365 | JGI IMG/M metagenome (GOLD analysis project Ga0208665, IMG submission 187365) | Enriched soil microbial communities from Old Woman Creek wetland in Ohio, USA - Methanogen_OWC (SPAdes) (version 2) | ecosystem: Environmental > Terrestrial > Soil > Wetlands | place: USA...
GCATGCTGTGCCATCCACCGACAACCGTAAAGCTGATTGAGCGCGTCATCACCATCAGTTCCACGGATGCTTCACCCGGCTTCAGGCTGCGCTGAATTGCTTTGAAATACAGTTCAGGCAGTTTTTTGTTGCGCCCCTCGATGACATTCCAGGCGTTATTTATCGAAATGGCGCCGAGGTCAACGAGGTCTTTTACTTCTTGGTCGGACCATCCTTCTGATCCGAGGAATCTTTCAACATCCCGTGTTCTTTCAGCAACGGCAGGAGAGTTGCGTTCAGCTCCGCGTCGATCTCCTGACACTGAAGGCGGTCGTATTCCGCCAGCATCTCCGGCGAAAGCTCGGAGAATTTTTTCCCGGCTATCAGTTGTCGCGAGGGCGGCAAGTTCCTGGTTTCCATGCATATCCTCCTGTTCGACCATGCCGCTTGTCAGCGGCCGCGAAGACAAAGCATCGGGCTCTCCTCTACGGGCTCGCGCAAATATTCTTGATGCTGGCGGCCCCGCAATGTCGGATATAGAAAAGGATATACAGGTTCTCCCGGAAAGCAAGAGCTATATCCGCCGCACGGCGCTGCTGCCTGTATCCATGGTGCTTTGCAAACAACCTGCATACGCCTACCTATAATTGCAACGGCTCCGGCCCAAGGTGGAGGGCCGATATGCCGAGACGTGACCTGAGAGCTGAGAAGAATATAGCACGTAAACTGATATGCGAAGACGGATTGACGGTAACAGCCGTTGCAAACCGCCTCGATGTGAGTGATTCCATCGTTTGCCGGTGGGCGAAAAAAGAGGGATGGGTTCTTGCATCTCAGCGTGATCGCGAGTTCAAGAAGGCACTTGAACCCCTGCGATCGGTTCGGAGTGAAAGTTCCATTCCGCTCCCTGATGGCTTCAAGATGGCAAGCATTTCCAGCGACGACATGAAACAGGTTTCTGAAAACCTGATCCGCACCTGCTTTTCGATGTTGGTGCAGTCGAAAAACGAACGGGCAATCATGAAGGTGCTTGAGCAGGCGTGCAAGCTGTGGCTGTCCCTTGAGGTCGGCAAGACCGAGGCCGGCGAAATGTTCCAGGTTGTCATCCCGCCTGTCAGTGAACGATATGGTGGCCGTGGGAAATCAATGACCTCAGAGGCATGAACTCGCTGTATTGCCAGGATTGTCTGCGTCGGGTTGTCTGCCGGGCAGTAAAGAGACATATTTGTATTGGAGCTTGACGGAAAGTCAGAAAGGCCGCGTCTGCGATTTGGGGCATCTCCCCTTAGCATGACGACTTGGCCGCCCTCTCGTCGGGCTCTTTTTTATTGCTGGAACGGAGTAAGATAGCCTTACGCCGTGGTCATCGAGCATCCGTAACGCAACGTTACACCGTGGTCTCCAGGATGGCGTGCGGAATCCGGGTTGTCCCCGAGGGCTTTACGGGCTATATTTATATAGAGCCCAGTTCCACCGGCCCGCTTGGAATCGAAAGGTTCGGCACCGGTCTTGAAGGAACTGGGCTCGTTTTATCCTCGGGCACCTCAAAGGGCCAGCGAATCCCGACGACACAAGGCAAGCCCGCACCACCGAACAAACCGAACAACGCCGAACAAATCGTGAATCATCCCGCTGTAGCCGGGTGATTTCCACCAGCGGACAAAACGGACAAAAGCTGACACGGGGGCCGCCACTCGCTTTTCATCGGGGTTCTCCGGGGCCGTTCACTTCGGAAAGGTAGAGAGTGGCGACCGGTGGTGTGGTAGTATGGCGTGTCCGTATGTCCTCTTTGACAATTCTGGGGGTGGCAAGCAAACCACAAACCGGGGTATCAAACCGGGGTATCGTTACTTCCTTCCGATAACGAAAACCGCTTATAGCGACGATGAGATACCATCAGTTCGGTTGACGCCACCTCCACTGTGCGAATCCTCGAACTTGTACTTATGAAGTTCGGGGATTTTGCTTTTGTGGAGAGTTTCCAAGTAAAGTAGAGTGGCGGACCAGATCCAAGTAAGAAAAGGCGATGCCAACGACGAGATCAAGAAGCTCTGCCGGATGGGTTGGAAGTCCAACCGGGCGGTTCTCCTCCTCGACCCCTACGCCATGCAGGTCGAGTGGGATACCATCGCGGCTGTGGCCAAAACCCAGGCGATCGAATTGTGGGTCCTCTTCCCGCTCGGAATCGGAGTCAACCGACTCCTGCCCCCCCAGCGGCGAGGTCAGCGCCGGTTGGCGGAGGCGCTTGGACCTTCTTCTGGGAACCCAGGACTGGTATGATGAATTCTATGATGCCCAGGAACCCCCAACGCTTTTCGGCGAACCGGAAGTCCGCCTTGTAAAGGCTTCTGCGGACATCCTGGGGAATTACTTTGTCCGACGGCAAAAAACCGTGTTCCCGACCGTCGCCAAGGAGCCGGATGTTAGGCAAAATGGAAAGAGAGTAACCCCTTGTTATGCGGCATTGGAGGCACGTGACGGTCGACCTTTGATGACCCGCGATGGCAAAAACCGAACTTTGGATAGGAGGCCCACCATGACAATGAGACATCAAAGGTTCTTGCCTCGATCAAGCCGTGGGCTCTCATATAACGGACCTTGCAACCGCTCGTCTGGGGTCGTCATCCAGCTAGGCTACGACCGGCTTTCCCCGACTTGTGAAGCAGTGCATACTTTGGTGGCCTAGATGGATGGCTTGAGTCAGAGGCGAGTTTCAAGTCCGATCTCCACCGGCGGCGAGGGCGTGTTCTTCGAGCAACACGTCGCAGCGTACTGGCTGGCCCAGCTCCTCGTCCGCAGCATCCCGCCGATCTTGACCGATACCGGCGTCACCGAAGTCCATTTCCAGACCGAGCATCTCGGCTTCAACACGGACGACTTCCTCGTGGTCTGCGCGCGCGCAGGCGCGGCGAATGCGCGGCTCGTAGGGCAGGTGAAACGCAGCTTCACCATCAGTGCCGCCGACGACGAATGCAAGAAGGCCATCGGCGATTTCTGGAAGGATTTCAAGAAGGCCGCTCCTTTCAATCTCCAGGACGACCGCTTCGTGCTCGTCACGCTGCGCGGCACGAATATGCTTCTCGAGAACTTGGTCGGGCTGCTCGACTGCGCGCGGGGCGCGACCGACGGCGAAGAGTTCCAACGACGGCTGTCTCTCGACGGTTTCATCTCGAAGAAGTCCGTCCACCAGTGCAACGAGCTCTGCCACATCGTCAGCGCACTGGAAGGAACGCCAGTCATCGCCAAAGACCTGTGGCCCTTCCTGCGCCTGCTGCACGTCCTGAGCCTCGACCTGCACACCTCCACCCGGCAGACCGAGGCGCACATCAAGACGCTGCTCGCCCTCAAGTCTACCGATCCAGATCCCGTCGCCAGCGCAACGTCTGCGTGGGACACTCTCCTGGCCTTTGCCAGCGAGGCCGGACCGGCCGCGCGAAGCCTGAAACGCGCCGACCTTCCAGCCTGTCTCGTCCAGGCGCACGGCGAGGTGGGCGCGAACGAGCAGCGCGTACTGACGGCACTGAAGAACCACACGGAATTCGTTCTGCGGAAGATCCGCACGACGATCGGGCCGGCCTTTCACCTGCGTCGCGCCGGCATCGTCCAGAAGGTGCTTGCGGCCATCGAGGCGAAGCAGGTCGTCCTGATAACAGGGCCAGCCGGCAGCGGCAAATCCGTCATCGGCAAGGAAGCGGTAGCCTTTCTCTCCCGCGAATTCTTCGCTTTCGGGTTCCGGGTCGAGGAATTCGCCGTCGCCCACATCGACGAGACACTCCACAACAGCCAGATTCCGGCGCGCGCCACAGAGCTTCAGGCCATCCTCGGCGCACAGGGCCGCAAGGTGCTCGTGGTCGAGAGCGTCGAACGCCTGCTTGAGAAACCGACGCGCGACGCGTTCAGCGACCTCATGACGCTCGCCCAGGGCGACGACAGCCTCGGTATCCTCATGACCTGCCGCGACTATTCCGTGGAGCAGGTACAGGCCAGCTTTCTCCAGGCGGCGGGGATTGATTACGCGGTCATCGAAGTCCCGCCGCTTGACGACACCGAGTTGCAGGAGATCCAGGCGGCCTTTCCGTCGCTGGCAGTGCCACTCGCCAACGCCGCCCTGCGCGAGATCCTGCGCAACCCGTACTTCATCGACAAGGCATTGCAGATTCCGTGGGATGCGGGACGTCCGCTTCCGGAGAACGAGCGCGATTTCCGCGCCGTCTTCTGGCGGCAGATCGTGCGCGCGGACCAGAAACCGGCCGACGGCATGCCGCGCCAGCGCGAGGTGGCTTTACAGGAGCTGGCGGTGCGCAGGGCGCGTGCCCTGTCGGATTACGTGCCAGCTACGGGGCTCAATGCCGCAGCCATCGCCCTCCTCAAACAGGACTCCCTCGTTGTTTCGCCCGACGCCAATGCTTTGCTCGTGGCGACGGCGCACGACGTCCTAGAGGACTGGGCCATCCTGCAATGGATCGAGGAACAGCACCTCACGGATGAGACGGCGTTCAAGGCATTGTCGTCAGCGATAGGGCCGCATCCTGCAGTGCGCCGCTCGTACCGGAAGTGGGTTGCCGAACTGGTCGACCGCGACGCACCCGCAGCGGACCGGCTGTTCAGCGCGGCCATCGCACAGGCCGACGTGCCCGCCCAGTTCCGCGACGACACGTTGGTCTCGCTGCTCAAGGCACCGTCGGCGTCAGAATTCCTGACGCGGCACGAGGCCGAGCTGCTGGCCAACGACCGCGCGAGCCTCAAGCGGGTCATCCACCTCCTGCGCGTCGCCTGTGTGACATCGCCCGCGTGGCTTTCCGACGTGCGCGGCCACAGCTCGATCCTGAGCGTGCCGGAAGGCGCGGTCTGGGCAACCGTCGTGAGACTGGTGCACCACAACATAGGCAGTTTCGGACCAGAAGACGCACCGCTGCTTCTCGCATTAGTCGAGGATGCCGTGCGCGGCGTCAGCTGGTGGGCACCTGACATTGACGGGGCCGAACATGTTGCCGGCATTGCCCATTGGCTCCTCCCGCGCTTTGACCACTACAGGGGAGGAGACACGCGCCAACGCATTCTGAAGGTAATTGCCAAGATCCCGAAGGCCGACCCCGCGCGCTTCGAAGCCGTCCTGCGCGGGCAGATCAAGGAAGGGCGCCGCCGCGATCCCGTCGCCGAGGAATTCCGGGACATCCTCCTTGCGGGCCTCGACGGTGCGCCAGCCGCGCGCGACCTGCCGGACCTCTTGATCTCCGTCGCACTGGATAGCTTCCTCGCCACGGAGGAATATCTACGCGCGGAACCCTATGGCGGCTCATCCATCGACGTTGACCTTTACTTCGGCATCAAGGAACACCTGCGCCATGATTTCTTCCCTGCCAGTGCCTTCCGTGGGTCGTGGACCAACCTGCTCACGCACCATCCGAGAAAGGGCCTCGACTTCCTGATCCAGGTCTTCAACCACAGTGCCGAGTGGTACGCGCATCCGCGTCTCCGTGACCGCCTCGAACCCGCCTGGGAAGTCGAGCTCACGTTCGCCAACGGGACCACTCGGAAGCAATGGGTGAACCCGCGTCTCTGGGGCCTCTATCGCGGGATGAGCGTCGGGCCATATTCGCTCCAGTCGCTGCTGATGGCCTTCGAGAAGTGGTTGCTCGACTACGCCAAATCCCATCCCGATGGGCTCGACGCGGTACTGCTCGAAATCCTCCAGCGCAGCGATTCCGCCGCGCTCGCGGCCGTCGTCGCAAGCGTGGCGACCGCCCATCCTCACCGGTCAGGCGAGGCCCTTCTGGTGCTGCTGTCGGTGCAGGACTACATCGAGATCGATCGCAGCCGCATGGCCGGCGAGCACCAGACTTCGAGCCTCACGGGGTTGTTCCCGACCCTCTGCGCCGAAAATAAGATCCACGAAGAGGAGCGGAAGAAGTCGAACGCGCTGCCGCACCGTAAGCACGACCTTGAAGCGGCCATCGCAAACCTGCAACTCGGTCCTCTGGCCCCGCGGGCTCACGCCATCATCGACCGCTACATCGCGGCACTGCCCGCGCCGGACAAACGCAACAAGCACGACCTCACATGGCAACTCGCCCTTCACCGGATGGACTTCCGCCAGTACGACGTGGTCCCCGACCAGCCCGCAGCGGGCGAAACATCGGCAGCGGACGGCGAGGGCCCTCCGAAGAATTACATCCGCCTCGAACCCAAGCCTCCGGCTCCGGAAGTTCAGCAACTCATTGACGAGAGCACGAAGAAGATGGGCGAGATGAATGCCCGTCTGGGTGTTTACATGTGGGGCCTCCAGATCTTCCAGCGCGAGGCCGGCTCTGCGGACCCTGTGCAGTGGGGGGAGAAGCTGGCAAGTGCCCAGGGCATGGACCGCACCGCGGAATTTCCCGACAACAGCCGCAACGCTCCGGGATTTGTGGCTGCCGTCTGCGTCCGCGATCACTGGGACGAGATGTTGCCGGAAGAGAAGGAGTGGTGCATCGACGTCATCTGCTCCGAAATCTCCAGACACGCGGACCAGTGGGGAGCGATCGACCGCGTGCAGCGGTTTTCGATGCTGGCTGATCGCCCCTGTGCCTTCGTCGTGCCGCTGCTGCTCTCCAAGCCCCTGACGGAAGCCCAGACGCCACGCGTGCGCCAGGCCTTTATTGCCGCGCTAACCCATCCGATCGACGAGGTCCGTTGGTACGCCATCTGGGGCATTAACGACAAGGTATGGGCCGCGAACCCCGCTCTTGCCCTGCGCGCCGTCAATGCCATCGCAACCGAGGCCGCCCTTGGCGACCGCGATTGGAACGCCGAGGAGAAGAAGCGTTACGACAAGCGGCGCACGCCGGAAACGATCTCCGCCGCCGCGGCCGCAGACGTTCGCGGGCGGTTCTGGACCGAAGGGGAAATCGCCGAAGATGCGCACGTCAGGTTCGACATCACCGACGTATTCGGAGCCGAGGCGCACGCGAAGGTCCTCGCGATCCTAGGCCAGGTTCCCAACGAGCCTCTGGCCGTGGCCGCACACCGGCGCGCCAGCGAAGACCTCGTGGAGTGCTGGAACCGTGAGCACGATCGTTCTCCCGACCGGCGCGAAAGGAATTTTCACAGGGAGCAGGCCATATCCGACCGCATTCAGCAATTTGTGATGCGCGCGTCAGATGCCAATGCCGAGCAAGTCCTCCGGCCGATCCTCGAGGTCGTTGACCGGCATCCGCGCGAGGTCCACAACGTCATACAGGGGTTCACAAGCGGCGAGGACAACAACCCCAATACGCCGCATTACTGGTTCCTATGGAAACTTTTTGCCGAGCGGGTCAAGCGCGCCAAGTGGCTCGCGCATCTGGACAGGGAGCATCCCCACGGCAGCGAGGTGCTGTCAACGGTCTTCCTGACCGCGTGGTGGAAGGACAACGTCCGTCACTGGCGGAGCCTTGAAGGCTACGCCCACAACGTCGACGCGCTCTTCGACGCGCTGCCGCCGGTCTGGATCGTGCTGGACAGCTATGTCCGCTTTCTCTACCACATCGGCGAGCGTTCCATGCCCGCTGCGTTTGTGCGCATCGCGAACGCGCTCAGGCGCGGGAACCCTGCCGACATGCTGCGCGAGTCCAACACCATCTTCATGCTCGAAGTCCTTCTCCAGCGGCATGTCTACGCAAGGCCGCTGGAACTCAAGCGCGATCCGGCCCTGCGCGAGGCGATCCTGTATGTCCTCGATGTTCTTGTCGAGAGCGGTTCTTCCGCCGCGTTCAGGATGCGGGACGATTTCGTGACGCCGGCCACATTTAACTTCCCAATCTCTTGCCAAGGGGCTGACTAGTGGCTGCGACGTGGGGTGTCTCAACGAATCTCGCCAAGCACTCGGGGATAAGCGGCGAGGTCTTCCTGATAAAGGAACTTCTGGAAGCTGGCGAAGAGTTTGCGGATCTCTGCGGCTTCCCCGAGGTCGGCTACGGCGTCGGCGATGGAGTTGTGATACCGGAGGCGCAGGAGGGGGGTCAGCTTTGACTGCTCGAGTTCCTCTACCCCGACGTCCACGTAATGGGCCAAGACGAACTCCAGAAACGTCTGCTCGGGTTAGAAACGATTTGAGAGAAGAGATGCCAAAGCTTCTCCTGTCTTCTTTCACGGAGGCAATTCCCCTTCGAGGATTTCCCCCTCTGTGGACCACCTCCACTGTAAGAATCCTCGAACGCTGATGGTCAGAGTTCGGGGATTTTGCTTTTTTGGACAATACTTCTTTTCGTTCGACGTATCATTGACTTCGCATCCCCTTGGGTGACATATCAGGGTGGAAATGCAAATATCAATGAAGACGGGGATATCGGAAAACCCCAAAGATGTGAAATCTTGGGCAAGCGATGCCGTGAAAGATTACGTTCCAAACATAGCGTACCATTGAAGGGAAGGGTGGACATGGCCCAGCTCGAACATATTGAAGCCATCGAAAAGCGTCTCTGGAGCGCGGCGGACACGCTGCGGGCAAACTCAAACTACGCCAGCAACGAATATTTCCTGCCCGTGATGGGTCTTGTTTTTCTGCGACATGCATACAGCCGTTATCTTGGCGTCAAGGTCGGCATCGAGGCGAGTCTTCCCACGCGCGGAGGCAAGACCCGCCCCCTGACCAAGGAAGACTTCTCGCAGAAAAGCTCCATCTTCCTGCGGCCCGCGGCCCAGTTCGACACGCTCGTAGCTCTGCCCGACAGCACGGATCGCGCCAGGGCCATCATCGAAGCCATGGAATCGATCGAAGCCGACTACGAAAACCTGCGCGGCGTGCTGCCCAAGAGCGAGTATCAGGAACTGGACAATGGCGTGCTCGGCCAGCTCCTGCGCACCCTCAACCCCGAAGAGCTCAAGCGCGTTTCCGGCGACGTTTTCGGCCGCATCTACGAGTATTTTTTGACCCAGTTCGCCGACCAGAAAGCCCATGACGGCGGTGAATTCTTCACCCCGATCTCCCTGGTTTCGCTGATCGCCAATGTCATCGAACCGACCGGCGGCACCGTGCTCGATCCGGCCTGCGGTTCGGGCGGCATGTTCGTCCAGAGCGCCCGCGTGGTCGAGCGGCGACACGAGAATCCCACCGAGAAGCTCACCTTTTACGGCCTGGAAAAGAACGCCACCACGATCCGCCTGGCCAAGATGAACCTGGCGGTGCACGGCCTCGAAGGCGATATCCAGAAGTCGATCACCTACTACGAAGATCCGCACGAACTGCTGCGCACGTCCGACTTCGTCATGGCCAATCCCCCGTTCAACGTGGACGAGATCGACGCCGATAAGGTCAAGGGCGACCCGCGCCTGCCCTTCGGCCTGCCCGGCGTCAACAAGAAGGGAAAAGTCTCCAACGGGAACTACGTCTGGATCAGCTATTTCTATAGCTATTTAAACGATCGGGGCCGCGCGGGGTTCGTCATGTCGTCCCAGGCATCCAGCGCCGGGCGGGACGAAGCAAAAGTCCGGCAGAAGCTGGTCGAGACCGGCGACGTGAATATCATGATCGCCATCCGCTCGAACTTTTTCTACACCCGCACCGTTCCCTGCGAGCTCTGGTTCCTCGATCGCGCCAAACCCGAGTCCAACCGCGACAAGGTGCTGATGATCGACGCGCGCAACATCTACCGGAAGGTCACCCGCAAGATCTTCGACTTTTCACCCGAGCAGGAACGGAACATCCTGGCCATCGCCTGGCTCCACCGGGGCCAGACCGAGCGTTATCTCGACCTTGTGGCGGAATACTGCCGCCGCATGTTGTCCGAAGGTGCCGCCTGCTTCACTGCTCGAACCGATGACGGAAACGCCATCGAGCCGCTGCCCGCCTTCCTCGCTTCGCTGGAAACGCTTCGCGGCGCCCTCGCACCGTTCCTCGCGACCCTTGCCAAAGATGCTCCTCACGCCGAAACTCTCGCGGAGCTGGACGCCGGCATTCCGACGTTCAAAGCAGACGTGGAGACTTTCCGGAAGACCGTCTCCGGACAACATGCGGCATGGGAGTTGCAGAAGACGACCAACGGGGAATTGAAGAAAGCCGTCGACCGGCTCGCCACGCTGAGTGAAACCAGTCGCGATCTGGTAAAGCAATCAGACCTTCTCTACAAGCTCGCCTGCCGCCTCATCGAAACCTGTGAAACTGCCTGTGACGCCCGCGAGAGCGACACCTGGGCCGGCCGCGAGATCACCCGTGCACGCAGGGCTGCCGATGAAGCCCGTGCCCAGGCCGTGGAACAGCTCAAGCAGGTCCGCTACTTCTGGCGACAGGCCCACTGGCTGACCGAGCGGTTCCCGGAGGCCAAACTTCGCGATGTGGAAGGGTTGGTCAAACTGGTCGACAAAGCCGAAATCGAAGCCAACGATTGGAGCCTCACCCCGGGCCGGTATGTCGGCGTAGTCCCCGAAGAGGGGAACGAGGATTTCGACTTCGAGCAGGCGCTCCGCGACATCCATGTCGAACTGGATGACCTGAACGCCGAGGCCGTGCACCTTGCTGCGACGATCAGGAAGAACTTCGAAGAGCTGGGGATATGAGCCCAAGAAGAGCCTCTCACGACCATCCGACCCCGGTTCCCGCTGCCGATGGAACCCGGCCTGGAACCTACGCCTCGGTGCTCGCGGAGATCAAGGAGCGCGTCCGGTCAGCCCAACATGCCGCTCTGCGGTCGGTCAACAGGCAACTGGTCAGGCTGTATTGGGACATCGGTCACATCATCGTCGAACGCCAGAACGCCGAAGGCTGGGGAAAGGCTGTCGTAGAGACGTTGGCGGGTGACCTGCAAAGGGAATTTCCCGGCGTCGGCGGATTTTCTGTCCAGAATCTCTGGTATATGCGACAGTTATACCGGGAATATCATGAGTCGCCAAAACTCCAACCGCTGGTTGGAGAAGTTGCCTGGAGTCACAACCTGATTATCATGTCTCGTTGCCGGGAACCCCTGGAACGGGAATTTTATCTGCGCATGACCCGCAAATTCGGCTGGTCGAAAAACGTTCTCATCCATCAGATCGAGAATCAGAGTTACGAGAAAAGCCTCCTGGGTCAGACCAATTTCGACAAGGCGCTCACCCCCGAATTGCGCGCCCAGGCCAGGCTCGCCGTGAAGGACGAGTACACCTTCGATTTCCTGGAACTGGGCGAAAAGCATTCCGAGCGAGAACTGGAGCGGGCGCTGATCGGGCGGATCGAGGATTTTCTCCGGGCCATGGGCGGGATGTTCGCCTTCGTTGGCAGCCAGTTCAGGCTGGAGGTCGAGGGCAAAGAGTATTTCATCGACCTTCTGCTGTTCCATCGCAGGCTCAAATGCCTGGTTGCCATCGAACTCAAGATCGGCGAGTTCGAGCCCGAGTTCGTCGGCAAGATGCAGTTTTACCTCACCGCGCTGGACAGGCAGGTGCGCGAGAAGGGCGAGAATCCCGCCATCGGCATCATTCTCTGCAAGGAGAAGAACCGCACCATCGTCGAATACGCTCTCATGGCCGCCGACAAACCCATCGGCGTGGCCTCCTACGAGATCGTCAAACGCCTCCCCAAGGCCCTCAAAGGCCAACTCCCCACCCCCGAACAAATCGCCTGCATCCTGGAGGGCGGGGCATGAAAATGGTCGCAGCAGATTGTTTGTTCGAAGCTATAATAATAGTATGCGCCATACTAAGTCAGGTTATCCTGAGAATCGAGACCAAACAAATCGCTATGACCATTCGGAAAAGCATCGCGGAGCAGTGGATATGAAACGAGCCACAGTTCATCTCGGCGATTTTCTCACATTGAAGAGAGGGTATGACCTGCCCGAGCATGCTCGAATCCCTGGAGAAGTCCCAGTTGTCTCCTCTTCCGGAATCACTGGAACACACAAAGAAGCAAAAGTGGATGGCCCTGGTGTTGTAACAGGACGATACGGCACCTTGGGCGAGGTGTTTTACATTGAAACGCCATTCTGGCCGCTCAACACTGCCTTATACGTACAAGATTTCAAAGGAAATCATCGTCGTTTCGTTTCCTATTTTTTGAAGTGGATACTCAATGGTATACATAGTGACAAAGCAGCAGTGCCCGGAGTCAATCGAAATGATCTACACGCTCGAAAGGTCCTTGTTCCGAACGATCCAAGTGAGCAAGCAACCATTGCTTCAATCCTTTCCACCTATGACGACCTGATCGAGAACAACCGGCGGCGGATTCAGTTGCTGGAGGAGTCGGCGCGGCTGCTCTACAAGGAATGGTTCGTCCACCTCCGCTTCCCCGGCCACGAACACACCAAAATCACCGACGGCATCCCGGAGGGGTGGGAGCAACATAGCCTTGAGGAACTTTGTGAAAATGTTGCATATGGATATACTTCGAGTGCTATTGATGAGGCTGTCGGCCCGAAATTTTTGCGTATCACAGATATTGTCTCCGAAATAATTAATTGGGGAAAGGTACCTTACTGCAAAATCAATGAACAAAAAATGGAGAAGTTTCTTCTTCATGAAGGAGACATAGTTGTTGCTCGCACAGGCGCCACCGTTGGCTATGCCAAGCGAATTGGCAAACGTTCGCCTGTGGCTGTTTTTGCTTCCTATTTGGTGCGCTTTCGCTTCGATTCACAATTCGATAATATACTTGCCGGCATTTTCATGGAGTCTGATTATTTTAAAGCCCATGTTCAATCAAATGTCGGAGGAGCTGCCCAGCCTAACGCGAATGCTCGCATCCTGGGAGGTGCGATAGTTCTTGTGTCCCCGCCAACGTTGCAGCGAGTTTTTCGCGAAAATGTCGAGCCGATTTTAGAACAACGTGATTTTCTTAACGAGCAAAACCAGAAACTAACACATGCACGAGACCTTCTTCTTCCGAAGCTGATGACCGGGGAGGTGGCGGTGTGAGCCGTGAAGGCAGGAACAGTGACCAAAAGCCCCGCACGGCGCCACGAACAACCGCCGTCTGGGCAGGATGCCGGGTGATCGGGATTTCGGTGCCGCGGTTCCCACGAGAGGCCATGTGTTGACATCTCCCGTCATTACTCTATACATTATCATTTAATAATCTGCGGTTTATGAAAATGACACCTTCCACTTACAACGAAGACACCCTTGTTCAGCAGACGACCGCCGAGTATCTGGCACGGGAACTCGGTTGGGAGTCGGCGTATGCCTACAACAACGAGGATTTCGGGCCGGACAGCCTATTGGGCCGGAAATCGGACCGCGAGGTAGTGCTGACCCGCACGCTGCGGAAGAAGATCGAGGAGCTGAATCCCGGACTCCCGGCTGCGGCGTATGAAGACGCCGTCCGCCAGATCGTCACCGTCTCCGCCTCGCAGAGCCTGGCCGCCACCAACCGGGAAAAGCATGAATTGATCAAGGACGGGGTGCCGGTCACCTACCGCAACGCCAAAGATGAACGGGTCCGTGAGCGCCTCCGGGTCTTCGACTTCGATCACCCCGGCAACAACCATTTCCTCTGCGTGCGCGAGCTGTGGATACGCGGCGATCTGTATCGCCGCCGGGCCGACATCGTCGGGTTCGTCAACGGCCTGCCGCTGCTGTTCATGGAGCTGAAGAATATCAGCAAAGATATTCGCGCCGCCTACGAGCAGAACTTCCTCGACTATAAAGACACCGTTCCGCACCTGTTTCACCACAACGCTCTGATCGTTCTGGCCAACGGCGTGGATGCCAAACTCGGTTCGGTCACCAGTCGTTTCGAGCATTTTCACGAGTGGAAGCGACTGGCCGAGGATGAGACAGGCATCGTTGACATGGAAACGCTGCTCAAGGGCGTATGTGACAAGACGAATTTCCTGGATCTGCTGGAGAACTTCATCCTTTTCGATGACTCGGCCGGGGAAGCCCGGAAGATCCTGGCGCGAAACCACCAGTTCCTGGGTGTCAACCGGGCAATCGAGGCAGTCCGCGATCGAAAGCATCGGAACGGCAAGCTGGGGGTGTTCTGGCACACCCAGGGATCGGGAAAAAGCTATTCGATGGTGATGTTCACCCGAAAGGTTCACCGCAAACTTGGCGGCAACTTCACGTTTCTGATCCTGACGGACCGCGACGATTTGGATACGCAGATCTATAAAACCTTTACCGGGTGCGGCGTGGTGGACAACGACCGGGATCCCTGCCGGGCCGCGAGCGGAGATCACCTTGCCCAACTGCTGACCCAACACAAGTCGCATATCTTCTCGCTGATTCAGAAATTCAACCAGACTGTCATCGCCGACGCGGCCTATACACAGCGGGACGACATCATCGTCATCACCGACGAAGCGCATCGCACCCAGTATGGAACCCTGGCCCTCAACATGCGCAACGCCCTTCCGAACGCTGGCTACATCGGCTTCACAGGGACGCCGCTGTTCAAGGATGACGGGATCACCCGACGCGTGTTCGGCGAGTATGTCTCCACCTACGATTTTCAGCGGGCCGTCGAGGATAAGGCCACGGTGCCACTCTATTACGACGCGCGCGGCGACAAGCTCGGCGTGGCGATCGGCGACCTGAACGAGCGGATCGCCGAGAAGCTGGAGGAGCTGGAGACCGGGAATATCGATGTGGAGCAACGCCTGGAGCAGGAGCTCAAGCGCGACTATCACATCATCACGGCCGGAAAACGGCTCGATCAGATAGCCCGGGATTTCGTTCAGCACTCCTCCACGGCCTGGGAAACCGGCAAAGCCATGCTGGTGTGCATCGACAAGGTCACCTGCGTTCGCATGCACCGTTTGATTGAGTTTTACTGGCACGAACGAATCCGTGAGCTGGAAGGGCAGTTCGCATCGGCCACCGACGAACAGGACGAGCAGTATCGCAAACGCCAGGTCGAGTGGATGAAGCAGACGCAGATGGCGGTCGTGGTCAGTGAAGAGCAAGGCGAGGTCGAGAAGTTCCGCAAATGGGATCTGGACATCACGCCGCACCGACGCCTGATCAAGGAAGGCATCGCGCTTCCCGAGGCCATGCGGAAACAACCACGGTATCAGAATATGCAGCGTCTGGCACTGGACGATGCGTTCAAAATCGAGGAACACCCGTTCCGCGTTGCCATCGTCTGCGCGATGTGGTTGACGGGATTTGATGTTCCCTGTCTTTCCACCCTGCACCTGGACAAGCCGCTCAAGGCACACACCCTGATGCAGGCCATTGCCCGGGCAAACCGCGTGAACGAGGGCAAGAATAACGGGATGATCGTGGATTATTGCGGCATCCTGAAGAACCTGCGCAAGGCATTGTCGATCTTCGCCGGAAAGGGCGACGGCGGACGCGGCAGTGACGGCAGCGAGACCGAACCGGCCAGGCCGGATGAAGAACTGCTGGCTGACCTTGCCGAAGCGATCGCGTTTGTCCGCGAGTATCTGGTCAAGCGAAACGCATCACTGGATGCGATCGTTCAGCAGACCGGTTTTGCCAGGAACGCAGCGATTCTTGCCGCCAAGGAAGCGGCGAACGAAAACGATGAGACGCGAAAACGGTTCGAAGTGATGTGCCGGGCCGTGTTCTCAAAGTTCAAGGCCTGTATCACGATCGAGGGGATCCATGCGCATCGCCGGGAATACGAAGCCGTCAACATCGTCTACAAGAGCCTGCAGAAGGATCGGGAACAGGCGGATATCACCGATATCATTCGACAGTTGCACGAGATCGTTGACGAGGCGATCACAACGAAAACCAATCGTGCCGTCGCGGAAGACACACACCTGTATGATATCAGCAAGATCGACTTCGACCGGCTTCGCCGGGAGTTCGAGCGCAGTTCGGCCAAACGCACCACCGTACAGAATCTGAAAAACGCCATCGAACAACGCCTCCAGCGCCTGCTCCTCCGAAATCCCCTGCGAACAGATTTTCAGAAGCACTACGAAGAGATCGTCGCCGAGTACAATCGCGAAAAAGATCGGGTGACAATCGAAAAGACCTTCGAGGCAATTTTCCAGTTCAACGTTGAGATAGACGATGAGGAGAGACGGGCCTTACGGGAGGGCCTCAGCGAGGAATCGCTGGCTGTGTTCGACTTGTTGAAGAAACCAGACCTGACGCCCGGTGAAATCAAACGAATCAAGGCTGTCGCGTTCGAACTGCTCGAAACGCTCAAGGCGGAAAAGCTGAGAGTCGATCACTGGCGCGAAAAGGAAGCAACCCGAGATGCCGTCCGAGGGGCAATTACGAATTTCCTTTGGGACGATAATACGGGGTTGCCTGAAACGTATTCAGAAGCGGAGATACAGAACAAAACAGAAGCTGTTTTCGTCCATGTATTCCGAGTTTACCCAACGGTACCGTCACCATATTACGCCGACATGGTTGCTTAGAAAACAGGGTTTGGCAGCGATGAGCGCAGAAATTTGATGGATGCTCTGCTAGAGAAGTCGCCCCCTCTTTATTCGAGAATTCACTCTTCTGAGGACCACCTCCACTGTGCGAATCCTCGAACTTATACTTCTAGAGTTCGGGGATTTTGCTTTTCCGACCTTTCTTTGAAGAACACCGGAACCATCATTTCGGGGTGGTCAGATTTCGAGAAAAACAACACGAGCATGTTCTTTTTGCCTGGGCCAGACTGGGCATGCAGCGGAGAGATGCTCCAGACGCTCGTGATGAGAGTCACGGCAAGTGGGGCAAGGATTCTGATCATCGATTTCCTCCAGAGGATCTGATTCGAGTTCTCTAGAATGTGGTGGCAACCCAGATGGAACTGTAAGTATCCCCGAAATCTGGACCACGTCTAGCAAGAGAAATGCTGATTGGCATCGTCGAAAAGCCGTCCATGGCCACTTGGTAATATTCAGCATGAAATATTCTCACGAGAATTTATCCCGATGCGAACCACCTCCACTGTACGAATCCTCGAACGTCTTTCGATGACGTTCGAGGATTTTCCTTTTGCGGCCATAATTTGCGGGTCATTTTCCGAACCCGCCTTCGGAAAGATTTCCACGCGGTTTGCCAAATCAAACCCGCGTCCGACAATGAGATTTGCCGGACTGGCGGCGGAAAACCAGAAGCCGAAACGGCCAGAAGCTCATTACCAAATCTGCTTCCCGGAAGGAATTGCACATTTCTTCATTTTCCTGGAGTGGGAAGGTGCAAGACCCGGATGCGAATGTCCTTTCCTCTTCCTGAATGCCAGGCCGCCCATAATCCGCCTTTCGGCTCCGGGAGAAAGAAGGGTGCCCTGGCATTTTCGTCTTCCCGGGAAAGTCGGATCGGCGATGACCAGGACACTCCCTCTTGACGGGCATAATAGACTCCCCAGGGCGCCTCATCATCGGTCTTTCCGTTCCAACAAAGCTGGATATTTCCTTCATGGTCCATTACAGCTTGGGGAATCTGGACGAAAGGAGTCTGCCTGTCATCGCTGATCACGGCCGGAACCGACCATCCCTTCCTGTCCGCCCCTGCGTGAACGGCCAGGATTTTCTGCGGATTCTTGGGATCGGGAAGGCCGAAGCTGCTGGAACAATAAAAGATCCACGGACGATCCTTCCGATCGAATGCAAGGCTCGGACACCCGCCGTCGAGATCGATGGCCATGGCCTCACTCGCCAGATCGCCGGCACAGACTGAGAGCAGACCGGGATAATGCTGGTTCCATGCCCCAAACAGTATTCCCTTCGAATCGATGGCCAGAGACGCCCGCCAGGCAAAAGACAGAGGCTCCGCCTTGGGATCCTTTTTGATGGCAACCCTGTGGATGGGACCCATGATGCCGTCGTCAATTTCCCGATAGTTCAGAATTTTCGAATTGGCTTTCCATTCAGACCAAGATACGACGATCCTGGTTCCTGACGAGGTCACGCTCGGAAGGATACAATCGATCAACTCTTCGGGCCTGCTGACGAGAATTTCTTTGGAAATACGTTTTCCATCATATGTGCGGGAGTACAGACGATAGATACCATCGCGATTGTTGAGGTAGAAGATCCAGAGAGCGCCTTCTGACCCCGCGAGAAGGGGATTGAAGCTGTCCGAACTATCCGACTGGATCCAGAGAGATTTCTCCTCATCCTTCTTTCCGTTGATCTTCGCCAAGGCAATTTTTCCGTCTTCGTCCCAGGAGACGAACATCGTTTCATCCCGACCCCGCAGCATGACCGGAAAGT
>Ga0208665_10000059_pt1 | contig 16822 bp, 19 predicted proteins | sample Methanogen_OWC_FD_187365 | JGI IMG/M metagenome (GOLD analysis project Ga0208665, IMG submission 187365) | Enriched soil microbial communities from Old Woman Creek wetland in Ohio, USA - Methanogen_OWC (SPAdes) (version 2) | ecosystem: Environmental > Terrestrial > Soil > Wetlands | place: USA...
ACGGCCGCACCTGGGCACGCCGCCTTGCTGAACAGGCTGCCCGGGACTGTGGCTGGACCTCGGCTGTTGTGACGGCATTGGTCAAGCCTCTGTACCGGGAGGACCGATCGACATGACGATACTGTGCTCGGAGAAACCACTCACCAACGACCAGCGCTATCACGATTGGTGGCTGAAGTATTACCTGACGAAGCTGAACGACTTCGTGCGCAAGACCGACCCGCAGCTAGCCCTGCCTGAGTATGCCATCTTCGGTATCTACGACGGCTTCTTCCCCCCACGCTTTGAAACTCAGGAGGCACCTGATGACAGAACTTGATCGACTCCGCGCCGCTGTTATCGACTTCCTCGACAACACCGACGTGATCGAGGAGCACCAGGGAGGCAACCGCCGGGAGTGGGCACAGAACTGCCGACATTGGCTATACCCCAACGAGATCATCCTCAGCACGGACAAGCATGCCTACGATCTCCTCAAGGCGTTGACTGCGGACACCCCCACGTCCCATGCCGAGGAGGTAGCGGCGCCGGTTGCCGACCCTGGTATCAACCATTACAGCACGGATTTCCAGGCTGTAAACCCAGGCCGCTTCGGCACTTACCCACCCGAATTGCTGGGGGCTTGTCTGGGTATTATTGTAAGCATACTATTTGCGCTAGGGTGGCTGGTGTCATGACCATGTTCGTAGCCCGATTCAAGGATAGCGGCCGGGCCATTGCCCGGCGCAAGACTGAACAGGCTGCGTGGCAGGCAGCCAAGCTGCACGAAATTCCTGACGACATGATCGAGGTCGTCTCTGAGAAGCAGCACAAGCAGGAACAGGAAGAGACTAACGAATGACTTCCGGAGCTGGCGACCTCCCCCGCCACCGCCAGCCCGGTATCCATCGGCGGGGTCACTAGGAGAAACTCATGAAACGCACCACTCTCGCAATCGCGATCGCTCTGCTGTCCACGTCCGCCTTTGCCGTGAACTACGGCGAGCCCGGCCACAACCCCGGCAACCCCGGCAACGGCGGCGTCGGTGGTCCGCCCAACGGCAACCCCGGCAACGGTGACGGCGGCAACAACGGGGGCGGCAACAACGGTCAGGGCCAGCTGCAGGGCCAGCTGCAGGGCCAGCTGCAGCTGCAAGGCCAGGCGCAGGGCCAGGGCCAGGCGCAGTCGAGCCGCAACACCAACCTCAATGCCAACTTCAACTCGAACAAGGCGTCCAGCTCCAGCCGGTCGTCCGCCAACTCGGTCGGCGTGGGGATGGGGTTCTCCTCGGCGTACTCGGGCGGCAACACCCAGGCCAACGCCCAGACCAACAGCCAGTCGGTAACGGTTACCGACTCCGGCCGGATGCACTACTCCGGCAGCTACGATCTCAAGACGACCGGCATCGCGCCGGACGTGCTGTCGAACCCCACGGCGCCCTGCCGTGTGGCCGTCGGCGTCAGCGGTGGTTGGCTGGGCGGGGCCCTTGGCTTCGGCGGTTCGGTCGAGGACACGGCCTGTACCCGGCGGGAGAATGCCCGGGTGCTGGCTGGGCTGGGCAAGGGTGACGCAGCCGTCCGCCTCATGTGTGCCGATCCGGAAGTCGCCAAGGTTCTGGCGGAGTGCACCCCGCCGGCGCCCGCTGTCGCCCCAGTGGCGGAAGCTGCTGGCCCGACCGTTGCTGCGGCTGACGTAGTCTACGATCCGGAACGCCGGGTGACCGTCGTCACGCCGCGTTCCGGGTTCGTGCACTAACCAGTAGTACCCGCCCCGGTGGACCGTATAATCGTGCCGTTGGTTATCCGTCCACCGGGGTGGGAGTGAAGAGCTGATGCCGGAGAACAGTATTGACGAGTCCCATCCCCATAAGGGGGGTTGTATGGCGGATCCTAGAGATGTGCAGATTCACATACACGAGCACGTCGGCCCACTCCGTGAACGGGTCGGCAAAATTGAAGGCCAGATGCAGGTGCATGATCGTGAGCTCAGCCTGCTCCGCGCTGGCTTGGATGGACTACGCGACAGGGTAGATGGCGCCAAGGACGCGATGCTGCGTGCCTTGGAAACGCATACCATAGACGAAATTGCTCGGTACCAAAACATCACGGAAGGTATAGAAGGAAACAAGTCCAAGCTGGATAGCCTACGCAACTGGATGGTCGGCATCGGGATAGGTGCCGGAACCATTTTCGGTATCTTCGAATTCATGGCCCGCATCGGGGCCTTGCGCCACGGAGGTTGACGAATGGTTGCACCGGTCATTGCAGCAGCGGCGTCTGCTGTCATTCCCAAGATCCTCGACATCGGCGCCGATCTCATTGACCGGCTTTTCCCCGATCCTGAAGAAGCGAACAAGGCCAAACTCGAGCTGTTCAAGATGCAGCAAGATGGCCGGCTGGCCGAGCTGGAAATCTACAAGCAGCTCGACACGGCCCAGATGGCCATCAACCAGCAGGAGGCTGCCCACGCCAGTATCTGGGTCGCCGGCTGGCGCCCGGCCGTAGGCTGGGGCTGCGTTGCCGGGGTGTACTGGAACGTCATGCTGCAGCCCTTCCTGGCCTGGCTGGCCGAGATGGCTGGCAAGACTCCGCCCCCAGCCGCCGACCTGGAGCTGCTGCTGTTCCTGCTCAGTGGCATGCTGGGCTTCGGCGCCTTGCGCACCTTCGAGAAAGTCCGGACGGCGGAGACAGCATAGTGATCTTCCTCAAACCCTTGCGCCCTGTGCACTCCGTGTTCCTCCACTGCTCCGCCTCCGACCGGCCGGAACACGACGACGTCGAGGTCATCCGCCAGTGGCACATCAAGGAACGAGGCTGGGACGACATCGGCTACCACTTCTTCATCACCAAGGGCGGCGTGGTGCAGCCCGGGCGTGACCTGGAGAAGGTGCCGGCAGCCCAGCAGGGGCACAACGTCGGCACCATCGCGATCTGCTGCCATGGCCTGGAGAAGCGTCGCTTCACCGACCAGCAGATGGCGGCGCTCTACAACCTGTGCGTCGACATCAACGAGGTCTACGACGGCAAGGTGACCTTCCACGGCCACTGCGAGGTGGCGCCCAAGGCGTGCCCGGTGTTCGACTACAAGACCGTCCTGCAGCTGGACAGCCACGGCTACATGAACCTCGGGCGTCCGCCCCTGATCGGCATGGAAGTGCTGGGGCACCTGGACGGAGATCTGCCGGTCCTCGGGACTGGAACCAAGTCACTGGCCGTAGCAGCCGCTCAGAAGCTCCTAGGCGTGCCAGTGGACGGAGTGATGGGGCAGGATACCCTGCGGGCCACGGAGCGCTTCCAGGAGGCTCAGGGCCTGCCCAAGACGGGCACGATCGACCGCATTACCTGGGACCGTCTAGTTACCCAGTAACGGCCCTCCCCGGCGACACCTGCCGGGCGTCCCCTGAGTTGGTTGGGGGAGAGTGGTGTGACAGGGGGAGAGACCCCGCCACCTAGCCACGGAGGTATCTATGCCCTCGAAGTCACCCAAGCAGGCCCGCATGATGGCGGGCGCCGCCCACAACCCTGCCTTCGCCAAGAAGGTCGGTGTGGCCCAGAAGGTCGCCCGGGAATTCAACCAAGCCGATCTGCAGACCGGCATCCTCAAAAAGGGGAAGGCGAGGAAGAAGTGAGCGCGAGGGCGAAAGTCCTCCCTGTCTCAGTTGCCACGCTGTTTCGAGCTTATCAACAGACCTACCGCAGCACCTACGCGCACGAGTCTGCAGAGGTCTCCGAGAAGCTGGCGTTCTACCACGGCATGATCGCTGGTGCCGCGGCGTTGAAGAAGAGCCTTGGTGCGTTGCACAACACGACGACCGGGCGATCGATAGCCGAAGAGCTGGAACAGGAGCTCAAGAGCCACGAGCTGGACGGCTGACTCAGTTCCAACCGTTGGAACTGGTGCCGTAAAAAGAAAGCCCCCTTCAGTAGGGGGCTAAGTGAACGGAGGCGCTCATGAATACGCCTCCATGGTAGGTATTGACCATGAGGATGTCAAACATGCCCCGAATACCGTTGACGATCGACTTCGAGTCGGCCTATTCCTCGCAGTACAGCCTTTCCAAGATGACGACGGCAGAGTACGTGCTGTCGGAGTTCTTCGAGATCATCGGCGTCTCGGTCAAGGTTGGCGACGCCGCCGCCCAGTGGTTCAGTGGCACCCACGACGAGATCAAGGCGTGGCTTAGCCGCTTCCCGTTCGAGAACGACGGCTTCGTCACCATCATCCAGAACAGCCACTTCGATGGCGCCATCCTGGAGTGGATTCTGGACATCCACCCAGCTCGCTACTTCTGCACTCGCATGGCTGCCCGCCCGCTGGTGGTGCCGTACACCAAGTCCGCTAGCCTCAAGACCATCGCGCCCTACCTGGGGCTCGGTGACAAGGGCGAGGAAGTCCACACGTTCATTGGCAAGTGGCGTCGGGACTTCACTCCCGACGAGCTGGCGACCTACGGCCGTTATTGCTGCAACGACGTTGAGCTGACGTACGGCATCTACCAGCAGCTCGAGCCCAAGCTGCCGGACGACGAGAAGGATCTCATCCACCTCACCACCACGAAGTACACCCGGGGCAAGCTGCTGCTCGACCGCATCCTGCTGCAGACCCGGTTGAACGAAGTCCGGGCCGAGAAGGCCGAGCTGTTGTGCCGGGTCGGCATGGATACGCCGGAAGCCCTGATGTCCAACGAGAAGATGGCCGAGGCGCTGCGAGCGGTGGGCATCGACCCGCCGACCAAGATCAGCCCGACTACCGGCAAGGAAGCGTACGCCTTCGCCAAGACCGATGCCGCCTTCAAGGAGCTGCTGGAGCACGACGACCCGATGGTGCAGGCCCTGGTAGCGGCGCGACTCAAGCACAAGTCCACTCAGGAGGAGACCCGGCTGGAACGGTTGATAGCGCAAGCCGACCTCAAGCGCCCGCTGGCGGCGCCGATCCTGTACTACGGGGCGCACTCAGGCCGGTGGTCAGGATTGGACAAGCTCAACCTGCAGAACCTGCCGCGAGCGGGGGCTCTGCGCCGGGCGCTGCTGGCTCCGAAGGATCACGTCGTCCTTGCCGGGGATCTCAGCCAGATCGAGGCCCGCATTACGGCGCGCTTGGCCAACCAGCACGACCTCCTGGAGATGTTCAGGCTGGGCAAGGATCCCTACCGCTGGTTCGCTGCGAACTCCCTGTACAAGAAGCCCGAGGACATGATCGCCGCTGCTGAGCGCTTCGTCGCCAAGACGTGCATCCTCGGCATGGGCTTCGGGGTAGGTGCTCCCAAGTTCTTCCTGACGATGCAGAACGCTGGGGTGTCGCTGACCCTGCAAGAGTGCAAGCGCATCGTCAACACCTACCGAGGAACCTTCCACCATATCCCCTCGCTATGGTCGCTGCTCGATGACATGCTGGGGATTATGGCGCAAGGTGGACGGGCCAAATATTACCCAGTAATATTCGGCAAGGAGTTCGTGCAACTCCCCAACGGGATGCGCTTGGTGTATCCTAACCTTCGTCGCGATACGCAGTCTAACTCGTACGTTTACGACTCGCACCGCGGCACGAGGTCCATTTGGGGCGGGGCGTTGCTGGAGAACATCGTCCAGGCGCTGGCCCGCGTCGTCCTGACCGATGCCGAGCTGTTCATGGCCCGGCGCGGCTTCGAGACGGTGCTGACCGTGCACGATGAGCTAGTGTACGTAATCCACAAGGCGTTGGCCGAGAAGTTTGCGGTGACTCTGGAGAAGGTGATGTCTCGCACCGTGCCTTGGTTCGACGGCTTGCCGGTCTCCTGCGAAGTCAACTGGGGCAGTACCTACGCGGACTGCAAGGGGTCGTGGCGTGACAAGAAAGCAGCATAGCCCACAACTCAGCCTCGACCCTGCCGTGCTCAACGAACCGATGTACGTTCTGAAGCGCAACGACGGCAAGTGGGTGTTGGTGCTGGACGAAGGTACCCAGGTCTTTGACACCTACGAAGCGGCTCGCGCCGCGTATCAGCTGTGGTACCTCGCTACCACTAGGAGCAAAAAATGAAAGCCTGGAGTTACTCGTTCATCAACGCCTACGAGATCTGTCCGCGGAAGCTCTATGCAGAGCGCTACGCCAAGACGGTGAAGGAGACGAAGTCCGCCGCTGGCGACTACGGCATCGAGGCCCACAAGCACTTCGAGAACTTCCTCCTCAAGGACAAGGCGCTGCCACTCGACCTCCGTTCCCATGTGTCGGTGTTGGAAAGGCTGAAGAAGGCGTCGGGCGAGGGGCACCCAGAGCAGAAGCTCGCGGTCAACCGTGACTTCGAGCCCACCGGGTTCTTCGACAGCGACGCCTGGTGCCGTGGCATTGTCGACTACGCCAAGACCAACCCGCCGAAGGCGATGATCATCGACTGGAAGTTCGGTCGCAAGCACGACGACACCCGGCAGGTGCGCCTCTGCGCAGCACTGCTCATGGCACACATGCCGGAAGTCGACTCCATCCTGGCTGGCTATTATTGGGCCAAGGAGAAAGACGTCGAGCAGCGGATAACGCGGACGCTGGTCTATCGCCTCGACCTCCCGACCGTCTGGGCTGAGTTCCTGCCGTTGCTGGAGCGGATCGATCGGTCAGAGCAGAACGACGACTGGCCGGCGAAGCCCAACTTCCTGTGCAGGCGGCATTGTGGTGTCACGGGATGCGAGTTTCACGGCAAGTAGGTGACGCCATGATCGGTAACTACGCACCTGCGGGGGAGCCGAGTATGTCCATCGTGAACTTGTTCAAGACCGGCGGGGTTCCGTTTCTGGCAGTGTTGCTGCATCGCATCAGGAACAAAGCGCGGTCAGTGCGCATCAACAGGATCGCGAACCTTCGGTATGACGTGTATGTCGATCACGCCACCGACACCTACATGCTGGCGTTCCACATCCTACCGGATCTGCAGTATCGCTATGCGCTGCCCCGCGACCAGTTCGAGACGTTGCCAGACGAGGATTCTCCGGCGCTCGACGAACTCGCTTCCAACGTTGCCATTCAACTGCTGCTTACGGAGGACGCATGGCGGGATCAACACCAGAAGGAAAGGTGAAGCTGGCTGTGAAGCGATTGCTGAACAGCTACGCCAACCTGTACCAGCACTGGCCGGTGCTCAACGGTATGGGTGCCCCGACGCTCGACTGCATCGGCTGCTACATGGGCCGGTACTTCGCGGTCGAGACCAAGGCACCCGGCCAGAAACCCACGCCGCGCCAGCTGCTGACCATGGATGCCATCAGTGGAGCAGGTGGACGGGTATTCGTCATCGACGGCAACCTGTCCGAGCTGGAGCGGTGGCTGACCGACGTATCGACAAGCGGATGCGACCATGACTGACTTGCAGTGTCGAGTATCCACCAAGTCCAAGCTGGTGGTGCTGCCGTTCGACGCCCGGGTCCGCAACGTCATTCCGCACTCACGTATCCATGCACACGAGCTCGGCAACTACCTGCTCGTGCCGCATGGCCACGTCGAGACCAAGCTACTGCGGAACCTCGGCTACAAGCTGCCAGGACCGATCGTCAATGACTACGATTGGTGCGGCATCACCCCCTTTTCGTCGCAGGTGGAGACTGCTGACCTCCTGACCCTTTCGCAACGTGCGTACGTCCTGAACTCCATGGGTACTGGCAAGACGTTGGCGTCGCTGTTCGCCGCCGACTATCTCATGCAGAAGGGACTCGTTCGCTCCGCTCTAGTCATCGCACCGTTGTCGACGCTGACGACGGTGTGGGAGCGGGAGGTGTTTCGACGCATGCCGCACCGCTCGGCAGTGGTGCTGCACGGCTCCAGGCAGAAGCGACTGAGTGCACTGGCACTCGAGCGTGACTTCTACATCATCAACCACGACGGCGTGTCGACGATCAAGAACGAGCTGCTCAAGATGCCGTTCGACGTGGTCATCATCGACGAACTGGCAGTGCTGCGCAACGCCCGCACCCTGCGCTGGAAGTCCATCGCTGCTGTGGTGGATGGGCGCAAGTATGCGTGGGGTATGACGGGATCGCCGACACCGAACTCGCCCCTGGATGCTTGGGCGCAGATCCGGTTGCTCACGCCGTCCAACGTCACGCCGTACTGGAAGATGTTCCGCGAACAGACGATGTACCAGGTCACCACGTTCAAGTGGCGGGCCAAGCGGGCGGCGAAGGACATCGTGTTCACCGCCATGCAGCCCGGGGTGCGGTTCACGCTGGATCAGTGTGCCGACATCCCGCCCACGACGTACACGGATCACGACGTCACTCTGTCACCACAGCAGGAAGCTGCCTATGCCGAAATGCGTAGGAACATGGTCACCAACTTCGACCCCACCGTGTCCATCACGGCGGTCAACGCTGGTGTGCAAGTCTCGAAGCTGCTGCAGATCTGCTGTGGCTTCGCGTACGACGGCAACGGCATCGCTCACGATCTCCCCATGCCCGAGCGCATCTCGGTGCTGAAGGAGATCGTCGAGTCCGCCGCCGCCAAGGTAATCGTGTTCGTGCCGTTCAAGCACGCGGTGCGCCGCGTCGCCGAGGCGCTGCGCGATGAGTATTCCGTAGAGGTAATGACCGGCGACACGCCGAAGGGGGAACGTGACCGCATACTCACTTCATTCCAGCACGGGCTCCACCCGCAGGTATTGGTGGCTCACCCGAAAGTAACCGCACATGGCCACACACTGACAGCTGCCAACGTCATCGTGTGGTTCTCACCAACGACCTCGGCAGAGGTGTACGAGCAAGCGAACGCACGCATTCCGCGTCCCGGCCAGAAGCTGCATACGCACATCGTTCACCTCCAGTCCAGCAAGGCAGAGGCCAAGCTGTACGCCGCGTTGCAGGGCAAGCTCGACCTCCAGGCCGAGCTGCTGTCTCTCTATAAGACCCTCGTGAACGGAGATTCCAATGGCAAAGGTAAAACTCGATGAAGTGATCGCCGAATATCGGCGCATCAGGGACGAGAAGAAGGAGTTCCTGGACAAGCAGGCGGTAGTCGTTGCCGACTACGACCGCAAGCTCAACCAGATCACCAACGCCCTGCTCGACCTGATGAACAAGCAGGGCGTTGACCACATCACCACCAAGAGCGGCACGGCGTACCGTCGCACCGTGTCACGGCTCAAGGTGAACGATTGGGACGAAGCATTCTCGTTCCTCAAGGAGCATGAGCTCTGGCATTTGCTGGAGCGCAGGCTCTCCAAGACGGGAGTCGAAGAGTACGTCGAGGCGCACCAGGAGAACTTCCCTGGCACCGCCATCGACGTCGAAGCAGTCGTGCAGATCCGCAAGTAACCCTCAGGAGAAAATAGCAATGGCAACCAACATGGTTTCCCGCAAGTCCGGCGCTCTGGCCACTCGTACCTCCGTCCGCGGCACCAGCCAGGACGATCTGTCCTCCGGCTTGTCCGGTGGGTTTGCCGTCATGTCGTTCCGCTCAGGTCGCTGGCGCGTCAAGTACCAGGGCAGCGAGACCGTCATCACCCGCAAGGATGAAGAGGACAACGACGTGCCGGTCGCGTCCATCGACGTCGTGCTGCTGAAGGCGAGCCGCAACGTCTCGAAGATCTACTACTCGAAGCCGTTCTCGGACGGCGACGCGGAAGCGCCCGACTGCTACTCGAGCGATGGCATTCGCCCGGACGCGGGTGTGCTGCAGCCGAAGTCCAAGTCCTGCGCCACGTGCAAGTTCAACGAGTGGGGATCGAAGATCACCCCCAACGGCAAGAAGGCCAAGGCGTGCTCTGACCACCGTCGTGTGGCCATCACCCCGGCCTCGCTCAACCGCAAGAACCCCGACCCGTCGGTCATCACCAACGAGGTGTACAACGGCCCCATGCTGCTCCGGGTGCCGCCGACCTCGCTCAACGACCTGGCGCAGTACGGGCAGCGCGTCGCTTCGACGCTGAACGAGACCTACGATGCCGTGGTGACCCGCCTGGGCTTCGACACCGAGGCCAGCTACCCGAAGCTGACGTTCAAGCCTGTCCGCCTCCTGACGGACGAGGAGAACGAGGCCGTCGACGAGCTGTTCCACGACGACCGCATCAGCCGCGTCATCAACTCGGCAGTGGAGCTGGCTGACGAGGAGGACGATGACGAGGTGCCGGCGCCGCGCAAGGCCAAGGCCAAGCCGGTGGTCGAGGAGGACGAAGAGGAAGAGGCCCCGCCGGTGAAGGCGAAGGCCAAGACCAAGCCGGTGGTCGAGGAGGACGAGGAGGAAGAGGAAGAGGAGGCCCCGCCGGTGAAGGCGAAGGCCAAGGCGAAGTCCAAGCCGGTGGTCGAGGAGGAGGACGAGGAAGAGGAAGAGGAGGCTCCGCCGGTCAAGGTGAAGCCGAAGGCCAAGGCCAAGCCGGTGGTCGAGGAGGACGAGGAGGACGAGGAGGACGAGCCGGTGAAGCCCACCAAGCCGGCCAAGAAGGGCAAGAAGGGCGAGGCGACCGTGGCCGCGCAGGGCGACGCCCTGGACCAGATCGCGGGCTTCCTTGACCTCGAATCCTTGGACTGACCGGTAGCCTGTGGTTAGATTGGGAGGTTGGGGTCTGCCCAACCTCCCAGTCTTTTTCTATGCCATGAACGGAGCTACGCACAATGACGCTACTCGAGTTCCTGCGGCGCGTCCTGCCACAGTCCGGCGTCTATTTCGCATGTTCACCGAAGAAGGAACGCGGGTTCAACCAATACGCAGTGCACTCGATAGAGGAGCTGGCCGAGGAGCTCATGAAGCTCTCGAAGGAGCGACGAGACGCTTACTTCGCCACCTCCAGCTATGCCGGGACGCACTCTAGGGAAAGCAAGGCGGCAGTATTCAAGCGTGCGATCTATCTGGACATCGACTGCGGCCCCAACAAGCCGTACAAGACCAAGAAAGAAGGGGCGCTAGCCCTTGAGAAATTCTGCAAGGACGCAGCCATACCACTTCCCCCCGTGATCATCGACTCCGGCAATGGCCTGCACACCTATTGGCCGCTGTCGCACGATGCCGCGCCGCGCAAGTGGTTGCCGGTGGCGACTTCTCTGAAGAAGCTGTGTGCGCGGTTGAAGTTCCACGTGGATCCAACCATCACGACCGACGTTGCCCGGATCCTCAGGGCGCCAGGGACGGTCAACTACAAGAACCCGGCACACCCGAAACCCTGCCGCGTGGTGGCGAACCAGCCGACGAATTACACCCTCGACGAGTTCGCCAATTTCCTCTCCGCCAAGCCTGCACCGGACAACAGCGACCTGTCCGCCAACCTCCCTGCCAAGACCTTCGACTACCGTCCGCGGTTCGCCAAGGTCATAGCTCGGGAGTGCGGTGTACTGCGCCGCTCCATTGTCACGGGCGGCAAGGATCAGCCCGGCCAGCTGTGGTCGGCATTGCTCCACCTTCTGGCCTTCTGTGAGGACGGGCACGAGTACGCCCATCTGGTCAGCAAGGGCTACGCCGCGTACACGCCGGAGGAGACCAACCGGCGCTTCTCGTACTCCGTGGGCTCCAAGGAGCGCGTTGGCCCGACGAAGTGCGAGACGCTCGAAGCGTTCATGCCGGAAGAGTGCAAGCGGTGCGTCCACTCCGGGCGGGTCACCTCTCCGCTGCAGCTCGGTGTGGAGCTGGAGGATGTGCCGCCCTTCCCGTACTTCGTGGACGAGAAGGGAGTATGGCGGCGTGGTGAGGAAGGGGACGAGCCCATCCTGGTCTGTCCCTATGCCGTCTCGAACTTCCAGGTGTTCCGGGCCAACGAGCAGCTCTTCGCTGCCTTCGAGGCCCGGGCCAACTCGGGGCCGGTTCGGCATGTGACGGTACAGGCAGAGGCGTTGATGGGCACTGGCAGCAACGGGTTGCCGAAGTCGCTAAGCCAGGGTCACATGATCCTGAACAAGAACCAGATCAAGGAGGTAACCGCGCTCATGACCAGCTGGATGCAGCAGCTGCAGATGTCGCACCGCACCAAGAAAACCTACGGGCAGCTTGGGTGGGTCGAGTCCCACGACCAGCACGGCTTCGTCACCGGGCCGTCGGTATTCTGGAGTGACGGCTCATCCGCCGCAGCACCACCCGTAGACGCTCAGCTCCACTCCCGCTATCTGGCCAACGGCGACCCGCAGGTGTGGAAGGATTCCGCCAACTTCCTGCTCAGCCAGCATCGGCCAGCGGTCGCCGCGGCGATCGCCTCGGCCTTTGCCGCCCCGCTGGTGAAGTTCACGGGCGTCAACGGCTGCGTCCTGTCGATCTACAGCGCCCGCTCGGGCACAGGCAAGACGACGGCGTTGTCGGTGGCACAGGCGGTGTGGGGGCATCCTCTGCAGGGCATGAACTCCGTCAACGACACCCCGGCAGCGGTAGCCAGGAAGCTGGGCTACCTCAACAACCTACCGGTGTACTGGGACGAGCTACGGATGAAGGAGAACATCCAGCTCTTCGTGAAGCTGCTGTTCCAGCTCACGCAGGGCAAGGAGCGGGAGAGGTTGCGCTCCGACTCGTCGATGCACACTGCAGGCTCGTGGAATTCGCTGGTGACGGTTGCCACCAACGAGTCACTGCTGGACTACGTGGACGCGAACATGCGCGGCACGGAGGCTGGGCGTGTCAGGGTGTTGGAACTGGAGTTGACCGACACCGTGCCGCCCCTGGAGTCAGGCTCGATGGGACTGCGCAGTATCCAGCAGCTGCCCCAGCACTTCGGCCACGCCGGACAGGAGTACGCCGCATGGCTGGTGGCGAATCGTGGGCAAGTCGAGAAGGCAGTTCACAAGCAGATCGACAAGCTGAACGAGCTCCTGAATCCGGATCCGGCAGAGCGGTTCCGGGTCGCTACGGCAGCCACGCTGATGGTTGGCGCGGCGATAGCGACGAAGCTGGAGATCGCCAGGTTCAACATGCCGGAGCTCAACAAGTTCCTGCTCGACGCCTTGCGTGTCGGCTCGTCGGAAACCAAAGCTGCGGTGGTGAAAAACGAACAGGTGGAAGCCTACGACTTGTTGGTGGAGTACCTGACGGTGAAGGCCGATCACGGCATCTGCACCAACAAGATCCACGTTACAGGTGGGCGCCCACCACTCGACATTCAGCTGCTGACTCCCAACAAGCGAGAGCCGATCCTGTTCCAGTACGACGAGCAGCACACGACTTTGCTGCTCAGCAAGCGGGGGTTCAAGGAGTGGCTGGTACGAGACAAGACAGTCATGCCGACGCCAGTGCTGCGGGCGCTGACTACCCAGCACAAAGCCATGGAGAGGCGGGTGACCCTAGGCGCCGGTGCGGGAGTAGGGTTGCAGCTTCAGCAGCCTTGCTTGATGGTGCTGTTCAAGAACCTGAAAATCCCCCCAACATCTCCGTGACATTGAAGGTCGTGGCCCGGGTTCCAACGTTGGAACCCGGGCTATTTTTGTCACTGCGCGCCGTTCAGCCGCCGTCACCGCGAGAAAAATTTCGGGCCCGGTTGCGCTTCGCGCTCGTTACCCGCAGGTTCCCCTTCGTATTACCCCCGCCCTTCGACAAGGCTCGCTTGTGATCGACGTCTTTGCCGTCACCCGCACGCACCTTGCCGTCCTTCTCCAGCTGATACCGCGCCGCCACTCGGGCCCGGTTATCGTCCTTGTGCTTCGAGCCGTACTCCTGCCAATGGCTGGATGCCTGCTCGAGCGTCCGGTGCGCGGTAGGACTACGCACCCCGGACTGCAGCTTGTTTCCTCGCTTTGGTGAATGTGCCATCGGTCACTCCACGAACTCGCCGAACTTGAGTAGGTCGCGCCTGGACTTCGGCAGGCCGACGCCGTACGCAGCAGCCATCGACTCGGTTTTCCGAGTCGCCTTCATGTTGCGCAGCAGCTGGGCGTACGTCAACCGCATCGACTCCGGAGCGGCCTGGTTGTACTCCCGGATGGCCTCAAAGATGCCGCTGCGATCCTCGGCATCGGTGCGCCGGAACCGCTCGATCAGGGTGTTTCGGCGCCCGGTGTAGAACGCTTCGACGTCCTTGATCGCCCGCGACTTGAGGTAGTAGTCCGAGTAGTCGCTCGGCGAGAACCCCATCGATGCCGCGAACAGGTCGCCCGGCCCGAACTGGTTGGAGTCCTTCATGATCCGGCCAGAGCTGTCGACGATGCCCTCCGTGCCCAGGCGCGCAGTCCGCACCAGATCGCGGGCCAGCTTGGGCACCATGCGCTCAACGCCGCGCATCACCGCTCCCTCGTTGATGTCTTTCACGCCCTCCGCGGCATTCGCCACGACCGAGCCCAGCGGGCCCAGCAGCTCGAACGCCTTGGTCTCTACCCATTCCCTGCCGGCTTCGTTCTGCCCGCCGCCGAAGGTCAGCAGGTTGTTGATGCCAACGCGGCTCGTCAGGTCTATGCCCAGCGCGTAGGGGATGCCCCGCGCCATCGCTCCGCCGGCGGTTTCGCCGAACATCTCCACCAGCGCCCGGTGGGTATCGACTTCCATGTCCCACGGCTCGTCGTCGTCGCCGAAGGCCCACAGTGCCGCTCCCAGCGCCCACTTTATCGGCTCGAACATGGCGCCGACGACGCCGGCAGCGAGCGCGTGGGACAGCAGTACGCCGCCCACCGTGCCCAGTGCCTGCTTGGCTTCGGCCTTCTCCGCCTCCGTCATGGCCTCGCCGCGCATCCGCTTCATCAGCGCCGAGCTCGACCGCGCCATGCCCTGCAGCAGCATGTAGTACATATGCTGGGCGTGCTGCTTGAACATGAAGATCGGCCGCGCCAGCTGGAACTGCCGCTCCGAGAAGTACCGCGGCTTGTTCGAGGCGTTGTAGTTGAACTGGGTGGTATTGACCGCGTGCCGCGCCGCCTCGACGGCTTCGGTGTGGGTGGCACCGGCATCGACTGCCAGCTCGTAGGCGGCGACCGCCGTCACCGTGCGGTTCATGACCTCCGTGATGTGCGGCCACAGGCGCATCCACTCGGACACGGCCTCGACCCCGCGGTAGGCCATAGTCGAGCCCTGCGCCTCGGCTCGCGTCGAGGCTGCCAGCGACATATCGATGGTGCCGGACTCGCCTAGCGTGCCGAGCATCTTCAGGATGTTCTGCCCGCGCTGGTTCTGGTAGGCCGGGTTGTTCTCGATCCGCAGTCGCAGCGCGTCGCCGACCGAGTTGGCCCCTGGCTTCAGGAACTCGAACAGCTCCGCTCGGTCGGTGTTGCGCAGCGTGGTGACTCCCTTCAGGCCACGGCGCAGCGCTTCCGGCATGATCGAGCGGTACGCCCGAGTCATGGCCTTGGCTGCCTTGCTCATGCCGTACCGGGACGACAGCCACGGGTAGGTCAACAGCAGCGGCTGCGAGGCGTTGATGATCGAGTAGGACGGCGTGGCCAGGTACCAGAGGTAGCCTGCCGACGTCGCCAGCTGCATGGCCTCCGCCGTGTCGAGGTACCGGGAGTCCAGGGTGTCGCGCTTCTTGATCTCCGCCACGACGTCATGCAGCGTCGCGATCTCGTCGTCCGAGCGGCCCGCCGTGAACGCCTGATCTTTCTCGTAGGCCAGCAGCTCGCCCATCGCGTCGGCGATCTTCAGGCCGTGCTCGACCTGAGACAGGTAGTAGCTGGAGGACATGACGCTGGACGCGAACGCCCGGCTCATGTTCCGGCTGTAGCCCTCCACCCGCTTCCGATTGAGCCGCGACTTCTGGATCGAGGTCTCCGGCAGCATCTCCAGGTAGGTGGCGCGCAGGGCCATCCGCAGACGCGGATCGTCGATGCGCTTCTCCATACGGGATACCAGCTCGGACGAGATGGCATTGCCCTCCATGTACTCACGCTTCTTGGTGACGTTCGACACGTCTCGGTACTTGCCGACCAGCTCGTCGCGAATGCTCTGCGCCTCGCTGCGCGTCTCGGCGAAGTGCACCTCACGGTTGCGGTACTGGAACTCGTAGCGGCCGTTGTCGTCCTGCTCGATGCGGGAGAACTGCAGCGAGGGATCGACGCGCAGCAGCGAGCCCCGCGCCTCCATGGCGTCGTGCAGCGTCTTGTACCCGCCAGCCTTCGACCAGGCGTCGAACGCCTCGACCACGTAGTCGCCGAAGCGCCGCAGCGGGAAGTACACGCCGAGGACGTGCCGACGGGCGAACAGCTCGTTCAGGGTGTCGGTGATCTCCTCGCCGGCGGAGACGAAGCTGCGCTGCAGCTTCCGGCTCTCGTTCGCGCTGATCTCGCCGGCCAGCTCCCGCCGCTGGGTGGCGTTGGTCTGCCGCTTGACCTCGGCGTCGACGGTTTTCTTGATGTCGCCCGTGTTGGCCGCACGGTTGATCTTGGCTGCCGTCAGCCCGGGCAGGCTGTCGCGGAAGCTGTAAGCCACACTGTCCACCACGGCATTGATGTTGTCGCTCCACAGCTGCCGGTAGTGGTTGGCCACCTTCTGGAACAGGTCGCCGGCGAGCGGACCCTCGATCGGCCCGGTGGCAACCATGGCCTCGAACTCCTTGCGGAGCATGTCGTAGTTGGCCCGGTTGTCCTTGACGATCTGCGGATCCAGCGGGTTGCCGGCAGCGTCGTAGCGCAGGTGCAGGTTCTCCAGGTCGTCGAAGTCCACCGACGGGTCGATGGCGTAAGTGGTCGCCTTGCCCATCAGCCCGGACATGGTCGCCTCCAGCTCCGGGTAGGCGGTCTTGAAGTTGTCCCACTCCCGGTGCAGCGCGGCGCCCAGCGACTGCCGATGCCGGATTGCGGCATCCCGCGTCTCCATCAGGTCCGACCAGCGCTTGAGGATGTTGCCCCTGGCCGTCTCGAACAGCTGCTGATACGACTCCACCATCTGCAGCTTGGTCATCATCGGCAGGCCGGCAAGGGTGCGCAGCTTGTCGCTGACCCAGGTCTTGGCTGCCAGCGTGCGGACGTTCTGGCTGGTGCCGCTGGCCTTGTGGCCG
>Ga0208665_10000060_pt1 | contig 16777 bp, 30 predicted proteins | sample Methanogen_OWC_FD_187365 | JGI IMG/M metagenome (GOLD analysis project Ga0208665, IMG submission 187365) | Enriched soil microbial communities from Old Woman Creek wetland in Ohio, USA - Methanogen_OWC (SPAdes) (version 2) | ecosystem: Environmental > Terrestrial > Soil > Wetlands | place: USA...
AAGCTGCTGAGATAAGCGGATATGGTATAGATGGTGGAGATTGGTAATTATTAAGGAGTGATTCACATAGACACATACACAAAAATGCTCTTAGCACTTCCTTCAGATTGTCCATTGTGTAAGGAATGGCAATGGAGTGCAGGAGATATTGTATACTTCAAAAATTGGGACATGTTGTTTTTAATAGATTTTGCATCTCCTAATGGAGTTTCGGCTGTAAAGTTAAACAGTCTAACTCCTACGTTTGAGATTAATCCGGATGTTCCTATAAATGATGCAATACGACCAATTCCCTCACAAAGACAACTTCAAGATATTGCTAAAAAAACAATTGAAGAAAAATATAAACAAGACTTTATAGACCACGGATTACCTGAAAAATGGGATGATTGGAGATTATTAATTGATTTTTATAATGTAATTCATGATAGTTTTTATAGAGTATTTCATCCTGGTGAATATACTTTTGAAATGATGTGGTTGCAATACTTGATGTGGATATCTGATAAACGTAGATGGAATGGTGAAAAGTGGGTATGACATTATCAAACAATTATAAAAAAATGTGCATGGCTGAGAAAATACCATTCTGTTTTCCAACAATCGACATTCAATTTGATACATACAAGAAGACCCGTGGCATCAAATTTGAATCTCTTGTGATGCTGGAATTTGCAAATTGGTTCGTAGACAAGGTAAAAGAGGACCATTCATTCTGTTTGAAATACAAGACAAAAGATGAAGTTGTCATGCTGTGGATTATGGAGGAATGTTATGGGAAAACGTGGGATGGTGATACATTCCAATGCCAACTGTAAAACAAATCCAAGTAAGACATAATCCTGAACTAGAGAATGTAGTTGTAGAATATGAAGAGAGTAAGAGGTAATCAAATGAAAATTTTAGTATATCATCACGATGACGCAGATGGAAAACTATCAGCAAAGATTGTACAATATTTTTATCCACGTTCTGAAGTAATATTTAGAGAAGTTAACTATAACGAAGAAAACATAAATTATGAAGAAGTAGAAAATGCCGATGTTGTATACATGGTAGACTTCACGTCTGACAATATGATAGAGTTTGCTAAAAAAACAGGAACTAAATTAGTCTGGATAGACCATCACAAAACAGCAAAAGAAAGGTTTGCCGATCTATGGAATTCACCAATAAAAGGTCTAAGATCGCTTGATAAAGCTGGATGTGCTTTAACGTGGGAATGTTTCTCAGATAGGCAAGCACCTAATATTGTAGACTATATTGCAGATAGGGACATGTGGAAATTTGAGTGGGGAAACACAAAGCCATTCTACGAGGGATTTAACTTACTTATTACAGATATGGACGATGACTTATGGGTCGAACTATTAGTAGGGGATCAATGCGCGGAAGGTGAATGTATTGGACTCGGAGAAGTGTTATTAAAACGCCAGTTAAAAAGAACAGAGCAGTTATTTGAAAATGGAATTGATGTATCATTTCATGGATATAGAGCTAGGCAGTGTAATACAACGTCCTACTTTTCAGAACTTGGTGAATATATTTACTCAAAGCCAGAATATGACATTGCAGTCATGTGGCAGGTTGTAAAAGATAGGATAGTGTTTTCACTCAGGTCTAATACTGTTGACTGCGCTAAAATCGCACAAGAACATGGCGGCGGCGGACATTTAGGGGCCGCAGGATTCTCTATTGAAAATGTATCAGGATTTCCATATAGATCGAGGTTATCATAGAGATGTTTGATGAGGGAAAATAATTGATTACCTGCGGGGAATGCAGGCGTTTTCCCAGGTGCCCATTGTATGTAGTAACACCGGATGGGACATTCGTTATGGTATCTACTACTAAGGAATGTAGTGATTTTGAACCTATGTTAGACAATATGCAAGCTGCTTGAGGTTTCTTAATGACATATAACATTTTAACTCATGATATTTGTGGGGAACTATCCGACTATATTGTCATTGTAGGAGGACATTTTACCGAGGAAAAAGCTAAACAGATACTCGTTAGGAAAAAACAAATTGAGAGAAATATGATTATCTCAGATTTGAATCATGGATACGCGAAGAAAGTAACAAACATGGACGAGATTACACCATGCGCAGAATCAAACATTGGATATCTTCTGGATTGGAGTTCAGTACCGCCGGACGGATTTGACAAGAAGATAACTATTGTAGAAGTTTGTGAAGATTTTTAGAGGGATTGAATGAAATTCCTCCTTGTTATCATCCTACTTTTTTTATCAATGTCGACGATAGCGGGAGCAACAGACGTTTATGCAACTGGGTCAGCCGATCAGAATACAATCAACGAAGCTTTGAAATCAGGAGGAGATGTCTATCTTCATGGGGGGAAAGTCTACGATATCACGGGGCCTATTTACATTTACTCAAATACGAAATTACATGGTGATGCAGATACAACACTGAGAGTAAACGCAGGATCAGGCCAATGGTATACAGGGAGAACAGGTATAATCAACAATGCCGAAGTCTTGGAAAACGTGGAGATATACGGTTTCGCGATTGATGGAAATATAGGTAATTTACCGGCTTCGTATGCTGATTATGGAAATGGGAAACATAACGCGGAGAGATTAATTTACTTGATGGGGAATAAAAAAGAGTACATGGATAACGTTAGGGTACATGATATGCAGTTGCAAGACTCCTTCAGCGACGGCTGTCAATTGGCATACTGTGAAAATTCCCAGGTTTACAACAATTTCATAAGCAATTGTCAACATGAATCAATATTCCTCATATGCGCAGTTAACACGGCAGTCTATAGTAACGAACTTTTTGGAATAACGAGTGACTGCTTAAGACTAGATAACTGTGTAAATTGTACAATTTTTAGTAATATGTTTTATTCTTATACAGGCGATAATTTAAATGGGCAAGGTACAAACGGAGAAAATGCAGTGCAGATAGCTGATGAAGGTTATTCTCATGGCGGGGGATCTGCTAAACCCCTAAGTACAACTAACATAGAGGTATTCAATAACACCTTTGCAAATACGGGCTTAAGATCGGTCTGGTTGGACTCTACCGGCAAAGGTGTTACAAACGTTTACATTCATGATAACACATTCCTGACAGGTAAAGAGCTCGAAACTGCAGGCGTTCCGGTGTATACGAATATATCATATACAAACATGCCAACAGTGAAGATGTCAAGAGAAATATTCACCTCCATCTTTGACGTCTTAAACGCAGAATTTACCGACTCCGGCTTAACAAATCAAAATGCAGACTCGATACCGTATACAGCAAAAGAAACTGAACAAGGGAAGATAGCAGGATACGTGAAGATCGTAGGATTTAAAAATCAAATATCAATTGATGGGAAATCGTATATCTCAAGTCCTGATGATGTTCTTGTCAAGTATTCAGTTATCAGGGCTCCCTCATTGAACTCATGGTTTGGAGATATTGCAGATACCAAGCCGGAAGTCAAGACTTCAATTGAAAATGGCACAGCGACCGCTATAATGACTGTTAAGGTGAAGTGGTATAATTACAAGAGAGTAAATGGGAAGGTTAGTAAGGGGAAGATACAGGAATCTGAGTATGTGTTTAGCGATTCTTGTGGGACTCCTGAAATCTTACAGAGACAAACGAATATATCAGCATATGCAAACATATTTGACGATACAAAAAATCAAGTAACCAGGCTTGTAGTGCCTTATACCAACACTACTCAGAAAATAGAAGTCGTATATGGAGAAAACAAAACAGTTCGTAAATTAATGATCGGCGAAGTCATCATTGATAACAACGAATTTAAAAAAATAATATATACCAAATGTGATTCATGGACCGGGGAAATACCACACATGGGTGAAGAATTTATAATCGTTGGGAAATTCGATCCAACAAAACTAAATATAAAACATTACACTCCTTATGAGTCATCCGATGTTAAAAACATTGAATTGAATTATCATAAAAACAAAGGGGAAAGTACATTATTACTCACTTTAAAATTCATTGTTTATATTTTACTTGCAATGTTTGCAGGGTATAAGATAATGACAATAATAATGTAATTATATATTTGTTTAGTATTAAGTATATAAACATCACAAAGTTTTAAATAGTTGCGAAGTAGTATTATGTTTATATGCATATCAAAGAAAAAATGTTAGGTGTAAGTTTATCACTTACTGGATTTATAGGAAACGCACTGGCTGCAAATGATACAATATCATTAGTTCCAGATACAAAAAAAGGAACTGAAAATCTCGCATCTCTTCCTTATATAGATAAGTTGCAGTGGGTATTAGATACCGTATACGCATTGGTTCCATACATAGCCGTTCTTGCGCTTGGGTTTTTGGCGGTTAAATATTATACAGGGGGTTGGGACTCTGTAGAAAACGAATTAAAAACCCGCAAAGGATTCTTTGCAATTATAGCTGTGGTACTATTATTAAAAGTTGGGTCTGCAGCAATAAGGTTAATTTCCGAATGGTGAGGGGTTTCAAGTGAAACTCATTCCATTTGTTGTTCTTTTTTTATTGTTATTGTCTTCATGTATAGTTCACGCATCGAGTGCTGGTAATTCAACATCGTTGTCTAATAATTCATCAGTTTCTATAAAATCACCAACCGTGGATTTGTTAAACATTAATTACACACAAAAAGATAGTAACACGTCTGTAAAAACAGACACATCGACTCAAAAAATGGAGCCAGGTGTATTAATGATTAAAAAGGGATTAGAAGGAACTGTTGTAGACAACGTAAATAAATTATTTGTTGGGTTCGGGGGCATGCAATTAGGTGCACTTAATGGAACAAAAGAAATGGATGAATCACAGGTTGCTATATTCGCAGTAGCTGCGCATACGCTGGATCCAACTAGAGATCCAGCAACCATGTCGCGAATTGCAACAATGCGAGATATTTACATATACGCTATACTAATTTTTGGAGCTTTTCTTGCCCTTTTCCTTATATATCAGATAATATCTCCCGATGAATCAGCAAAACTTTTAGAAGACTTCACCGGAAATTATACTTACATTGCTCCGACTGACATGATTAAATATTTCGCAAATACATGCGGATGGCTTTTATTTGGGCCTAGTATATTATACGCAAGTCTCCAAATAAACAATTTCTTAGTAGAAGGACAAATGCTTTCTGTTCTTGATCAAGTTGCCTTCACTAGTGACAATATAGGATTATATATTATAATGGTTCTATTGTGGTTGGCATCTATTTGTTTTTTTGCTATTCGTATTGTCCTGATTATAATAGCAGCGAATATATGGATACTATATGGGATCGGATTTGCTTTTAGGAAGATCAGATGGGCTGCAGTTCTTGCAACTACCTACCAGATAGTGTTTATTTTCTCACAGTTTGTAATTATCTGGATATGCTGTGTTATGGTTTCGTACACTGCTTCTCAAGAACTTGCTTGGTATAGTGTTTCGTTTATTTACCTAGGATTGTTTTTAACAGTTGTGTTCATGGAAATTATTTTCGTATTGTGGCCTATTATTTGGAAACTTCTTTCTCCACAAACATTAACTACAGCAATTAGATTAGCGAGGTATGTTTAATGGTGGATTCGACGCCAAATTCACTTATAAAAATAGATACTCCGGTTACTGCCAGGTATGGAAAAAAACAGGTGGGAATCTATATAATTTCGGGTACAATGATAGTGTATCTATTCAACTTTATTTCTAATCACCCTCATAACATCCCGTTAGTCGTCGGCTGTCTTATCTTTATGTTCGTAATCGCTGGATGCGTTTTTAAATATGCTAGATCTCAGAATGCACTATATGAAACTGAGTTAAAAGTTGGTTTTAAAGCTAAAAACGCAGTAAAGAAAAACGAGATATATAAATTCAATCCAAAAAACAAAATTGAAAAGGGGATGGCGTGGACAGGGCTTGTAGGAGTGGACACCGAAGGAAGGCTGAAGTTTAGAAAAACGAAGGTTTATGAAAATAATTACTGTAATATTGGGATGTGCTTTGCAGTAACTCCTTCAGACTCGAATGATCCAGATAGTTATTACAATGGAATGGCGAGCCTGTTTAAATCAATACCTCAGTTCTGTATTCATAAGTGTACTGTAGCACAGTCAAAACATTTAGTAAATTTAAGTGCTGTATATGAAAAGAAACTGCAAAACAAAGACCTGCCTTTGATTGTTAGAAGTGGGTATGCAGCTAAAAAGAAGTTTTTTGACGAGATAAAGAACCGGGTTGGTTGGATGCATGTTATTTTTTTAGGTCTTGATTACACTCCAAATGATCAGGAAGCAATTGAAAAGTTTGATAAGATCAGAGAAAAATACGCGGGATCATTGGAGCTTCACGGTGTAACAGGGAGATTGATAACCGATCCTACAGAATACGGAATGATATGTGCACAGATGGGCAGGATGGAGAATCTAGAGGGGCTGGTGTAATGTCGATTACTGATTATTTTTATAAAAATAGATTAACAAGCGGGTTTATGAATACTCTTTCTAAGAGAAAATACGATGTCAAAGTGAAAAAACGAAGGGAAATGAAAATAAAAGCAGACAAGATGCTACGTGATACAATAGATGCTGCTCTCCCTGTATCCTTTAAGCCCACAAAAGACGGAGAATGGATTGAGGCAAATGGTACATGGATAAAATGTATGGTGATAGGTAGGATCAGTCCCAAATATGGTGATAGGCAGGATTACCCTACTGAAATGAATCCACGTTTCATGGATGAAATCTTTGAGATAGCTACTAAAAAAGAAACATGTATTGAAATGTGCCAAATAATCTACCCGTTGAATCCTCTAAAAGAAAACGAATCCCTTGAAACTGCTAAAAAGAATATCAAAATTCAAAATGCAATTCAGGAAGACAAAGATAAAATTACCCATAGCCATGACACAATTAATGATTTTGCAGCAGAAGGGATTTATCAATATCAGAAAGACCTATTCCACGGAAGAACGCGCCTTTTCCATCATGTTTTACTTGTGGCTGTCCAGGGACTAACAAAACAAGACGTGAACAACACGCTTTATGATATCGAGACTGTATGCGATAGAATAATACTTCAACATGAAATCCCTATCAGAGGGATGGTTGAAACATATAAATCAATGCAACCTACTCCTTATGTGTGGAGTACCCTTTTTAAAAAGTCTGTCAATGCTGAACTATGCGCTAAAACTTCACTTCTACGAACTATAGAGCCTGTAATTGCTACCAAGGGCAGAATGCTAGGAATGAATTATAGAACTGGAAATCCAATATTCTACGATTTTGATGATCCCAATACGACTAACTCCAACGTGGTAGAAATTGGAGTAAGCGGATGTGGAAAAACCACTGACCTTCTAAAAGATAACATCCGTGCTTTCTTTGCAGGAGATCATGTAATGCATATAGTCCCGAAAAAGGACGGTATAACGGACCATCTAAGAGTATGTAAAGTACTAAACGGAATGCTCTGGAAGATAGGATTCAAGGGCAAAAACCCCAATATGTTCCAGGTTTTTAGGGATAAGACTATGGACGATTCAGAGGACGGATACCAAGACGCATACTTAGCTCACTTTACAACGCTACTAGAGGTCATCGGGTTAATAATTGGATCAGGGTATACAGATCAACAAAAGAACTGGCTTACAGAGGCTCTCAGTGAATTGTATTATGACTTTAAAGTAGTTGATGATAAAGGTATAGTAAGGAAGGATATGGTTAGTAGGTGGGAAGATGGTTATTTCTGGCCTAATTTTTCAGATATGAGAACTAAACTTTACAACTGGATGAATGACGATAAACATAAGAAAATGACTGGACCAATTGAGGCACTTTATAATAATACTGCAATGCTCACACCCAACGGACCATTGGGATATCTTGTAAACAACAACATAATGGACTTGAGTAACAATTACATAATGGCAGATCTGTCAGCACTTACAACAGTTCCCAATGTTCAAGAAGCCCTGACTCTTTTAATAATGTCAGTGGTCTATACTAAACTTGCACTTTCAAAACCCGGTGCACCAAAAGTAAGAACCCTTCTAACTCTAGACGAAGGTGTAGAACTGGTTAAAAACAAGACTCTCAAAAATAATATAGAAAAGTTTTACACGCAGGGGAGGTCATGGGGTCTATATACAAAAGTAGTTTCTCAGTATTTGGCCGGCTTTCCGTCTGACATGTTTAAAATGTTAAAAGCAAACACTGCCTACATCCTTCTATTTGGGACAATGCGCCCTGATAACATAGGAGATCTAGTTAAGGAATTCAATCTCACAGATAAAGAAGCAAGCATGCTGTGTGATCCAAGGAAAGGGTATGGGATTATGATTATGAGGGGTCATAAATTCCCATACTATAACGCATTGGATGATTTTGAAAGAGCTGCAATCCTGAACGAGGGTCCGATGGCTAGAGAAATAAATCAAATTATATTTGGTGAAGATGTGCCAGGAAAAGACGAAGTAACCGAGGCAACGCTTGGGGAAATTAGACTAAATCAATTAGTTGAAGATATAGTACACGACCTTGGAGTAAGCTGCAAAACGTGGTATAACAAACCATTGGATCCAAAAGATTACCCAAATGGATTCGAGAAGGAAACAACCAGAAACCCATGCACTGGACTTCAAACTGTAGTATTCTATAAGAAATCCCTGATAGATGAAGATGGGAAAATAAAAGGTCAGACTAAAGAACATTACTTCATGAACGTGCTTCTCGCTGGCGAAGGTTACCTTAGAGGTGCTGAATTAGTGACCATCGATAATAACTATGGAAGAGATCAGTTGCCGGACGTAATCATGACGTTTTCACAAGCAGATGGATCGAAAATTAAACTTCCGTTTGAATACGAGACAAAGGAATGCAAACATAGCATCAAAGACCTTCAAAAGAAGAGAGATGATATCTTACTCATGAAAGAAGGCAACGCATCGTGCTTTAAAGATGTAAAATTTATAGCTAAAAAGGATTACGTGTCCCATTTGATAGACGCGGTTGGTGATGATTTTGTACTTACTCGCGGGGCAGCAGTGGGAGATTATATCGAAACCATGAAATCATGTAAATCACTTGCGTCTGAGCCTCGGCTCACCGAACAGAGCATGGAGACGGCTTGAATGTTGCCGCCACTCACTCCTTGCAGTCGCGAGACTGCCATGTATGCAGTTCCCTATAGTCTGAAACATACGGGAACTTATAACATAGCATCTCTAAGTTCCTCCGGAACGCTGTTTTCCTGCGAAAAATGTAAAATTTTTAAAAAATGCAAAAAAAACTCAGATAGATATATAAATATAATAAATAAATGTAAAGATATGCAAACAGAAGAAAACGGGGGCGAGTACCTAGATACAAGAAAATGGAAAGCTCTTGATATTAATCGAAAAACCGATTCAAAAGGCAGGGTGCATGCTGGAGAATCATATCATGAAAAAGACATTAGGGTTTTTGTATCTGATATAGATAAAGAACCAGATATATGCAAACACTATATTTTATTACCTTCGCATACATTTAAAGAAGTAAAAAAATCACGGAAAAAAAATGAAATCGGAGATCCGTTAGTAGTTCAACGAAACGGGGATGTCTGGACGACTCTCGCAAATAAAAATAAATATGTTAGGATTTACGTAAGGATGTGATTCGATGACAGAGACGGTTTCGATGTCAGTAAAAAAACTATTATTATCTACAAAAATGAAGAATCTAATATTGACGGCAAAGGCAAATGCATTGATTACGGCTTGTATCCTGATGCTTTCGGGAATGGGACTTTATGAGATGGCTGCAACACAGCCTATTGCGGATAGATCTAATAATATCCAGGATGATTTTACATTGGACATAAATGAAAGATCTGATCGCGTTTACAATTCAGTTACAGAAGTTATAAATCATCAGGGGGAAATTGGTACAATTGGATATAAGCAAACATGTGAGAACTCTATTTCATTTATTCGTAAAGAGAGGCTTGACACAAACCACAATTATAACATGCTAAGTCCCAGCCATAAGGAACTGGTCGATGAATATAGGGCATATTTAAAAGAGGCTGCTAATGTAGTGGTTGTAGCGTATAGTGGAGCGCAGCCCAACTTAACTAAACTAAACGATTTGAAAAACGAATTAATCTAATTTTTATTTACCCTTTTCCAACGATGGGCTCAAACCCACCTAATATCATCATCCCCCAATTTCATAATTGTTCCTCTTTTCTTTAGAATTTCTATTTCTTTGTCGGTATCTTGGAGTAAATAGATAGTTATCGCATTGCCAATGATACATATTTCTGGTATTTTAAAATAATTCTTTTCACGTAGACACTACAGTAAGTTTTATATATAATGTGCACGTACTATAGTCTAGACACAAAAGGAAGTGACTTGGAATGTTAGATAAAGAAAAATACTTCAACGAATTAATGAGAATTGGACCAGACTTTAACAATGCAACGAGCATAATTTCATGGATAGAAGAAATCACAAACTGTAAGAATAACAGACTCAATGACACCGGAATCCTTGAAATGTTTGCAAAAAACGGATTTGTACCTAATATGAATTGTGATGACGAATTTAATCACTCGGACCGTGAAAATGTAGCTGGATGGCTAATAGGACAAGCTCTTGATGGAATTCAACTAACTGGTCACATATCACTCGATGTAATTGATTTCATGGGAGAATGGGAATAATGGTTTACACTTCAAATGGGTTTTACTCAATAGAAGGGGTTTCAGATGAAAAACGTATGAACCAACTAAAAGATCATGTTAACGATGGAGACTCTTATATGTCCAAAAATGGATTATGGGAGTTTGTAAACGGAGAGTGGAAAATTGTTTGGATAAAGCTTGGCGGAGTTAATATTACTGAAAGTGAATACATTCAGTTACAGGAAGAAATTGAACGAGATAAAGAAGACGACCAATCAGATAGAATAGGATATAACTCACATATTGGAAGGGGGAACTACTAATTAAAGTAGGAATTCGTAAACAGCAGGGAAGGGGGGAGAAAACGAAAGATATATGTCCTTTATGCGGAATTGAATATATCGAAACTTGTTATGGGTATAAAGAAAGAAAATTTAAGAGGATTGGGGTATATTGTCCTAATAATAATTGCAGTTATTTAAAAAAGGATTACTAATTATTGAATAAACATTTAAAAAATTAAATTCCTACGGCTTTCCACAGAGCAAGAAAGAACAGTACTATTGAAGTGAATTAAATATTTAATATATTTAATATTTAATTCTGTTAAGTATAGAGTATAGTATAGTAGTAGAATCTAATTACATATTAATAAAACAGAGTTTATTAATATCTAAACAGGTGAAATCATGGTTACATCAGTTGAACAATTACGATGTCCTTATTGCCTTCAAGAACAAGAAACTAACTATAACTATCCATTAAACAACAACACTGGAATGATTAGACATGTTTGTGTATTATGTGGAAAGACGTTTGAATATGAAGAAACTATAAAAATTGTTTATTATTCATTTCCCTTGGAATTGATTGAGTATAAAGATGAAATGACTGGAAAAACGAAACACTAGTTGTTTTCTATTTATTATTTAATTCACTCAAATACCTATCAAATTCATCTTCCATCATATCTATCTGCACATGAAGTATTGATATTTCTTTTCTCATCCTAATAATTTCCTTAATTTTACCTTTATGTTCTTTAAAACAATCTGGACAAATAAACAAATGATATCCAGGTGTACAAATTATTCTTTTTAAATGGCTATCACATATGTACTTACTACAGATTTCACAGTTCATATCATTAGGGTTTTTACAGAAAGAACATGGTATTTGTTCTTGCTCTCCGGTGAATTCTATTTTATTTATTGTCATCTTAAATCATCCTGGATTATTTAATTTCCTCTTTATATTTCTCCATCAACCTCTTCATCTCTTCAATCTCCCTAACCTTCTGTCTCTCTTCCCTTTCCAGCCTCTCTTTTTCTTTAATAATGACCATCTTCTCATAGAAATCATCGTCAAATAGGATGTCAAAGGGAAGTTTATATTTTTTCGAAGAATCGTCTGAAACATACGTTACGATTAATTGATTATGATCAATTGAATACTTTTCTAATATACCATCTGGGTCATATCCAGAATATCTATTTTTAGGATCGTTTGATTTTTCCATATCTTCAATTCTGTCTCTCAGGAACGTGTCTACTTCTTCCCATAGTTCCTGAATTTTAGTTAGTTTCGCGGCTGTGAATTTCATTTGCAATCACTCATATCCTCTTAAATACTCAGCTACATTTGCAAGATCTCCAATCCTGCCTACGTTTTCCCCTATTATTCCATTCTGTTTAAGTATCAAATCAAATTTTTCTTTTGAATCGTCATTATCATTAATCCTGAGTATTGTAATACAACTTGTTAAAATGTTGTTAACGGCTTCGTTTACATTCTTGTTTCTATATTTATCTCTCATCTCTTCCTCCGTATTATCTTAGGACATCTATCAATCTCGCAACACTGATTGAAATAATGGGGATTATTACATGTAGGATAAGAAGTAGTGTAAAATTCACAATTGCGCTGTGTTTCCTTCCAGAGTTGACGTGTCTTGCCGGTTCTTGGTGTGTGACTTATTATTTTCATTTTTATCTAATCCTCCGTCTTCCAAACTATTTAACAAACATATTAGTAAATATAATAATTGAAATATATAATATCAAAACACCTATAACGGCCTTTAAAATAACCCACATCATTTTCAAATCTTCACTGCGTTTCATTTCTCGTTTTTCTTTTTCATGGGTTTTTAGAATATCGTTTAGTGTTGTGGGGTTTATATCTTTTTTACATTGGTACGTTTCTATTATAGTGTTATCCATTTACAATCCTTCCTTCCCCATCTCTCTTAATCATCTTAACCAACTCCCTTCTTTTCTTACCATTGTCCCGTTCAATAGCCTTTATATACGTTTTAACAGCCATCCCATCCGGATAAATAAACATCTTCCCAAAGAAATAACCTATATAATCTGTTCCATGATAGTAAGGCCATTCATCCGATGTAAGGATTGTATAATCTTCTCCTGCATCATTTACCCAATCGAATGTTTTTATCTCGCCTGTATACATGTTGAATTGATATAACGAATCACCACCGTTTCGTTCGTGATTTCTTGCAAGTTTAACTAGGCGATTTGGATTATCTACTTTTATTGTTTCCATTTTCATCTCTTCCTCCAATCTTCCATAACCCGAATTGTAACATTATAACCACCATCTTCAAGTTTTTTAGCTATGGGCATTACTGACTTTGTATCATTAGTGACTAAACATAAATCTGGAAATCTATACACCAGATCACAAATCACCTTTTCCGATTTATAAGGAACAATTATAAATTTCTTTACTTTTTTCACAGATATTATACAATCCAATTCTCCCTTCTTAAGAACGATTTCACCAATTATTGAGTGATTTATCATGTAATCCGGTTCTAAAATGAATTTTATTTGTTCGAATACATCGAGAGCTTCTTTTTTAGGGTCTTCTATGATTTGTATCACTTGTTATCTCTCCACGATCTTCCCTTCCTCGTCTCTCTCAATTAATTTCTACCCACAAAAAGGACAATGTTTACCGTTCCAGTTTTTGAGGCATACATACTAACATTATCCTCCAAACAAACTATTGAATTCTGCAAGTGCTTCTTTATATGCTACAATCTGCCCATTATAAAAAATTTCAACGTTATTATTTCCATTTTTCTTCCAATATTCAGATTGACGTTCGCATATCTCTATGTGTTCTTTAAACCATTCTTGCATCTTGAATTTTTCTTGATACATTTAATCATCTCCAATAAATTCATCAAATTCCAAAACTTTTCCTGTAATGGTATGTCTTACTTTTCGAATTGGCTCACTTGAATCAAATATACTAACTTTTGTCCATGTTTCGAATTCGTATTTGTGGAATTCTTTGTCGAAATCCAAATCAATTACTGGTTTCTGGTCTTTTAATATTCCTTTGACGTTATAATATGTCATAAACGTGTCTTGTTTTTCGAACCGTACTTCTGAATACATTTTACTTTTCTGTCTGTTAACGTAGTCGTCTACTACTTCTTTTACTGTTTTAGTCATTTGTTCCACCTACAGCTAATCTAAAAATATCTCTAAAATCTAAACTACAGCAAAATACAAAATAATCCACAAAACATAATGCAATAAGTCCTTCGTATAAATCATCTGATAAATAATACAAACAAATGTAAGGCACTAGACCTAATAGTATTCCACCTATAATAACAAAGAATATTTCTATGTCAGAACTTTCCTCCTCTATTTTTACAAATGCTGGCGTAGGGATAACATGAATCAGTTTGTATCCAATTTCTACATTCTTTTTTCCAGCTAATTTTGCGATCATGTAGTGTCCTGATTCATGTAAACAATATGTGAGGTAGAGAGCTATTACAATGAATAGACATTCAATTGGTATTGGAATCATGATTTCACGCTCTATTCTCAAATACCATGCTCAAAATTAACTTTCCCGTCTTTTGTAACAATTCCAGCACTAATAAGATCCTCTAAATATGGGGCAGGTTCTGGAGCATCATACGGAACCGTGAACAATTCCCATTCTACGCTTTTTGCAAAGAAAAAATAAGTATAACGTGCGTGGTTTTGAGTGAAGCTTACTGTCGGTAGTCTGCCACCTTCTACGATGGGTAATATTACACCACGTTTCTTTCGAAGTTCTATAAACTTTGTTTCTAAATTAGACATTTCTTTTCACCTTTCCTTCAGTGCATATTACCTTACTACTCTTTCTTTTTCAATTCTTCAATTCGCCTAGTAATAGTCATTCTGTCAACAATTATTCCCCAAGTCTTATAATATTCTGCAATTTCGATAGGGTTCTTTCCTTCTTTCATGAGTGTTTTTAATCCTTTGATATCATGAAGAGGAATGAATTTTTGAGGACGGGACATTAATCTAAACCTCTTATCTTTTTTTCTTTGTTCACCGCAATTAATATCAAATTGGCTTGAGTTTCAATTGCGTTTATTTCAATGTCCGAACAACTTTTTAGAAACGTTTTATTTTTTAGAGTTTCTATTAATCTAGAAATCACGTCATTCATAACTAACACCTTTAAAACTGAAATTTTTTAACATCTGTACATATGCTAAGTATTTCACTTTCAAATATTTCAGCATAAATCACATGATTAAAATCAAGATATCGAATCTTATCTCCCAGGTTCCATTCTACACGCCAAGTCATCTATCTTTTCCTCCATTTACCTAAGGCACATTTCAATGCTACAATATACGTATTGGTGCTCATAATATATATAGTTTTGTGCATCAATCCGAAATAAATATAAAATTACAAACCAACAAAAATACAAGTCCCCATGAATGCAAGAATTCATGTAAAAAAGTATACAAAAATTCAAAAAAGAAATTAAAAAAGTCTCCAATAATCAGCCTTGTCATCCACTCTCTTTATCTTCGCTACTCGTGGATTTTCACCAACAGAGTAACTATTCAGAATCTCCCTAAACCACTTGTTTGTGGCTTTTGAGTACTCAGGCCACCGCTCAACCGCTCTCTTCTGGACGGTTGATGTTTTGATGGGATCTTCTCCATGTCCTGGAAGAACTTCTAAGAATAGTTCTCTGTTGTGGACTTGGGGGAGTCTGTGTGGTTTTCCTTTTTGTTTTGACATGTTTATCTCATCCTCGCTAACCACATCGCGAACATGCCTACAAACATACCATTTAGGAAGTTTACAAGCCCCGTGGAGATTATACCTCCATCGATTAACGCCATTTTTATAATGGATGCTGTAATAAGTATGCATCCAGCCGCGAAAAATCCAGTCCACCCAGACCAAAATCCAGGATTTCGGAGAGTTCTAATGAACATCTCCGCTGTAAAAACTTCTTTCCATTCGTCTTTTGTCAGCCCGAATATCATCTTTCATACCTCTACAAATCGTGGGTTATTACTCTAACTTCATCTATCTGGAACCACCCGTCAAAAACAAACTGCACTTTGCTTTCTCCTCCGTTTTCATCTTGGAGTAGCACACGCTTGTTTCTGCAAGAAATCACAGGCTTCTTATCAGCAATCTTCAAGAATTGTTCTTGGAGGTTAGTAGGAGCTACTACGGCGATTACATTACATTTTTCAATGTCATCCTTCAGCTCATATGCATTTTGGATTGGTTTTGAAATTTGCACTATCTCAGCGGGTCCGTAGATCCTGAAGAGATCTGATTTTTGTTCAGGTGTCATTTCATGACGTGAAAACCATAGTATTCTATTTTTGAGCTGCATTTCTCCGCATGTGTTTTCTTCATCGTACTTTTCAACAAACGTAACCCCATATATTTCAAATTCGGATTCGCTCATTTATCTCACCTTGTTTTGATAATTTACTAACTCGATTATCTCCCGTACTGAGAGAGTTATTACACTATTCCCATCTTTTATGACTCCTATCGGAGTCTGCATCGGTTCCCCGTCACTATCCAGTTTGAAGTTGTCTTTCTTAAATTCGAGTTCTAGTTTTTTTCCAGATTTAATGAGATCTGCTATCTCTTGGTAAGTAGCCTCGTTTTTTGTTACAGTTGTTGTTGTCCTTGTTACCATTTCGTTTCACCTTTATTTTTATCTTATTCCGTTTTTCTGTCTCGTCTATACCATACTACACACTCAAAGTATATAAATGTTTGTCTAGGT
>Ga0208665_10000061_pt1 | contig 16658 bp, 16 predicted proteins | sample Methanogen_OWC_FD_187365 | JGI IMG/M metagenome (GOLD analysis project Ga0208665, IMG submission 187365) | Enriched soil microbial communities from Old Woman Creek wetland in Ohio, USA - Methanogen_OWC (SPAdes) (version 2) | ecosystem: Environmental > Terrestrial > Soil > Wetlands | place: USA...
GCGTATCGCCAACCGCTTTCAGAAGATCGAGGGCTATTTGCCCGCCATCTCCATCATCGCCTCGTCAGCGCAGGACGAGTCCAGTTTCACGGAGAAGATCGTGGGCGAGATCGAGGAACACAACCGGCAGCGCGACATCGAAAACCGCACGCTGCCGCCCGGCGTGGAGCAGAAGCCGATCACCCAGATCGTTTTCCGCAACTCTGTCTACAAGATCAAGCGCCACGTGCTCAGCGGCATCGGCCCGGACCATCACTGGTTCCGGGTCGCCTACGGCCTCAAAAACATGGAGCCGTTCATTCTTTCCGGGTGGTATCTGGAGGACGGCACGCCAATCTTGGACGAAACCCACGAAGAACCACCCAGCGGCGCAAAGACCGAACTGGTGCCAAAATTCTACTGGGAGGCGTTCCGGCGCAACTGCAAGAACCAGCTTCAGAATCTCTCCGGCATCTCCTGCGGCGGCGCTCACCGCCTGTTCCCGAACCTTGTAGACATTGAGCATTGTTTACAAGTGTCCATTACCGAAGGCGTGCCCAGCCCGGTCCAGCCCGGCGTCTCGCGCCTGCCCATCAGTTCCGAGGACAGCAAGAACATCTGGGATTATCTCAATCACAAAACGTTCCTGACCCGCGTGGCCTCGCGCATCCAGCCGATCCGCCATCCTCAGAACAAGCGCTACGCCCATATCGACTTGGCCACGCAGTCGCTCGCGGGCGTGGCGATCTGCCATCTGGCGGGCAGCCAGTTGGTCGAGGGGCTGGTCAGGGACGGCGAGCCGTTCTCCGAATACCGGCTGGTCGTCGAGTACGATTTCATCCTGACCATCTGCGCCGGGCAGAACAAGCCCATCAACATCGGCAAAATCCAGAAGTTCTTTTTCTGGCTCCGCAACATGTGCGGCTACCAGTTCGGCCTCATCACGGCGGACATGTGGCAGTCCGAGATGCCGTTGCAGGAATTGGAGGCCCAGCAGTTCGAGGTCGACAAGCTCTCCATCGACCGGGATAAGTCGGTGTACACCGCATGGCGGGCCGGGTTCGAGGAACACCGCATCCGGCTTCACCGCAACGAACAGATGATTCGCGAGGCGGAAAACCTGCTGGAAATGGACAAGAAGTTCGACCATCCTCCCGACGGCTCCAAGGACACCACCGATGCCGCTGCCGGGGCTTATTTCAACGCCGTCAACTCGACCGAGAAGCTGAGCATGACCGGCATGAACGCGCCCACGCTGTACACGGGGCAGCAAGTTCAGGACTATGAAAAAGAGAAACCGCCGGTTGAGATTCCCATACCCAAGAAGGGGTACGACCGCACGAAGGTCTTCAACGCTTAGGGGCGGTAGTTAGAACGTATGGCTGGCCAACGCATTGAATTGCCGCAGTACTCGATGTTCGCCAAGACCCCGGTCTACGGTCTGGGCGGCGATCTGGTTGTCTTTGGTCTTATGCAACCGGCAGTCGTGCCGAACGCCTCCGACGAGCTTTGGCCCATGCCGTCCGCCGGAGTGCCGCGTCTTGACCTGATGGCTGACGATTTTTACGGCACGCCGCAGCTTTGGTGGGTTCTTGCCAGTGTAAACAACATACTCGACCCGCTGGTCAGCGTGCCGGAAGGAACTAAGATTCGAGTGCCGACCAAAGATCGCCTTGCCGCCGAGGGAATCCTGAATGTCTAATCCAGCCACAGATGACATTGATCCCGTCGGCTACCTCCACAGCACGATGGACCCGAATGTCGTGCTCAAGGAGCTTGGCTTCCGATTCGAGGGCACGAGCACGCTGGGCAAGGACCACTGGCTCAAGCCCGCCGGGCGCGGCATCTGGCATTCGGTCATTGTAGACAAAGAGCACCCGGATAACGTGAACTACCGGCAGGTGCGTGTGAAGGGCCGAACCGTGCTCGACAAAGAGTTTCAGGTCATCCGCCATCTGGACGTGCCCGTCAGCGAGGTCCGCCGCGTCCTGATGAAATGGACCAACGAGGCTCTGGATGTCGTTCATCACCTGCTGGACGCCAACCCCGATGCGTTCGACCCCCGCGCCGACCTTGAGCGCCTGATCCCCAACCGGTGCCCGGAATGTGGCAGCACCAATGTCAGCGAGGCAGACGACGAGGGGCTGATCGACTGCTTTGACTGCGGCATCTGGTTCAACCCGCTTCACCCCAGCAACTCGCCCACGGTCCCCGGCAATTACCCGCCGCGCCAGACCGAAAGCCTCGAAGACGAAATCGGCGACATCAAAGCCTACGCCATGCAGCACGGGATGCCCCCGCGCATCTGCATCACCTACAGCCGCACCACGCCGGAAAGCGTGGAGCAGGGCGACTACAGCGAGAGCGGCTGGGAGGATGAGGAAGGCGTGAGCATGGCCCCGGACGAGTTCGACAAAGAGGAAGGGCTGACCGCCGTGGACCTCGCCGTGAAGTTTCTGCGCAACGAGGGCGCTTACGACAGTTCCTCCAGCGCGTTCCACCCCGGCGTCTGGTACTCAACCGAGTGGAGCACGACTGACTATCGAACCGGAGAGCAGGAGGAACGCAACTTCCACTTGGTCGGCTTCACCGAAGAACAAGAAAAAGAAGTGTGGGAGAAATTCCACCAACGACAATGATTTATGGCCTATCTCACTGAAAGCACGCTAAACAACATCATCGACCATCCGATTGCGCTGTCCTCGACCGACCTGCGCATGGGCGACTGGGTGGTGGTTTCGGTTATTCGGATCGTCACGCCCATGCGGCTGACGTACCGGCTGTGCAACATTTCGATCTCGGCGTCGTCAGTGGACACAAGCCTCATCAGCAGCGGCAACAAGATTTACGGCAACAACGGCCTCGCCTTCCTGACCCTGCGGCGCAACTACATCAGCGGCAATCCGGGCGAAGCGGGCGGACTGGATTCGCTGGTTGCCTACGGCCTTGGCGTGTATTCCCGCGACATCACGCAGCCGGTCATCGTCACGACGCCGGGCATCTACTCGTGGATCATTGCCAACAATATGCAGCCCTCCACGGACGCCAGCCCGGTCATTCCGACCTCAACCTCCATCGACTTCCGGCTGTCTGTCACCGGGTCTGCCCGCCTCGAACTGGACAACACATGAACGGCTATGTAACCACCAACCGCTTCCCACGCATCTGGGATGTACCGTTCAACTTCGGCCAAACCGAAGTGAGACGCGGCAAAAATCTCGTCATCGCGGCGTTTGAACTGGCGGTCAACCAGCGCATCGAGCTTCGAGACATGACCGTGGCGCTCATCACCATTTTGACGCCCAACGCGGTGCCCATTTACCTGAACACGGCAATGGAGCTTTGCAGCGCGGGCCTTTACCGGGGAACGATGCTCACCGGCCCAATCGCCTACGCCGCCTTCACGGAGCAGGCCGTCTCGGTCAACGCCTTTTACCGCTGCGTGATTGCTTCGCCCGGCACCTATCAGTTCATCGTGAGCAACAATACCTCGAACGTGGACCTGTCCGTGGCGGTCAGCGGGTCATTCAAGTTCTACTACTGATATGGGAAACCAGCTTGAAAGCGCATTAGTCATCGCGCTGCGCGACACAATCAAATGGGAGTCCGCCGTGGAGGCTTCTGCCAGCGGCACGCTGCCGCCGGTCGCGCCCGACCTGCCCTTTGACGCCAAAGTCTATCAGGACCGCGACCGCTGGCTCGCTTACCGCGACCTGATTCTCACCGCTGCCGTCGTCGAGGTTTCCATTCAGGTTGGCGACGTGTGGAACTACTCCACTATCAAGCCCAAGCTGCAAGGCCCGGCTCCCTTCACGCTGCCTTTCGTCGGCACCGAGGCCGGAACGCTCAGCACACAGGTCCGGCACGTCACCAATGTCAGCATTCCCTACGACGCCGCCCGCTATGCCGACGCGGACCTCTACGGGCGCGACTCGATTGTTTACGAGTGCCTGTCGCGGGCCTGCTCGGCAACCTTCGTTGATCCGTCAATCCCGCTCAGCGACAGTACCGGTACCACCATCCCCAACACATCCATCTGGTCGCTGGCCGAGGGCACCGAAGTCCGGGCTGACATCAACCCGGTCCTGCCGCTCAACCGCGACTTGTTCAAAACCCCCGACCGCAATCTGGCCGACCGCGACAACCAGCTTGCCGCCTACACCGCCCAGTTGGTGCAGGTATTGAAGAACCCCTTTGAGCACGCCTCGCGCCTCTACGTTCAGGTGGAAGCCTACGGCACGATGCAGCGCGAAGCGGACGTGTACGCGCTCACCAGCAGCGGCACCGAACGCATTTTCCAAACGGAACCGGCGATCCCCGGCGGCAACCGGATTGTTTACAACACCAACACCAAGACGCTTCAATGGACCCGCGAGCGCGTGGACGAGGTTCACGTGCCCCAGCTATATGCGATGGTCATTCCGGGCATCGAGTTCGGCCAGCTAGTGGAAACTGTGGCGGCAGTGCCGGAACAGAAAGACGCCCAGTACTGGCGCGGCAAGGCGGGCCAGCTTAAACCTGACGGCGTGCGCCTGCTGGACACGGATGTTTACCTGACCACGACCAACACCGACGCGGTGGACGGCGGCGTCATGCAGTACGGCAGCGCCAGCTTCACCGTGCCGGATGTGATGACGTTTTCAATGGGCGGCAGCCTGAGCGGCGGCAATTACCGGGTCAGCGTGCTCACCAAGCCCAACAACCTCGTGGAAATCGCCGGAGCGCAAAACAACTCGATCACGGGCGGCATCGCGGGCGGCGCGACTTTTGACATCAACGTGCCGAGCGGCAGCATTCAGGAAAAGACCTACCTTGTTGTGGGCGGCAACGGTATTGTTTACAACGGCAGTCCTTATTTGCCCGGCGACACCTTCAACGGCGTAACCGGCGTCACAAACTACACCACCAATCCGCCAGTAGCCAGCACTGTGCGCCAATACACGCTCAGCTTCGGGCTGGCCCTTCCGGCTGGAACGTGGCGCTGTTTCTTGGAGTACACGAACCTCGGCGGCCCGACAGATGGCTTCGCCGTCAAAGCGGAGTACCTTGCGCCCAGCCAAGACCCCATCATCGTCATTCAGGATACCGCGCCGATTCCGTGGACGAGCGACAACGGCGACATTGTGCTGACGCCGCCGTCCGCCTTCAACGCGCCGGTATCAAGCCCCTTCACGTTCAACATCTACTGGACCGGGGGCGCAGGCCAGCTTCACATCCGCAAGCTCATTTTCGAGAACGACGACGCTCAAACAGGCCGCTATGCCATGACCGGCACTTTTGTCGGCAGCATCGCCCAAGTTGACGTGAACGGGTCCAGCGGGGTGCCGGATGTGATGCGCTGGCATTACTCAAGCTTTGGCAGTGTTTACACTGGCACTATTCCCTTTGTCATCAATTACACACAAGACCCGGCGCTGCCCATCCAAATGCAGCAGGTTCAAGTTCAGGTCTACGACTACTACGACACGACGCCATTGAGCCAGCGCTTTCAAGGCTGGCGGCAGGAATGCCTCGACCGGGCTGAGCGCGTGATCCAGCAGGGCTACAACGCCGCCATAGCGGCTTACGGCACGAGCGTTCCAACTTTCCGCGACAGCGGCTCGGCATGGACCGTGGAGAGCACCGAGAACTGGATGAGCTTCGTCGAAGTTTACAATCCCCGCGTGCGGCAGGTGCCTTCCATTGTCGATGTCGGCATCACGGCGGGCCGCCAGTACCAAGTTGAAACGGTCTTCGTCAGCTACGGCGGCACGATCTACACTGAAGGACAAAAGTTTTATGGCGTTGCAAGTGCGGGCACTGTTTACACCGGGGGCACCGTCCACCAAGTCGGGGCGTTCAAGAAAAGCCAGCCGGGCCATTTGGGTAAGCCCGCCCTCGTCCCCTACGGCCTCTACTGGGATGAGCTTACCCAGCGCTGCCTGTCGTACTACGACACGCCGCTGTCCATCCCAACCATTCAGGCGTGCCAAGCGTGGATGATCGAGCAGGGGCTTTATGTGGCGCAGGATGACTTCTGGATGCCGGAAACTATCGGCTTGGTCATCCCCACGCCGCCTGTGCCGCCCGTGGCTCCGGCCCAAATCGTGGTCACGCCCGATCCGCTGATCTTCAATTCACCGGTTCCGATTGGCAGCAGCATGACCAAGTACTGGAACGTGGCCAATATCGGCGGCGCGACCTTGGTCGGCACCGTGGCCATCAGTTCCGGCAGTTTTGTCGCCATCGCTGGAACGCCGTATGTCGTGCCGGGCGGCCTCAGCAGCAACGTAAGCATCGAGTACACGCCCGTCCTGCCCGCCGGGGGCACGGGTGTAACCAGCGTGGTGGACTTTGGAACCGGCGTCTTCACGGGCGGCGGCGGTGACGTGGCGCTCGCCATCGGCTACGGCACTGTCCCCATGTGCCCTGTCGTGCTCACGCCCAACGTTGATTGGAGTTGGTCTACAATCTCAGGAAGTTCCTTTGGCATTGCATGGCACCGGCCCACGCGCAGACTGCTGTCTTTCGCCAACGCCCGTGGCTCCTTCGTGGTCAATTCCAGTGAAACGGACAGCTTTCTCGGCCAAATCGACTTCGACGGCGTGCCGCTGCTGTTCAACAACGGCTTGGTGGTCGACACCAAATTCAACAAGATTCTCAGCGTCGACCAGCGCGGGCATTACATCTTCCACGATCCCAACACTTACGCGCAGCTTGGTGCGAAAGGAATATCCGGTGTTCTGCCGCAAACTCCGCCTTACTGGATGTCCATTGCCTACGATTCCGACACGGGCAAAGCGGTCTGGACTTACCCGCAAGGCTTCGCCGCAGCCAATCCAATTTTTGTGCTGGACTGCAACACGCAGTTGGGCGTCGTAGTGCCCCAACCGCTGTGGTGGAATAACAGTTTCCGCTGTTACAATAACCGGCTCCAGAAAGTCGTCATTCCCAACGGCGACCCCGGAGTGCCGATCCCGTGGTGGTACTTCGACACCACCACGTACACGCTGACGCCCAGCGCTTTTGGCGGCGGCCTGCTGGGTCTGTTTGACAGCCTGTACTTCGAGCCAGTTACCGGAGTCATGGTCTGCCGCCGGTTGGCGACCAATCAAATCTACATTGTAGACGGCACTACTGAGGCTCTGCTCGCTATCGGACCAAATTGGGCAAACACGATTACCGGCGTTGTTTGCGACGTTTGCCAAAGCAACCGCGTCTTGGTCACCGCGACCGGGTTTGCCGGACGCATTTGGGAGTTCGACAGCAGCACGTGGCTTTACACGCAAATCAGCACCGATCAAGTCAGCCAACTCATCCACGATCCGTACTCCAACGCGTTCTACGGAATGCTCAATCCGCCGAGCCAGACCATCAGGAAGTATACGACGCTATGACCCCGGCGCACCTTGTCAAAACGCTGCTGGAAACAGACCCGGACGCTCCGGGCGATCTGGCCCGGCAGGCGTTTCCGCCGCAGTACGCGCACGTGCTCAACGACCCCAGCACGCCCGACTGGTTCATCCATGCGTTCTACAGCGGCGAGCACAAGGAAATGGACGGCGACGGCCACGGCATCGTGCCTCAGTTCGACCACGAGGAACAGAAGTGGTGGGCCACGGAATACTCGAAGGGCTACATCACGCGGGCGCACAAGCTCTGGGCCAAGTACGACTTCTTCAACCAGCAGGAGGAATGGGAATCGCTCGAACTGGCCGGAGGCTCAATGCCGGAAGTCGGCTCCCCGCAGGAAAAACTCATCGACTACCGGATAGATGTATACGAACCTGCTCAGCAATGGCTGGAGTACACCGAATACGTCGAGCGCACGGGCGACGACCCGCTGCAAAGGTTTCACAATCCGCCGCGCCACGGCCAAACGCCAGAGATTAAGCCACTCGGCGCACTCCTGCGGCATCGCCAAGCTGCCGCCCAGAAAACATCTGCGGAATGGATTAAACTGAAACGTGAACTCGGAGCAACTGATTAAGCAACTGACCGAGGACTACGAGAAAAACGAGTCCAACCTGTGCGTGGTCCTGCGCTCCGGCGAGGACGGCCTCGAAGCCCTCTTGGTCGCCGACGAAAAGGGCCGCTGGAGCATTCCGGGCGGCCACGTCAAAGAAGGCGAGAGCAACGCCGAAGCGTGCAAACGCGAGGTCAAAGAGGAAAGCGGCCTCGACGTGGACCCGCAACCCCTGCTCTGGGCCTACCACGCCGCCCGCGACAAATCCACGAACCTCTTTTACGCCCTGACCGATCAGGAACAGACCCGGCCCGGCGGCGGGGATGTGACCAAAACCATGTGGGCCAAGCTCGACGACCTCGGCAGCCTCAATGGCACCGACCGGCTGGCCATACATGTTGCGGCCAACCGAATCCACAATCCCCAAGCAGTTGTGGATGACGCGGTGGAAGTCGCTGAGAGCCAAGGCTTCGCCGTCGGCACCGTGGCGGCCCCGCCCGCGCCCACCCAAGGGCTTTATTTCAGGATTAACGGCAAATCCGCCCACAGTTTCGCTGTCCGGCTGGCTGGATGGGCGGAAAGCCTCCAGTGGCCGACCGCCGTTGTCCGTACCATGCCCTACGAGAGCACCTTGGACGCGCTGGAACGCGCCAGCAAGCGCCGGAAGCTGACCCCCATGCTGGAGGGCATCCTCTGGGTCGCAGACGCGCTGTGGCGCTACGAGAGCGTAATAGCCCCTGCTCTGGCGCAAGGTCGCATTGTACTCGAATCCGGGCCGGAAATGGACCGCCAGAAGCTCTTGGAGCGCGGTTTGCCCCCGGACCTGCTCCAGAACCTCACCCAGCGCGTTCCCCAGCCCGCCGCCATGTTCAACGTGGGGGAGGACTTCGACCTTGGCACCTTTCAGGCCATCAAGGACTCCATCGAGGACATGAAAACGCCGGGAGAGGCCGACGCCGAGCGCTACTGGGCCTTGTACAACGCCCCCATGACTTCGACCTCGTGGGCCGAGATGGACGCAATCAAGGCCAAGTTCGGCGGCAAGATTCCACCCCGGCCCACAAAGAAGGCGGTGTCTCAGTTGACCGTCACCAGCGGCAAGAAATGGGTTAAGGGCTGGGTCACAGGCGATGCGATCCTGCGGGAGCTTGTAAACACTTTTGAGCTTCCGCCAGAGGAAGCTCTCCGGCTGGTCGACTCGACCCGCGCTGTTGAAATTGCCATCGACAACTTCAAAATCAACAACGCCGACGAACTGAAGCAGGCCCGCGCTGACGACACGCTGGAGGAATTCTGGCAGCAGGCTGCCGGAGAACTGGCGGAAGACATCTACGGCGAGTGGAAGAAGCGCCAGCCCCGGCAGGAGGCGCAAGAGCCGCCCCCGGAGCACTACCTCGGCCAGCTTACGCCCCGGCAGGTCCAAGTACCGTGGAAGATGGAATTCGTGCGCGACAACCCCGACCAGTGGGACAACCCCATCGTCCGCTGCCCTAAGTGTAAGCACGAAGGGCCGCTGATGGACGACTTCAGTTACCTCCGGGCCGGGATGGGCGGCATCGCTGCTGGAGGGGAAGAAGACCTCGACGCGCAGGAGTGCGGCATGTGCGGCGCGAAGATGGAGTGGAATGAGATTGCTGACCGGATAGTTAAAATATGACGCTGACTGAAGCCCGGCTGCCAGATTTGCTGATTGACCTTCACGATCAATACGGCGCAGCCTTCCCGCGCCCGGCAGGCATGGTGGTCAAGTTCAGCGTAGTCCACGAGAACGTCACCTTCAAAAAGGCCAAGGCCGAGATCGAAGCGCTCTTAACCCTGCACGGTCTGATGAGCAGCGATCTCAGCATCACGCCCGGTCCAGAAAAACCAGAGAAGTGGAACCGGAGCATCAAGTTTTCCATCTCAAAAGACCTGTTAATGTGAAAAGACTAAGTTTCTCCCTGATCCTGCTGTTAGCTGGCTGCATGTCCTCGCAGAACGAAATACCGCACAGCAACGGCCACAGCAACGGCAACGGTAACGGAGTAGCAGTAGCACCGCCAGTGCCGAAGTTCCACACATACGCTGTGCTCAGGTCGCCCAAAGCCGCCGGGGAAGTTCAAGCGCGGCGTAAAACGGTCGTGCGTTCCGGTCCAGAAATCACGGTGCCGCACTGGAATTTCGTGAGGATGCCGACCAACACCTTTGGCAACTGGCAGATCGAGGCGACTGCCGACCTGAACAGCGGAGTCTGGTACCCCGTGGCGGTTGTTTACGGAGCCACGAACGTCGTGCTGACCAGCGATACCGTGACTAAGCGGGGGATGCTGTTTTACCGCGTGAAGCAAGTAAAGTAGCCAGCAGTTCGCGGGCTTCCGTGCTCTGGTAATCGGTCACGCGGCAAACTGTCGAATCATGGATGACGCGCACGAGCGTCATCATCTCCATCTTCAACAGCGCCTCAACCGCCAGCTTCACTTTCGGCCACGGCGTATCGTGGAACAGCAGCAGGCCGTTGGGCCGGACCTTCGAGCGGTACATCAGCGCGTCGAGCAGCACCGACTCCGTTTCATGGTCGCCGTCAATGTAAACAAAGTCGAGGTTGCCCGGCACTTGCGCGTAGACCGCCAGATCGTGCGACCAGCCTTTGATGGGCACGCACGTAAATTCCAGACCGTGCTGTTGGATCGCCGCCTGCCACTTGGCAAAAGTGTTCTCGTGATTCAACTCCTTGTTGGTTGCCTCGAAGTTGTCGATGCAGTAATAGCGCCCGGTGTTTTTCATGCCCATGCCGACCAACACCGAGGACAGGCCGCAGTAAGCGCCGATCTCAGCGGCGCACTTGCTGGCCATCCCCAGATGGTACATGAAGGCCCGCTGTTCGTACGACCCCATGTACCCCTCGGCATTCGGAGTGCAAATCAGGTCCATCGACTCCATCTGGCTGCCGGGCGCGTAGGTAAAGCTCATGCTAAAAAGAACTGTTTGACACGGAAACGGGAATCGTATACAGTCACCCCGTATGAACGAAACATAGGTTTCTGATTCGGCGGCCCCCGCCTCTACGGAGGTCGCGCTTCTCTACGCCATTGTCCGCAACGACATTGGCATGTCCCCCGGAAAGTGCGCCAGCCAAGCTGGCCATGCCTATTTAGGCGCTTTCCTCGAAGCCCAGCAATCCCGCCCGGAGATCGCTGACGCTTATCGTAACGACCCGCCGGGCACCAAGGTCTGCCTCCAAGCTCCCCTGCATCACCTGCTCCGCGCCAAGGCGGAAGCGGAACAGGCCGGGCTGCCGGTGTTCCTTGTGGTCGACTCAGGCTGCCCCAACTTCTTTGGCGGCAGACCCACCATCACGGCGCTGGGCATCGGTCCAGTAGCCAAGTCCGAACTCCCCAAATTCATCAATAGACTCCAACTGTTATGAGCAACAAAGAAATCATCAGCAAGTGGTTTGCAAACAAAGACGAATACCTCGCGTGGCGTGCGGCTTGGCGGGCCGAGTATCAGACGCTCAGCGAATCCATCCGCGAATACAAGCGCGACCGGAAGGACCGCGATCCCGCGATCCGGGCCAGCGCCCAGTACTCCTGCTGGGCCTACCGCAAAGAGGCGACTGCGCTTCTGGAAACCCGGAAGCGCAGCAAGCTCGAAGCCCAGCGCCAGTATCTAGCCGCCAAGGCCGCTAAGGAGGCGTCAGCGGTCGGAACGTAATGCTGCCGCTGATCGCCGCGTAAGTGTTGCACGGCGAGACTGTAAAGTTACCGCCATTCTGGGCAGTGGCGGTAACTTCAAACGTCTCGTAGCCGCTTATGGTTCCCACGGAAACGAGCGTGCCGTTGAACGTACCGTTCGTACCCGTGGTGCTGAAGCTGGTCCAGCCAACCGGGCTGATATACTGCGCGACATACAGCGAGCTATCGAAGTCAATCGTGCCCGAATCCTGCAACGAGCCGCTGTAAACAGTCGTCAGCGTGCCCACGTAGGGCGCGTCGATGTTGGACAGCGCTGCGGTTGCGTCTGGGTTGTACTGGTTGAACGGCGTCGAAGCTTCGCCCACCGCGCTGCCGCTGAACCAGCCGTCGCCTGCCGCGATGGCCATGTAGCCGCCGCTGTTATCCGGGCTGACGCCCTGATCCACGGTCCAGACCAGACCGCCGATGCTGCCGCTCTCACGGGTCGCCATGTAGCTGTAGATCGTGCCGTCGCTGTAGTCGGCCACGTAAATCAGGTTCGACTGCCGGTTGTGCGAGCAACTGTTCGGGCTGATGCCCGCGCCGTTGCGATCAAAGACATTGAGCAGCGTGTAGCTGCCGTCGAGCGTGTACTCCCACATGGCGTAATTGCCATTGGTGACAAACAGGTGATTCGTGCAGGTGTCGATGTCCGCGTTGCTGACGCGGGTCGGCGCGATGGTCGTAATCTGAGTCGCCGCCGTGCCCTGCGAGATGTCGATGACCGCGCTGGGCGATCCGCCGCTGAAGCTCTCCAGCATGTGGCCCGTCTGCGGGATGTAATAGTTCTCATAGCGGAACGACACGCCCGGATTGAGCAGGGTGCTCGCCGAGAAGGTGTCCGTGTCCGGGTCAAAGATGTAGAACGCAGGTGAGCCGGGGCCGCCGCTGTTGATGACCAGCTTGTTGATGTTCGAGGCCCAGCAGATTGAATCCGTGTACACCGTGAGCTTGGTGCTGCGGATGAGCGACGCCGACGCGACATCGACGGCCCAAACACTGCCAAAAGAGGTATTGCGATTGTCGGTCGCGTAAACGGTGCCCACGTCGTTGACCGCGAGCATGTGGTAACCGGGATTAACCATGCTGATGCCGGGCACGCGGGTTGAGGTCTTGGCCGCAGGATCAATGACGTGAATGCTGCCAGAGAAATCCATGACGACCACTTTGTCGTTGGTCGGATCGTAAACAATGGCCGTATGGCCGAACGAGTTGGTGAGCGTGACCGACCCGGCAAACGTGCCGCCAAATGCGTCAACGTAGTACACGTAATCGTAGCTGTCGTCGATATACCAGATCAGGTTGTTGACGGGATCATTGACGCTGCGCGATACGTCGTTGGGCGTCGGCAGGTCAACGATGGTCTGCAAACTGGTCGGAATCTGACAGTCGGTCGGAGACGGCACGTCCGCGTAGAAGGTATAATTCTGGTTCGGATACTGGTTGCCGCCAATGATGTTGTAATTGCGGGATGCCGGATCAAAGGTGCCGCCTGAGAAGTAGGGAGTCGCCGTCGTGACCCAGCCGTAATGCCCCAGCACGCCATAGCTGCCGCTGACCGCATCGGACATCACCGTGCCGGTGCCGTTGGTAAACACCACGGGCGCGGCAAAGCCAGTGCCCGCCGCAGCGTCGGTCACCGTGCCGGAAATGAGGAACTGCGCCGAGGTAAGCTCGTAATCCTGCCCCGTCAGGTCGGTCGTCACGCTGTTGTATGCGTACGTCCCGTAAGCCGGGTCAGTGCCTACAACCGGCGCAAAGACAAACGCCGGAATGCCGTAGTTGTTTACCCACGTAATGCCGGTGAAACCGGAGGGCACGATGCCCATATAGGTTCCGTTGTCGTTGGTGTAAACAGTCGTGCCGCCCAGACCTGCAAAACTGATCGACTCGTTGGCTTGCAGCGACCCATTGACGCGCAGTGCGCCGCTGATCGCAACGGTGGACCCGGTGAACACAAAGTCCACGTTGGTTTGCGGCAGCGTCTCAGCCACATAGCTGTAGTAGGCGGGCGCAAAGTCACCGTTGAAAACGTCGGCGACCGCGACATAGCCCGTGTACGGCGAAGTGACGCCTTGGCTCCAAACGCCCGCGCCGTCCGTGGCGACTGTGCCGACGCCATCGACGTACAGGTTGGCGGGTAAGCCTGAGCCGTCCGTACCGTTGAATACGCTCCCGCTCAGCAAAAAGACTGGCGGCAGCGGCGGAGCCGCATAAGTGTCATCCGTGGCCAATGTCGCCGGGCTGGAGTCTATGTTGACCCCGTTGATGTGATAGTAACTGCCGGTGTCAACAATCGTGATGTTTTGAACGGTTCCCGCGTTCGTGGCATACGCTGAATAGGTGAAATCCACCGGGTTGCGGGCGTAAATGAACCAGCGGTCGGGAACCTCGTAAGACCAGCCGCTCCAGTCAAAGTAGTTGTCCGCAATCATCAGGAACGGCTGCGTCATCTCGAAATTCTGATACGGCTGGTTGGCGACCACGTTTGTAAACACATAGCTGTCGGGCACGGTGATGTACTGCGCCGAGGTCACTGTGCCGCTCCAGCCGGACAGCACGTCAAAGCCGTAGGAGCCGGTCACGCTGTCCGCCAGCCACGAATTCGTGCCGTTGGACACGAAGAAATCAGATACTCCGCCGATGGTGCCGCCAAATCCGAACGTGCCGGAGATCGTGAAGAAGTTGGTGGTCACGTCGTAGTCCTGACCGGCCACATCGCCAGCAAGATCGGTGTATACACGCACCTGCGGCGTCACCGTGTATTGCGGCGACGGCCACTCGTTGAAGTAATTTGGGTGCGCGGTGCCCGTGTAGCCGACGTAAAGCGTCTGGCTGTAGCTGCCGGACATATCCGTAACTGCCTGCCCGTCCGCGTCGTAAACGATGCTGGCTCCAAATACGGGTGCGCCGTCGAGCCGGAATTCGCCGGAGATCGCCGCCGGGAAACGGGTGAACGCAAAGTTGAACGTGCCGTTGTTGTCGGCGACACCTGTGGCCGAGGCGGGATCGAAGCTGCCGTTGGCCCGGTGCGGAATAACGTCGTAGCTGTAGCCGCGATACAAAGAAAACCCAAAGCTGCCGCTGCTGTCGGTGATGATCGTGCCGCTGTTGAACTCAACCACTGCGCTGGCAATCGGGCTGCCGTCAACGCTGTAAAACACGCTGCCGGTAAACGTGTGAATGGGCGTCTCATCCCAGAAGGCGTAGTCCTGATTCAAATGGTCTATCGACACATTCAGGTACGTCCTCGAATCCGGGCTGAAAGTGCCCCCAGCGTAGACAGGCGTGACCGTGACGTTGCTGGCCGCCATGACCAAAAAGCCGTAGCTGCCGGACGCGTCCGATACAACACTGCCGGTGCCGCTGAGCGTCAGCGGAGCGCTGAAGCCTGTCCCTCCGTACCGTTCATTGTAAACAGTGCCCGAAATGAGATAGGGAATCGGCGGTACCGGCGGGGGCGGCACGGGCGGCACAGGGGTCGGAGGCACCACGTACTGCGTGCGCACGAACGGGTACGCAGGGTCAGAGATAATTGTTCGCAGCATAAATCACTTTGCTCCTAGCACGTCAATGCTGGCGATGACGACGCCGAGTTTACGCGCCTCCAGCCGCGCCGCCGTGGCGGCCTCCGCCCGGCTATCGCCTTGACCGCTGGCCAGCGCCTTGTTGCGGTCCTTGGGCAGAAGCACCCAGTACCACTTCCAATCCCCATCCAGCATGAATGGGCGGTACTGGAGCGTCGCCTCGGTCTTGGCGAACGGACTGGACTGGTCCTCGACCAGCGCCGCGACGATCTCTGTGGCTTTGAGCTTCATGCCGTGGTCTTGATATGGTCGAAAGCGCGGATGGCCGCCTTGAGGCTGTTCTTGACCGCTGCGGCCCGGTGCGTGTTGCAGACAAAATAGGTCTGGCCGTTGATGACCGACTTCCACACCGCCGGAGTGGGCTTGCCGCTGTCGCCGTCGTGGTGCCAGACGGCCCCGCGCTTCATCACCAAGGCACGTTCCTCATCGGTCAGCGACCGGCGATTCTTCTTGAGCGTGTTCATGCGCGGCCCGGCCTCGCGAATGCCGAACTTTTCCCGATACTCAGGCTCGTAAACACTGCCCTTGACCACAGCCCATAGCTCAGGCCGGTGTCCGACATCCAGCGCCCGCGACCATGCACTGAACGCGTTGCGGGTGTAGAAAGCCGTCTCCGTGTCCGGGTCAGTGAACGAAGGCTTAGGCGGCACGTAATCCCGCCAACGCACTTCCAACAGCCTGTCTACAATATCGGCTGCCGTAATCATTCCTTTTTAGGCTCGCCCTTCGGCGCAGGGTTCTTGCCGTGCTTCGCGTAATTGAGTTCCGCGCCGCACTTCGAGCAGACCGTCTTCTTGTCCTTCTCGTCGTACTTGGCGCTCGTGGCGCTTTTGCACGTGAAACAGTAATGGCCGCCAAGCTCTTGCAGCAGCGACTCCATCGGCGGCCCGGCAGGCGGCGGTTTCTCTGTCGGCGGTTTCCAGTTGAACCTCGACGGCTTGGAGCGCCGGAGTATGTTGCCCGCCGTGGGCTTTACCGGGATTTCCTTTGGAATGCTGGGGTCTTCCTCCGGCTCATCCAGCGCCGGGCCGGGCCTGCCGCCAAACTGCATGGGCGGCAGCGGGCCTAAGCTCTGACGCCACGGGTCTTCAGGGCTGCCGGGACGTGGCGCATCCGGGTCGATGCCGTATTCCAAAAGGCGGGCTACAATCTGCTTTGCCGATGCTCTGCTCATATCGTAACTACAGCGCGTACCCGTAGCCAAGCGCGGCCTCTTTGACCTGCGCCGCCAACGCCGCATCCTCGGCCTCCAACTGGGTCCATGTAACGGGAGGATGCGTTCGACCGTTCGTGTTCTCAGGCGTGCTCCAAGTAGGTTTCAACTCAACCACGAAGCCAGCCCGGCGACAAATCTCGGCGAAATCCTCCCGCAAGTTCTCAACCCGGTAAGTAAACTCGGCCCGGCGCTGGGCAAGCTGGTTCATGTAAAGCCAG
>Ga0208665_10000063_pt1 | contig 16474 bp, 15 predicted proteins | sample Methanogen_OWC_FD_187365 | JGI IMG/M metagenome (GOLD analysis project Ga0208665, IMG submission 187365) | Enriched soil microbial communities from Old Woman Creek wetland in Ohio, USA - Methanogen_OWC (SPAdes) (version 2) | ecosystem: Environmental > Terrestrial > Soil > Wetlands | place: USA...
CCACGAGACTCCTCCGTGCGTTTTCCCGGGCAGGGTTTTCGGAGGCAAGAGGTTTCTTCTCAAGCCCCCCAATGACGTTCAATATCCGGTCAAATGAGGTCCGGAAGAGTTTCAAATCGTTCATGTCCATGGCATGGTAGTGATCGTTTCCCGGAAGAGTTTTATCGTGGGTAAAATGTTTTTCGAGAACCATCGCGCCAAGCAGCGTGGCGATTTCAAGATTCCGCATATCTCCGGGGAGAGTATGATCGGAGTAGCCGATGACGCAATCCGGGAATTTTTCGTGCAGATGCTGGATCATCCCGAGATGGGCATTTTCATCTTTCGTGGGATAATTCAGCACGCAATGCATAAGCCCAAGCGGCACGCCTGACGGCTGAATCCAGGATACGGCCTCTTCAATCTCATGAAGGTAGGAAGCCCCTGTTGAAAGCAGGACCGGCTTTTTGAAACCACAGATGAATTCGATAAACGGCCGGTTGGTGATATCCGAGGATGATATTTTGAACACGGACATCAGATCGTTCAAAAAAACGGCGGACTCCGTGTCGAAAGGCGTGCTGAAAAACTCGATTCCCTGGCGATCGCACTCGAGCTTCAACTCTTCAAACTCTTTTTTCCAGAACGTGTCGTGTTTCTTGAACAACTCAAACTGACTTCGAGTCGGCTCTTTCGATGTATCCCAGTATGACGGAGAGTGCCTAGACGCAAGAGTTTCCGCCTTGTAGGTCTGGAATTTTATTGCGTCAGCGCCGCCTTCGGCGGCTTCCGCGATCAGGCGCCGGGCTATATCCATGCTGCCTTCGTGGTTGACACCGGCTTCGGCGATAACATACGGCCGCTGAATGTTTTTGTGTGTTCTGAGACGGATCAGGTCTGCCAGTTTCATAAACGGTGGTCACTCCCTTCTTTGAAAGCGGCCAGAATCTCTCGCGCGGTCATCTCTATCCGCACCGGCCTGGCCAGTATTTTTCCATAGTCTTCCAGCAAATCTATGTCCAGTTTGACTTCTGGCTTTGCCAGTTCCGGATCTGGCGGATCGAACGTGCCGATGGAGAACTTTTCAGGATTTTCCCATATATAATTCAGCAAATGCTCGCGATGTTCGGGCTTTCGAGCCTCGTTCCAGACGCGTTCGAGAACATCGAAAGAAATGATCTCCGCACCCAATCCATCCGGATACCTGTTGTTTCTCGGTATGTGATTGTAAACATAGTCGTTGGTATGCGAAAAATAATAATCCACCAGATGGTCAATTTCGGAGCCACAGATCAGAGGATTGTCGGCACAAATCCGGACGATGTGCGTTGCACACACAGCCCGGGCAGCCTGATAAAACCGATCGACCAGATCCGTCTCGCTGCCCCGGAAAACGGGTACACCCTGGCGTTCCAGATACATGGCAAGCACATCGTCCCGGGCGCCGGAGGGCAGGGCTACAACAACCCTGTCGAGCTTTCCCGCGGATTGCACACGCTTCACAACCCAGTCTATGACAGGGTGTCCATTCAGCCACAGCATCATTTTATTGGGAAGACGGGAAGCGCCCATTCTTGCCTGGATGATCCCCACGACCTTGCGCATATACACGTCCCTATTTCAGCAAATCTTCGATCAAGCCCACGACCTTCAGCTTGTTTTCGAGGAAATTGAAGCGACTCGTCTTTCTCACCAATTGTTTGCGCCACTCGGAATCCGTTGCAAGACGGCGAAAGTTTCGCACAAGCAGCCCGCCCGTTTTCCTTTCGGAAAAAAGGCCCAGGTTGATGAACCCATTTTTTCTGCACGAAAACACATGCGTTTTCTCACGATCATTCTGGGCGATTACGATCGCCGGGACATTCATATGCCCAAGCTCATAGACGGTTCGGCCGTTGGAACACACGGCGAAATCGGCGTTTTCCATGTATTTCGATATGACGCCCGTCGCAAAGGAGCACTCGATTTCCACACCCCCCGTCTTGCGAATGAAACGCTCGAGAGACTCTTTGTGCCGGTATCCGATTCCGGCAACAACGAATATCTTCAAGTGAAATTCCTGGCAGGCCGGCAAAATCTGTTCCAGCGAAAACAGCGTCAGATCGTTTGGATCAGTTCCACCAAAGGTAATCAACACGGCCCGGGGCGGGTCGCGATACTCCATCGGTTTTGCCCCGATGAATTCATCGCGGAGAAAATAATACGAATGGCCCCAGTGAACAGCTTCCCCGGGAATGACGGGGTGATCGTACAACTCATTGAATGTGATATCCGCACAGCCGGCTCCGGTTCCGAGGTCTTCAAAGTTCACGACCTTGATACCGCTTGATTTGAGGATCTGGACATACTCCGCATCCGTATTGAGCATGTCATTCACGACAAGGTCCGGCCGCAGGGCAATGATGTCTTTCGTGATGGTCTTTTCCAAAAACGTCAGGACAAGATAATCAGCCCCCGCAATCACATTGACCGCAAGCTGACTCTGTTCGTCGCAAACGAAAATGACCTCATGGTTTGAAATCTCGTGCGCGAGAGCTAACGAGCGGAAGATGTGCCCCATTCCTATCTCGGTGCTCCCAATGACCCTGAATACGATGCGCTTTCGGCGAAGCAGTTTTTCGCACACCCACCAGTCCTGGTAATTCCGAATCTCGACGATGCTTTCATCGACCGGGTATGTCCCGATACGCAGACGGCTCAAGGGATGCTTCACGACCTCGGATCTCAGGATGAGGAAGCCATTGACTTCCACCAGATACCTCTTGTCGTTATGAACTTCGCGCGAGCTGTCAGAAAGAGTCTTCTCCTCGGCATACAGCCGCTGGTGGACTTCCCTGACGGTCGTCAGCGTATCGTATTCCATCTGCTGGAAAAGCCGATACCCCGTTCTAATGACTTCGGGACGCAACGTCGGCGTATAGGGCGAAAGGATGATGAAATCCCCATATTTCCGGACCAGTGTGCCAAGAAAGAAGCCCAGGTCCCGGATGAGATCTCCGCTTTGCAGGCGCAATTCCCTGTTATAGGCAAACGCGATCCCGTTGCGCTCGCAGATCAGGGAGATCTCCTGAGAATCTGTAACAATATATATATTATTCGAGGACGTAATCGCTTTTGCCTTGTCGATTGCCCGCTGAATGAGCGTGACCCCATCGAGTTTCTTGATGAGATCGTCGGCGAATGCGACACTCTTCTTGACAGCGGGAATGATGACGGCAAAAGATTCCATGGACAGGATGGTTATTTCAGGACATTCCGAAGAGCCGTCGCCACCTTCTGCGGGTACTCCGGATCCATATGAACAACGATCGGCAAAGCGACCGCCCGTTCGAGGATTGCACTGGACTTTGGAAATGCCTTGTCGAGAGAACCACCATTTGCTGCAACCAGTTCGGGCATATGCGTCCAGGTTCCGGCAAAATGCCATGTGATGGCCTCCGGGAGGATCTTCGTGCCCGCGCCCGCCTTCAGCAGTTCTTCGCGACAGGCTTTCGCGGCAGCAGCATCCCTGACAAAGAAAACGAGAGCATCCGCTGTTCCTTCGCTGCCGGAGGGCTGTTCACGAAGACAAATCCCCGGAATGTCCCTGATCGCCTGCCAGATCTTCTCTGAATTGCTGCGCTGCCGTCGAACCACTTCATCGAGTTTCTTGAGCTGCGCAAGCCCCACGGCCCCCTGGAGCTCGGTAACGCGATAGTTGAAACCGGTTCCACTCCTGGAATCCTCCCAACGCGGGAAGTTCGGATTATTTTCATGTCCATGGTCGTGATAGGCAGCAGCTTTGGCGTGGAACGCCGCATTCCTGGTGACCAGCATGCCGCCTTCTCCGGTCGTCATTGTTTTTGCAAAATCAAAACTGTAGGCGCCCATGTCGCCAATTGTTCCCAGCGGCCGGCCATCGAGCGAGCCACCACACCCCCAGGCGGAATCTTCAAACACCAGCAGGTTATGTTCCCGGGCAACAGCCAGGATTTCGGTCATGCGGGCCGGCGTACCGAGCATATGGACGGGAATGACAGCCTTGGTCTTCGGAGTGATCTTTCGCTCAAGATCGGCAGGATCGATGTTCAGCGTTTCATCGATTTCCGCGATGATCGGAGTCGCACCCGCCTCAATGATCGCTTCAACGGTTGCCACGAAGGTGAAGCTCTGGGTAATGACTTCGTCGCCTTTTCCGATACCCATTGCCGTGAGCCCGACCCGCAGGGCGGCGGTTCCGGAGGAGACAGCAAGGGAATAAGGAACATTCATGCGTCCGGCAAAAGCATGCTCGAAGTCTTTTACCTTGTAGATACCATTTCTGAGCTGGTCAAAGCCATGCCGAAACAGAATTCGGCTCTTGTCGAAAATTTCCTTGATTTCAAGGAATTCCTCTTGTCCAAGCAATTCATATCCTGGCATGAAAGCCTCCTGGCTGCTGGCATGGTGTAATGAAAACTTACATTTTCAGGAAAATCTGTTTCACCTTTTGAGGCGTCAGAATCGATTTAAAATCATTCCCCAAGGCATTTGACAATGGCTTTTCGTGGATAACTGTCGATTGATACAAAGCATCGAATTGCTCATCCGAAAGATCCTTGCAGACTCCACGCGGGATATCCACGTTCTGTCGCTCGACCATCGTCATGAACTCTGTATATTCCCTGGGATAGAACTCCTCCATTCCAAGCATGGCAATGCAGTTCGCGATTCCATGATGAAGACCCAGAACGACGCTCAGCCCGGCAGAGAAGGGGTGAATAACTCCTACAAAGCTGTTGGCGATCGCGCACCCGCCGAGATACGAGGCCGCCATCAAAGCCTCTCTGTTCGCCTCTTCCTGCATGTCACTTTCCAGGAACACCTTTCTGGAAAGCCTGTTCGCTTCATGAGAAAACGCGTCGGCAAGCATGTGCCTGTTCCGCCCGCTGAGCGACTCGATACAATGGATATAGGTATCGAGGCCGGTATAAAAATATTGATTTCTCGGAACAGTCACCGTGAGATCGGGATCCAGCAGCAACTGATCATAAATCGTGTGATCACTGTTCATGCCAAGCTTAAGGCCATTCACCGGATTTGTCATGACGCACGTCCGGCTTGATTCAGCACCGGTTCCCGAGAGCGTTGGCACGCCAATCTTGTGGATACCAGGCTTTTTCACCAGATCCCAGCCCTGATACTGTTCAGCGGGGCCCTCGTTGGTGAGAAGATTTGAAATGGCTTTTGCCGTGTCCATCGTAGCGCCGCCGCCGATTCCGACAACAGCAACGATCTGCCCTTCCGGAAAACGACGAAATTCGTCGGCAATTCTGTTCATTACAGGAGTTTTTGGTTCATCCGTCGTATCAATGAACCGTATTTCGTCCTGTTGCAAAGAAGGCAGCTTTTTGACAAGATCTTTGCCGCGAAAGAAATGATCGATGAAAAAAACGACCTTGCTCTCTGCTGCTTTTCTCAATGGCTGAATCAATTCACCCAATTGATTGAACGTTCCACGCCCGAAGAGATACCGAAGAACATTTTTGGATATCTTCATTCTTTACCTTCCGGGAGGTGAAAAACAGCCTCCACGCTGAATCTCATGCATGCTCTACCGCCACGCAGAATCAAACTATACGTCTTGCCTCAAAGCTTTGTCAAACGTCCCGGGCTCTTCTTCCGGTCTTTCAAGGAGGGGCTTGTTTGGCAGGACCGCTGTCCATTCACAAGCCGGCAGAGCTTAAAAAAATCTTTAACCCGCGCAGAATCGATTCCCATTCGTAGGCAGAAACCCTGGCCCGGCCCTGGCTCACATAGGCTTCCCGATTTCGACCGACTTCCAGAATGGCGTCGATCCAGTCTTCCCGCTTCCAGCCGCGAACCGTGAGTCCCGCCCCTTCGACCACCTCGATCATTGCCGTGTTATGAGAGCAGACGACCGGGGCTCCGCACGCCATGGCCTCGAGTTGCGGAAGGCCAAACCCTTCGCCGAGGGACGTCGAAATATAGAGGGCGGCATTTTCATAGATTTTCCGCAACAGCGGAATCGGAAGGAACTCGAGAAATCTGACCCGGTCACGGGGAAACCCCGGAGCGCCCAGGATTTGCTCGACAGGCACGCTTCCCCATGCCTTCCCCGATACCACGACCAGGGAATACCCTCTGGCAGCCAGTTCTGGCATGAGCGAAAGGAGAAACGGGATATTCTTGCGTGGCTCGAGACTCCCAACGAAAATGAGATACTTCGGCGGCAGTTTGAGATCGTGCAATTGCCCATCCAACTTGGGGTCAGCCGGACCTGCGGGGGCGAAAAAGCCGGGATCGATGCTGCATCCCACGAAAATATCCTTCGCTCGAACCCCGGGATAGAATTCCAGAATCTCCGCCTTTGAATATTGCGAAATGGTCCACAGAAAACGCGCGCGCCGGACGGAAAAATCGTAAAACGGAACCAGGGCCCGGTTAGCCCAGGTCATCGTTCCGGGCAACCTTTTGTAAAAAAGGTCATGCACGTTCAACACCGTTGGAATCCAAGGATCGAGCCCCCATGGAATGAGCGTCGTGGGCCCCCAGAAAAGATCGGGGTGCAGAGCGTTGACGATCCGATGGGAATGGAGGAGCGTCCAGAACGTTGTACTTCGGGAAAAGGGCGACTTCGTATCGATGAGAATCCGACAATTCGGAAAATCCCGCAATTTCGCAAGACATTGGGGTGCTAATGGCCGCGAAGCAATCAGGGTTACTTCCCAGTCGGGGAAAAACCGCCCTATTCCCTGGAGAGCATTGAGGAAGAAGGTCCCCACTCCCGCAGGCTTGTGCGTCAGAATGCGGGCCTCCGCAACAATCCGAAATCGCCGGGAAAGGAATGTTCTCTTCATTTCATCTTGCCCGGAAACGCTGAGAATCGGCACTCAGAAAATCTATTTCACTGTTCATATGATGCCTTCCAGATATAACGCACACGCCCCGACAACCTCAGCGAACAGGATAGATCAGCCCCTGCTACGCTCAGATTCGACCAGTTGATCCACAACCTGTGCAAAGCGAACCGTCGGTTTCCAGCCAAGGACACGCTCGGCTTTCAGGGCATTCCCCATTGAGATTTCGATATCGGTGGGCCGAAAAAGCAGGGAGTCAATCGTAACATGCTCTTTCCAATCGAGGTGAAAGTTCTCGAAGGCTCTTGCAACAAACTCTTCAAGAGAATGAGCTTCGCCGGTTGCTATGACAAAATCCTCTGCAACGCCATGCTGCAGCATCCGCCACATGGCCTCGACATACTCTGAAGCCCAGCCCCAGTCACGCTTGATGTCCAATCTGCCCAATTGAAGTTTTTCCTGCGCCCCGGCCGCAATGCGAGCCGCAGCAGCAATGATCTTGCGAGTTACAAACCGCTCGGGACGCAGCGGAGATTCGTGATTGAACAAAAGTCCCGAACAGGCAAAAAGGCTGTAGGCTTCCCGGTAGTTCGCAACGGCCCAAAAAGCAGCGGCTTTTGCCACGGCGTATGGGCTGCGGGGCTGGAATGGGAATGATTCATCGGCAGGCTGATACAGGTTCCCGAAACATTCACCAGAAGCCGCATTGTAAAACCTGATCGGTTGCCCCAAAAAGCGTATCGCCTCAAGAAAATTCATCGTTCCGATTGTAACGCTTTCGAATGTTTCCATCGGCTGTTGAAATGAAAGGGCTACGGAACTTTGCCCGGCCAGATAATAGACCTCGTCGGGACAGACTCTGCTTAAAATCTGAAGAACGGATCGAAAATCCGCCGGCGCAACCGATTCCAGACGGATATGCTCCAGTATTTCAAGTGTCCGGAGATTTCTAAAGGAAGATATCTGAGCATCCCGGGATGTTCCAAATACCTCGTATCCTTTTTCCAAAAGCAAGCGGGCGAGATAGGCCCCATCCTGCCCCGAAACTCCGCAAATCAATGCCTTTTTAGCCATTGCGGCCAAGCTCCTTTTGAATCAGTATCGACGGCGGCACAAATGGATGGAATACACTACGTCGAATCACATACTGGATCATTAAATATAACATGCTATTTTTACATGGCGTTCATCAAACGTCATGTAGAAGGCGTAATGCCGCAGAAAACACGTTTTCGACGGATATGGCATCGAGGCAGGAGTTTCCAATATGCATACATCTCGTTTGCGAACAGGGGGCACACGGAAACTGTTCTTGCAGGGTGATTACACGTGAGCACGGCCCGTTGGGGCATACCGTTTTCGAAAGTGCCGGGCCAAACAGCGCGACAACTGGCGTTCCCATTGCATCTGCAAGATGCATCGGGCCGGAATCCACACCGATGAACAGGTTGGCGGAAGCAAGCAGTCCCAGAAAACCGTTGAAAGAGATGGCCCCGGCAGCATTTATCGTTTTAGCTATACGGCAAGCTTCCGCAACGGCGGAAGTGACCGTTTTTTCCGCCGCGCTTCCGGTAAGAAGAATCGTTGCCCCACATTCGGCGGCAAGTCGATCCGCAACCTGAGCATATCGTTGAATCGACCATTGCCGCCCCGACCAGCGGGCGGCCGGGTGGATAACGACGATCGGACGAGCCGGGGACCGAACGACGCCACGTGAAGCCAGAAAGGCCTCGGCAGCTTGCTTCCCGGACTCGGGCAGCCGGATGAACTGCATGAAGCGGCCGGTCTCGATGTCAGGGGCAAGATACTCGACGACAGCCCGGGCGAAGCTGCGCAGATGCCTGTCGGCACCGGCCGGGATGACGTGCGTCAGCCAGTAATCGCCACCGGTGATCGGGAATCCGACACGGTGCGGAATACCGGCGAGATACAAGAGGAAACTATTGCGGAAATCTCCGCGGGGATCGATCCCCAGATCGAACTTTCTTGCCCGCAGAAGCCGAATCGTTTCAAACAATTTTACCCAGGCAGCAGCGCCACCGCCGGTGACCCACGGCACATCAAGAAACAGAACGTCATCGATTCCGGAAACCAGCGGAAGTAGCTCGCGAGACCAGGAGGCAGACAGGACCGTCAGCCTGGCGTTGGGAAAAGCCTGCTTCAAGGCCGGGAACATCGGTGAACTCATGACCAGATCGCCCATTCCATCAAGCCGCAGTACAAGAATATCGCGGATCGACAAGCGATCTGAAACGTTCCCGGAAGCGATGCGCGCCGGCAGAGCCAGTTTCACAAGCGGGGAGATATATCGTCCGATTTCATGCAGAATAGCTGCCAGACGCCGGTTCCTGGCTGCGGGAATCCGCTCGCGACAAGGAGAAATCATTTCGGTCGTTCGAGCACGGCCCAGTTTGCCCAGCCGAGAAGCGCATTCCGTGCATACATGTACCAAAGTTTCTGAGGGCAAAGCATTCCCCCCAGGCAGAGAGCCGGGGAAAGGAACAGATGCAGCAGATTTCGAACCGTTCCGCCTTCGATGAACCTGAATCCGGCGGCATCACCGGCGATCGCCAATTCATCCACAGAATACGGTTGCAGGTGGGTCGGGTCGTCTTTGAACGTCACCGTGCCGGCAAATCGCCGCGATACGCGGGGCAGAAGGGAGCGAGGACCAGGCGTTTCGAGATACAATCTCCCGCCCGGCACCAGCACCCGCCGAATTTCCTTCAAGAGCCGGACCGGTTCGGGGACATGCTCCAGCACATGATTCATGACGCCGAGGTCAAATGAACCGTCAGAAAACGGCAGGCGGCACCCATCGTATCGTATGAAGCTCGCCTGAGCCGGGAAGCCTGGCCCGACATCGTAAATATCGACACCGGTCACATGCAGGTCGGGCCGTACCGCCAGATTCTGCCTGATGACAACTCCGTCTCCACAACCGATATCGAGACAGCAGTGCCCGCGTGTTTTTTCGAGAAAAGCCGTTCTGGGTTGCAGCCAGGGAAGACACGCATAGATAAATTCCATCTGTTCCTCACAAGCAATGAACACGCCCTATCGCTCGGCATCTTTCATCCCCCGCAAAAGCCTGCCTGCCAAAATCTACCGGGTTTTCACAAGAATTCCATGACCGTTCAGATTGTGGATGAAAAGGCAGTCCTTCTGGGTAACGAGTTCGTTGACATACCTGGTCACACCGCCCGTGCTCTGTGCACCGTAATCATCGAAAACCACCAGTCCACCGGGAACCAGTTTCGGCCATACCCATTCCGTGATGTCCTTGGCGGATTGGTAGACATCCACGTCGATGTGACAGAAACGGAACATCTCTCCGGAAACTATTCTCGAACCCGTCTGATCCGGAAAAACTCCCTGGAGGATGGTGGCATTATTCAAATCCAGGCTCCGGAACAGGCTTTCCACGATATCCTGGGAAGTATCCGCGTGCTCACCCCCGACATAGTTGGCGTCTTTTTCGTTGGCCTTCACGACACCGGTAAATGTGTCGCAGAGATACAGCGGGTCTTGAATAGCACAGTGTTTCGCCATTGCTGAAATCAAGGCGGCACTTCCCCCGCGCCACACCCCGATTTCGATAAGGCTGCCCTTCTCCAGTTTTGCACTCTGTTCCACCAGCTTCCAGAGCTCGTAGCATCTGTACAGATCGACGAGGGTGTGTTCCTTGATGCGCTGGTAGACTTTTTGGAAGGGCTTGTCGCATTTCCACGGACTGTAACTTGCAATCGGGGTAACAAGGCCGTAGGAATCGCTCTCGCGCATAACCTGTTGAACGTGAATTCCGTGATGGCGGAAGAATTTCTTGAGACGTTGTTTCAAGGCAGTGATCATACAACTCTCCTTGGGATATGCCGTGATCAGATTTCGGTCGCATCCTCACCAGACATCGCTTTTTTCAAAATTTCATACACCTGCTCATACGCAGGAGTTCCTTTCCCGCGCCAGAGAACCACGGCCCGCCGGAGAGCCGCTGGCAGGCCGCTTTTTTCGATTGGAGCATCCAAGTCTACATGCGCAAGCTGTTCCATGAATGGTATCAGGGCCTTGCTGATCCCTTCGGATGCTTCTTTCGGTAGCTTGCAGGCTGGATCAGCACCGGAAATGACGACCGGGCCCTGACCGTCCACGCCATAGGCGATATCGTCAGACTGGGGCTCATACACGTATACCGGCGCATCCGGCAACGTGCCGACGGAAACGAACTCGATACTATCATTTATACTTCCAGATATATCACCGATGACACTCAGGCGAGGCCGTCGATCATTTCCCCACATTCTCACTGCGTCGTCCTTCGTCATCAGCCGAGGCGAGCCCGGTACGCGTGAAATGCAGTTCACAAGAACAGAAAGGTGGTCGAGATACCGGACAAAATCACTTGTATAGCGTTTCGGGTGCCGAAAAAACTCGTTCAGAACAAACGGCGAGTTTTCATCTCTTGGCCTGACCGTATGCTCTTCTTGAAAAACGACCTTCATCAGCTCGCTGCCCGTGTCGCTAAGCCCGGTCCCGGCAGCAAGTTCAAACGGCGTGATCTCGCGATGTGGAAGCAGATCAAACAGCTCCTGTGCCCCCCTCGAGACAGTGTTCGCACCGGCAAATCCGAATACCATCGGCCTGAGAACGGCCGGGAGACGCCTGTCGCGAAGCTCCTCGCCGATGCTTATCAGTGCTGCACGCGCTGCCCGAAGACCGTCATACTGGCATGCCGGCTTCACGCGTGCGAAAGGGGTGTCGTATCCCTCCTGCCTCAGCCTCTGTCCCAGGGCCCACAGTGTATCGATCATTCCGGCAAGACCGGTATATCGGCCCATATATACAAGCTTCCGGCCGCGTTCATCCGTGATGCGATCATAGTCGATGAGCGTGCAGCCAAGGCTCTTCAGCCGGCGCAACGCCGCCATGGAGTGTGGCGCCTCCGCGGATGTGGACATTTGAGAAAACAACATGTAGGCGCCGCCGGCCTGGAACGTTTCCGCGGGCATTCCCTTCATGCCCATCACCAGATCACAAGCGGCGACACCGTCATCAATTCGAGCTCCGGCAGCTGCATACGCGTTGTCTGGAAAGATGCGAAGTGCTGACGGCTGGACGCTGACTTCAAATCCATGTTCGTGAACAAGTCTCCGAACATCTTCCGGAACCAGTGGTGCGCTTCGTTCCCATAAGCTCTTCTCTTCCCGGCAAAGGCCGATCTTCCTGATCATTCCTCGTTCTCCCATCGCTCTCGTTCGGCAGCTCTTCGTGTATCCGACTGCAGCGGTCGTGCGTCAGCAGTATATACAACGCATCGTTTGAGTGGTCCGCTCGAAACGTCTGTTATATTTCACAATTCGAAAATGTCTAAATTCATATTGCAGATTATAATATACGATAGCAAAGGCCGTGACAATTATGCCCTTATTTATTTTGAGGTCGGTCTCAATAGTGGACGCCATAATTCTTACGCAGCAGCCATTTCCTGCACGCGCCCAGAGAATTGTCTGGCGAATGCAGCAGATGCGATGTTGCCCAAACGAGAGTGCCTTCGTTGGCGGTTGTAGAAGATTTCAATGAATTCAGTGATCTCGCGAATTGCGATCGCTCGGGTCTGATATCGACGGTGATGTACAAGCTCCGTCTTGAGAGTTCCCCAGAAGCTTTCCATCGGTGCGTTGTCGTAGCAATTTCCTTTTCGGCTCATGGATGAAACCATGCCAAACTGCTTCAGGAGCTTTCGGTAGTCATGCGCGCAGTATTGGCTTCCGCGGTCGGAGTGATGAATTAGGCCTGGCTCGGGGCGTTTGTTCCTTACTGCCTGGCGGATCGCGCTTGCGACCAAATCCGTGGTCATCATCTTGTCCATTGCGTATCCAACAAGCTCGCAGGTGTAAATGTCTTTGACGCCGGCGAGATACAGCCAGCCTTCATTCGTGGTGGCCTTGAATTTCCGTCGTTGCTTGCATCGGATCCCCAGCTTTTTCCGGAGCCGCTTGATCCGACCAACACCAGCATGAAAGCCATTTGAAGTGAGTTCCTTCTGTAAATGTTCCGGGCCGTAGGTTTCCCGCGTTCGTTTGCGTGCAACAGCGATAGCCACTTCCAGGTGTGGATTTTCAACCGCTCTTTTGGAGGGCGACCGTTTCGCCCAGGCATAGTAACCGCTGTCGGAGACACCGAAGACACTGCAAAGAATCCACATCGAATAATTGGGTCGCAGGGTTTTCATGAACGCATACTTGGCAGCGACTCCCGAGCAAAGTATGCGGCGGCTTTTTTTAACAGATCACACTCCATCCGGGAAACGGCCAGCTCCCGGTGTAACTTCGCAACCTCGGCTTCGAGCTCTGTCACTGGCTTTCGATTCGAGCCCACGCCGGATAACTCACCCTGCCAAGCCTTGCGAACCCAATTCCCGAGTGTCTTCACTGATATTCCCAACGGCTTCGCGGCTGCCGACATGGCAAACCATCATCTACTACCAGCCGTGCTGCCTGTTCGCGGAATTCCTTGGCAAACCGTTGTCGTTGGATTTTTCCCATGTGACGCCTCTAGTTTCATTTTCATCTTACCCGATTGATGGCGTCCACTTTTTTAGCCTACCTCAAAACGTTCTTGGTCGACTTCGGAGGATTATACACCTCCGCTCGAATGAACTATCGGAACTTTGGTGTCCTTTTTCAACCTAATCACAACGTAATAGTACCAGCGCTCTCACCCGTTTCCATTTCATATATGGACGCATAAATCTTACGCATCGAATTCCAGTTATTCCGAAAGCCCGCAGTATCCTGCTGAACCAGACAGAACCGGCACCGACCAAGACCCTGCATGAACGCTTTCACAGCTTCTGGAGAGGTTTTGTTAAATTTCATGTCTTTACCCATGGAGATCGCACGGTCAATGTGTTTGATCTGGATTTCAACATTGCTCTCCTTGGCGGCATCCAAAAGCTCCCAGCCAAGCAAGACAAGCCTGCCCTCGTGAATCTCGTTCGATACTCCATCGGGTGCCACGGGTTCCAAATGTAGCCCCTTGGTAGTCTTGTCCGTCTTTTCGACACTTGCGAGGGACTGGCTATCATTGCCGTTTGCACCGAAAGAGGAGATCGGAAGAGCCACCACCAGCATGAGAAGGGCTACCAAATTTCGGATTTTCATTTCTTTCTCTCTTCTTATTTCTGTTCTAGTCAGTGGATACATCAATCGCCAAGAAAAGTGAGTAACGGGAACCCCGATAAAGAATATAAAATCACCTCATAGCCAAAGATATACGAAAGCATGTCTGGTTTTGTGACAACCAAACAACTCCATTCGGGACAGGAAACCCCACTAGCCGCTGTATTATGCAAACAATCGGTCAGATGAGAAATTATCGGAGCGACTGAGGCATGAATGGTCGGGCTCATACTGGTCGTTCGTGAGCCCGACCATGGCAGTGCAACATGCGCTCCAGAGAATGAAACCTGTCATCCATGCTCCGAATTGGACTATGAAGCCTCTTCCAGATACGGTTCAATAAACGTCTGAAATTCCTGCAGGGACAGCACTTCTTTATTTTGGTCCGTCAGCGCGACCGCCTTGAAATTATAGAATGTTTTAACAAAATAGTCCGTCCCGTCTCGATAAAGCTCAAATTCGATATGACTGCCGTACGGAGGATTGTTTTCAAGTGGTTCATCGAGGGCACTCATGAGGCCAAGAATTGAATCATCATGGCCTGAATAAAGGATGTATCTGTATTTCTGCTTTCCGTCCACGACAGCCTGCAAATCCGAGCTGAGCGTTCTCAGGAAGCCGGATGCCATATGATGGGCAAGCTCCTTTGGAACAAAGCGAATCGCACAAGCCTTCATTTTCAGATGAATAATTTTATCCAGGTCATTCTTTGTCAATTCCTTTGGCAAAGGAACTCCGTGCAACGACATGCAGTAGACATGGTCAGCCGGGACAAGAAAATCATTGAGATCCTTTATCTCAACACCCAGAATCCTGCTCCAGCGTTTAAAGTCTGCTGCCAACTCCCTGTTTGTCTTTACCCATTCCGGCTGAATAAATGCATATTTGACGATGAGTTGCTGAACCCGTTCCGGATCTTCGTGTTCCGGATTGATGATGTTCTTCACCTTGCGTGGAATAGTCATGACCGGAATCGGCTGATGCAAATTCGGAAGTGCTCGCACCCCGTTCCTGAGTTTGGGTCCGGTTCCGTCGGGATACAGGCCCGCCAGCAAAGACTGGGCACTCATCAGCGTCCTGTTCGAGCTTGTCGACAAAACATACATCGAGTTTGTCCTGAAGCCCGGTGGAAGCAGCTCGTATTCTTTCACATACCGTTTCCTCAGTTCCTTCCCAAGCAGGTATTCCTGGCGCATGCCTTCAGGGGTAAGTTCACCGATGCCTTCAGGCCATTCATACTTGATGACACGACTATCCAACTTCTCATATGGGGCTCGATCTCCATGCCTGATGAGGCTTACGGCAAAGATCAGTTTTTCCTCTGCGGCAAGGGTGGATACAATCAGCAAAAAAGCGAACAGCACCCAGAATGAATAACTCTTGAATCTCACGATGGAACCTCTTGGCTATTGAATTTTCTTTGTCCTGCCCGTTCGAATGGTCATCCCCTACCACTTCGCAATGTGTTCTTCCGTTACCCCCAGCATATTTTCAATCACATATCTTTTTCCATCCGGAGCATTGATCGTGCCTGAAAAAGTGCCAAATGGTTGCTTGTATTTCGATACAAGGATCCCAAGGTTAACGCTTCCTTCACGATGACCAAGGGGGTGGAAATCCAGATTGAATATCCCATCAGCAGAGGATATCTTCCAGTTTCTATAAACATTCGTATATTTCATTTTTACGGTTGCTATTCGGTAAATTTCCCCATTGATCCAGAACACGGATGAATTCAGGAAGCCTTTTCCGACGGGAGCGCCAAGGTTTATTCCGATTTCGGTCCCATCCTTGGTTTTTCCGGCAGCCGAAGCCCACAACCATTCCGTATGGTATTTGTGCAATCCTTTGGTATAGTCCATTGAAACAAAGGATTCTTCAGGATCGAAGCGAATCTCGCTCCCGTTTATGCAGACAAGGCCATCGGCCTTATATGTTGAATTCTGATGAGTATATACAATCCTGTTTTCCAGGTCTTCCTTTGAATTAACGTATTCTTCACCGCTGGTCAGAACTTTTATTCTGCCCGTAATATGATCATTATTCTTGTTTTTGCAGTCGAACACCACGAGATAATAACCATCATTGTAGTGATTCTCTATTTTTGTATCTATCAATTTTGATTTATATATTGTTGTTCCGGCGATTGAGTTCGGGGCAACTTTTGCTTTTGAGATAACGGGCGAGAGATCTTCAAATTCAACAAGTTTGCCCGTTTTCATGTTGAAAAGATACATGAAATAATTTGAAAGATATCCTACATTTACCGCAGCAAAGCCGATGATATAGTCCCTGGATGTAAAAGAAAAAAAGTGCCATTTTTTTTGTCTCATGACACTGTCAGGAAGGTTGAGATTTTCAAAAGGGGTATCGAACCATCCAAGGTTCATCCCGCCCTTGCTGTTCATAAGGGCTGAAGAAGCCGGGGTATGCTTCTTTATCAGAAAGTCGACGCCGTCATTCAGGGCGTAAGCACAA
>Ga0208665_10000065_pt1 | contig 16268 bp, 17 predicted proteins | sample Methanogen_OWC_FD_187365 | JGI IMG/M metagenome (GOLD analysis project Ga0208665, IMG submission 187365) | Enriched soil microbial communities from Old Woman Creek wetland in Ohio, USA - Methanogen_OWC (SPAdes) (version 2) | ecosystem: Environmental > Terrestrial > Soil > Wetlands | place: USA...
GGGCCATGGCCAGGGATTTGTCGACCTGGCCCTGAACCTGGCTGACCGGGGTGGAAATGCTGTTGGTGACGAACTTCGTTACATTCAGAAGTTCGTTGCTGAGGCCGGTGACACCGTCTTGAGTCATGCCGATGCTGATGCTGAGGGGGCCAAGCAGCAGCTGCAGGATGCTGGACATTTTTGAGCCGATCGATTGGACGAGCCCGGCAGACTGTTTGCTCGTGCTGATAATGACGCTGATGGCTGCGGCGATCGATGCGACCGTGGCGGCCAGGGCGAGAATCTGCGGTCCGTAGGTGATAAGCAGCGAAACGCCGACCGCGATTTCCCCCACGAACGGACTCACGGCTGGAACGTTTGTCAGCCCCTGCTGAGCGTTGGCGGCGGGCACAACTTCATCGGCAGGAACAACTTCAGTGGCCGGAACCACCTCGCGCGCCGGAACGACTTCTCCGGAGGGAGCCGGAATGACCTCGGCGGCAACGATCTGTGCAAGGAATGTAAAGACCAAAAGCCAGCTCCAGATGCGAGTGGCACGGTGTTTCAACATGGTTGACCTCCCTGGATGGATTCATGAGCATTATGGCAACAGTATCTTTGAATTATACGTTCCGAAGCCGGGGAGCTGTCAAGGCGCAAAAAGAAAGCAGGGACACGGTATACCGTGCCCCTGCATGTGGCAGAATTCAGTAAGAGTTCGCGGCGCGACCCGACGCAAGGCGGCGAGGAGATTTTTTTGCGAGACCACCGGCGGCCTGTACTCCAGATAAATTGCCATACCACGTGTACGTTTGCGCACCAGGATTCAGCCCTGCATACATATCGGGCCGACCGTCGCCGTCGGCATCGACATAAATCTTGTCGGAAACGCCGTCGTAATTCAGATCGTATTCCCACTGGTCGATGCGATTGTCGAAGTTCCTGTCATACTGGTAATCGTCGATCATTCCATCATAATTGCGATCGGTAGCCCAGTAGTCACCGCGACCGTCACCGTTGCGGTCGGCGACGATCAGATCGACCCGTCCATCCGCATTGCGATCGTAACGGCCGGCGTTTGCATTGTACTGCGTGAAGCCGAACGCTGCGTCAGGGCTGGTGTTCATGGCCGGCGAGGATTTGTATGGCGCATTGAGAGGCTCGCTTGTGACATTCTGCGCCGCGAATGCGGCACTGGCAAGAACGAGCAGACCGAGCACGAACAGATGAGTTGAACGCATGGCTACACCTCCACGAAATGAACGCAAGTCAGAAATGTATAAAGATTGCCAGCTTTGGCAAGAAGAATTTTTCCGACCTGTGGTGTCGTGTTCCCGGAGATGGTAGCCGGCTTTCACTTCGATCGTGCGCCTTCGGCTCCGCTTCGGGACCTTTCTCCGTCGAAGTTGTGACCGGAAAGACCTTCTGAGGACTCACCGTGGATCATGGTTTGGAAACGCGCACTGTCAGGTTGCTTTACGCTTGTTTTTGAACAGCGTCCAGAGACGTTGCAGTTTTGTGAACGCCTTCACGCCCCATACCTTGGCTTTGAAAAGCCCTCCCTCGAATGCTTTTGCGACTTCGGGCAGAACATCGGGAATCGGAATCGACTGGGGGCATTTTTTTACGCAGGCACCGCATCGGACGCACTGTGACGCCAGAGCCGGTTTGCTCAGAGCGCCGCCCATGCGGATCAGGTAAAAGCCCGCGGCTCCGGGATCCTGAAAGAGATGAAGATTATTATAGCTTTCGAAACATCCTGGAATATCAACGCCGGCAGGGCAGGGAAGACAATACTGGCAACCGGTGCAGGCCACTTTCATCAGCTTGCGGTACGTTGTGGCTGCCTCATTGACGAGGGAAACCTCTTCGCTGGTCAGCGAGCCGGGTTGGGCCGCATCCGCGATCCTCAGATTTTCTTCGAGCTGATCCGGGTGGTTCATTCCCGACAGGACAACGGATACTTCCGGCCGGTTCCAGACCCACCGGAGCGCCCATTCTGCCGGGCTGCGTTTCGTTCCGGATCTGTTCCAGACAGACTGGATCTCGGCAGGGGGGGTGCGTGCGAGGTTCCCGCCCCTCAGAGGCTCCATGATGATGACCCCGAGTCCCTTGGAAGCGGCATACTCGAGGCCAGCTGTGCCGGCCTGATTCTGCTCGTCGAGAATATTGTACTGAATCTGACAGAAGTCCCAGTCGTAGGCATCGACGATCGGTGCAAAGCCTTCACGTGTGCCGTGATAAGAAAATCCGGCGAATCTGATCCGGCCGTCGCGTTTCACCTTGTCGAGGAAATCCAGGACGCCGGCTTCCCGTGCTTTGTCCCAGGTGGTGGTGTTCAGACTGTGAACAAGATAATAGTCGATGACATCGGTCTGCAGATTTTCCTGCTGCGATGCAAAGACGGCTTCCATATCGCGAACGGAATGCGTCTGCCAGTGAGGCAGTTTTGTCGCGATCTTCACCTTCGAGCGCTTGTTGTCGCGGGCAAGCGCGCGTCCGAGAAAAGGCTCGCTTGCGCCCATGTGATATGGGACCGCCGTATCGAAATAGGTGATGCCATTTTCTATAGCTGTATCTATTAATGCCAGCGCCGCGGTCTCGTCTATGCTTCTCTTATTCTGTGGGAGGCGCATGCATCCGAAACCCAGGATCGACAGAGGCTCACGGGTTTTCGGCATCGTTCGGTAGAGCATATTTTTCTCCTCCGGAGTGGTGATGCTTGTCAGATTCAGTTTTACGCTGAATGCCGCAGGAAAAGCAAATCCGTTTGTGTGCCGATAACGAATAGCTTGTATTATAGTATTTACAGCCAGCCTGCGTGGATCATCAGAACCAGGGCACTCCAGACTGAGTGCAGGAGAACGACAGGCCACAGACTTTGCGCTCTTCGAAAAAGCGAGGCGGTCGTTATCCCCAGAAAAACTGCCGGAAGGATGAATGCAGGGGGGTAGATCAGGGAGAATACTATTCCATTGAGGAGTATCCCGCCGGTTCCCGTCCAGCCAAGACCGGACAGGGCCCGGGACAGAAAACCGCGAAAAAACGTTTCTTCGACGATTGGCGCGATCAGGCAAAATCCCGCAAAAACAAGAGCCACGCCCGCCTGCTGGCCGAGAAGATCCTGGGCAGCGCTCCGGATGTCCGTGCCGGCCGCGAAGCCATACAGACCCTTCCCGCCGAGATAGCCAAGCCAGCCACGGGTGATGCCTCCCAGGAGGAGGGCGGTAACAAGAGCTTCGACGGCATGGAGGTGGTTGCATCTTCGCCAGCCCAGAGCCTCCGCGGGTGCGGAAAACCGGTCGCGCGCGTAGGTTAAACAGGTGTAGGCCAGAAAGGGGATATTGATCACATAAGCGAGAAGCCAGGGCCAGAGACCCTGGAGTTCTGGCGGAACGGCAAGCGAAGCAACTGTCGAGATGATCCGCTGGACTCCCAGGACGATGATGATGGTCAGAAGTGCGTCAGTGGCTTTGAAACACGGTTGTCTGAGCCCGTCCGGATCAAGCCGCCGCTCCAGGGCTTCGACGCCCTTGAGATGAAGAGAAAATGCGAGCATCAGAAAAACGACGGCGTTCAGGATGGATGGAAACGAAAAGTCCTTCACGGACACGATAAGCCCCATCACGAGCGGAGTGAACAACTTCGCTGCAAGATACGAGCGTTGCTGGAGGACTTTCCCTTCATACTTGGCATACAGGGCCGACATCGAGACGGCTGTCCAGATCAGGGCGGGGGTGACCAGCAACAGCCAGAGGACAATCCTGAAAATCGAGTGCGATGAGAAGCCTAGGTATATTCCAGCAAATATAGATGCTGGGATAAAACAGACATCTGCGATGAAACTCCAGAAGAACGTTTTGAGCCGGATGATATGGCCGGGCGGAACCGGCAATGTCTCAAGCAGGGAAATCGCTTTCCCTTCACTTCCCATCGAGTTCATCGGGCCGAACATCGAAAAATACATGAGAGCGGCAGCCATCATGTTCATGCCGCGAGTTTCTGGGTTGACCGTGAGAAATTCCCTGAATGCCCATATCTGCAGGGCAATAATTGAAATCGGCATCATCAGAGAGTTTGTCAGGATATTCCAGTCGCTCCGCAGAAGAATCGCTTCTTTGCGTATCAGTCCCGAAAGCAGATGGCGGCTGCTTTTAATCTCGAGCTTGCGGCCCGGATGCACCCAGGTGATCCAGTTCCAGCGCGATGTGAAGAAAAAAAGGCCGGTTCCGGCGGCCAGGAGTGCCAGCCACAGAAGCTGGAACCTGAAAAAGGACGAGGTTGCGGTGCCGTCGAGAAGCGAATCTGCCAGCCACCTGATTGGCGTAAGCACCAGTCCGGCGAACCCGCTGAAGTTACCCGTGTAATTCAGAAGAGCCATTGCCGATTCGATTGGCGCTGACGAAATGATGATGAACGGTGCCAGGCCGATAAAGGCGCAGAGATAGCCGAGCAGGGAAAACATGTTCTCGATTGCCGCCGGTCTGAAAAGCCTCTGGAGAAGGGTTCCGATAAGCGTGAGGGCCATGCCGGTCAGCAGTTCGATTTCCACATAGACCAGTGACGGCATCAGGACCCATTCAAGCGTGAAATGACCCGGCCAGGCGAGCCCCAGAAAGCTGCTGAACAGGATGATAAAACCGAGCCAGTCGGTCATGAGGCGTTCATACAGCTTGACAATGAGGAGCGAGCCGGGCGAGGCGGGCAGTGTCGACAGAAAATTCATGTCTGTGCTCATCTGGCCGGTGTTCATCGTGTGGCCCATCAGGATGTCGCTGGTGAAAACAATCAGAAGGGCATAGGCGATGGCCGCCGAAAGCAGCTGCCGGGCAGGGTCGGCAAGAAAGAGCATCCCGAGAAACGTTGTCAGCGAAGCGGCTTCCCGTGCGACAAAAACGCACCAGCACACGGCGAACAGCAAAATGACGAGCAGGTTCCAGAATCCCTGCCTGGCTCGCAGCGTGTTCCAGATAAGCCGTGTTTTCATGCTGATAAGAATCAGCATGGCTCGGGTGGAAGCGGGGGGGGCGGCCATGAACGGATTATACACCCTTCGACATGCTCGACCCGTCTGTGTCGAGTCGTGCCGAACATGGATAGAGACATGCCCGGATGCATTCTTTCAGGATGTTCTGCCTTCTTGACGCACGCTTCCCGCATCGTGCGGGTAGGTCAGTGGTTTCTGAAGCTGTCGGTCAGTTCGTAGGCTTCGCGCTCCATCAGAATGTCGAAATCACGCTTCTGCCCCCGGATATCCGCCGTCAGGCACTGTGCGGCCCAGGCGACCGACCAGCCGGTATCGTCAACCCATCGGCCGGTTCGGCAGCGGATGGATGGGATAATCTGTCCGAGACTTGGGCTGAGAAAGGCTTCGCGGCGATACTGGAACGTATGAACCAGTTCATGGCCGACATGCTCGCCGTTCCGGTTGGTGACGAGATTGTTCGCATTGCTGTAGGCAAGCGCCCCGTTTCGTCCTATCGTGCCGTCCCTGTTGCGATTGCGCTCGAACGAGAGGGTGCCGAGGCGCAGCGTTCGTTTCAGGTCGAGCTGCGCCCCGTCGGCCATGTTCAGAAGGGGAGCGAGAGCCGCATGAAGCGCCGGTCTGAACCTGCAGCCGCCCGGACCTGCCTCGAGCCAGAATGGTCCGAGATCCATCCGGAAGCGGAAGCGTCCTTCCGGAGTCGATTCAGCAAGCGAGGCTCCGATATTCATCATGAACTTGGCACGCCAGGCGCGCCATGGGTCGTCATCACGAGTTTTCGCAGCTGTTTCCATGGCTTTCTGCATGAAAAGGCCGCCCGCCATGGCCTGAAGAATCGCGGGCCCGACCGGTGTTCCGTGCCTGTGAGCCCGCCAGCCGGCGACGACTGCCGGGGCGGCGATGTTCAGGACCGCGAGATCTCTGCCGTTGAATGCCGCGCTTTGTCCGGTCATCAGCCACCCGGACAGAACGAAGGCGGCAAGAAAAACCGTTATGACGGCAGGCGCAGCGAATCGTGCCATGTGGCACGGGCGCTGAGGTTTCTGAGAAAAACTCGGCTTGATAGGCATGCAGAATCCAGCACACCTATCGGCCGGTGGGGGAGAATCGTGAAGCAGGAAAAAGGTCGTTCAGCGGTCAGGGGGCGACGAACCTGAAACTGACGTCACCCTTCCAGACATTCTGCGCATTCATGGTGGTGTTGGTGAGGTGCACGATGCGACAGTCGACCGCCTGGGACGAAAGTTTCCTCATGAAATCATTGACGTTGCGCAGGCCGGCTGCGACGATCGTATATGTGCCGGTGACGCGCTTGTTTACATCGGGTTCGCTTTCGGAGCTGTTTTTGAGAGCGACGTCCGTCTCTTCGGATGTGGACTTGAGCAGCTCACCAAGGCTGGAAACCGGCTTAGCTGATGGATTTAGCAGGGGCAGACCCGGAACCTCAACGGTTATCTCCAGGGAGGATCCCCCGCTTGCGGTCTTCACATCCCGGATTTCCCCCTTGAGGGATTCTTTCAGAGAACTCTTGATCGGATCGGCATCCAGGGGGGCGCTGGCTTCAAAAACGAGGATGGCGATGGGTTTTCCAGCGCTTTCAGACATGCCGTTACAGCCGATGGCGACCAGCTTCCCGCTTGCCGACTTGTTGGCGAACAGAGACTCGAGCGCATCTCCGAGGAGCTCCGAGGCGTGAGTGGCCGCCGGCCTGACCGCGACATCATCGGCGATGACGCTGGGGCGGGGCAGTACCTTTTCAAGTCTTGCAACGAACTCTTTGATACGGGGATGACCGGGGGCCGACTGCTCGGCAATGGAAATGTGCCGCCAGGCGTCCATGTAGTCCTTGCTCTTTGCCGCTGTCACGGCCCGCATGAACCTCGCTTCGGCGTGGCTGCCGAGACGTTCGATGACCTGATCGAGCTCTTCTTTCGCTCTGTCGAGATTGCCGGCTTTGAAATGGCGCCGTGCGAGCTTCATGTGTGCCTCGCAGAACATTTTATCCGCGGGGTCGATCTTTGTCTCCGCCTTTTCCCCGGTGTCGCCCGGAAGAGCCTCTGATGACTGGCTGGAAGAGGGGACATCGCTCTGAATGTCCGCCTTTCCCGAGCTGCCTGGACCGGTGGAACTTCCCTGATCCGGGGGGGGAGTGGGTGAAGAATCGCTCTTTTCGGAACCCTCGTCTTCTGCCCAGAGTTGGGCAGTATAAATATTTAAGTAAATATATCCGGTCGAGCCGTGTGAAAACGCGAACAGCCCGATCATCCATGCCGCACATGCAAGCAGGAAAAGACGGTTGGCGGTGAGGCGGGCTGTTCTCACTCTGAAATGGCCATGATTGCTTCCTGTTCGGTTTCGAACGCCTGACAGAGAGTCAGAACACCGGTCATCTGAAGTGCTGTGCGTGTAAGCTTCGTCAGGCCGGTTAGCGCAATCTTTCCGTCGTGGTAATCAATGGTTTTCACGACGATGTCGAGAACCATCGACAACCCGGTCGAGTTTATAACGGGCGTGCCGGCGAGATTCAGTAAAAACCTGTTTCTGCCGGCTTCGAGAAGCTGTTCGCAGAGTTCCTTCACCTGCTTTCCGCCGTCGTCGTCAAGGTAACCCTGAGTTCGGATGACGGTTGTCTCACCCTGCGTTTCCGTCGTAATTTTAAATTCGGCCATACATGATATGATAGGTTGACGTGACTGACCTGTCAACGCGTTTGAACGAGAGGCTCATGCGGAGAAAGCCAGATGTCTTTTGGAAATGTTCTGATAGGAATAAAATGGAACAGCGGAACATATCGTATCCAGTTTCAGAGAAACCTGAATGTGTGCGATTCTGATGCCGGAAATCTGCCGTTTCACGAGGTTTGCATCACAAATCCGTATCTGGACAAGTTCTCCGTCATAAATTATGACCAGGTGATTCGACTTTTGAAGAATGAGGATGACAAAAAAGCAGTAGACGAGCAGAAAGATGAGTGCGATTTTTACCTTTTTCACCGATTCGAACTTTGATTACTTTGAATGAGGAGAAATGAAAATGGCAGAAAACCAAGGTGCGGTTACATTTCACGGAAATCCGCTGACACTCATGGGAAATACCGTCAAAGCCGGGAGTAAGGCCCCGGATTTCACCCTTCTTGGAAACGATCTCAAACCGGTCAGGCTGGCCGATACCAAGGGCATCCGCATTTTCACCACCGTTCCTTCGCTGGATACCCCCGTCTGTGATATGCAGGTCCGAAGGTTCAACCAGGAAGCTGCAAAACTTCCAGACGTTTCGATTTTTGCGATATCGGCCGACCTGCCGTTTGCCCAGGCCCGCTGGTGCGGCGGCGCAGGGATCGACAAGGTCAAAACTCTTTCAGACCATCTGTCCATGGCATTTGCCGATGCGTGGGGCCTCCACATCAAAGAGCTCAGGCTTGTGGCAAGGGGCGTCTTCGTCGTCGACTCGTCTGGCACCGTCACATACGCCGAACTGGTGACGGAAATTGGGCACTCACCCAACTTCGATGCGGCTCTGGAGGCCGTCAAAAAAGCGAAGTAAGAGAACGCTTATTTCACGACCAGTTGTCCGGACAGCCTGTCGATCAGATTGACATTGAACGCTTTTTTCCCTGAATTGGGAAACGTGAGCTTCATCAGGTCGCGAATCGATGTGAATGGCTTGATCCGGCGGGCTGTGATGATTGCCTGTGCCCTCTTTTCACCGATTCCAGGGATGTTCATCAGTTGATCGATGGGGGCCGTATTGATATCGACGGGGCCGCTGCTCTGCGGTGCCGGGCTCGTCTCTGAAAACATCATGAACGGTGCCATACCGGGCTGAAGACCGGAACCCGCGGATGCAGGATTCTGGGCGGGCAAGGGAGGAGGAACCGGGATACCGGATTGCCCGCTCCGGGTCATGATTCCAAGCCAGTAGTCAGCAACCTGCCTTACGGCGGCGGCATACTGCTCGTTGACGATATCCTCAACGTCAAAAATGTTGTTCCCGGTGCGATAGGCTCTTCCTATCCGCTCGTAATACCGGCTGGCGGCTTCGGCCATTTCCCTGACTCGCGCGGCCGGATCGACCACCGGACGATACTCGCCGGGCACCGGAACCGGAATCTTTGTCATACGGCTCTGGATATCTTTTTCAAACTGGCTGTGATAATCGCTTTCCGCGGCATCTCCATCGCTTCCTGCGGTGTGCAGAGGCTGGTTGATATCTGCGACATAGTGGGCAAGCAGCCCCATCGTATAAGCCGCTTCCCTGTTCTGGGTGCCTTGTCTGAGCTGGTCTGCCGCCTGCTGGAACAGATCGCGGATCCGGTTCACGGAGTCATGGCCTGTCCGGCTGTGAACGTGAAAAACATGATTCATGAAATCCTTCAGCTCGGTATCGGGGTCGGTTGCCCCCTTCATCATGAGAGCCTTGAACGGGATAAACCGGTTTTGAAACTCTGTCGGCATGTAGGAAACTGCATCTGAGACGATCTTTCGATGGGTATGATAGGACCACGCTTCTGACGGCAGCCGGCAGAACAGGAAACAAGCTGACAACAGGGATGCTGCAACTGCAGCTGCCATTCGCATGCGGATTCGCCGTAAAGAATGCATGAAAAGCCTCCGTAGCCGTTCAATAACCGAATATTCCAGTGCCCAACCTGAATTGTACGCTTGTCCGGAGTTCAAGTGCAAACGGGAGTATACGGCTGTGATATAGTGATGGAGGAGGACGAGTTCAATGTGCCCTGATGCTGTCCCACAACCAGCTCCCAAGCCCGTGCGGCCCGAAACTGCTTCGACGGTTCCTGCCGATGCGCCTTCATCGGCAGGCAGGGAAAATGCCTCTCCGAAAACAGCCGGGAACCCCGCATCCGAAGATCAAGTGGGGGGGGGCGCGCCTCCGGTTCCGGAGCCATCAGATGATGACGATCTTCTCCGTCTGGAGACTTTCGACTGGCGCAGAGCTGTCATTATCAGGCTCCAGAACGGTCGTCACCCGGACCCTATCATAGAAGCACTCATCAAACGAAGACTCGATTTCCGCAGAGAAGATTTCGTGGGGCCGCTTCCCGTGAGAGTGCTCTGTACGCTTGCTTTTACATTTCTGGGCTGTGCGGTTGCCTGGGTGGTGAGCTGGAGCGTCTTCTCCCTGTTGGACCTGCATGGACAACTGGTTGAACTTTCGAATCTCATGGTCACCCTGCTGGCGGCGCTTCTGGGCATTGCCGTATTTCAGCCGTTTCGCATTTATGACGAAATCGGCCTGGCAAAAAAGGCGCAGGAGAAATTCGAGCAGCTGCGGCAAACCGTCAGAGAGGCCCGAAACAAAAGGCGATACAGCGGTTCCTGACCTGAGAAACACCCAATGAAAAAGCCCCGGCCGGCACTGCCGATCGGGGCTGAGATTCTGTAAGGCTTGGAATCGGATTACCAGATTGCGTGAACCTCGCCGGTCAGCGGAACCCAGGTGATCTTGTAGTTGCGGCCTGAAGCCTTGACGTGGAAGCGGACCTTCGCGGTCTTGAGATCATAGGGGGCGATCTTGATCTGGTTGGTTTGGGCGATCGAAACGCGATGAGCGCGGTCCAGATGGCCGAGCTTGGCCGAGAAATCAACATTCATCGGATTCTGAGACTTGGCCCAGCGGACGGTTTCCTTGCCGTCGACAGCGGTGTCGAGATACTCAATGTTATTCAACACGGCGCCGCCCTTGAGACAGGTCATCTTGAAACGGACGCGGTCGATTTCCTTCTGCTCGCGGGTCCAGCCGAGGAGAAGCTGATCGAAGCGGATCAGAACCTTGCCGTCGAGATACAGCGAGTGATTCTGCTTCGTGTAGCTTCCTGCTTCAGCCGACACGGCCATAACGAGGAAAGCGGCCAGTAAAACGAGGAACAGGGACAGTTTTTTCATGTGAGCAAAGCTCCTTTCACGTTTCGGCCGAACCTTTCCTCTCGGATAAACCCGGCCATTTTCACTGAACGGAATTTTGCCGTAGTTTTCCTCAAAACGCAAGAGTGATTTGCGACATTTTGTGGCGACGCCCGATCCATCGCGCCCAACAGGGAGAACGCATGCGCTTTTGTTCCTCCTGCTTTGAATTCAGGCCTTGCCACTCGGAAGGCTTGACCTGATTTTGCCTTCTGGGCTACCGTTGATCAGCTTTTGTGAGACCGAGAGGAAACAAAAAGATGGAATCGCGAGAACGGCTGTCGGAACTGTTCGAAGAGATGGCTGAACTGCTGGAACTTTCGGGAGCGAACCCTTTCAAGGTGCGTGCATATCGCACGGCTGCGAGAACGCTTCTGGCTCATGCCATGCCATTGGCGCAGCTCCTGAATTCACCTCCGAAAGGATTTGGAAAGACGATGTGCGGCCATGTCGGTGAGTTCGTCACCACCGGCAGATTTGCGGAAATGGACAACCTGAAAGCCTCGTTTCCGGCGGGACTGTTCGAGATGCTGCGGGTTCCCGGCCTCGGGCCAAAAAAAGTCTGCATCCTGCGCGATCAGCTCGGAATCGACGATCTTGCGAAACTTGAGGCTGCCTGTGCCGACGGAAGAATACTCGGATTGAAGGGCTTCGGGGAAAAGAGTGTTAAAAATATAACCGAAGGTATTGAACTGGTGAAGAGGTTCAGCGGCCAGTTCCTTTTTGCGGCGGCTGAACTTCCCGCCCGGCAGCTGGTTTCCTGGCTCTGCCGCGAAGCCCCTGGGGCCGAATATCATGTCGCGGGTAGTTTCCGCCGGTGCAGGGAAACGGTCCGGGATCTTGATGTTCTGGCCGCGACGGATGGCGCCCCAGCCGTTATGGATGCCTTTGTGAGGTTTCCCGGAGTCCGGAAGGTGATTGCTTCGGGAGAGACGAAGACAAGCATCCTGCTTGAAAACGGCATGCAGGTCGACCTTCGGACCGTGTTGCCCGAGTCGCTGGGGCCGGCTTTGTGTCATTTCACCGGCTCAAAAGAACACAATACGCAGATGCGTTCGCTGGCCCTTGCCAAGGGAATGAAGCTGAACGAATACGGGCTTTATGGCGGTGCGGCAGGCGCGGGCGATACGGCCCTCCCTCTGTCGGCCGAACAGGATGTTTACGGGGCGCTGGGCCTGGAATGGGTGGCTCCTGAACTCCGCGAAGGAATGGGCGAAATCGACTGGGCTGGGACAGGAAAACTGCCTCGCCTTGTCGCTGTGGAGGATCTGAAAGGTGCGATTCATGCCCATACAACGGCTTCCGACGGAGGCGCCGATCTTGCCGGAATGGCGAATGGGGCGACGGCACTCGGCTGGAAATGGTTCGGAATAAGCGATCACTCGGTTTCGGCGCATTACGCGCGCGGACTCGATGCCCAGGCGATCAAAGCCCAGTGGCGGGAAATCGATGAGTGGAATCGCGTGCATTCCCCGACAGGCCTGTATGTGCTGAAGGGCATCGAGAGCGATATCCGGACTGATGGCTCGCTCGATTATCCGCCGGAAATCCTCGAAGGATTCGATTTCATCATCGCTTCCGTTCATTCGGGGTTTACGATGTCGCGCGAAGAAATGACCCGGCGTGTTGTCCGGGCCGTCGAAAATCCCTTCACATCGGTTCTGGGCCACCCGGAAGGCCGGCTCCTGCTCACGCGGGAAGGGTATGAAATCGATCTGGACCGGGTTCTCGAAGCATGTGTGATCAACCGTGTTGCAGTCGAGATCAACGCGCAGCCTCAACGGCTGGATCTTGACTGGAGGCGGGTGCGGGCCTGGCGTGACCGGGGATTGATGTTCGTCATCGGCCCGGATGCCCACGACCCGGAAAGCCTTGCCTTCGTGCGATATGGTCTTGGTATTGCCCGGAAAGGCGCGCTGGAAGCTCGATGTCTGTTAAACAGCATGAGCGGGGAAGAGGTGATTTCCTGGTTCCGCGAAAGCAGAAGCGGGAGGAAAGGCATTTAACGTGATAGGATTATCGACGGCAAAAAAGAAGACGCTATCTGCGGGAAAGAAACAACCGGTTCAGCCAGGGAAGTCCGGAGTTCCCGCCGCCGAGGATCCGGTAAAGTCCGCGTCCGGGCGCATGGGATCTCTGCTGAAGGCGCTGTTCGAAACATATCCGGAACCGTGCTGTGCCCTGGAACATGAAAACCCTCTTCAGCTGCTTGTTTCGACGATCCTGTCCGCTCAGTGCACCGATGAACGGGTCAATATGGTCACGAAAAACCTGTTCAGGAAATATCGCGTTGTTTTGGATTTTGCGAAGGCTGATCCGGCGGAGTTCGAAAATGACATACACTCTACGGGCTTTTTTCGAAATAAAGCAAAAAATATTATATCCTGCGCGAAGACCCTCGTTGAAAACCATGGCGGAATAATTCCCCGGACCATGGCGGAGCTGGTCGCACTGCCTGGGGTTGGGCGAAAAACAGCGAATGTCCTTCTCGGGACCGCTTATGGAATAGCGGAAGGGATTGTTGTTGACACTCATGTGACACGGCTTTCATGGCGACTTGGCCTGACAAATGAAACGGATGCCGAAAAAATAGAACTCGATCTGGTGAGGCTTGTCCCAAAAGATCGTTGGATCGCATTTTCGCACGCAATCATCCTGCACGGCCGCGCGCGCTGCTCAGCCAGAGCACCCGACTGCGCGAATTGCGAATTACAGGCCTGCTGTCCCAGGCGCATGTAAGCGCATGTCGCGAACATCGCGGTGTCTTGAGGCTCATCGACACTGCTCTATTATGCCGGAAACTGGGATGATGTGCTTTTGCGGGCCTCCACATCTCGAGAGATGCGCCGCTGAAGCCGATCGAATGATCAACCGGGGAAATCACTTGAAACGGCGTGAGGTTCGTGCTATCTTACGGGGTACCATTCCCTGCTCCCGCATCCGGGTCAAGCCGGGGGCTGAATGTTTATTCATCCGAAGGGAGGTCGTTAAGACCCTGTGAAACCTTACGAAACCCTGTTTTTCACCGAACCAAACATCACCGAAGAGGCAGTCGATGCCGTTGTCGCCAAGATAGAGGGTGCCATCACTCGCTACGGCGGCCAGGTCGACAAAGTGAATCGCTGGGGCAAGCGCATGCTGGCCTATCATGTCGAGAAACATAGTGAGGGCTATTATGTCCTCATCGATTTCAAAGGCACCGGCGATGTTCTTCGTGAACTGGAGCGCTTCTATCTGATCAATCAGAACATCCTGCGCTTCATGACCACCACGCGCCCGCAGTAATCGAGAGACAAGCGCATGGCCGCAAATCTGAACAAAGTTTTCCTGATGGGAAATCTCACTCGTGACCCCGAGTTGAAATACACCCCCCAGGGAACGGCCGTCGCAAAGTTTTCTATTGCCGTGAACCGCCAGTTCAAGGGCGGAGACGGCGAAATGAAGAAAGAAGTTAATTTCTTCAATATCGTTGTCTGGGGAAAGTCGGGCGAGAACTGCAGCAAGTTCCTCACCAAGGGCCGGCCGGTCTTTGTTGAAGGGCGTCTGCAGAACCGCACCTATGAAACCCAGGATAAACAGAAGCGCACCGTTACCGAAATCATCGCCGACAGCGTCCAGTTTCTTGGCGGCGGTGGAGCCGGCGGTCCCGGCGGCCCGAGCCGGAGTGCCGAAGAGGGCGGCGATGCCGCTCCCGATTACGGCGGCGGCGATGCCGATTATCCGGCTCCCGGCGGCGACGAAGTGCCCTTCTGATCCGATTCGAATTCCGTGCCGGGCATGACCCGGTCTTTCTGAAAAAATCTGGAGGAAATAAGGACCCATGGCCGATAATGACTCTCCCCGCGAAATGCGTCGTCCCCGCCACCGGAAGGTGTGCCAGTTCTGCAAGGACAAGACGACCTATATCGATTATAAAGACGCCAACAGACTTCGCCGCTTCATCAACGATCGCGGCAAAATCGTCAGCCGTCGCACGACCGGCACTTGCAGCGAACATCAGCGCATGCTGACCGGCGCCATCAAACGCGCCCGCAACATCGCCCTGCTGCCCTTCCTGGCCGCCTGATTGTTGGGCGGCGGCGAGAGGCACGCTTCCTCTCGCCGCCAATGCCCGACAGAGCTGCGAAGATGAAACAGATACTCGAACAGCGCCCCGCTGGAACCGCCCTTATGGCGGCTTTCACGCTGGTGGCGCTGTTCGTCGCTTTGAACACCCCGTTGCTTGGAACCCTGCTGATGGCGCTGGCCGGTTTGCCGGCCGTATTCGTCAGTCTCGCATGGGGCGCGCCCTGGTTCGCGCTGTATTGCGGTCTGACGATTGCCGGGACAGCCGCCTTTGGCGGTTCTGCCGCGGCCTTCCTGTTCGTGCCGTCCCTGCTGCTCCCGGCTGGCCTGCTGGCTTATACGATATCATCAGGTATACCTGGACTGAGAGCCATCGGACTTTCACTGGCGGGTGCAACCCTGTTTTCTTTCGGCCTCTGGACGATCGCTCCCCTGTTCGGGGATGCCGGAATCCGGATCTGGCAGCTCAGAAGCGTATTTGAGAATCAGGCAAAGGCCGTTGAAGGCCAGATCCGCAAGCTCAACGCGCAGAACGCTTCCGCGAAAGATGCTGAATCTTCCGACAACGTCTCAGATAAAGCTGGGAAACCTGCGGCGGTACCCGCCGCAGTCGCTTCCGGCCAGCCGGCGGCGCCGGTCCTTGACGCTGCTGTCACAGGGATGGCCGAATCCGCCGAAGCCGCGGAGGCAACGGAAATCGTGATGCAGCAGTTCCGGGAATGGATGGAATTCGTTGCCCTGCTGGTGCCGCTCACATTCCTTTTCGGATGGCATCTGATCTCGCTTTCGGTCATGTATTTCGGAATGGTCATGCTGGCACCGAAATACAACCTGCCCGTGCGGCCGCTTCCCGCATTCTCGAATTGGCGGTTCAGCTGGCAGCTGGTCTGGGTGTTCCTGGCCGGCTGGCTGCTTTATAACGGCGCAGAAAATATCGCGTCCGTGGAACTTCGCCATATTGCCCGGGTGGTTGGCGCGAACTTCCTGGCTATCAGTAAAATTCTGTATTTCATCGTCGGGATGTCCCTGTTGTTCTACTTCTTTGAGAAAAATGAAATAAGCGCCCCGAATCGGTTCGGACTGTCGGTGTTGGCCCTGTTGATGACTCAGCTGCTCATCTGGGCGGGAATTGCCGACGTGTGGCTCGATTTCAGGGCGCCCCCCCCGCCAAAAGTGAATCGCGACGACGATGAGTCGTCATTTTTTGACCAATTCTGAGGAGGAATACCAATGCAAGTCCTTTTGATCCAGAACGTAGGAAACGTTGGCAAGCGTGGCGAGACCAAGCGCGTCGCCGAAGGGTATGCCCGCAACTTCCT